>VAPR01000053.1_pt1 | contig 92605 bp, 97 predicted proteins | sample 3380701 | NCBI WGS metagenome assembly VAPR01 (sample SAMN11536904, study PRJNA540576) | hot springs metagenome | isolation source: hot spring wet sediment | place: Spain: Lobios | collected 2014-01
CCATGTGTAGGGTTTGTATGCTGTATACCAGTGCTCATAACCGCTTGGAATAACTCTATCAATGCCTCTGTATTAGGCTCCATGTTCTTACTCTTCCTTGGGTTCAGACCATAAACGAATATATCATCACTATGCAGCCAAGCATTCCTTAGCCCTCCTTTCTTTATATTAACCTCTATCTCAGCCTTAACCTTCTCTGGGGGGTAGTAACGTAATGGCCTTAACGTTACCTCACAGAACTTACAACCTCTACCACAACCCCTCATAACCTCAACCATGCCATGTATGCTAGGCTCTATGATATTTGGTATCTGCTCTATACTAGGCTCATTGTTGTAGTGTATGAATCTAGCATAGAGCTTCCTATCGTTAAGATCGAACTCCTTTATTATAACCTTAAAGTCACTCTTCTTGAATGGGTTTGCTACATCAAACTCCCCTGCTATAAGTGCATTGAAGAACTCGCTTGCTACACCATCCAACTCTGGTGCAGTGCCCCCAAAATCGCCCTCTACTATAGCATACAGACCATACTCCTCTATCTTTTCTGGATCGTAGTTATATTGCCATGTTCCTGCTGCACCAACTATAACCTTTGCCTTGCTCCCAGTTAACTCCTTAGCCCTGTTTATCCTATGATGCAGTTGAGCATTATAGTACTCATCGTATGAGATCATCTTCCTACCATATGTGAATGTCATAGTTACTGGACCCATGCCCAATGGATCCATCTCATATATGCCTATAACCTCTGTCTCTGGTCCAATGAACCTCTCTATATGCTCTGGGTGTGCTACAACAACATCCTCTCTACTAAACCCATCGTTAACAAGTGCAGCCTCTATCTTCCTTAAACCATATGGTGCATACTTTGCTATGCCATTGTAATGCTCTATTGGATTGCATATGAAATCAAATAGTATCTTTGGGGTAACCTGATTCCTTAGTATCCAATACCAGAAGCCATCATGCCTGTAAGGGTCTACTGCTGGTGCACAGCCAAAGAAGGATGCTAATGATATTCCCCTGTAAACTGACATTAATGTTCTATCTGCAGTAAGCACTATCCTAGGTTTACCCATACTCTTCTAGATGCACTAATATAAGCAAGAATATAAACTTACGCAAATCTTTGATAAGGTGTTATGTTGTATTACATAACTATATACTTATAATCCTCCCACTCTTATCCCTAGCATATCTAGCAAAGTCCTCAACCTTTAGTACATCTTTAGCATCCATAACAGGACCATCTTTGCATAATACATATCTTCCAAATGAGCATGAGCCACATATCCCTATGCCACACTTCATAACCCTCTCAAGGCTAGCCTGAGCATATATCCCATGCTCATATGCCATCTTAAGCACTTTATACATCATCTTCTCAGGACCACAGGTATAGATAGCATCTATACTCATACTCTTAGAAGCAAGGATATGCTCTAATGCATCGCTAGCATAGCCCTTCATACCATAGCTACCATCATCTGTAGTAACTATTATCTTACCATTGCTTGTAGAGAGTAAACTGTATGCAAGATCCTCAAAGAATACATCTTCCTTGCTCTTAAAACCCATGATCAGTGTTATCCTTACATCATTACCCTTCATATCCTTTATATATCTGCATAGCCTTATTAATGGAACCAATCCAGTGCCCCCTCCAACTAGAACTATGCTCTTATGCTTATCATTAACCTTGAATGCCTTACCATATGGTCCTCTAACCCCGATCATGCTATCCTTGTTCATGTTGTAGAGTGCTGTAGTTGCATATCCATGCCTCCTTACAGTTACAGCAGCATAACCACTCCTATCATTACGATCTATCATAACACTCATTGGTATCTCATCTACCCTAGGTATCCATACCATGAGAAACTGCCCAGGTTTAGCATTGTAAGATGGTTTATCCTTGAATACAATGGTCCTTACATCCTTGCTCTCATCTATAACCTCCTCAACTCTAACCAATCTAATCATATCTGTGTGCAACTCCTATCAACTCCTCAATACTCTTAAATCCCTTGCTATCCAAGTATCTTGTTATACCATTGTTTATATCCTTGAATATTCTTATCCATCTGCTAGAGCATAATGCACTCCCTACTTGCACTGCACTTGCACCTGCAAGGATATACTCAATTGCATCAATCCAACTGCTTACTCCTCCACAACCTATTATAGGTATCCCTATCTTACTCTTGTATAACTCGTATACACATCTTAATGCTATTGGTTTTATAGCCTTGCCAGATAAGCCTCCAACCTTGTTACTTAGTATAGGCATGCATGTGTTAACATCTATAGCCATTGCCCTTACAGTATTCATAACAGTTAAAGCATCAGCACCAGCATCCCTTGCAACCCTTGCTATCTCAAGTATATCACTATTCCCTAGACCAAGCTTTGCTATTATTGCCTTATCTGTTAAGACTCTAATACCTTTTATTATATTATATACTAACTCTGGATCATCACCAACCTCAAGACCAACCTTCTCAACATGTGGGCATGATAGGTTAAGTTCGTAACCCAGTATGTTCATCTCATCTGCCTTCTTAACCATATGCTTAAACTCCTCTACGCTAGAGCCTACAAGGTTAAGTATTATTGGTATTGCTTTCTTACTGCTGCTGTTATTATTATTCTTATTATTCTTACTTATATCACCATTATTATTATTCTTACTTAACTCATGCATAAATGCATCTATACCAGGGTTTGCTAAGCCTATAGCATTTATGTAACCACCATGAACCTTAACTATAGTTGGGCTCTTGTAACCCTCCCTAGGCTCAATACTTATAGACTTTGTTACAACTGCTCCAGCACCAGAGTAGTATACACGCTTTAAGACATCGTATGATATGCCTAGTATCCCAGATGCAAGCATGGTAGGATTCCTTATCCTTAAACTTTTGGTTATCTTAGTGCTTATATCTATGCTCATTATTATGCTTGGTATATAAACAAAATATATAGTATTATATTACGTATATATTAAGAGAGGATATGAATAGATGCAAGTTAGTCTTACTTGAGTCTGGTGTAATAGCATTAGATGATAACAATAGAGTTATAGATACACTAAAGTTTGATAGAGCAGATATGGTTAATGAGTATACCATGATAAAGAAGGGTATAGTATCCAATGGTTTAGATAGCATGTTAGAATCGTTAAAGGCAGAAGGCTATAATACCATATTATGCAACGATGACTCACTGGTTAATCTAGTAGAGGCAAAAGGGTTAAAGGCATCAATGCTAAGCAAGGAGGAGAGGCTAGGTATTAACGAATCCAAGGTTACTCTCATGCTTGATGCTAATATAGCAAGGGATGAGCATGATGCATTAGCATTACTGCATGATTTTGCTGTAGCATTCTCATCCCAAAAGATAGCAGAGGTATCATCAAAGGCAGACTTGCATATAATCCAGTGTATAAATGCTATAGATGAACTTGATAAGATGATAAACATACTATCAGCAAGGATCAGGGAATGGTATGGTTTACACTTCCCAGAGTTAGAAGGGTTGGTACAGAGCATAAACTCTTATGCAGATATAATAATAAGGTTAGGCTATAGAGATAGTATAAGCATTAATTCATTAAAACAACTTAAAATAAGTGATAATGAGAACAAGTTAAGGGCAATAGTTGAGAGTGCAAGGAGTAGCAAAGGAGGCATTATAAGTAAGAGTAATATTGATATGCTTAAGATGCTTGCTGAGGAGGTTAAGAGGCTAGACTCCATAAGGGATACATTAACAAAGCACCTTGAGTATGAGATGGAGCATGTTGCACCAAATATAAAGGATATTCTAGGCTCTACCATAGGTGCTAGGATGATAGCAAAGGTTGGTGGCCTTGATAAACTAGCTATACTCCCAGCAAGTACAATACAGGTTCTAGGTGCAGAGAAGGCATTGTTTAGGGCATTAAAGACTGGTACTAGACCACCAAAGCATGGTATACTATTCCAGCACTCATTAGTGCACTCCTCACCAAGATGGCAAAGAGGTAAGATAGCTAGGGTTCTTGCCACAAAGGTTGCATTAGCAGCAAGGGTAGATGCTTATTCTGGCATAAGGGATCCAAGCATAGTTAAGAAGTTACAAGAAAGGATAGATGAGATAAGAGCAAAGTACAAGGAGCCAACTGCTAAGAGCAGAGAGGCAGATAAGAATAGAGTAGTTGTTGCTTCTTCTAAGGCAAGTTATAAAGGTAAAGTGAAGCATAAAGATGATCATAGAAGAGCAAAGATTAGAGAGGATAATAGAGCCTTAAGGGAAGAGAGAGGAGGGAAGAGGAAGAGGAGGTAAAGAAGAAAGATGAGAAGGATGAAAAGTAGTATAAAAGTGAATTATGGTGGTATATAGATGCTCTTTGAGGGTAAGTACTTAAGGAAAGTTAGTATAGATGGTGAGGAGAGGCTTTGTACAAGGAACCTTGCAAAGGGTATACAGGTGTATGGTGAGCAGTTGGTTAGCATAGATGGTGTAGAGTATAGAGTATGGGATCCTTTTAGGAGCAAGTTGGCAGCAGCTATACTCAAGGGGTTAAGTCATCTACCAATTAATGCAGATAGTAAAATATTATACCTAGGAGCATCGACTGGCACTACTGTAAGCCATATATCTGATATTGTATGCAATGGTGTAATATACGCTGTTGAGCATGCCCCTAGGGTTGCTAGAGAGTTGATAGAGAGGGTAGCAAAGCATAGGGGTAACGTTATACCTATAGTTGAGGATGCTAGAAGGTATGAGTCATACTTTGGTATAGCAGGAAAGGTAGACCTAGTCTACTGTGATATTGCACAACAGGATCAGACAGAGATAGCATTAGCAAACTGTAAGGCTTATCTAAAGCATGGGGGCTACCTTATGCTTATAGTAAAGTCAAGGAGTATAGATGTTACTAAGGAACCAGAGAGTATAGTTAAGGCTGAGGTTAATAAACTTAAGAGCAACGGTTTTAGTGTAGAGCAGATAATATATCTAGAGCCATTCGATAAGGATCATGCCTTAGTGTTAGCAAGGTATCCTTAATTATATTAAATATGCTTAGAGGCATCTATATCTGAGTACCCTTTATCCTTTATACTCTCAACATACTTCCTTATAATCTCTCTAACACAGTCATGGCATATTATATACATCTTGCTATCTATTGGTACAAGTACAAACTCATTGGTATCGTTATGGCATCTAGTACACTCAACCATTAATAATTAGCATCTGCTCTATAGCATAATATAAATTTTACAATTAATCACCTATAGTATCATGAACAGATTTGATAACTTTGCTGAGGTTAGATGTTCTTCTTAACTTTACTTTTCAATTGAGTATCTTTGCCTAGTAGTTATACAACTGTTTAAGACTTTGATTTCATTCACATCATCTATAGTATATAAAAATTGATTTCTGTTAAATCGGTTAAGATTAACTAAATTAAATTATCTTTGCTATCCTTGCATCTCTGAATCTCTTTATAACTCCTAATGCTATAACTAATAGTCCTAATGCTGTAACAGGTGCTGATGATGCTACTATACCTCCTGTTGTTATCAATGCACCATTGATCATTAACATGATCCATACGAACCTTGATATATCTTTAGCAATAAAGAAGGCTATTACAGATAATGCTATAGATGAGCCTCCAAATACTAATCCTCTAACCATTGTATTAATAGGTAGAAAACCCGTATTCATTCCATCTGAAGAGGATGTTCTTGCAACTGCAGCATCTAATCCATACACTATTAATAGTCCAAGTGCAATTATGAGCATAACCTTTGCTGCTGTAACTCCTTTCATAGTATTATTTAGTATGAACGCATTAATAAACCATCCTTCTATAGTTAGACTAATTAATAAGGATTAAAGATAAGATGAGAGTAGATGGCCTCCGTCGTATAGTGGTAGTATAGGGGGCTGTGGTCTATAACTGCATATAAATGGCAGTAACCCCCGGGCCGGGGTTCGATTCCCCGCGGAGGCCTTAATAACGATAACAACAACCTTAATAGCAATAGCAATAACAATAACAATAAGTCAAGGCAATGTAATAATATAATAAGTAAGAAAGAAGCATCTTGCTATATCAGACCATTATTACTTAATATATCAATCACATCTTTAAGGTCATTTATTGAATGGGTAGCAATACTCTCAATTCCATCCTTTGCCCTATATGCTATACTAACATCTGCTATACTTAGCATACATGCATCGTTAATGCTATCACCTACAGCTACCCTTAATGGTTTATTGATTATATTAGATTTAATGCTATTAGCAAGGAAGTGCTCTATCCTCTCTAAATGATATCTCTTGCATACTGAGTTAAAGCATGTACAATTTATATACTGCCAGCCTAAAGGCATATGTATAAGCCCAGTTAATATATTGTTACTATCATACTCTAGAGTATTTGCTATACTGAAGTCCATGTTAAGCATCCTTGCTAATGCATCTGTTGCTATAGTATAACTATCACTTATTATACCAACTATGCAACCCCTTGACTTCAAAGCCCTTACAGTATCTAAAGCATTATCGCTTAGGTTAATATATGATAATGCTTCAAGTATTATATCTTTGCTTAATCCCTTCCATAGTCTTGCTATAGCAAGACTCTTCTCATAACCCTTCATTCTAGTATTGCCCATTATGCTTTTAACCTTATCCTCAACCTTGCATAACTTTGCTAATGATAAGACTAATCTACCATCTAATAGTGTACCATCCATATCAAATGCTATTACTATACTACTACTCATCCTGCCTCTTTACCCTCTTATATAATATAGATTCATTTATGCCAAGTACTGAGCATATACCTTCAAACCTCTTTATGCCCTCTCTAATATCATTTAATGCCTTAGCATGATCATATCTCCCTTCATATATGAACATATGCTTATCTATGCTGTCTATGAACTCACTTAATATATCATAGAACTCAGACTTGTTAAGATCTAGCATATTATCTTCTCTACTCTTCATGTATTGCATTAGCATGCTAGCATCTACCATCTTAACCTTGTACATATTAGCATGTAATGAGTTCTCATTAAGTATATAGCAGTATATATTTGCCTGTACTCTTCCCATCATAAGACTAGAATCCTTATCATTTATACTGTAGAAGGTCTTCATCTCCTCAACTATTACAGTATTATCCATGTTACGTATTATGCTATCAGGTCTACCATATACCTTTACACCATCCACTACTGCATAGTAATCCTTCTTCTCCTTGTTAGAATACAATGCATCATGGATAATGCTTCCTATTATTATGGAGTATGGGTTAACGTTGAATAATAGGTCTGGTCTTGCTAGTAGCATTGCTATTCTCTGAGCATTTATACTGCTTATCCTTCTCTTCCCCTTAAATAATCTAGAGAGCAGTATGCCTATACTCATACCTTTAAAGCTATTAAAGAAAAGGTTAGATTAATAATATCATACATTCACATGCTTATACCCTAGGCATACAAGATAAAGTTCGCTACTCTCCTTCCTACTTGACCTTGGTTTGTATATATGCACTCTAGTGAACATAGACTTAACCTTAGATATGAAGTCCTTAAGCATATCACCATCGAATACCTTAAGGACTGCACTACCATTGCTTATAAGTAAAGAATCTGCTATGCTAAGCACTCTGCTGCTTAGATGTATCTGCCTAGCATGATCTAAACTCCATACACCAGATAGATTTGGTGAGATATCTGATAGTATAAGATCAACCTTGCTATTGTTAAGGATGTTATATAGTTTATCTATTAAGCCATCATCCTCCACACTAGCCTCAATTAACTTTACGTTACTTGCCTTATAATCTACCCTTCTAATATCTATGCCTATAACAAGACCTGTCATACCAACCTTACTGCTAGCAACCTGTAGCCATCCACCAGGATAACAGCCTATGTCTAGAACCTTCTGACCCTTCTTAAATATATGAAAGGAGTTATCTATCTCGAGTAACTTGTATGCAGCCCTGCTCTTATACCCTTGCTCCTTGGCTAGCCTCCTATAGTAGTCTCTTCTTGCATGCTCTAGCCTCATGCTAACTTGCACTCTCTTGCTCACTTAAAACCTCCTTATCGTTGCTATTATTATCAGCATTAACCTCCTCCTTCTTAACCTCTTCTCCCTCCTTCTCTTTACTCTTCATATACTCAAGCATAACCCAGCTCTCGATTAGCCTACATGTATTTGGGCTAACACTTCCATCTGGAGTACACATACTCTCAATGCTACATGTTATGCAAGGAGCACCCTCTATGCTTCTAGTATCTAATGGTAACCTTAATGCTATTAGCCTATAGGTCCATCTACCATTCTCTAGCACCCTTTGTCTTGTTACCAAACCTCTCTTCTCTAGCCTCATAGCAATCCTTGAGCCATCTCTGCTTGTTAGATTAAGCTCCTTCCATAGTCTACTCTGTAGTATACCCTCTTTGCCCTGCTCAACTATTAACTTGAATACCTTGGAGGTGAGATCTTCTATACTCTCACCTCTATCCATACTCTTATCTTTACTAACCAATAGTATTAATTTGTATAATCCAATAAATAATTGTTTACGATATACTTACGAATTATGCAATGTAAGATATGTTAGATGTATCAAACTCTCTTACTATCTCAAACCTATTACTAAACTTAACATATGCTAGTGATCTTAACTCTGGGAAGTATGATGATGGATCTCCTTTAGCCATTATTGTTGCTGCATGATCCTTGCCTAATAGAGAATTGCATAGTTCATAGGTCATCCTCCTTACCTTATACTCATCAACTATACCTAGGCTATGCAGATATTCATGAACAAGTATTACAAATACATAAGCATTGTACTCCTCTTTGCTCTTTGCTAAATGCTTTACTGTATTAAGTATGTATCTATTTACAACTATGTAATTAGAGCCTAGAACATGATATGCCCCTACAAAGGATGGCATATCTTGAAGTAAGAGGCTTAAGCCTACCCTCCTTAACTTAAATGTTTTATATACCGCATCCTTAACTATCTCAAATACATCTTTAAAGTCATTAGCATCACTTATCCTACCAGCATAATCATCCTTGCTTATCATCATATCTTATTATTACAATAAAATTCTTTATAAAGTTACTACTGCAACTTTTCAGACGCTCATGCGTAGTGAGAATCCGTTAGGGAATTGAAAGGGCATAGATTAACCATATTCTTCTAACATCATCTTTACCATACTCTTCATCTGCTCTAACAACTCACTTCTCTTCTTGCTTAATATCCTTGCTACATAGTGCCATTCTCTACCTTGTAGAACCTTAAGTACCAGTAACCTCTCCTGCTCTTGAGTTAACCTTAGCCTTCTCTCTGGTACTGTTAGAAAGTGTGCTCTTACCAATGCTTTAATTGCATCAGATGCACCTTCATATGGCATAACCCCTCTTATATAACTCTCAAGTCTTAGCCTTTGTGCACCTTTAAACTCTGCTTTAGCCTTATAGTCACCAAAGCCTTTAGATAGCAATGCTACTACAGTATAACTATCCATTATGAAGTAAGGATCGTGCAAGGATTCTATTAGCCTAAGCCTAAACTCCCTGCTTATATGCTCTAACAGCTCCCTTGCCTTAACTGTAATAGGTTTAACTACTACAGCACTAAACTCCCCTGATACCTTATTAGGTCTAGGGCTTAGAGCAATAGGTATGAAACCATTCTTAATCCAGAAGTTAACCAACTCATAGCTTGAACCAAACCCTGCACCTATCCAGTCATACCTCTCATCCTTAGCCTCATCCTCAAGTCTTGCTAGTATCCAAGAGCCTATACCTCTATTCCATAACTCACTATGCACAGCTACCCTTACAACCCTTAAGCCCTTTAGGTAGCAGAATGCCTTGTATTGAGGGTAGTATCTATGAACCACAAGGGGTATCATATGACCCTTCTTAATCTCTTCTATCAGCTTTAGCAGGTTATCATCTAGGCTACCCTCAATGCATATATGTAATGCCCCTATAACCTTCCCACTTGGAATGGTTACTGCTCTAAGCATATGATGGGGTGCATTGCCCATTAGCACAAGATCGTTTGGCTTATTCCTATAGTGTGTCATTACAAGTAAGCCTACTAACTGCTTTAACATATCATCCCCTCTGTTAAAGAATAATTCGTCTCTATCTATCTTTACATATAAGCAATCATCAGGCTTGATGCTTTTATCCTTATCATCTAACACTGTAGCCTCAGCATCAAGCAGTAATACATCATAAAGCCATCGCTCAATAGGATCGTTATCAGCATACCTTATAGGCTCCTTCATATCAATTATGATAAGATCTTGCTTAAGCTCCCTGCTAAGCCTAGCAAGGAACCTTATAGCAAATGCCCTACCAGTACCCTCATAACCATGCACAGTAGATGCATATATAGCCCTTGAGAACCTTCTCCTTAATGTTAAAAGTATAGGTATAGGAACCCCTGCAGCCTCATCAACCAATACCACTTTAGCATCTGCATATATGCTAGCAAGAGGATGTCTATAGAATATCTTACCCCTATCTGTTATAACCTCCTTTATAACATCTACTGTAATATTATTACTGTTATTATGGTTATGCTCACCTATCTTAATCGTTGTCTTCTTCACCTCTTTTATGCTAATATTTAATGCCTGTAACCCTTTTATAGCAAACTCAAAGAACGTTTGAACATTGGTAGGCTGTGGAGCAGTAACAACTATCCTTAACCTCTTTTTAGCAATCAGACCTGCTGCTATTAACCCTAGCACAGCAGATTTACCTCTACCTCTATTTGCCTTTAATACCAATGCTACATTCTTCCTGCTAAGTATAGCCTCTGCATACCTTAAGGCATTCTTCTGATCATAAGTTATGCAAAGGTCATACAACTGCTTAGCAAATGAAGTATTCTCATATGAGATACTCTGCTCTTGCTTTATAGCCTCATGCTCTATGTTATTGCCTTTAATAACAGTTGGTGGATCTATATATAAAGTGCATGGATAGCCTATTGTATGCTTGAGCATCCTGTACTCAAATCTCATCTTAGCATCTTTTATATCGAATGGTAAAGCTACTATATCCTTATGGTAGCCCTCCTTATACTCATCTAGCCTATCTATTGTTGGACCAACTATTATTATAAGCCCTTTACCCCTTACCATCTCAACTAGCATGCCTAAGAAGTCAGGCTCTAGATGGTATGTTGCATCCATAACAAGGGCATCAAAGGTTAAGCCTAGGATGTATTGAGTATCCCTGTAATCATATACATTAAGGTTTATGCACTCTAATGCATTTAAATCATTTATAAGGGATTGTATTCTGCTATAATCATGGGAGTATGAGTATAGAACCTCTATCCTCTTGCCTAATGCTCTTGATAACTCCTTTAATGCTTCCTTAACAACACCTATCTTTACACCCTTCTCAGTTGTGTATATTAGCCTTCTATGCATATTTGATTCTGCTGCCTCTCTTACAATATCCCTTATTGATTGTAGTATATCATCTACATTAACTGTCTTTATACTCACATTCTAAAATAAATATAATGTATTATAATAAGGTTGAATTGGCTAGTGTAATAGCAAGGTAATTCTAAATTAAAGTCATTAGAATTCTTTACCTATGATATGGTTTCAGATGTTCATACGTAGTGAGAATACGTTAGGAGATTGAAAGTATTTACAAGATATGGATAAGCATAATCAAGGAAAGAATATTTAACCATACTACCGTACTACAAGCATGAGCCAGAGCATAGATACCAACTACATTAACCTAAAGGCAATGATCAGAGAATTCCCAGATTTTCCTCAGCAGGGTGTACTCTTCAGGGATATAAGTCCACTGCTTAAGAGTAGAGAAGCCATGCATTACATAGTAGAGAGGTTCTATGAGCACTTTAAGGATGAGGATATAACACTACTAGCAGGGATAGAGTCAAGGGGTTTTATAATAGCATCCTTGCTTGCATCTAGATTCAATAAAGGCATGGTAATGATAAGGAAGCAGGGCAAGTTACCAGGGAAGACTAGAAGGATGGAGTATACTATAGAGTATGGTAAGGCAATAATGGAGATACAGGAGGATATAATAAGCAGTAATGATAGAGTGCTTATAGCAGATGATCTTATTGCTACTGGAGGAACTGCAATAGCAGCAGCAAAGCTTATAGAAAGCCTAGGTGCAAAGGTTGTAGGTTTTGCATTCATAGTAGAGTTAGCAAGATTTAAGGGTAGAGAGTTACTTAAAGGCTACAACGTATGCTCGCTAGTAGTATATGATGAGTAGTATGCAAAGGTGGTATTATGAATAGAGATAGCAAGATAGATGTAGATGCAAGGGCAGATATAGCAATAATAGGTGGTACTGGGGTATATGATGTTGATATGCTAAGCAATGCTAGAGAGGTTAAGGTATACACACCTTATGGTGATACATCAGATCTAATAACCATTGGGGAGTATGCTGGTAAGAGTATAGCATTCCTTGCTAGGCATGGGAAGAAGCATAGGATACCTCCACATAAGATAAATGCTAGGGCAAACATATGGGCATTAAAGCAGTTAGGGGTTAAGAGGATAATAGCACCTGCTGCAGTTGGTAGCATGCATATGCATATAAAGCCTGGAGATATAGTTATTACAGATCAGTTCATAGACTTTACTAAGCAGAGAGCATATACATTCTACGATGGTGGAGAGGTATGTCATGTATCCATGGCAGATCCATTCTGCCCAGAGTTAAGAGAAATTGCAATTAAAGAAGGTAAGAGCCTAGGATTAAGTATACATGAGAAGGGTACATATGTATGCATTGAGGGACCAAGGTACTCAACTAGGGCAGAGTCCATGTTCTTTAAGGAGGCTCTTAAGGCAGATATAATAGGCATGACCCTTGTACCTGAGTGCATACTTGCAAGAGAGATGGAGATATGCTATATTAACATAGCAACAGTAACAGATTATGATGTATGGGCTGATAAACCTGTTAGCACGCAAGAGGTTATAGATACTCTTAGAAAGAACTCAGATAATGTTAAGAGGCTTATAAAGGCAATCATACCTAAGATACCTGATGAAAGGAGATGCATATGCAAGGATGCGTTAAGGGATGCAAAGATTTAATCTAACCTAATATAGCATAGTTCCAATCAGATATACTTGTATAGTTAGTCTTTTAGTTCTATTAACTTAACATTGCACTCTAGCATATTATACATGCTTAAGTTAACAGGACCCTTAATTACTTATAATTCGTAATCATCTAAAGAGTTTAGAATTCTACTTCGTATATTTAATACCACTATACTCAATGTTAACATAAACATATGCAAAATAAGCCTCTACTATATTCTCAGCCATTACAAGCCTTACATTATTTAAATCAAATACCCAACCCTTCTTAATTGCCTCCTCTCTTGCCCTCTCAAGTAGTTTAATAACATCAACCCTATAAACCCCTTTATCATTATCATAATTGCTAGCATCTAGCATTATGCTATATACAAAGTTCTTATCACATGGCTCTACCCTTGAGTACTCATTGCTAGAGCCCATTGCTATGTTAAGCCTACCTGTCATTGTGCTATAGAATACATCTATACCAAGGATCTTCTTATCATAATACTTTCCATCTATAGTAACATCCTTAACCTCAAACCATAGATCAGTTAAGACTGCATACCATGATGGTAGTATCAATGGGGATAATGCTACACCTTTAAGGTTACTTATCCTAGTCTCTAGCATAAGAGACTTTAATCTTCCTACATCTAAAGGCTCTGGCTGATATACTGGCTTTACATTAGGCCATACACTACCCATGCTTAAGCCAGCAACATAAACCCAATCAAGATCAAATGGAGATAATAGGCTAATCTCTATTAACCCATCCCTATCCCAGTTAACATAAGTAGTATTGCTATTAGCATCTAGCCCTTGGTAACCACATGCAAGGAACTCCCTCCACTTCCATACCCTAATACCCCATTTACCCTCAGATAGAATAAAGTAAGGGTTAGGATTCCAATAATCTGCCTTATCTATATTACTATTATTTGTATCTATATGTTTGTTTGTATTATAACTAACCTTGCTTGCTATAACTAATCCAGTATAAGTATAGAACGAGGTTAACCATATTGCAATTGCAAGTAATACTATCTTTGCTATCCTCCTCACAGCTTACAAATAAATTACAGATATTTAAAACTGAGATGGATGTTTGAGTACAATATTAATGACTTAAAGGTTATTCTTATACAAGGTGATATAACTGAGGTTAGTGCAGATGCTATAGTTAATGCAGCAAACTCATATCTAATGCATGGTGGAGGAGTTGCATATGCTATAGTTAAGAAAGGGGGTTATGAGATACAAGAAGAGAGCAATAGATACATTAAAGAGCATGGTCCAGTGAAGGTAGGAGAGGTTGCTGTAACTGGAGCAGGTAGGTTAAATGCAAGGTATGTTATACATGCTGTAGGCCCAAGGTATGGTGTAGAAGGTGATGATAAGTTAGAATCAGCTGTAAGAAAGAGTTTAGAGAAGGCAGATGAGCTTAAGTTAACAAGTATAGCACTTCCAGCAATATCAACTGGTATATATGGCTACCCTTACCATACATGTGCAAGGATAATGGCTAATGTACTAAAAGAGTATAAGCCTAGAACATTAAAGAGTGTTATTATAGTACTTTATGACTCTGAGGCATACCATGTATTTAAGAATGTATTTGATAAAATACTAATTTCTTAATCTTGATCTATTTTTATCAATTCTAGGCATTAGATTCTAGTTCTAGGCTTCTTGCTTAATAATAAAGTAATTGGGTATTAATAGGCAAAAATTGCTCTGATATATAAGCATGTATGCAAGTGAAGCCTATTTTATATCAATTTAAATATTCTCATAATTTATCATGGTAATGGATAAGGATGGAGGCTGTAAATGAGTATAGCAATAGCATGGATATAGATAGATTAAAGCAAGAGATATCAAGGCTTAAGAAAGAGAGGGATGCTGTAATACTTGCTCATAACTACCAGTTGCCAGAGGTGCAGGATGTAGCAGACTTCATAGGAGACTCATTGGCATTATCACAGAGAGCAGCGAGAACCGATGCCAAGGTTATAGTATTCTGTGGTGTACACTTCATGGCAGAGACAGCATCAATAATATGCCCAGATAAGGTAGTGCTTATACCTGATCCTGAGGCTGGTTGCTCCCTAGCATCTACTATAACAGTTGAGCAGTTAAGGGCATGGAAGAGAGAGCACCCAGATGCTGTTACTGTATGCTATATAAATACTACAGCAGAGGTAAAGGCTGAGTGCGATTACTGCTGTACATCAAGTAATGCAGTTAAAGTTGTTAAGAGCATACCTGAGGATAAACCTATACTATTCTTGCCTGATATGTTCCTAGGCGCATATGTGGCAGAGGTTACAAAGAGGAAGAACATATACATATGGCCTGGTGAGTGCCATGTTCATGCTGGTATAAGACCATCTCTAGTTATGGAGATGCTTAAGCATTATAGCAGCAGCGAGTTTCTAATACACCCAGAGTGTGGGTGTACAACCTCTCTGGTATATTACTTTGGTAATGGCAATAATCATAATAGCAATAATGGAAACAGCTCATGTAATGTTAAGTTCTTGTCAACAGAGGGCATGATGAGGTATGCTAAAGAGAGTAAGGCAAAGAGGTTTATAGTTGCTACTGAGACAGGGATACTCTATAGGTTAAGGAAGGAGAACCCAGAGAAGGAGTTCATACCAATAAGCAACGATGCAGTATGCAAGTACATGAAGATGATAACCCTAGATAAGGTGTATAGATCCTTAAGGGATAATGTATATGAGGTTAAGGTTCCAGATGATATAGCATCAAAGGCAAGATTAGCAATAGAAAGGATGCTTGCTATAAACTAAACCAATAATAAATTAAGATAGGATAAATAATTTTACTGATATCTATCAACAACCTGCTGTAGGAAGAGTTGGAGGTTCTCCCTTAAACGCTTATCATTCTTAAGGTAATGCTTTGCCTGCTTTATACCATCCTCTGTCTTCTTATATAGTTCGTCCTTAACCTTACTACTAACCTCTTGCCCTATAAACGGTACCCATGAGAAGTCTGGTGCGTTATCCCTAACTATCTTATGTACCAGAGGCCTTACTATTAGTGATATAAGTCTATCGATATCCTCATCAAGCTCATCTAGGTTAACCTTCTTCCTTACACTCTTCTCAAAATATTCCTCAAGTATAGGTTGTATCTCATAGTATAAGGAGCCTAATCTTGCTTTTAAGAACTCAAGTAACTCCTTGTAGGAGTTAACCTTATTGATCACGCTCATCTACCTATGCTATATTGTAACATAATATTAGTCTTATCATCCATCCATTATAATTATTTATTAGATTCCCATGGGTCCCTTCCTACAATATACCTTATAGAATCTATTAGACCCTCAGCATAGCCAAGTGCTAGTATGGCATTCTCATATCTATGCTGTTTAGCATATGACTCTGCATCACTTATGTAATACTCTGCATTGTAGACTATATCCTTAAGCCTTGATCTAAACTCAATATTATTATAGCCTTCTATTATACTTAAGGCGTTTGCTACTGCATCCTTTGCCCTTGGTATGTACTTAGATAGCATAATCTCAGCCTTTGATCTTACTGCTATAGTATTATCTCTAGCCTCATCTAGAAGAGTTACCTTTAGGCTCTTTAAAGCATCTATCTCAGTAAAATGCATTGAACCAGTTACAACTATTGCATATGGGGGTTCACCAAAGTTGTAGTTAATCATAGACCCTATCTTACCTGCAACTATATGCTCTGATTCCATCCCTAGCCTAGATGCTACTATAGCAAATGTATCACTGCTAAAGATACCAAGTTGCTCATCCCTCTCACATGCTAAGAGTATATTAAATGCCTCGTTAGGGCTAAGGGATAGGTTAGATTCATGATCATACTCTAATAGCAGTAGTGTATGGTATCCTAGCAAGAGGTTAGTATATAATGCATGGTATGTGCTTAATGATGTCCTCTTATCACGCACTAATGTTGCTATCCTCCCTAACTTGTATACATGCAAGCCACACGAGCCTAGTATTGATGTTATTGCAGATGCATTATGTATAACCTTATAATCTATACCATTGCTCCTTGCCCTAGCAAGCAACTCTGTATGTGTAGTTGCTACCAATGGGTCTCCATAGCATAGTATAGATACATTCTTTATCTTAGCCTCAGATAATATGCGCTTACCATCCTCTATTAACCATCTCTTAGCAACCTCTACCTCTATATCCTTATCCTTTTCATTTGATATTAAATGCTTTAACTCATCTATACTAATGCTTACTGGACTTGTGTATACCTCTATGTAAACCTTATCTGAGCCCTTAAGAGCCTCTATAGCCTCTATGCTTAAACTCTTCAAGCCATTAAGACCCAAGCCTATAAGTATAAGCATAACCTATCTTCAATTACCATATTTATGTATGTTAAGCTATTGTAATTGTATATGATATTTGTTTATTAATATCAAGGGATATAGCAATGCCATGGAGTACAGGGTTGATAGAGACTCATTAGGAGAGGTTAAGGTACCAAAAGAAGCATACTATGGTGCATTCACTGCTAGAGCACTAATGCACTACAATGCAAGTAAGCAGAGGATGCATATAAACATGATAAGGGCATATCTTATGATAAAGAAGAGTGCAGCACTAGCAAACATGCAACTTAATGCACTAGATAAGGAGAGAGGGGAGGCTATAGTTAAGGCATGTGAGTATTTACTTGCTAACATAAATGATATGCTTGAGCACTTCCCTATAGATGCACTAAACTCAGGTGCTGGAACAGCATTTAACATGAATGTTAACGAGGTTATAGCAAACAAAGCATTAGAGATGCTGGGTAAAAGCAAGGGGGATTACTCTTACCTGCACCCAAACGATCATGTTAACATGTCACAATCTAGCAATGATACATTCCCTACTGCACTGCATTTAGCAGTTCTATTATCCTCAAAGGATATGCTAGATGCAATAGATAAACTTATAGCATCGCTCAAGAGGAAGGCTGAGGAGTTTAAAGACATAGTTAAGATAGGGAGAACCCATCTCATGGATGCTTTACCAGTAACTCTAGGATCTGAGTTCAATGCATATGCTAATGCATTAGAGGATGCAAAGAGGTATATAATTAATGCGTTAGATGAACTAAAGTATGTTGCATTAGGAGGCACTGCTGTAGGCACAGGGGCAAATGCACCAAAGGGGTATAGAGAGTTAGCAATAAAATATCTAGCAGATGTATCTGGCATAGAACTTAAGCCAGCAAGGGATATGCAGTATGCATTACAGAGTAGATTAGCCATAGCATATGTATCATCTTGCATAAGGAACCTTGCATTGGAGTTGATAAGGGTAGCAAATGATATAAGGCTCCTATCCTCTGGTCCATTGGCTGGGTTTGCTGAACTGATTATACCTGCAGTGCATGCTGGCTCTAGCATAATGCCAGGCAAGGTTAACCCATCGCTTGCTGAGTGCTTGGATATGATCTGCTTCAACATAGTAGGCAATGATCTAGCAGTAGCATTGGCTGATCAAGCAGGGCAGTTAGAGCTGAATGTTATGCTCCCTGTTATGGCTAAGGCATTGCTAGAATCAATGGATATGCTTGCTAGGTTCTTACCAGTATTTGCGGAGCATATGGTAGATGGTTTAAAGGCAAATGAATCAAGATTAAGGGCGAGTGTTGAGAGTAATCCAATAATGGTAACACTGCTATCACCATACATAGGCTACAATACAGCTGCAGAACTATACAAGGAGGCATTAAGTAAGGGTATAAGCATAAAGGAGCTTGTTGTAAGCAAAGGGTTACTTGATGAGCATAAGGTAGATGAGATACTTAAGAGCAGTGTTTGAGAAGTAATAATATCTATTCTATCTTCATTTTATTTTATTTTACTTTATTTTTAAAGAATATATTGTACATTAGCATGATAATGCAAAGAGTATGGCTAAGGTATGGGTTGAGGTGTATGGATGCTCTGCTAGCGTATCTGATGGTGAGATAATAAAGGGTATGCTGGTTAACCAAGGGTATAAACTAGCAGAGAGCTTTGATGATGCAGATGCTAGCATAATAGTAACATGCATAGTAAAGGATGCTACAGCAAACAGGATGGTTAATAGGATAAGGAGCCTCTCAAGCAAACCATTGGTAGTTGCTGGATGCATGGCAAAGGCTGAGCCAAAGAGGGTTGAGAGGCTTAATTCTAAAGCAAGCATAGTTGCTCCTAATGCAATAGATAAGATATGTACAGCAGTAGATTCAGCTATCAATGGTAATAGATACATAGCTCTTGATGACTCTAATATAAATAAGGTTAACCTCCCAAGGGTAAGGGTTAACCCAGTTATAAGCATAGTGCAGATAGCAACTGGATGCTTGAGTGATTGTACATTCTGTGAGACAAAGCTAGCAAAAGGCAGGTTAAGGAGTTATAAGATAAATGATATAGTAAGGCAGGTTAGCGATGATGTAAAGCAAGGGTGCAAGGAGGTATGGCTAACATCAACAGATAATGGGGCATACGGCTTTGATATCCATACAAATATAGCAGAGTTGCTAAAGCATGTATGCTCTATAGACTCTGATTTCATGGTTAGAGTAGGGATGATGAATCCTCAGTATTTACAGTTCATAATAGATGATCTTATAGAGGCTTACAGAGATGATAAAGTATTCAAGTTCCTCCATATACCAGTGCAGAGTGGGAGCAATAGAGTGCTTAGAGCAATGCGTAGAGGGCATAGCGTAGAGAGGTTCATAGATATAGTTAAGAGGTTTAGGAAGGAGTTAGGTTACTGTACCATTGCTACAGATGTAATAGTTGGATTCCCTACTGAGAGTTATGATGACTTTAAGGCAACTATTGATCTAATAAAGGAGGTTGAGCCTGATGTTGTTAATCTATCAAAGTACAGTGCTAGACCAAATACATATGCAAGTAGGTTAAAACAGTTAAGCAAGGATGTGATAAATGAGAGGAGTGCTATAATGCATGATGTTGTAAGAGAGGTATGCTATAAGAGGAGTATGCTATGGAAGGGATGGGAAGGCTACATACTGGTTGATGAGTATGCTAGCAATGGTATGCAGGGTAGGAACTATGCATACAAGCCAATATACTTGCATTGTAACAACAATAACAATGATGATAATAGCATAATCTTAGGCTCCAAGGTTAAAGTTAGGGTTATAGATGTAACAACACACTCACTTATAGCAAAGGTTACTGCTTCATGATCCATGCATATGAATAAATCAAACTTTTTTGACTCATTGTTTGCTTATTAGAAAACAAAAATCCTTAATCTAACGCAGTTATGAGGATATGGTATGCAGATAATTCTGCCCAGCATAGTTATAGGCGCTGGTAGGAACTTTGCAAATGCTGTAGCAAGTATAGCATGTAGGTTTAATCTTGATGCCTTGATTATTACAAGCGGTAAGCATGACCCTAACACTAAAGGTTACAATGGGCTAGATGGTAGAATAGAGCATATAAGGTTAGATAGTAAGAGCGTACTTAACCCTTCCTCTTCATATATAAGGAGGTTACTATTCAAGGAACTGCACTATATAAAGGATAAGATCAGTTACGGTAATTATAATACAGTTATTATTGTAGGAGATCTTGCAGAGAAGGACGGTATAGCAGTAATACCAATGCTTGCAGAGGTATTTGCTAGTATGGGCAAGAGAATACTATCATTTGTAGCAATGCCGTTTAGATTTGAGAAGAGTATGTTGTTCAAATCTAGCATAGCATTAAGGTTATTAAGAGAGAGGAGTAACTGTACAGTTATAATAGATAAGGATGCTCTACTAGAATGCTCACCAAAGCTTAAAGTTAATGAGTGCTATGCTATAGCAGAGGATGTTATGCTTAATGCTGTATATGCCATGTTAGGAAGGGATGATTCAGATCATGGTTTATATATAGCCAATAAGGCATACATTGCAAAACATAGCAATGATAATGCTACAGATAATGTTATGAAGGAGTTGCTAACACAACTATACTCTAGCAATGCAGATGATAATGATGTAAGTAGAGCATTAGTAAATATAGTAGGCTCAGATCTAAGCATAAATGCTATAAATCAGATATCAACATATGTAAACACAGTTCTTGGGTATAATGTAAGTGTAGATGTAAGTATGCTACCTACTGATAATGCTAGGAGTGGTGTACTAACCATGTATGAGGTAAAGAGCAGTAGGTTTGATTCATACGACCCACTAAGTATTGTATCAAATACACTTGACTTCAGTTGCGAGTATGGGGCTGGTGCATTAGTAGAGCTTGAAGAGAGGTTAGATATAGTAGATATAGAGTGCTAATAAAAATAATTTATTTATCTTGATTTATTTAACTAGTTATTTATTTATAGTCAAGCATTAAGTTATTGTATATGCATAAAGAGAGAAAATTGTATATAGTAGACTCATTAGCCTCAATAGTCTTTTGGGTACCAATATACATAATATTTAATATATTTGTATTAAGGCTTGAGTTATGGCAGGTATTAGCATTAGCAGCATTCTCTGCAGCAATAAACTTTGCATTTGGTGGTCTATTTGGTAGATTCCTAGACTATTGGAGAAGACTACTATTAAGAGGGATAGTAGATAAATGAATAGAAATATATTGAATATAAATAAATAAATTATTATATTTAAAAGATGTTAATGTTAGAGACTTTGGTAGAGCGTGGTAAGCATGAGTAAGCAGAACTCAGTTAAACTATACAAGTTAAAACGCATACTTAATGAGTTATCACAGAAGAAGGGTAGAGGAACTGAACTTATATCACTCTACATACCTCAGGGTAAGCCTATACATGAGGTTATAGCAACCTTAAGGGAAGAGTATGGTACTGCATCTAACATAAAATCTGATACTACAAGGAACCATGTACTTGATGCATTAACAAAGACAATGCAAAGGTTAAAGCTCTACAACAGAATACCAGAGAATGGCTTGGTTATATTCTGTGGTGCACTACCAACCAATGGTCCAGGTAGTGAGGTTGTGAAGATATTTGAGTTAGAGCCACCAAAACCCCTTAATATATTCCTTTACAGATGTGATGACCACTTCCATACTGATATACTTAAGGATATGCTGAAGGAGGAGAAGGTTATAGGGATAATAGCTATAGACTCAACTGAGGCAGGTTTAGGCATACTAGAGGGTAATAAGGTTGAGGTTGTAGATGTTATAACCTCTGGTGTAGGAGGTAAGCATAGGGCTGGAGGGCAATCAGCAAGGAGGTTTGAGAGGCTCAGAGAGATGGAGTTGAATGATTACTTTAATAGAGTAGCGGAGCATGCAAAGAAAGCATTCATAGATAGCTATAACATTACAGGGATAATAGTTGCTGGACCAGGGCCTACGAAGGATGACTTCCTTAAGAATGGGTATCTAGATTATAGATTACAGAAGAGTATTATAGCGGTTATAGATACCTCTTACGCTGGTAGTGAAGGGGTTAGAGAGGCCCTTGATAAGGCTCAAGATGTTTTGCAAGAGTATAGGCTTATGGAGGAGAAGAGGCTTGTTAGAAGATTATTTGAGGAGATAAACTCAAGTAAAGGTTTAGCAGTGTATGGTATGCAAGAGGTTATAAATGCCCTAAATGCTGGTGCAGTAGATACAGTATTAGTTAATGATAACATAAACAAGGTTAGGATACTTGCTAAATGTAAGAGGTGCAATAATGAGGTTGAGAGCATAGTATCTAGGGATAAGTCTATTGCTGTAGAGCAGGAGTTAGTTAGCAGGGCATGTAGTAAGTGCTCAAGCATGGATTACGAGGTTCAAGAACAGGATATAATAGAGTATATGGATGAACTTGCATTTAATACAGGTGCAAAGGTAGAGGTTATATCCTCAGCAACCGAGGAGGGTAAGATGCTTGAGAGTCTAGGGCAGGTAGCAGCAATACTAAGGTATAAGATAAGTAGCAAAACATTTAACTCTAGTTAAAAGGTAGGAATGGTTATTAATACACATGCATATGCTTATACCATGGAGATGCTTGCTGATGGCGATGAGTTAATGGATAAGGTAGTAGAAGGTAAGGGAAATTACATAATCTTATTCATGGCAGACTGGTGCCCTTACTGTGCAAGGTTCAAACCTATATTTGAGTTATATGAGAAGAGGGTAGATGGTTACAAGTTTGCCATAGCAAAGGTTAATGAAGATGATAACCCATTATGGGATATATTCAATCTAAAGGCTGTTCCAACTATTATAGCATTTAGGAATGGTAGCATAGTTGCAAGGAAGGATGCTAGACTTGGTATAGGATTAAGTGAGGATGATATGAGATCCTTGCTTAATGAACTAGGCTTTAGACTAACTAACAATCAATAGATTAAACTATTATTTTTATATTGATGTTAGAAGTATCTAATGTTGTTAGATGACTCTTTATCCTATCTGCTATGGATCTTAGTTCATCAAGGGTTGCTATCCTTCTACTTGCATACTTGCTCTTATCATCATCCGTTGAGAATCTAGGTACTATATGCACATGTACATGAGGCACTACCTGATGTGCTACTCTACCATTATTCTGTGCTATAGAGAATCCTTGTGCATTAACAGCTAGCATTACAGCAAGTGCTACTTTATGTACTAAAGCAAATAGCATGCTAAACTCATTGCTAGGCATATCAAGAATGGTTGTATAATGCTTATTAGGGATTACTAGTGTATGACCAGTACTTATTGGATACTTATCCATGAATACTGTAAAGTCTTCATCTCTATAAACTAATGCAGCCTCCCTCTTGCCTTGCACTATTGAGCAGAATACACACTCATCCATGTTGATCAGCTCTAGATATTTTTATTTATTTATACATTTTACCAAAAATAAGATTGGGTTATCTTCTATATGCTATATGCTATATGTTATTGCTCCCTCTGCTGCTGATCCTACCAATGCTATATACTTTGCAAATACACCATGCTTATATCTAGGCTCCCTTGGCTTCCATGCTTTCCTTCTAGAATCTAACTCTTCCTTGCTAACATCTAAATCTAATCTGCCATTTAAGATATCTATTATTATTGTATCGCCATCCTTAACCAATGCTATTGGTCCTCCTACAGCAGCCTCTGGTGCAACATGCCCAATCATTAACCCTCTAGTTGCCCCTGAGAACCTGCCATCTGTTATAAGTGCAACATGCTCCCCTAACCCTTGGCCTACTATTGCTGCTGTAACAGCTAGCATCTCCCTCATCCCAGGACCGCCCTTAGGACCCTCATACCTTATAACTACAGCATCACCCTCAACTATCTCGCCCTTGCTTATAGCCTCAAATGCCTGCTCCTCACTATCGAATACCCTTGCCCTACCTTTAAATAACCTTAGCCTATCGTTAACTGCTGCTACCTTAACAACTGCACCATCTGGTGCCAATGAACCCTTCAGTATCCTTATAGAACCTTCTTTATGTATTGCATTGCTTACACTTCTAACTACTGTACCATCTGGCTCTCTAACCCTTGGATCTTTAAGGTTCTCCTCTAGGCTCTTACCTGTTACAGTTAATACATTGCCATGCAGTAGCCCATGCTTAAACAACTCTTTCATTATAACAGGTACACCTCCAACCCTATCAAGTTCATACATAACATAGGAGCCCCCTGGGCGCATATCTGCTATATGAGGAGTCCTTACCCTTATCCTCTCAAAGTCATCATAGGTAAGTTTTACACCAGCCTCCCTTGCTATTGCTAGTAGGTGTAGAACAGCATTTGTAGAGCCTCCTATTGCATTCAATACAGTTATAGCATTCTCGAATGCCTCAAATGTAAGTATATCCCTAGCCTTTATCCCTAGCTCTAGTAGTTGCATTACTGCCTTACCACTCTGGTACACAGCATCATACCTCCTAGGGTCCTCTGCACTTGGGCTTGCACTAAATGGCAGTGCTATACCTAATGCCTCGCTCAATGAAGCCATGGTATTAGCAGTGTACATACCTGCACATGAACCAGCACCAGGGCATGCATGGTTCTCAATCTCAATCAACTCCTGCAATGATATAAGACCCTTTGAGTATGAGCCTACAGCCTCAAATACATCCTGTATAGTTAGATATCTTCCTTTGTAATACCCTGGTACCATAGTGCCTCCATAAACAAATACTGATGGTATGTTAAGCCTAGCCATTGCCATCATGCTCCCTGGTAGGCTCTTATCACACCCTGCTATGCATACTAGAGCATCGTACTGATGTGCATGCACCATTAATTCTATAGAGTCTGCTATAACCTCCCTGCTTACTAGGGATGCCTTCATACCCTCATGCCCCATTGATATACCATCGCTAACCGCTATAGTAGCAAAGATCCTAGCAGTACCATTAGCATCCTTAACCCCTTGCTTAGCATGCTCTGCTAACTTACCAAGGTGGATATTGCATGGTGTAGCCTCGTTACCACTGTTTGCTATACCTACGAATGGCTTTGCTATATCCTCATCACTTAAACCCATAGACTTGTACATTGCTCTATGGGGAGCCCTCTCTGGACCCTCTACAACCTTCCTACTCCTAAGCATACAAGTAATTTATACATGTAATATAAAATGTTTAGTTTTGATAAATTACATAAGCCGATTGGTTAGTAATATTTAAGAGTTATCTAAACATTACTATAGTAAAGGATGCATTATAATAGCATTGATGATGCTATAAATAGATTAAAGAGTATGATTAAAGGTAAAGTTCTAGACTCTAAGCTTGATAGATACATGTATGCTAGTGATGCAAGTATGTATGAGATAATACCATCATGCATAGTTGTTGCTTCTTGCATAGAGGATGTTGTTAACACTGTAAGGTTTGCCTATGAGCATGGTATAGCAGTTACAGCAAGGGGAGGTGGCACTGGGCTTGTAGGACAGGCTATAGGTGATGGTATAATAATAGATCTATCAGATATGAACAAGGTTATAGAGGTTAACACTCATGATGGGTATGTCATAGTTGAGCCTGGTGTTTATAAGGGCATACTTGATAGACAACTTAAGCGTTACAATAAATGCATACCAGTTGATCCATCAAGTGCTGATTACTGTACAATAGGAGGGATGATAGCAAACAATGCATCTGGCTCTCATACAGTAAAGTATGGTAGCATGATAGATTACGTTCTAGAGTTGGATGTTGTGCTTGCAGATGGTAGCATACTACATGCTAGAAAGGTTAGTATAGATGAGATCAAGGATGCAAGTAAGGATAGCATAGAGGTTAAGATAGCAAGAGTTCTTTATGCTATGCTTTATGATAAGAGTAATATTATAAAAAATGGATTCCCAAGGGTTAGTAAGAACTCCTCTGGCTACAGATTGGATAGAGTTCTATGTAGCGATGGTATAGATCTAGCAAAGTTATTTGTTGCCTCTGAAGGCACGTTAGGTATAGTTGTAAGGGCAAAGTTAAAGATAGTTGATATAGCAAAGTATAGGGCATTAGCACTCTTAGCATTTAAGGATACATATGATGCATGCCTTTACACTAGCAAGATAGTTGCTAACCTAAGACCGTCTGCTGTTGAACTAATAGACAAGACTGTTATTGATATAGTAAAGATGAGTAATGGTAATGATAGTTTAAAGCAGTATTTAGATGCAGATTGCATGCTATTTGTAGAGTTTGATGGCAATAGTAGAGAAGAGGTTGAGATGCAGATGGATAAACTGCTTAATGATGTTAAGAATAGTGCAGGTATATGCAAGTGTATAGCATACTCTTATAACAACGATGAGATAGCAAGGATATGGGATGTTAGGAAGAATGCACTCGCATATGTTATGAAGGTAAGGAAAGGTAATAGCAAGGCTCTAGCATTCATAGAGGACCCTGTGGTTAGTGTAGATAAACTTGCAGAGTTAGTTAATGGGCTTAAGGAGATATATAAGAGGCATGGGATAATTGCTTATACAATATATGGGCATGCTGCAGATGGTAATATACATACTAGACCAATGCTTGATATAAGCAATGAGCATACTACTGCAAAGATTAATGCTTTAGCAGAAGATGTATTCTCTCTTGTAAAGAGTATGAATGGTAGCATATCAGCAGAGCATGGTGATGGTATAGCAAGGAGCAGGTTCGTTAAGATGTTGTACCCATATGATATTTACTCTTTATTCATCAATATCAAATCTATCTTAGACCCTAAGAATATAATGAATCCTGGTAAGAAGATACCTCTAGAGGATATTAGGTTAAGTAGTAATAATGGTAATCAGTACAGCAGTTACTCTCTTACAGATAATCTACGTTACTTAAGCAAAGATGGTAAAGATATAGTATTACTAAACTGGGGTATAAGGAGTAGTAGAGTAGCAGAGCGTGCAACAGGGTATGCGTATGAGTTAAGTTACAAGGATGAGGTTGATCTATGCCATGGGTGTGGTATGTGTAGAGATTTAAGTTACAAGGTAAGGATGTGCCCTGTTTACAAAGGGTTGCATACTGAAGTAGCAAGCTGCAGAGGTAGGAACAATATATTAAGATGGATGCTTAAACTTGCTGATGCTAGTAAAGGATCGTTTACTCCTGAGTTTACAGATGAGTATAAGGATATTATATATAAATACTGCATACAGTGCAAGATGTGCCTAATAGACTGCCCATCTAATGTTGATGTAGGAAAGATAATTGCTGAGGCAAGGGCTAGATATGCTACTGCTCATGGTTTACCAAAGGGTTACAAGTACTTTGCTGATATAGATAAGTATGCTAATATTGCATGTAAACTAGCACTGCTATCTAATGCATTAATGAGCAATAGATTGTTTAGGATAATGCTAGAGTATCTAACAGGGATAGATGCTAGGAAGAGCATACCTAGATTCAGCAGGATTAGGTTTGATGAGTTGTACTCTAGATATAGGCAGCCTATGCTAGATAAGAGGGTAGCATTCTTTGCTGATACATACATAAGATACATCAACCCTATACTTGGGCTTAAGATAGTTAAGATACTTAATATGAATGGATATAGGGTTGAGTATCCTAAGCAGTTATCATCTGGGCTACCAGCACTGCTTGAGGGTGCAATAGATAAGGGTAAGAGGATAGCAAGATACAACATAGATAACCTTTACAGCTATGCATCAGATGGCATACCTATAGTAACATTCTCCCCTAGTGCATCACTAGCATTAAGGATGGAGTATCTTAATGTTATAGATGATGAGAAGAGTAGGAGCGTTGCATATAATACTTATGATATACATGAGTTCTTGAATATGCTTAGGAAAGGTAATGAGTTGATTGAGTTCAAGCCTGTTAATGAGGATGCACTAGTGCATATACACTGTCATATCCTAGTGCAAGGATATGATAAGGATGTTATTGGACTGCTAAGATGCATACCTAGCCTAAAGGTATCCTTACTTGAGAGAGGTTGCTGTGGAGTTGGAGGTTCATACTCGTTCATAAAGGATAACTATGAGTTATCCATGCTTATAGGTAAAGAACTATTTAATGCTGTATATGATGGGATAAGTAATGGTAAGAGGATATACACAACAGGGGAGTCTTGCATGCTACAGATGGATGAAGGATTACGCAAGATAGTAGGTAATAATTCTAATAACAATAACATTAAAGGAGATAGTATAGGTTTAACTGTTGAACTAATATCAAGAGCGTATGGTATAGAGGATTAAGGTGTAAGGTATATTATAGCATACTAAGGATAAGGGATTATGGTTAATGTAGGGTTAATAGGGACTGGTCTACTTGGTAGTGCAATAGCCAAAAGGTTGCTATCAAAAGGTTATAGGCTTACAGTTTACAATAGAACAAGGAGCAAGGCTGAGGCATTGGAGCAGTATGGTGCATTTGTAGCAGATACACCAATGCATGTAGCAGATGAATCAGATATAGTTATTACTGTGCTTAAGGACTCATATGCTTTAGAGCATATAGCATTTGGTATCAATGGCTTGATATACTCTAAGAGTAAGTTTGTACTTGCTGATGTAAGCACAATAAATCCATTTGCAAGCAAGGCAATAGCATCAAGGTTAAAGGAGCATGGTATAGTTATGCTGGATACCCCTGTTATGGGTGGTCCTCAACTTGCTGAGCAAGGTATGCTCTTACTCATGGTTGGAGGAAGCAAGGAGCATTATGAGATGTTTAAGGATGTATTCAATGCAATAGCAAGTAAGGTTATGTATATAGGTGAGAATGGTTCTGCACATGCATTAAAGCTTGCATTAAACCTGCAGATAGCAATGATAGCAGCAGCACTATCTGAAGGAATGCTACTAGTAAAAGCATATGGTGTAGATCCTATGATCTTCTTAGAGGCTTTGAACTCAACATACTTTAGCACAGGGCTTAGCCAACGTAAGGGTCCAAAGATGGTAAAGCATGAGGTTGAGAAGTCATTTGCATTAAGCATGATGCTTAAGGATATAACAACAATAAATGATGCTGCTAGGGAGTTGAATATCTCATTACCCATGATATCAATGCTAGAGCATATATACAGGCAGGCAAGCAAGACGGATCTTGCAGATAAGGATTATACAGCAATATTTGAGTTCTTAGAGCGCATAAATAAATTGGATTGATTGATTATATTGAGGGAATATAACGATTATATGCTAGCATATTTATTAATATGGGTTAATATAAGCAATAGTATGACAGATAAGTTAAGCATAGTAAGGTTTACCATAGATGGTGAGAAGTTTGAAGTCCTAGTAAAACCTGATCCTGCACTAGAGTTTAAACTAGGTAAGAGGAGTGATATATCAAGTATACTTGTAAGTGATGAGATATACACAGATGCAAACAAAGGTAATAGAGCATCAAAGGAGAAGTTGGAGAAGTACTTTAGAACATCAAACACATTAGAGGTTGCAAAGATAATCCTTGAGAAGGGAGAGCTTAACCTTACAACTGAGCAGAGGAGAAGGTTAATAGAGGAGAAGAGGAGGCAGATAGTTAATATAATAGCAAAGACATATGTGGATCCTAAGACGCATCTACCTCATCCACCATTAAGGATAGAGCAGGCATTGGAGCAGTGTAAGGTATCTATAGATCCATTCAAGAAGGCTGAGGATCAGATCAAAGGTATAGTAGAGCAGTTAAGAACAGTTCTACCATTGAAGACTGAGAGGCTAAAGTTCACCATAGTTATACCAGCACAGTACGCTGCACAGTCATACAGTATACTTAAGGGTATGGGCGATATAATAAAGGAGGATTGGCAGGCTGATGGTTCACTAAAGGTTATAATAGAGATACCAGCAGCAATACAATCAAATATGATGGATAGGTTAGCATCATTAACCAAGGGTAGTGCACAAGCGGTGATGATGAGATGAAGGAGTTCAGGAAATATGTACTGCCTGGAGATGTTATAGTAGAGGGTAATCCCCATATAAAGCCATTAGCAAATGTTATAAAGATAGATAACAGGATACATGCAACAAGGGTAGGGATAGCAGAGGTTACTCAGAATGGTGTTAAGGTAATACCATTATCAGGAATATATATACCAAGGGTTGGTGATCTTGTTATAGGCAAGATAATAGATTACTCATCACTTGCATGGGTTGTTGATATAAACTCATGCTTCCTAGGGCATCTCCTTGCACAGGATGTATTTGGTAAAGAGTTCACTCCTAGCAGGGATGATCTAACAAGCAAGTTTAACCTAGGGGATGTTATAGCATGTAGGATAGTTAACTTCGATAGGACTAGAGACCCATTGCTAACCGTTGCTGACAAGGATCTAGGTAAGATAAATAATGGGGAGATAGTTAAGATCTCTCCAAGCAAGGTACCAAGGCTTATAGGTAAGAGGGGTTCAATGATACAGATGATAGAGCAGCTTACAAAGTGTAAGATAATAGTTGGGCAGAATGGTGTACTTGTTGTATCTGACTCTAGCAGAGAGGCTATAAACATGGCAGTAAGAGCAATAATGTTAGTAGAAGAGGAGGCTCATACAAGTAACTTAACACAGAAGGTAAAGGATATGTTAGGGGGTAGTGTTGCATGAGTATGCTTATGAGTGATGATTGGAGAAGGGTAGATGGTAGAAGATGGGATGAACTTAGAAGAGTAAAGATAGAGGTTGGTGTATTAAAGAATGCAGATGGTTCTGCATACATAGAGTTTGGTAAGAATAAGATAGTTGTTGCTGTTTATGGTCCTAAGGAGGCACACCCAAAGCATCTAGCATTACCAGATAGGAGTATACTAAGGTGTAGATACCATATGCAGCCATTCTCGGTAGATGAGAGGAAGAACCCTGCCCCATCAAGGCGAGAGATAGAGATATCTAAAGTTACTAGAGAGGCATTAGAACCTGCACTAATACTTGAGGATTACCCTAGGACAGTTATAGATGTGTTCATTGAGGTATTACAATCCGATGGTGGCTCTAGGTGTGCTGGTATAACAGCAGCAAGTGTAGCCTTGGCAGATGCAGGTATAAACATGCGTGATATGGTTGCTGCATGTGCTGCAGGTAAGGTTGCAGGTAGGATAGTACTTGATATAAATGATGAGGAGGATAAGATGGGAGAGGCTGATATGCCAGTAGCATTCTTACCTAACCTTAAGCAGATATCTTTACTTCAGTTGGATGGTAAATTAACAAAGGATGAGTTTAAAGAGTGCTTAAACCTAGCAATACAAGGATGTATGCAAGTTTATAAGTTGCAAAGGGAAGCACTGATGAGGAAGTACTTTAGCACGGAGGTTGAGGTATAAGATGATGAAGAGAACATCAACTATAGTTGAGCATCTTAAAAGAATACAGATGATAGAACTCTTAGCACAGGGTAAGAGGCTAGATGGTAGAGGGTTAACTGATTATAGAGAGTTAAAGATTGAGGTTGGGTTGATAAAGAAGGCTAATGGTTCTGCCATGGTAAAGTTAGGTAATACACAAGTTATAGCAGGCATAAAGGTTGAGGTAGATGAGCCATTCTCTGATATGCCAGATAAGGGGTTATTCATATGCAATGCTGAGGTTCTGCCTACTGCATCTGCGTATGCAGAACCAGGTCCCCCAGATGAGGATGCTATAGAACTTGCTAGAGTTGTAGATAGAGGTATAAGGGAGTCAGAGATGATAGCCTTGGATAAGTTGGTTCTTATAAGTGGTAAGAAGGTTTATGCTGTATTTGCTGATGTTAGTGTATTGAACACAGATGGTAACCTATTTGATGCAACATCTTATGCTGTAGTCTCAGCACTGCTTACTACAAGGATACCAAAGTATGAGGTTAAGGATGATAAACTGGTTAAGACTGAAGATACAATCCCATTGCCCATAAATACTATACCAGTATCTGTTACAATGGCAAGGATAGGGGATAGTATAATAGTGGACCCTACATCTGAGGAGGAGATGTGCATGGAGGCTAGGGTGACTATAAGCACAGATGATCAGGGCAGGATATGTGCAATCCAAAAGGGTAACCCTGGTACATTCACACTTGAACAGTTAAATAATGCTGTGTCTATAGCAATAGATAAAGGTAATGAGATAAGAGCATTAATAAAGAGCATATGCATGCAAGCACAAGTAGGTTAGGGTGATCATAATGGCAAGGGGTGAGAGCCTTAAAGGGTTAGGGGTTAAGTATGGTGCAACACTTAGGAGAAGGTATAGCAAGATATTCTTTACACTGAAGAAGAGACGTACATGCCCTATGTGTGGTTCAACAAGGTTCAAGCGTGAGGCAATAGGTATATGGAAGTGCAACAAGTGCAACTACAAGATTGCTGGAGGAGCATATGATGTGTAGTGTAAGAATAGAGGTTGGTGTAGTTGATGAGAGTTGCAGTAAGAGTAATCATGATCCCCGCTATTATTTATCATTATTAAGATCATTGTACTCTGCATTAGAGCCAGAGTGTAGAGTTAGTATAAAAGATGCAGAGAGTAGTATAATATTAAGAGAAGATTCACTTATGATTAATATACATACATACGATATCCCAACTCTTAGAGCATTATTAAACTCATACCTTAGGTTCATAGACGCAGCATACAGATCCATCAATGCTAGTAGGTATGCTTGATAAAGTCTTTAGTTTGGTTTAAATTTATTATGCTATATCATCTATCTATCTTAAGTAAGTTTATAATGGAGTTATCTTATAGCATTAAGGAGTAGAGAGGTATGGGTCATAGAAAGCATAGTGCACCAAGGAGGGGTAGCTTAGCATATCTGCCTAGGGCAAGAGCAAAGAGTATAGAATCAAGGATAAGGACATGGCCAGATATAGATGCAAAGGAGCCTAGGCTACTAGGCTTTGCTGGATTCAAGGTAGCAAATATACATCTTATAAATATAGATGATAGAGAGAGAACTCCTAACTTTGGTAAACCATTGATGAGCAGGGCTACCATTATAGTAACTCCACCAATGAAGATAATAGGTATTAGAGCGTACACTAAAGATGTTTATGGCTTACACTCACTCTTTGATATATATTCTAAAGAGTTACCAAAGGAGTTGGAGAGGAAGGTTAAGATCAAGCCTACAAGTGATGATGCATTAAAGAGCATAGATGATGAGACTCTTTCTAAAGTTAGTGAGTTTAGAGCGATTGTAGCAGTAACACCTAGGGATGCAGGATTAGAGCAGAAGAAGCCTTTTGTGTTTGAGGTTGGTGTTGGTGGAGGAGATATCAAGTCTCAGTTCAAGTATCTTAGTGGTATACTTGGTAAGAGCATTAGGATAAACGAGGTATTCAAGGTAGGAGAGTATGTTGATGTTAGTGCTATAACAAAAGGTAAGGGATTTGAGGGTCCAGTAACTAGATGGGGTATAAAGAGGAGACAGCACAAATCAAGGAAGAGTGTAAGGGCAGTAGGTACTCTTGGTCCAATAAGTCCAGCAACTGTTATGTACACAGTACCAAGGGCAGGGCAGATGGGATTCCATCAGAGGCTTGAGTATAATAAGAGGATACTTGCAATACTTAATGCTAACGAGAATAATATAACTCCAAAGGGAGGGTTTATGCACTTTGGGATACTTAAGGGCGATTACATAATAGTTAGAGGCTCTGTACCTGGTGCTATAAAGCGCTTGGTTAAGTTAAGGTATGCTATAAGACCAAAGGTTAAGAAGGTAGTTGAGCCAAAGATAGTTGATATAGTTGTATGAGGTGATATTACATGAAGAGTGTTAATGTATATAAACTTGATGGGAGTGTTGAAGGAAGCATAGAACTACCAGAGGTATTCTCTGCACCTTATAGACCAGATCTCATACATAAGGCTTTTGTTCATATACAATCAGAGCTATATCAACCACAAGGCAGGGATCCTCTAGCAGGTATGAGGGTTAGTGCTGAGTCTAGGGGTACAGGATTAGGTATAGCAAGGCTTGCTAGGGTAAAGGGTGAAGGGACAAGGAGGGCTGGTCAAGCAGGAGGAGTTGCAGGTGTGGTAAAGGGTAGGCTAACACATCCTCCTAGAGCAGAGAAGGTTATAGTTAAGAGGTTAAACAAGAAGGAGAAGAGGCTTGCATTGTATAGTGCAATAGCAGCTACAATAGATAAGAGTATAGTTAAGGCTAGAGGGCATAGGTTAGATGATGATAGCATAGAGTTACCTATAGTAGTTGATGATAGCATAGAGAGTATAGGAAAGGCTAAGGATCTACTGAACTTATTAAATGCATTAAAGTTATCATCTGATCTTGAGAGGGCAAAGAATAGTATAAAGAAGAGAAGTGGAAAGGCAAGGATGCGTGGTAGGAAGCAGTATATTGCAAAGAGCGTGCTCATAATAGTTAGAGAGGATAAAGGGGTAGGCAAGGCAGCAGGCTCCATACCTGGTGTTGAGGTAGCAAGGGTTGATAGGCTTAGTGTTATGCATCTAGCCCCAGGATCTCATCCTGGTAGACTATGTGTATGGAGCAAGGGTGCTATAGAGTATCTAAGGAATATAAAGTTACCAGCAAGTATGAGGATTCTTAGGGTGAGTGCCTGATGAATGTAGAGCAAGCAAGGAGTATAATAATAAAACCATACATAACAGAGAAGGAGTTTACAAAGATAGATAAGGAGGATGTATTGATATTTATAGTAAGTGATAAAGCAGATAAGAAGAGTATAAAGGAGGCTATAAAAGTATTGTATAATGTTGATGTAAAGGGAGTTAATACTGCAAGAACTATATATGGTAAGAAGGCATATGTTAAGTTCCCTCAAGGAGTTGCTAGGGATTTAGCAACTAAGTTAGGAGTAGTATGATCCGTTCAATTTTATTTTATAATAATAAATAGATAGATAGAAAGATAGATTAAAGGCTAATCCTAACTATCAACTAGGATCGGGTTAGGGCCGGATACCAGATTATGCAAGATAAATGCTAAATAATATAGATGGTAGGCCAATCGTCTAGCCTGGTAGGATGCTCCCTTGGCATGGGAGAGGTCGCGGGTTCAAATCCCGCCCGGTCCATAATAAATATAGAGAAAGATTACAGCTTAGCCTTAGCATTTAAAGTTAACCTTCTCTGGTAACTCATCTCTAATGCCTCTATCATAGGCAGCTTCTTACCTGCTAGATAAAGCACTAGAGCACCACCTGCAGTACTTATATGATCAATCTTATCGTACAGACCAAACCTCTTTAATGCTGTTGTCATATGCCCACCACTAACTATGGTAGTGCTAAGTGAACTCGCTGCACTCTCTAGCAATGCTCTAGTACCATATGCAAAATCATCCCTCTCAAATGCCCCTGCAGGACCGCTCATGAATACTGTACCTGCACTCCTTATTATCTTATCATATATATCAATGGTCTTGCTTCCTATATCAAGTATGATATCATTATCATTAAACTCATCAAGATCCTTCTCTACCCTCTTACCATTATGCTCTGTAGCATAATCAACTGGCAGTATGAATACATTAGGATACTTCTGTAACAGCTTCCTTGCTTTATCTAGTAGAGCCTCCTCCTTTATACCTAGACTGTTTGCTTTAAACTTGCCCTGTGCCATTAGAAATATTACAGATATTAGCCCAGTTAAGAGCACCTTATCTGCTTTACCTCCTTGTATTAATGTCTCTATAGCCTCAAGCCTATCTGAGATCTTTGAGCCTCCAAGCACAACAACATAAGGTCCCTTTGCAACAGTAAGTACATTGTTAAGGGACTCTACCTCCTTTGCAACCAATCTACCAGCACATGTATCTATTATGTAAGGGAAGCCTATTATCGATGGATGGGCTCTATGTGCTGATGGGAAGCAGTCCAAGATGCATAGATCGAATAACTTGGCAAGCCTCTTAACCATTACTGTATTTGCTGCATCCTTGAAGCTAAACTCGTAATTCTCCTCCGCACAGAACCTAAGGTTATCAAGCAAGAGTACATCACCATCACTCATGCTCTCTATACTCCTTCTAGCCTCTGGACCGATTACATCCTCTACGAATGTAACCTTCCTCCCTATATACTCCTCAAGTATCTTTGCATGCTCACTAAGATCTGTATAATCATACCTACCTACCCTGCCTTGATGTGAGCCTACTATAACCTTAGAGTTCTTTAACTCCCTAATACTCTCTGCAGCCTCCTTTATCCTTATACTCTCTATTATCTTTAATGTCTCAGGGTGTATAGGGGAGTTCATATCAACCCTTATGAAGATCCTCTTACCATCCAACTCCATATCATCCATGGTTAATATATTCATACGATCTGCTATTGATAGCAGTGATAAAAACTTATTCTTTTGTATGTAATTGTAGTTAAATAATTAAAAGTTATTATTTAATATGGCTAAATAGTAATATATGCATGCTTAGCAGTGTAGCATTGGTACCCTTACGCTCCCTTACATTCATTATACTTCTAGTATCATTTGCAGTAGTAAGTGTAATGGTTGGATTAAGGGTAACCGATGCTTTGGATAACCATGTGTTAAATGCCTTAACATCATCACGTACATACATACTTGATATAACCATGGTTGTAGTAACAACTACTGCAGATATATTCCCAGTATACTTCTCACCTATGCTTATCATATCCTTCATACTACTTATAAGAAGGAAGAGTAGGAGGGTAGGTGCTATACTTATCATTGTAATACTAGTTGCTACCCTAGTAACATTACAGGTTAAGAATATAGTACATAAAGATAGACCAGAGTATGAGTTCAATATAGAAGGTCTTAACTACAAACTTGAGTATGATGCATTATCTAAGGCAAGTAGTTCTTATCCTTCTGCACATGCTGCAAGGAGTGCTGCATTTGCATTGATAATAAGTTATATGCTAAAGGGTAAGAGGGTAGGAAGGTTTAACCTAGGATTCATACTATGGCTATATCCATTGCTTATATCATTATCTAGAGTGTATGTTGGGGAGCATTATGTTACCGATGTTGTAGGAGGTACAATACTAGGGTTAATAGTAGCAAATTTTATAGGTAGAGTATTCAAACTTAGCACAATTAATTGATTAACTACTAATAGAAAGGTTATACTCCAAGCATACTTGCTGTGTAAGAGTCAAGCAAGAGTATACCATAATAACTCTGACTATGATGGTATATAAGATACCTTATGCTATCATTGTAGCCTATTCTCCTTAATGCAATATTAAGCTCGTTGAGTAGTTTATGTACTATCTTCCTTGCTATGTTGTTATCTTTATCTTCCTTGTCCTTTGCTACCAATACTCTAACTCTAATTGTATTATGCTCTTTATAAATATCTAATATGGTATCTATGGCATTCCATAGATCTTCTAACCTATCTATGCTTATAACTTGCATAACCTGAATATCTGATGGATGCATCAATTAACATTTAACATAAGCAAATAATAAAGTATCTATACACATGCTCTACTTGCTTTAGTTTGAATGTTTATAAACCCATCCATAGCATCTGAATGTATGAAAGCATTCGTTGAGGTTAAGATAGAGGCTGGTGCAAATATACAGAGGATAGTTAATACGCTAAGGAGCATAGAAGGGGTTAAAGAGGCTTTTGCTGTTACTGGGCATACTGATATAATAGCAACAATAGATGCTAGTGATCTTAAGGGAATAGCAGATATAGTTACCCAGAAGATCCATACAATAAAGGGCATAGAGAGTACAGAGACTATGGTATGTGTTGAAGATTAACTTGGTTGGTTAGTTAGTTAGAAAGAAAGGATTATGTGAAATAAATACACTTAAATCTACAATGGGGTAAGTGTAAGTATGATGAATGGATACGTTAAGGTAGTATATGCTATAGAACCACCTAGATTAAGTAAACCTTACATGATCTGTGGGTTACCAGGGAGTGGGTATGTGGGTAAGTTAGCAGTAGATCATCTTGTACAAGAACTACATGCAATACATCTAATAGATATATACTCTTACTCCTTCCCTCCACAAGTTATGATAAGACAGAATGGTTGCTTAGAACTTATTAAGAATAGCATATACTACTGGCAAGGCAATACAAATGGTAAGAGTATTGATATGCTATTCCTTACTGGAGATGCTCAACCAGTAACCCCAGAGGGAGAGTATATCCTTGCTGAAGAACTTATAAACATAGCAGAGAGGTTCAATGTAAGCATGGTATTTACGTTAGCAGCATATATAACTGGGGTATTTGTTGATAGACCAAAGGTTTATGTAACTGCAACAGATGAGAATCTCTTGCAAGAGTTAAAGGGTAAAGGTTTGGCTATTATGGATAATGGCAGTATAACAGGTATGAATGGATTGATACTTGGTATAGCTAAGATCAAGGGTATTAAGGGTGTATGCTTACTTGGTGAGACCTCAGGGTATGTTGTAGATGCAAAGGCATCTCAGGCAGTACTTAAATACTTACTTGATTACGTTAATCTTAGAGTGGATATGAGCAGTTTAGAGAAGAGGGCAAAGGATACAGAGATCATTATAAAGGCTTTAGAGCAGCAGATGAGCAGAGGCACTAATGTATTACAAGAGCAGCAGATGGAGCATGGTAAGGATAAGGAGTTAGGTTACATAAGTTAGTATACTTATTTATGGAAATATTTATTTACATAAATAGTAATTAATTAATTTGCCTTTAAATTAATCTGTATAAGCTTTACTGTTAGTATGGTATTTAGCATGCTAATCTGATCTATTAATTATCTGCAATTATCTATTATATCAATACTCTAATACAGCAAGCTTGCCATACTTGCCTATATTTAGTATACTCTCGCCTTTAAACTCTCTAGTATAGCCATTTGTTATTGATATCTTTGAGCCTTCTCTAACCATGTTTATCTGCTCATTCCATAGCGTTAGCTTTATCTTCCCACTAGAATCTGCAATTACACAGTCCACAACTCTTGCAGTTGTACCATCCCTTAACTTAACCTCTCTAACCTCTGATATGCTTAATATTTGTGCATCTACAGATACATTACTCATACCACTCCTTATATCAGATATTCGCATAACTAGCAGAGGGTAAACATTATAATAAATATTACTGATCTCTTTATTAGATATGCTATAGCGGGGGTAGCAGAGCCTGGTCAAATGCGCGGGACTCAAGATCATATGCAGTAAGGAATATTAAGAATGGGTTATCCCGTCCCTTAGGGGTTCGTGGGTTCAAATCCCACCCCCCGCATATTATAGTATATACTCTATAGTATACACTATATATTAAATATCTCATAATTTTTAGTAAATATTAATAAAATTTACACAAACTTTTTAAATATTAATAAAATTATTAAATACATGACAAGTATTAGAACTATAGTAAGAAGGAGGATATGTAATGCAGAGGTAGCAGGTAACTTGTGTATGGAGATGCTAGCAGTAGGTGATTGCTGATGATGACAGGTATGTTTATGCTATTCAATAACGATGAGTATAGGGAACATGTAGAGAAGATCATGAGAGTACTGCAAGAACTAGGGCTTACAATGAATGAGGCTAAGGTATACATATACCTGGCAAAGACTGGTTACAAGAAGGCTACTGAGGTAGCAGAGAGTGTAGGCATACCAAGGACTGAGACTTATCAGATACTTAATAGATTGCAGAGCAAGGGGTTAGTAAAAGCAACTCTAGAGCATCCAATAAGGTATGCTGCTATAGAATTGAACGAGCTGTTAAAGACAATGATAAATATTGGCATGGAACGCTTGAAGGAGTTTGAGAGGAGTAGGGATGAGATAATGCGTGTATGGTCTGCTCTACCAGAGTTTGCAAAGACAACATGTGAGGATAAGGATAGGTTCCAGATCCTTGAAGGTAGAGAGAATGTATATGCAAGGATGAGTTCAATGATCAATGATGCAACAGACGAGATACTCATAGCATGCAATGAGGTTGATGCACTTAGACTCTACAACTATGGTATAATAGATCTATTAGCAGGGAGTAAAGCAAGTACCAAGATCATAAGTAACATACAGACTAGCATGATATCAATGTTCATAGATCTAGGGCTAAAGAATGTAAGGCATGTAAAAGGCAAGATACCATTCATGATGATAAGGGACGGCAAGGAGATGATATATGCCATTAGAAATAACAGTAAGAACGATACTACAGTTCTATGGACGGATTCACAAGCAATTATAGAGGCTATGGGTATGCTCTTCTTCCTACTCTGGGAGAAGGGCGATAAGGATAAAGATGGTATAGAGCCCTAATAATCAATTCATTTAGACAGAGTTAATGCTGAATTAGCGTAGGCTATACTTACCTTCCTTCTTTTTATTATTTTATTATTAGGAGTAGATCAATAAAGATATTAGAGAGATTAATCTATAGGATTCGTTGTATATAAAGCATGTAAGTATAGCAGTAGCATTAGGTTTAGCAGCTGCATTACTAACATACTATATAATATATGCTAATATGATAAATGTGCAAGATAATACTAGCAATAGCAAAAGGTTAGAGTATGAGGTTAAACGTATAATGATTAATGATGTAATGCTAGAAGTAGAGATAGCAGACACCGATGAGAAGAGGGCGTTAGGTTTAATGCATAGGGAAGAGCTTGATGAGTATAAAGGCATGTTATTTGTATTCCCATACGAAGGTAGATATTCATTCTGGATGATGAACATGAACTTTAGTATAGATATACTCTGGTTAAATGCTGATGGTAACGTAATTTATATAGTTAGTAATGCTAAACCATGTAAGGAAGTGAGTAGTGTAAGTGAGTGTACCTATAACCCAGATGTGTATGCAAAGTATGTATTAGAGGTTAATTCAGGGTTTGCTGAGAGGCATGGAATAGTAATTGGTTCAAAGATGACCATTTTAGATTAGAGTATAATAAATAAATAAATGAATGAATCTACTTGCCTTGTTGTATGTGTATCTTATACATTTGAGTATATATAATGTTACCATCATTAATCCATGTATATGGATACAAAAGAACTCTTCTACTCTATGATAGATAGAATAGGCAGGGATAAGGTTAAAGGTATTATAGCAAGTAATCCTAGTTATGCAATAAATATGCTTATCTCAGAGTTCGATAATTATGCTTCAAGCATTGATTATGATGAGGAGAAGAACAATGCTACACTAGTTACAGCATTGATGCATTACATGCTAACTGAGTGCATGATTCAGAGTGAGAGGAAGGTTACCATAAATGATGTAATGTTAGATATAGTTATACCTACAACTAGGATATTAAGGGCAAATGCTAGCAATGCATTAGTTATAACCATTGTTAATGATGCTGATCTTAAAGTTAATCTACTAGAGAGGGTGCAACCTAACAGAGAGAATATATGGTTAATATTACCACAGAAAGAGTATACAGATGAATTCCTTGATAGGATAAGGGAGTATAGGATATATGCTATGGATAAGTATATTGATGTATTATCACCTAGAGTAAAGGTGTTAAGGTTATCAAGTATAATAGATGATATAAGGGGGTTCTTGAAGAGCAAGGGGTTAAAAGGTTTAAGTATATTATATGGTTAATACTTATGATCAGTACTCAACTGGTAGATCATATCTATTGCCCCATTCATACCATGAACCCAGGTAAACCTTAACCTTCTTAAAGCCTAGCAGCCTTAATGCTACATACGTATGTGCAGCCCTGTAACCTCCTTGGCAATAGCATATAACCTCTTTACTTTTATCAAATGGGTATACATATTTAAGATCATCTATACCCTTGAACCTTCCGTCTATGGTTAAATTACTCTCCCAATCTATGTTAAGTGCTCTAGGTATATGCCCTCCTCTTGCTGCCCTTACATACAATCCATTATACTCTTGCCTACTTCTAGCATCTATTATAACTGTATTTTTATCATCTAGCCTTGCTAATACATACTTGTAATCTGCAAGTACATCCTTATTAATATTGTAATCATAGTTATGTAATGGCTTTGCTCTGTTTGCATTATACTTAATCCTATATCCCTTAGATCTCCACTCATTAAATCCACCATCAAGTATGTATGCATCATTATGAGCAATGTAATGCATTAGCCATAACCCTCTAGATGATAGTGTGCCAGAGATGTCATCGTATAGTATTACCTTCCTATCATAGGTTACCCCTATGCTCTTTAGTAGCATTGTTAGATGCTTATTAAACTCATCAATACCTTCTTCAGATGTATCTGCCCAGTGGAATGCAAATACATCAAGGTTTATGGCATAGGGTATATGCCCTTGTATATAATCATGCCAAGATCTTGTATCTATTATCAATATGCTCTCTGAACCTTCCCTATCAGTAATAATACTATAAAGATCATCAACGCTCATTAGCATAAAGTAATTTATGAGAGTGTATATATAAAAGTAGGTTCGTCTTAACTATTATCATTGAGTAAGGCTATAGATAGATTGGAGGCTATAAAAGCAGCACAGAGTAAGAGCAGGAGTAGAACCCAAAGGATGGAGGATTATCTAGAGGTTATATACGAGTTGATGGAGTGTAAAGGTTATGCAAGTATGAGTGATATCTCTAACTACTTGAATGTAAGCTCTGCTAGTGTAACAAAGATGATACAGAGGCTTCATGAGAGTGGTTATATAGAGTATGAGAAGTACAAGGGTATAAGACTTAAGGATAAGGGCATTGATGTTGCAAGAGCAATAAGGGAGAAGCATAGCATACTAACAGAGTTCTTACTACTGCTAGGTATAGATGAGAAGGATGCACATAGGATAACAGAAGGTATAGAGCATTACTTTGATAACAAGTCAATGAAGAGATTAGAGCAACTAATAGATATAATAAGGAGTAATGAAGATATATTAAAGAGGATAGGTAAATAATTAACAAATTTTATTAATATTATTATTATGATTGCTAACTATTGCTTTCTATTAATAAAATTAGGTTGTAAGATATTCTAGCCTTAGCAATCTAGCACCTTTTGCCTTCATCTCAACCAATGCCTCCTCGCTCTTATCCAATCCTTTTATACCATCCTCAAGCACTATAACCTCGAAGCCTAACCTTAAAGCATCAAGCACTGTACTCTTTACACAGTAATCCGTTGCTACACCAGTAACAAACAGTCTCTTGATACCTTTCTCTTTTAGAATATCTGCTAGCTCTGTCCTATCAAATGCAGAGTAAGCCTCTCTGTTTGGATCAGTGCCTTTAGATATTATTATAGCACTCCTAGGGAGCTTAAGGTCTGGATGGAATTTAGCACCATAGGTATGCCTTACACAATGTACAGGCCATATACCTCCCCTCTGCTTGAATGATATATGGTTTGGTGGATGCCAGTCCCTGCTAGCAAATATTGGCAATCCTTTTAATGTGAAGATCTCTATATACCTGTTTATAACAGGTACTATCTTATCAGCATCTGGCACTGGTAGAGAGCCCCCTGGCATGAAATCGTTCTGCATATCTACTATTAGTAAAGCAGAAGCATCATCTAATTGCTTCATAAAAGTAAATAGCTAACCATGATATAAAATGTTATCTAACATTTGTAACTTTATCTGCTATGATTAACTTGGATTCGTTGATAATACAGTTATCTTATCACCTGCCATCAGTGCTTGGAGCAACCTCTTACCTATATCTGAGCCCTTTGATATCTTTATCTTTGCCTTCTTGCCTACTACAGCAGAGAAGAGGTAATCATCGTTTATATAAACATCTATGCTCTTATTAACCATATCATAATCGAATATAAGGTATAAAGAGTTCCCAGCCTCATTTATGCTGAATCTAACACTCTCTGCAAGTGATTTTACCTTGGGCTCAACATCTATGCTTATTCCTAGCATGCGTTCCAACTCTTTTACAGTTGATCCATTCTTACCTATTATAAGTGGTATAGCAGATTTACTTACCTTAACTATAGCCTTGTTACCTTTTATATGAACCTCGGCATCCTTATCGAATCTCCTCATTATCTCCATAACCCTCTCCTCAGCTAACCTCTTTACTCCATTGCTATCATTTTCATGCTCTATAGGTACTATAACATTCTCTTCTCCAAATGTATATATCTCATATTCCAGAGTACCGCTCTCAAAGTCCCTAACCTCTATCAATGGTCTTGCAAGATCTTGCTCATACATGCCTGTAGGTACCCTAACAGTTAGGCTTAACTCGTAAACTTTCCTTATCTCACCACTGCTAACAAATATTATGGTATCTAATACATGTGGTATCATCCCTAACTCTAATCTGCCTATGAACCTCTGTATAGCATCCAAAGGACTTGCTGCATGGACTACACCTACCATACCTACACCAGCAAGCCTAAGGTCTGCAAAGACCTCAAAGTCCTCGCTCTTCCTAACCTCATCGAATATTGTGTAATCTGGTCTTACTAGCAAGAGTATCTCTGCAGCCTTCTTGAAGCTACCCTCTAAAGGTGCATACTGCATCACAGCATCACTAACCTGTAGATCCCTAGGAGACTCGAATGTCTTAACTATCTTCCCTTGCCTCATATAAAAGTCTGCTATACTACTTGCCAATGTACTCTTGCCTGAGCCTGGGGGACCTGCTATAAGTATACCTTCAGCCTTGCTCCTAAGCCTTTCCATAAGTCTAGATGATACCTTGTAATCCTCAAGTGTTAACCTTACTGTTGGCCTTACAACTGTAACCTCTAACTTATCTGAGAACGGTGGTCTTGTTATTGCTATCCTATACTTGCCTAACTGTATAACACTTGCACCATTCATACTTATCTCATTTGCTCCTTGCATCAATCTAGCAGCAGTATTTATCTCCTTTATCATCTGCATTAACTCATCGTAAGAGCATGGCTCATCCCTTAACCTTACAAGCTCGAATCTACCAGGCTGACCTTTCTTTGCCAATGGAGGTACACCTTGTATTAAGTGAAGGCTCATAGTATTATCATCCATAAACCTCTCAAATGATAGATTGGGTTTACTCTCCTTGCTAAAGTATCTAACATTTATACCCTCAGCCTCTGCTACCAATGCTTGCACATAATCAGCAGTAACCAGTACTGCATGCTCTTCACTCTTTGCTACATCCTTGATTAATGCATCTATCCTACCATGTCTAGCAAGCCTTATATCATCCATGCTAGGCCTATCTCCCTTGAATGTTACCTTTATATTCTTGCTAGAGCATAACTCCCTTATCCTCTTAACCTCATTCAAGCCTATGAAGCCTTGCTCTTTACCCAATGATGCCTGTGCCTGTAACTCATCAAGCACTGCTATAGGTATTATTATCTCTTTACATTCCTTCAACTCATTATTCTCTAGTAGATAGCTTATCTTACCATCTATTATTATACTTGTATCTAATACTATCCTTTCATACACTTCTTGTCATTTATATTGTAAGTGTTTAGTGTTTATAAACTAAACTATAGCAGTAGTAACATTAAATAAATAAATGAATCTAATATTTTAATGCTCATCTGTGTATATAACCCTCTTCTCCGTTACTATGATATCAACCTTTGCATCATGAATAGTATGGGGTATGCTGCTTATAACTTGGAAGTCATATGCTAACCCAATGTATACGCTTGTTTTGTATACATGTGATGATCTTGATTTCATGTATCTATCGTAGTAACCTTTACCATAACCTATTCTATAACCATGCTCATCCCATGCTATAGCTGGAACTATTAGTAGATCTGGCTCTATTAACTTGCATGATTCTAAGGGTTCAAGTATGCTATACTTGCCTAATGCAAGGTCTAGCATAGGATCACTTACAGCCCTAAACTCCATCTTACCCATGCCAAGTACCCTTGGGTATGCTAGTACCTTGCCTTGGATTAATACATGTGAAGCAATTATACTAGTATCAACCTCAGAGCCTATGGCACTATAGCATCCTACTATGCTACTCTTCTTAAACTCGCTTAAGGATAATAGCCTCTCTTGTATTACCTTACTTAGCATTAACCTCTGTTCCTTACTCATGGAATCCCTAAGGGATAGGAATCTCCTCCTTAACTCATCCTTGCTTTTAATACTCATACCATACCAATGTCTATGCCTTCATTCAATGAGCATGCAATAACAGTATTCCTTAAGAGCATTGCTACTGTCATTGGACCAACACCACCAGGCACAGGGGTTAGGTATGATGCCTTCTCTCTAACATCATATGAGGCATCTCCAACTATCTTACCATTAACCTTATCTATACCAACATCTATAACTATTGCATTATCCTTTACCATATCCTTAGTTAATGTAAACTTTGATCTATCGCCTACAGCACTAACTATTACATCAGCATCTCTGCACTTTTCAGCAAGGTTAGTAGTCTTTGAGTGGCATATGCTTACAGTAGCATCCATGTGTAGTAGCATCATACTTAAAGGTTTACCTACAAGCATACTTCTATTTATTATAACAACATTCTTACCTTGCATGTTTATATTATAATACTTTAGCAACTCAACTATTCCTGTAGGTGTACAAGGGGTTAACTTGGCTACATTATATGCTAGTAAGCCAACGTTGAATGGTGTTAAGCAGTCTACATCCTTGCTTGGTTTTATCATGCTAGTAACTATGAACTCGTTAACATGCTTTGGTAATGGTAACTGAACAAGTATGCCATGAACGTTCCTATCCTCATTTAATATATCTATAACCTCTACAAGTTGCTCAGTTGTATACTCCTTTGGTAGATGATGATTTATTGTCTTTATGCCTACCTGCTCACATGCCTTAAGTTTGTTCCTAACATATGTTACTGATGCCTCATCATCCCCCACTAGAACAGTTGCCAAGCATGGTTCAATACCTTTAGACTTTAGAGTACTCACTGCTCTACTTACCCTTGCTGTTACCTCACCTGCTACCAACTTACCATCCATGAGTATTACCAATGTTAAGTTAAGATGCTCAAGAAGGATTAAAGTCTTCCTATATAGGAGATGGTTCTATTAACTAAAGATGATATATTGTAAGTAGGTTAGAGTAAAGATACTTGCATTGCTTATACTGATTAGATACCTCTCTTCTCCTCATTAAGTATAGCCTTCAATGTAACTATCTCCTTGCTAAGTTGTAATACTTTCTCTTCAAGCATCTCTATTCTACTCTCTAGCAAGGAGTATAGTGTGAAAACATCGTCATCTTTAGCAGCATCCTTAACATGCTTATTCATCATCATCAATAAATATATTTAGGGGTTTATTAAGTAATTTGTAAAATGATAAGCTATTGATATCATTTATGTATACAAAATACGTAATACAGATATATTTCTCATGAGAAAGAGCCTCTGAGCAGTATGGATGAGCAGAAGAGTGCAATAATAGTAAGGTGTAACTCATGTAATGCATGGCTTGCATCAACTAATAGCATCTTCATAGAGGAGCATCTATCAACATGCTCTAAAAAGCATGAAGATGATGTTGCTATTGATGCTAATAACAGTAATAGCAGTAGTAGTATAATACTAAGACGTAGACCAATCATAGAGCATAATCAGATTATAAAGTGTATAGCAGAGATAGATGGTATAAGGACAAAAGTTATAGTAGCCCATATAAAGAGAGGTAGATTCATGGTGCTTAGTACTGCTTTGTATGAGTATAGATACTTGGTTGGAAGGGTAATAGATGCCTCAGATATATGTGCAGTGATACTCTGAAAGGCTTACATTCAGATAAAATTAACTTAATATTAGAATATATTAACTAAAGAATATAATTATGTTATGGATGAGTTTACAGAGCATGAGAAGCATATACTAAAGGAGCACTTCTCTAACATAGATAAGCAGGTATTTGTGATAACCACTCCTAGCCAAGTTGATAGAGGTGCATTGATGTCAAGGTACAGTAGAAGTAGCAAGAGCATGAGAAGAGTATTCTTAGATGAGTTCTTAAATAATCCAAACAGGGGAGAGGAGTTCTATGATCGTGTGCTTATAGAGTATGGTGATGATAGCGTTGCAGAGTTAGGATTGATACAAGTAGCAATAGAGGGAGTATCACAGATTGCAGTTAAGAGCATAGAGGATAGGAGGATAGGCTTATCTTACTTGGAGAAGTCTACTAGGTATGTAAGATTTGATCAGAAGGTTAATGATAGATATCTTTACTATAGGGATAAGGATATAATGGAATCAAGGCATGCTGATACTTACATTAGTGCATGTGATCTATCATTTGATACATATAACAAGAGCATAGAACCAATGATAAGGTATCTAAAAGAGACAGAGCCTATAGATTACTTCACATTCTTAGATAGCACAAAGGGTAAGGAGGTAAGGTTCTCAGAGCTTAAAGATAGCAAGGATATAAACATTGCAGTAAAGGCATATGAGGCTAGCATAAGGGCAAAGGCATTAGATCTGCTTAGAGGGTTACTCCCAGCATCAACATTAACAAACGTTGCAATTGCTGGTAATGCTAGGGCATTTGAGCATCTACTTAACATGTTATATGCATCAGAGCTTAAAGAAGAGCAAGAGATTGCAGAGATGCTTTACAATGAGCTATGCTTGTTCATGAGACCCTTCTTCAAGAGGGTTAAGGGAAAGTATGGGGAAGAGTTCAGAGAGTACATAAGGAAGACTAGGGAGGATGCTAGAAGTATAATATTATCTCTTCTAAATAAGAATAATGATATAGTGCAGAGGTTAGAATCTAACATATCATCTTTGCCTTACGTTAGACTTGTTGAGTATGAGCAAGAGGATACAGCAATAGATAAGGTTGCAGCATCAATAGTATTTGAGTGCTCAAGCTTATCATACTCTACAGCATTGGAGTTATGTAAAGCATTAAGCAAAGAGGATAAGATTGTTATAATAGATAGTTATGTTAAACATAGAAAGAATAGAAGACATAGACCATTAAGGGCATTTGAGGCAGTATACTATACATTTGATCTCTGTACAAACTTTGGTATATTTAGAGATCTTCATAGGCATAGGATCCTTACAATGCATAGGCAATTGTTAACGGTTAAGCATGGTTATGATATACCAAAGGAGGTAGTAGAGGCTGGTATAGACAAGGAGTATAAAGATTGCATGTATAAGAGCAAAGAAGCCTATGAGCAGATATCTAAGGATCTTCCATTACATGCACAATACGTTGTTAACCTTGCATATAGGTATAGGTATATGATAAGGCTTAACCTTAGGGAGGCTTACCATCTTATAGAGTTAAGGACACAGAAGCAAGGACATCCATATTACAGGAACGTTGCACAAGAGATGTATAAGGCTATAGCAAAGGTTAACCCTACACTTGCCAAGGGGATGTGGTTTGTTGATCTTAATGAGTATGCATCAAGGATAGACTCTGAGAAGAGGAAGGAGTTGAGGCTGCAAGGTCTTCATGGTATATAAATAAATAAATAAATAAGATAAGAGTAAAAGTTAGAACCACCTCTCAAGACCAGATCTGCTTATCTTCATAGCCTGTTCAAGCCTCTCTAGTGCACTGCTAACCCTCTCCTTTGAGAAGTCCCTCTCACTGCAAAGGAATTTTATAATCCCTTCTTTATCAATCTCCTTGAACTCTAATGCATCAACTTTAGCAACCTCAGGCTCTAAGAATATCCTTCTTATAGCATTGTAATCTATCTGCTTAAGACCTTCTTGTATGCTCTCAACCTCTATACCCTCTAACCTCTTATACTTCTTTATAAGTTGTAAAGCCTTCTTTGCACCTATGCCCTTAAATCCATCTGGGTTGTAATCTGTTCCTATAAGAATTGCTATATCAACCAACTCCTCTCTAGTTATGGATAATGAGTTTAATAGATGCTCTAACTCTATCATCTCTGGCTCTACATCTACATACACATTCTTGTTTGGTAACTTCCTCTTACCACTTATTGCAAGGTTCCTTATCAACCTAGTAGAGCCAAATAAGAGCGAGTCATAATCTTGGCTTGCTGTAGCATAAGCTATTCCTACCTTGCTCATGTATGCTGCTGTAGCCTCCCCTTCTGCAGGTGCTTGTACATAAGGTATACCCATAAGTGATAAGAGAGTCTTAGCATCGTTAACCATGTAATCCTTTAGTATTGAGGTAGCCTGAGCATACTTCCTAGCATCATCTAGCCTTCCCTCTTGCAAGGCTTGTTCATACATAACCATTGCCTCCTCCTTAACTCTCCTTCTTGTATCTAACTCTCTATACTTTAATGATGGGGGCTTGCCATCGAATACATAAACTAACTTTATCCCCAGGCTTAATAGGTTTACACTTCTATAGAATAGCCCGCTAAGATGGCTAGTTACTCTACCATGTGAGTCCATAAGAGGCTCCCCAGTGTAACCTCTTATTGTTGCAAGGAATTGGTATAATGCATTGTATGCATCTATTGCAATAACCTTACCCCTAAGGTTCTCAAGCTTTATAGTCTTTGCAAGTGTATCTATCAATGGTTTTATATCTACGCCCATACATAGGTAAGTTAATTAATTAGATTTACGTATTTTGGTTAGTATATAATAACAAAGCAGTACAAGCAGGTAAGAGGTTAAGACTAGCATTAATTATAGCTATAGCAGTAGGAGTGATGGAGGTTATAGGAGGTATAATAAGCAATAGTCTAGCACTGATAAGTGACTCTTTGCATGTATTTACAGATACCATAGCTATTGCAGTTGCACTCTTAGCACTAAGGCTTTCCCTTAAGCAACATACATCACTGCTAACATACGGATACCATAGGGTAGAGGTTCTTGCAACGTTCATAAACCTTGTTATGTTATCTGCAACCTCCATCGTATTGGTCTATGAGGCTTACAAGAGGGTTATAGAACCTATAAGCATAGCATGGGATACAATGCTTGCAATAGCGGTTGTAGGATTGGCTGGGAATATGCTTATGCTTAAGGTTATAAAGGCTAAAGATTACCATAGCAACTATGAGCATGGTAATGATATGCTAATTGAGAGTGCTAGGTTACATATAATAAGTGATTCACTAAGTTCCATAGGGGTTATAATAGCAAGTATAGCTATAGCATTAACCTCCTTACACCTTATAGATATAGTTGTTAGCCTAGGTATAGTTGGTCTTATAATAAGGTATGTTGCTAAGATGGTTAAGAGATGTATAATCATACTACTTGAAGGTGTACCAGAGGGTATAGATGTATCAAAGGTTAAGGATGATATATGCTCTATACAAGGAGTAGTAGGTATACATGACTTGCATGTATGGAGTATAGCATCAGATATGCATGCATTGAGTGTTCATGTTACAGTTAAACATGACCTTATAAATAATACACAGGATATAATAAAGAGTATAAATAGAATACTTGCTAGCAAGTATGGTATAAAGCATACAACAATACAGGTAGAGTTAGAGGATATAATTACACCCAAGCCGGGGTCGGATAGTCAGGTAGTCCGCCAGCCTCGAGATCATGAGTATGATGATGATGCTAGAGATGATACAAGGGCTAGTTAGATAATGTTTATAAATAGATTAGATATATGAAGTGGGAGCTGGTGCCCGCAAGGGCTCGTGGGTTCAAATCCCACCCCCGGCGCTTAGATTGAGTTATTAAATCAGTAGTGTTAATATTCTAGTATAAGTAATTTAACTGCGTGGAAGTAGAGATAGAGTTTAAAGCAAAGGGAAATAACAAGGCTGAGATAATAGGTAAGATAGCACAACTTGCAAAGAGTGCAGAAGAATTAGGTTTAAGCATAAAAGAGATAGAGTTCGAGGAAGAGGAGGAAGAGAAGGAAGAGATGAAGGAGATTATAGAGCAGTAGTTAAATAGCATAGCAATAACAGCAATCTATATTTTAATTATTAACATTTATTAATACTAATCTAAAGATTAATGCTTACATGAGTAGTCTAAGGTTTGATGGTAAGGTTGTCTTAGTAACTGGGAGTGGTACTGGTATAGGACAAGCAATAGCAAGGAGGTTTGCTGAGCATGGTGCTAGTGTAATACTCATGGGTAGAAGGAAGGAACCATTGGAGTCTACAGCAAAGGAGTTAAACAGTATAATCTCTAAGGTTAACAGTAATGCTAAGGTAAGGTTCTTTGCTGGAGTTGATGTAAGCAGTAGAGATGAGGTTATAAACATGTTTAATACAATAGGCAAAGAGTTTGGTAAAGTAGATATACTTGTGAACAATGCAGGTGTATCTGGTCCAGTTAAGATACTTGCAGCACAACCATTCAATGAGTTCAAGGAGTGTGTTAGCATACATCTAACTGGGACCTTCTGGATGACTGTAAATGCATTAAAGTATATGAATGATAATTGCAAGGTTATAACCATAGCAACATACTTTACAGAGGAGAGACCATACGAGCAGAGACCATACAGGTTTAGAACCCCTTACACTAGTGCTCAAGGAGCAAAGAATAGACTTAGTGAGGCCTTTGCATGGGAGCTTGCAGAGAAGGGTAAGAAGATATACTTCATAGTTAGCAACCCAGGTCCAGTGCACTCTGATAGGATATACAAGACTGTATACCCAAAGGCAGCAGCAGAGTTCATAAGGATTGGAGGATTCCCTGATCTAAGGGCTAAAGATATAGAGAGGATAACTGATAGAGTACTGCCATACGTTGGTGAGTCTGATGATATGTTAAACAAAGCTATAAATGAACTTGCAGCAGAGATTGCAGATGAGAGAGGAGGGGAAGGCATTAGCATAGAGGGTGTAGAGAATGCTATAAGGGCATGCTTAAATAAGATAAGGGAGGTTGCAGAGAAGATACAGAATAATACAAAGAACATGGTTGTTGATGGCAACTTCCTTACGCAAGATGAGTGTGCAGATATAGTGCTTAATCTTGCAAGTGATGATATAAGTAGGCTTGTGAATGGTAGGATAATGCCATCGGATAGAGTCTTCTATCCTGTAAAGCCATTGATAACAACATACACTGATTATGATAATAGTAATGGTATAGATCTTAAGGGCAAGAGTATCTTATTCACACTAGGCTATAGTGTAGATAATGCTAGGATAAGAGCATTGTTGAAAGCCTTCTCCCTTGCAGGTGCTAAATGCTCTTTGCTTTTAAGTAAAGATGTTAGCATAGAACTTGATGGTATTATAATAGATGCTAGCAGTGTATACAGCATAGAGATGGATGAGAAGAATGTAAGGGAGCATATTAGAAAGGTTAGACCTGATGTGGTTATACATATGACAGGTAACTATGATTACTCTAAAGAACTTACCTCCCTTAGCAGAGATGAGTGGGATGCCCTAGTTGATAGGTTCATAAATATACCTGCTTTAATATGCAAAGAGAGTATAAATGCTGCAGTCCCTGATGGCAATGATGACCCTAGCAAGTATAGGTATGGTAGTTGTATAATGATAATAATTGGACCTGATGCCCCTATAGGCAAGAAGGTATCTAATGTTGTAAGGGCTAGATCAGAGGTATTTAGAGGTGCATTAAGGCCATTTGCTGTAACTGCTACACAAGAGTTAAGTGAGGTGCTTAACTCCAACATGCGTGTATACCTTGTTCTACCAGGGAGTATAGATGGCAAAGAGCCTGATAACAACAGATTGGTAAGTACATGCTTATACCTTGCATCTGGTAGAGCATTAAAGAGAGCAGAGGTTATATACTACCCAGATGAAGCAAGGTAGTCATAGATGAACCTTGCTGCTATAAACAGTAGAGCAGATGTTACCAACCTTCTTAATATAATATCTTTAACCTTGTTTATTAATCTAGAGCCTATCTGTGCACCAATGAATGTTCCTATAACTAGTATTGATGCAATGAAGTAATCTGGATGTCCAAGTATAACATGAGTTATTAATCCTATTATAGATGATGTTAGTATAACAAATTGTACATTTGGGACTGCCTTATGCATATCTATATGCATTAAGAGAAGCATCATGGGGATTAACAATACACCCCCTCCTATACCAAATAGACTTGCTATTAGACCAGAGAAGAATACGATTATGGAATAATAATAATAATGATAATATCTGCTATGGTAATCAATATGCCTTATACCCTTATCATCTACTGCTGCTCCTTCTGCTTCTGTTGCTGTTTTCATACCTTTCCTATAGTATGGTCTAGTAAGCATATGGATAGATACTCCTGCAAGTATTATAGCAAAGTACAACTTGAACTCTTGTACATTGATCATTGATGATATATATGCCCCTATTACAGATCCTGGGATGGCAAACAATGCTAATCTATACGCTAATCTATAATCTACCTTGCCTTGCTTTGAGTATGATATAGTAGATGAGAGTGAGGTTGAGAATACTGTAAATAGGCTTGTACCAGATACCTTGTAAGGTTCAATATTTATCATTATAAGTGTTGGTGCTATTATGAACCCTCCACCTAAGCCTAGCATGGAGCCTAGGATGCCTGCTATAATGCTTACAGTAATAAGTAACAGTATCAGTAAAGCATGATCAAGCATGTATAGCATTGCATAGTATAATATATAAAGTAAAGAGTGTATAGCAGAATTGCAAGAAGGTTGAGGGTAATACTTGTGGGCTTTGGTGTAGTTAATCAGAGTCTGGTTAAACTCTTACTCTCTAGAATGGATGATATATATGCTAGGTATGGTATGAAGCCTAGGATAGTAGGAGTTGCAGATAGCAAAGGTTCTATAGTCTCAAGGTCTATGCAAGGATTGGATCTTAAGAGGTTGCTAGAGGTTAAGAGAGTGTATGGTAGTGTAGCAAAGTACAACCATGATGAATGTAAACTCTCAAGCATGGATGAGATGATAGAGGATGTTGATGCAGAGGTTATGGTAGAGGCTACGCCTACTAACCTTAAGGATGGTGAGCCTGGGTTAACACATATAATCAATGCAATAAGGCATAAGAAGCATGTTGTAACAGTCAATAAAGGTCCATTGGCATTAGCGATGCCATCACTTATAGAGTTAGCAGAGTACAATAACGTTGCATTAAGGTTCAGTGGCACTGTTGGAGGGGGTACACCTATACTTGAGTTTGCTAAGCACTGTTTGAAGGGCGATAGGATACTATCATTCAGAGGTATACTCAATGGTACAACAAACTACATACTTAGCATGATGGAGCAAGGGCTAAGCTTCAGTGATGCATTGGATGATGCAAGAGCAAAGGGTTATGCTGAGGCAGATCCTAGCCTAGATATAGATGGTTATGATGCTGCAGCAAAGTTAGTCATAACAGCTAACTGGGTTATAGGTATGAAGTCTACACTCAAGGATGTTAGATTTGAAGGGATAAGGAAGATTAAGCAAGAGCATATACTAGATGCAAAGTCTAAAGGTCTTGTAATAAAACTTATAGCATCATGCTCTGAGGATAGAGAGTTGATCGTTAAGCCTATGGCAATAGATAAGCATGATCCCTTATGTGTAAATGGAACCCTTAATGCTATAACATTTGTATCAGAGCACTCTGGTGAGTTAACACTTATAGGTAAGGGTGCTGGAGGTCTTGAGACAGCAAGTGCTATACTAAGAGACCTTATAGAGATAAGGGAAGTGATAAGCAGGGGTTGAAGAAAAAGAGGAAGGAGCACTACCTGTCTAAGAGTGATATAGATAGTATAGTAGAGAGCGCAAGGAGGCAATGGGGTATAGATGTAAAGAGACCAAGAGCATTAAGGATGATAGATATTGAAGGCTCTAGCCTTGTGATCAATGATGAGTTTATGGCTGTAATAAAGGATAAGAAGAAGAATATGGATGATGCTAACATGATAATCTTACCTTTCTTAGCATCAGAATACTCATTCCTAGCATTGTTCCCTAGTGTAACAGTTGATATGGGTGCTATAAAGCATATATGCAATGGTGCAGATATCATGAGACCAGGGATAGTAAGAATGGATGAGTTCAGCAAGGGTTCTGTTGTTACTGTAAAGGATGAGAAGTATGCAAAGTACATAGCAGTTGGTATAGCCCTAGTTAGCAGTAGTGAGGCAAAGGAGATGAGCAAAGGTGCTGTGATACAGAATATGCATTATGTAGGGGATGAAGTATGGCAAGCATACAAGAGTATTTTGTAACCTGATCATATTATTATTATCTATTTTATGTTTATGCTTATTTAAATATAGGATTGATGTTAGAAGGCCTTCTGATTTTATTTATTTATTTATTATCGTTCATTTCATCTATCTATCTATAACCTTATCGATTCTTCTCTGCAACCATTAAATGTTATAGCAAGTATATCTACACCATCACCACTTGCTGCATCCCTTGCCACTGCAGCCTTGATGGCTCTTATTGCAAGATCCCTTGCCTCTTGCTCACTCATACCTTGCCTATAAGAACTCTCTATAACGCCTATAGCCATCTCAGCCCCACTACCTACTGCAGCATACTCATCTGGTAGTATTGAGCCTATTGGATCTAGTGTATATATAGCAGGCTTATTGGTATAAGGGTCTATGCCACCTATGATTATCTGTGTTAACAATGGGAAGTACCTTCTCTCAAATAGCATAACAGATATCAACTTGCCTATTGAGTTGGGAGGCACCTCTCTCCTTATCTCCAATGCCCTTAGCCTTACTAATGCCTCTATCTGCCTCATGAGTATCTGCATATCTGCTACCAAGCCTGCACATGCTGCACCTACCCTCTCAGTTATCTTGAATATCTTCTTACCACTCTTACTTACAACATAGTTACCAAAGGATACCCTCTTCTCTGCTGCTAGTATCACTCCATCAGCAAAGGTTATACCTACTGCTGTTGCCCCAGGCATGAACTGCTCAAATGCCATGCAAATCTATCATTATAACTTAAATTTAGTCTTTTCTAATACACTTGATCTAGCATATACCATTACTACTACTATGGCAAGGGCAAATATAACCAATAGATAATAGCTGAACTCTGGGATAACAACAAGCTTTGCTGTAGTGAAACTGCTAGTAATGCTATCATCAGATACACTTACCTTTACTGTCCATTCCCCTTCAATACTTGGAGCAAACCTATCCTCTGCCATAGCATTAACTACAGGATTATCTGTATCCCTAGCAATGTTACCGTTAGGATCTATCCATGTGAACCTTACCTTACTAGCAGTATTATCGTGTAGAGTTACCCTTGCAGTAACCTCTTCTCCTATATTAACTATTGATGCTGATTGATCATCTTTGTAAAGGCTCAACTCAAGCCTCTTTGCAATAGTAATTATCTGTATTCTGTTGTTTGCTGTATCAGCAACAATTATCCTACCCTTGCTATCAACTGCTATACCACTTGGGCTTATCAACTGTCCTTGTATACCAAATGCATATAGGAACTTACCATTACTATCAAATACCTGTATTCTGTTATTGAAGGTATCAGCAACAAGTATGTTACCTTTGCTATCTACTGCTACACCATGTGGATAGTTGAACTGCCCTTCCCTTGTACCATATGAACCAAATGCAAATAGGAACTTGCCATTACTATCAAATACCTGTATTCTGTTGTTTGCTGTATCAGCAACTATTATCCTGCCCTTGCTATCAACTGTAAGGCTATGGGGCACCTTGAAATGTCCTTCAGAATCACCATATGATCCAAATGCAAATAGGAACTTGCCATTACTATCAAATACCTGTATTCTATCATTCCCTTGGTCAGCAACTATTATGTTATCTTTGCTATCAACTGCTACACCACTAGGACCTATGAACTCACCTTCTCCAGAGCCGTATGAACCAAATACATGTATCACATTAAAAGCCAATACATGTTCTGATTGAGAGTAAGCAGGAGTTAATTCAAGTATGTAATTAATGGTAATGATAGCAAAGATAATGCCTATGGTTAAGTATCTGTCTAGCATAAATAACCAATATAAAGAGTGATTAAAAACATTTCTATTACTATAATTTATAAATAAAAATTAAAAATGTGTATTTGATTATGGTGCCTTAACTGGGTTCTCCTCAGGTGTAGCGTACCAGTTTGCATTAGGCAGTGCTATAAGACCCATTCCACCCCAGCTGTCTATATCAACATCACCAGCAATAACTGGTTCATCACCACTTATATCAACTACCCTTAGCACTGGGGCGAACTTTGCTGTAACATATGCATACAAGCCTCCACCCTGCTTATAGCCATAGCTTACACCATGGCTGCCTGGATAGCCTGGTAGTACAAACTTCTGGTATCCCTTTGGATCATCGTAGTTCAACTTTATAACTGTTATTGCAGCCTTACCATCTTTAAACAACCCTGGTAGACCTCCAGAGTTTGCTTGTACTAGCCATTTACCATCTGGGCTTATTGGTGCCTGTATAGGTACACCGTTAACTGGTATTATATCTACAAGTTGTGCCTTAGATGGTCCTCCTACTGCAGAGCCTATATCATACAGTATTAATCTACCTTGCAGTAGATCCCTATGATTAAGTGATATCCATGATGTTGCCCAGTACCTATGCCCATTTATCTCTGGCCCTATGTATGATGCTATTGGTATACCTGGACCTAACTTATCATTTGGATCGTCTGTTGTAAGATCTGGTAGCTCTGCTGCATTCTGTACAAACAACTCCTTACCAGTACCATTCTCAGCATCAAATTGTACTACTGCTATATAGTTAGCCATGTGGTATGGTGCAGCTATAAGGTTATCTTTAGTCATCCAGAATCCATGTGGACCAGCCATTGGTACACTTGCTGGTATACTCTTCTTCTCTACCTGATCTGCTGGTACATTAGGATCAAATGCCTGCTGTGCATTAACTGCTACAAACCTTGACTCACCATTTATACTAGTTACTATCCACTTGTTGTTTGAACTAACTACTATGTGTGCTGGATCATTGCCTACCTGTATGTAGTTCTTAACTATCTTCTTTGTTGCAGTATCTATTATTGTTATGTAATCATCATGCCAGTTAGTCTGTGCTATATACTTGCCATCTACAGACTCCCAGAGGTTATGAGGATTGTTCAAGCCTTGGGTTATCTTCTCCTTAACCTGCCATGTCTTAGCATCTACTACAACTACTGCCCCTGGCCATGGTTTGCCTAACTTGCCTGTAGGATCACCTGCTAACTTATCTGTATCAAACTGAGCATCTATCCATATCTCACCTACACCAGGTGTTGATGGTGGTGCCTTAAACTCACTCCTGTGTGATGGCCAGAAACCTGGGCTATATAACCATGGTGCGAACTTCTCTACTGTAATATCACCTGGACCTGTGCCCTTCTCACCAGTTATAGCATTCAATGGTACACCAGCAGATATTATACCAGTCATGTATGGGTGTATTGCACATACATAAACATACACACCAGCATCTGGTTTGAATACTGGTGATCTGTTACCTGGGGCAAGTATTGTGAATGTCTTTGCAGTATACTCTGGATCCTGGTTGAGTTGGAGATCAGTTATCCTTGTTACAAATGTTATAGTATGCACAGATGCTGTATCACTTGCGTCCCATATTATTGGAGTCCCAGGGTTAACCTGCATAGCATTAGGCATGAACCATGGAGTAAACTCTGATACAACTATAGTTCTTGGCATCTCAACCTGCTCCTCTGGCAACTCGCCAGTTACTGCTCTTGCTTGATAGTATACAGTTACAGTTGCCTCAAACTTATCTCCCTTTGCGTTATGTAATGCAACTGCTACTGCATTATTGAATACCCAAGTACCCTCATTACCTACACCAAAGTAAACCTCTAGATCTCCCTCAAATCCTGCTAGAGGTCCCTGACCTATGTATGGTATAGCATTAGGGAATGTACCCTTTGGATGTACTATTGCTACATCAACTGAGTTGTTTGCCTTGAATGTTATTCTACCTGAGTATACTGTATTCTCCTTTGGTGGTAACACTACTGCTATCTGATGTTGCTCATGACCAACACCAAATGCCTCAAAGTCAGATGTTAACTGCTTTGTCTCAATAACCCTCTTTATCCTTGCTGCCTCGCTATTCTGCAATGCGATTGGAGCAATGAGAAAACCTACTAATGCAATCCCAGCAACTATTGTAGCAAGTACGGCTTTGTTCATCACATAACCTTATTGCTAATGAGTATATAAGAGTTTTGTACCATAATGCTTAATAACATCAACATCTTACTGTAATCTTACATTATTATATTCTATATTATTAGATTAGAGAGGTTTCAATCCTATAAAACTATAATTATGATAACTTATCAAATTTCTTCATAACGTATGCTATCTCATCTATCATATCTGTAGGCATTATATGCAAACCAAATCTGTTGTAAGCATTGATACCAGCAAGCCCATTTATGTATGCAGATGCTATACATGCATTCAATGTACTTAACCCTTTGGCAAGCAATCCAGCAGTTAAGCCAGAGAGTATATCTCCAGTACCTCCAACTGTCATTGCGGGAGTATGTGTATTATTAATGAATACACTATCCCCATCTGATATAACATCTACCCATCCTTTGAGTAGTATAGTTATATCATACATGCATGCTTGCTCTTTTACATTCTTTACCCTCTCCTCTATGCTATTGCCAGCATCTATACCAAATAATCTCTTGAACTCACCAGCATGGGGTGTTAATACAACCTCTCTGCCTTTAACAACCTTTAGTATATCACTAACTAATGCACTTGCATCAAGCACTATTCTAGCATTATGATTATCTATTAGATCAATAACAAGATCCTTTAGTGCATTAAACCTTGCTATGCTAAGACCCATACCTATTGCTGCTGCATCAACATGCTTTGGTAACATACCCATGAGTCTATTAACACTTCCTTTGGTTAACTTTGCATCTGGCAATGGAAGTACTATTATGCTAGGGGTATATGCTCTTAATGCTACTGCTATACTCTCTGGGACTGCTGTATAAACAAGATCAACCCCGCTTCTATATGCTGCTAGAGATGCAAGTAATGGTGCCCCATGGTATATCTTGCTCCCTCCAACTATGAGTACTGTGCCATTATCCCCCTTCTTTGATCTAGCACTTCTAGAAGGTAACAATGATGCTATTAAATGCTCATTTACCTCATTAGCAATGCTCATCCTTGCTCATCCATAACCTACTTCTTATGCATAAACCTTCCTTGCAAATGCTAGATATGCTGTATGCCCAATCATCCTAAACATTGGTCTACTCATGCCTTCCCTAGCCTCTATATGCCTTATCATTATCTCAGTGAACTCTAGATCTATGAAGTTGTTTGATCTAAGTGCTGTAGCAAGCCTCTCAAGTTGGTTCATTGTAGGGCATATCGCACATATGGGAGCACTGCCCTTTAATGCATTGTACACATTGCTAACAACACTCCATGGCTCACCCATATCTATTACAGCAGCATCAACATCCTTAACATCTATACCATCCTTAGCATCCTTGTTTATTATGGTAACGTAATCCTCAAGGCCTAACTTGCTCAGGTTCCTCTTTGCTATTGGTATGAACTCATCCCTTACCTCATAAGAGTACACATGACCATTAGGCTTTACTATACCTGCTATGAAGGTTGTAAGTGCACCACTCCCTAAACCTATCTCTAGAACCTTTACACCTGATTGCAGACCTAATCTAGATGCTATATACCCCATATCCTTTGGATAGACTATCTGTGTCCTCCTCTCACCCTTCATAACTATATCATATACCAATGGTTTAAGTAAGTATACCCTCTTACCAAGGCTACTCTCTATGTAAGATCCATAACTCTTACCTATAATACTACCAACATCTATTATGCCTATATGCGTGTGCATAACCTTGCTCTTCTCAACCTTAACAAGCCATGAACGCTTTACATAATGCAAGAGTACATATGAGCCCTCTTGTATTATTGTGGAGTTATTAGTAATACTCTCGCTTGCATTAACATCAATATCAATATTATTATTATAATTCATCTGCATATCTATAACTGCTATTTATATTTAATCCATTCTATACTAAAAATATTAGACTACATCATCACCAACTATCTTTGCTGCCTTACCCTTTAACTTTATATCTAACTTGAAGTCATCTGGTGTTAGTGTATCCTTGGTACGTCTCTTTATTACAAGTCCACATTTACCTGCAGCAAGTAACTTGCCTCTAACACAACTTGCGTATGCACATGATGGTCCTAAGCACTCCTGCTCTAACCAATCACACCATATAACATTCCCTTTATACCTTAAGACATTCTTACCACACTTGAACCATGCACACCTAGCCCAGCAGTTACCATCCTTATCTGGTCCCTCAACTTTCATACCTACTATATTAATTTACAATATACTAGTAAAAATAATTTTCTATTATGGGCGAATAGTTAAATCTATCCATCTTGATTATACTTACATGGGTAACTATATAATGCGTATAGCAAATGATGAGTTTGAGGCTAGTGTATTCAGCAAGAAGGCATACTATACAGCAATGAGAAGAAGATGGAGCAGAGGCACAAAGATACTCTTGGTTAAGAAGAGTGCACAAGGTGATGCCTTCATAGGTTATGCTGTAGTTGATAAGGTATTAGGGATAGAGGAGATGGATTTAGATGATAAGAAGTTATGTATAGAGAATGCATGGAGTAATAAGATAATATTCAGCAAACTTGTTAGACTAGAACCACCTGTACTAGTAAAGAATACAGTTGTAAGCAAGTGGCCTCAGAAGGGAGCCCTTCTGCATGGTGCGCCTATAAGTGATGAGGATCTTAATGCAATAGTTGAAGCAGCTAGCATAAAGATAAATTATTATTGAAAGATATAAAGTAAGATAAGAATGGTACTTGTTATAAGGAACTAATTATAATTATATTACTATCAAGTGCTAAATCATTTAAATAAGCTTTATATTAAATTGATTAGAGATTAATGATATAATATGCTTCAAGCAGAACCAATATACATAGACTGGAATAACTCTCTTAACATACTTGATAGTGCATACAAGGCTAGTCTCTTTGTTCTAATAATAGGTGCTAAAGGTACTGGCAAGACAACCTTAGTTAGAAAGTTTGCCCATATGCATGGGAAAGAACTTTACACAATAAACTTCTCTTTACGTACTAGGGAGAGCCATCTGATAGGTATGCAGACTATAAGCAATGGTAATGTTGAGTTTGTAGAGGGATTGCTTATAAGATCTATGAAGAGTGGATCCTTGCTATATTTAGATGAGTTGAATGCTGCAGAGGCTGATGTACTGCTTAGGTTAGATGAGGCATTGGATGATAGGAGGCAGATAGTGCTTAAGGAAGCAGGAGGGGATGTTGTAAGGGCTAAAGAGGACTGGTTTGTAATAGCAACTATAAACCCATTATCACATATGGGTACAAAAGAGCTGCCACCACAGTTACTTAGTAGGTTCCCTGTAAGGATAAGGATGGAGTATCCTCCACCAGATATAGAGTTAAAGATAGTTAAGGCTCATGTGCAACTAGATGCTAGAGAGGAAGAGGTTGTAAGGAAAGCAATAAAGTTAGCAAACACCCTTAGAGAGGCTGCCTCTGTTGAGGAGTTATACTATAGCCCAAGCATAAGGGAGAGTATAGCATTTGCAAAGTTGATCAAGCAAGGCACAGATGCAAAGGTTGCTGCAGAGGCAGTATTTGCTAATGTTTATGAGCAGTGGGGAGGTACAGAGTATAGGAAGGTAATGGATATCATAACCTCCTTATTCTAACTAATATATTATAGTATTTATATTATTTTAGATAGATGATTAGGGATGATGTACTCATAGATATAGGTACGTTCTTAATAAAAGCATGGTCTGGCAAGAATGCTGTAGTTAAGATATCAAAGAATCCAAGGATAAACTATGAGAAGTCTATAGTTAGCATACCAAATCTAGATGTATTCTCTGGTGAGGAGTTCTCTAGGTATAGGCAATGGAGGGTTGCATGCTGGATACTTGCAATGAGGCTCAAGTACTCAACCAAATACCTATCAGATGATATAGCATATGGGCATGTACTTAATACCCTTGAGCAGAAGAGGGTTACACTACTAGGCTTAAAAGAATGGAGTGGTATGCTTAATGAACTACTATATGATGAGGCTGTATCATGGCAGGATAAACCCTTGGTAAACTCTCTATATGGTATACATAGAAGGGTTATTGCATTCTCTCAGTACTTCCTAACTGGGTATATAAAGGGTGATCTAGATGGCTTTGATCTTGTGAAGGTTGAGAATGCTGCAAATATAGCAAACAAGATAGTTGATGAGGCTATAAAGAATAACTATGGCACTGAGTGGGTTGAGAAGCAGGTACCAAAGGTTCTAGATGCCTTAGGTGCAACTCCATTGCTTAGCATACCCATACCATTCTCTAGGGTAAGGATGGGTGTTAAGCTTAAGGATGAAGAGGTTTATCTAGCATTAAGGAGGTTGTTAAAGTTAAAGGATGATACGAATGATGATTTAAGTAATAAGGTTAAGAGTATAATGGATGGTAGGGATGTTAGGAAGGAGTATGAGATGATTAAGAGGATGAGTGCAGTAGCAGGAAAGAGGGAAGAGGTTAATATAGCAAAGGCTTTAGATGTACCAGAGTTAACAGATGAGATAATACTGCAAGATCCAGATCTAGTAAACAGGTTAAAGATGATGCTTAGAAACTGGAAGAAGGGCATGGTTGAGTACTATGCTGCTAGTGGAGATGAACTTGATGTTGAGATGCTATTAACTAATGCAGGTAAGCCATTCATAAATGAGCAGAACCTTAAGATAAAGAGCAGGTTAATGCTATTACTTGATCACTCAAGCAGTATAGCAAGTGATGAGTATGAGTATAAGAAGGCTTTCATGGCACTATGCAAGGTACTAGATTATCTAGGGATAAACTTCATTGCTCTAGCATTCAATACATCTAAAGGTAAGGCTAGATGCTGGGTTATAAAAGGTAATGATGAACATTGGAGCAAGGCATGTGAGAGGAGGCTTCAAGCAATAAAGGCTAGTGGGGGTACACCATTGGCAGAGGTGTATGAGAGGATAGAACCTATAGTAAAGGCATTCAAGCCAGATATATTCATGACATTCTCTGATGGTGAGCCTAATGATCCATCTGCTACTAAAGAGGTTATAAAGAGGTTCAAGGGCATGAATATAAAGATGATATCGTTTGGTATAAGCAATAACACTTCTAGAGCATTAAGTATAACACAGAATCTAAAGTATTTAGGCTATGATAGATGCGTTGCAGTTAGTAGGATAAGCGATATGCCAAAGAAGGTCTTCATGCTATTAACTGTCTAACTAATAGTAACCATGAGCACCAAAGAGCATATGCTAGATATGCTATGCAAGAGGCTATATAGGTTAGATGATAACATTAGCCTAACAGAACAAGTTAAGATCAATGCTAAAGATAACAATAGGATACCATCTGCAGTATTGATAGTAATACACTTCACATACAATGAACCAAGGATAATACTATGCAAGAGGAGTAGTAAACTTAGCAAGCATGCAAATCAGATATCCTTCCCTGGAGGAGTGTACAAGGATGAGGATAAAGATATTCTTGTTACAGCATTAAGGGAGTGCATGGAGGAGATAGGGTTAGAGGTTAAGAAGGAGCATGTTATAGGCTACATGGATACCTTTAATACATTCTCATCTAACTTTGTGATACTCCCATTCGTTGCATTCTTAGATCTTATAAGTATGCTTAAACCTAATCCTAGGGAGGTTGATGAGATAATAGATGCTCCCTTGCATGAACTGCTTAAGTGCATGTATAAAGATGAAGAGCATGCATACTACTACTATACTGATGCTTATAAGTTTGTTTATAAGGGATATGTTATATGGGGTGCTACAGCAAGAATACTTAAGACATTAAGGGATATGATATATTATACTTATTAATCAAAGATAGATAAATTAAAATTGCGTATAGATGAGCATTCTAATAGATGCGTATAATTGCAATAGGTAGTAAGGTGTTTGTAACAAGCTTCCAGATGGCTGGGATAGAGGGTATATATGTAGACTCGCCCATGGATGCTATGAGCAAGATAAACAGCATAATAAGCAAGGGTAGTAGCAATAATAATAGCAATGATGTTGGTCTTATACTAATAAGTGATGATGTAGCAGCAAGTATAAGGAAGGAGCTTACAGAATTTAGGGCAAAGAACCCTATACCACTTGTATTTGAGCTCCCTGCCCCAGGTAGCAAGAAGGTTCAGGTTAACTATAGGATGTTACTAAAGCAGATACTAGGAATTTAATTTAATTATCGTTACAGTATAAACAAATAATAATTATATAATGAGTAGCATAAGGATATAGCATGAAGGCTGTTATGCTAGATGATTCTAGAAATAATAGTGTAATAATAAAGGATATTCCTACTCCAACCATAGGTGATGGAGATATACTGGTAAAGATGCATGCATGTGGGCTATGTGGTTCAGATATAGAGAAGGTTTATGGAAGGTATGGTGTAGTATCAAGGAGGCTAGGGCATGAACCTGCTGGAGAGGTTGTTGCTGTAGGCCCAAGTGTTAAGGATATAAAGGTAGGGGATAGGGTATTTGTACACCATCATGTACCTTGCTACTCATGCTACTACTGTAAGCATGGAGATTATACTATGTGTGAGCATTACCAGAGGAGTAATATAGAACCATGTGGACTTGCTGAGCTATTCCTAGTGCCAGAATGGAATGTTAAGAGGGGAGGTGTTATAGTTCTACCAGAGCATGTATCATACGATGAGGCAGCAATGATAGAACCATTGGCATGCTGCATAAAGGCGTTCAAGAAGGCAGGTATAAAGGCTAATGAGAGCATTGCTATACTTGGTGTAGGACCTGCTGGTATAATGCATGTTATGCTTGCTAAACATCTTAATGCTGAGCATATAATTGCTATAGATATAAATGACTTTAGGCTTAACTTTGCAAAGTCTCTAGGAGCAGGTATGGTATTGAATGCAAAGAATGATGATATCAATGCTAATGTTAAGGCTATAACCGATGGTAGGGGTGTAGATATTGCTATAGTTGCTACAGGTAGCATAAATGCTCTGCAGAGTGCATTAAGCATAGTAAGGAGGGGAGGTAAGGTTCTGCTCTTTGGTGTCCCGCCTAAAGGATCTAGCATACAAGTGGATCTTAACCATTTATTTAACAATGAGATAAAGATAATCCCTAGCCTTGCAGCATCAGATTACGATACCAAGGAAGCATTCGAGCTTATAGCAAGCAAGAGCATAGATATAGCAAGGATAATAACACATAGGTTTGATCTAGATCATGCAATTCAGGCTATAGAATGTGCACATAGAGCAGATGATGCCATGAAGGTTATAGTTGTATCATAAAGCATAATGCTAATTACTGTACTTTAACTAATACTAAGAGCCTCCTTACTATACCATTTAGCATAGATACTCCAACGCCAATCTTAAATCTACTTACTACTGTTATTACAAATGCACATACATTTAATATGAACGATGCTAGCATAACACTCCTTAGCCCAAACAGCTCTGCTACCATACCTCCTAGCATAGAACCTACTATTACTGCTATACTTATTATTGACTCTAGTAATGAGCCTGCTGATGCCTTAGATCCATTGCTGTTGTTGAATAGATTGATGAGTGAGCCTAAGTATAGTAGACTCCATGATACCCCTAGTATAACCTGCACTGCTATCATGTATAGGTAACTTGTAGCAAAGTAGTACAAGATGAAGACTAGTGCTGATAACATTGTACCTAACTGCAATAGCATGGGGTTAATATTATGCTTGTTAACTATTCTACCCATTACCTTACCCATGAAGATGAATTGTGCTAGTGCATTTATTGCATATATACTACCTATCTCTATACTACTTAATTTAAGTTCATCATGCAAGAATATTGGGAATATGCTCCATGTCATACTTGCGCCAAGGTGCCTTAGCATGAATGTAGAGTATACTGCACTATTCCTCTTTAAGAGATGAAGTATTGAGTCATTTACCCTTGTAACTCCGCTATAATTATCACTATTATGGTAAGCATCTATGCAAGTCTTATCATCATTATTACTTGTATTAAGCCTAAGTGATAATATGAAGCCTAGGAGGAACATACTACCAGCAGATATGAACACTAGATTGTAATTATTACTAGCATGTTGTATAATTCCTGAGGATAGAGAACCTATAAGCCACCCTAGTGAGCCAAAGGATGTAACTCCAGCAAGCCCAGAGTTGTTACCCTTGCTATGTGCTAATGATAAGAGTGCACCTGCATAAATACCAGTTGCTACTCCAGCAGATACTCTTAACAGCAGTAGAGTAAGTCCATCGTATGCTAATACATGCATATAGAATGATGCTGCAGAGGCTAAGAAGCCTAGCCTAACAAGCATAACCATATTACCATGCTTATCACTCTGCCTACCAAAGTATACGTATGATAAGGCTTGTGCTAATCCATAAGCACTTGCTATAACTCCAACCATTAAGTATGAGTTGGTTAGCATGTTTGCTAGTATAGGCACGAATATAGATACAGAGCTTAAAGATGAGTTCTCTAGCATGTTTAGAAGCTTTAGTTTGGTGGTAGTAGTTGTTGATGTTTTAATATACATATATGGTCTTACACTATCTCCTCTATGCCTTACTATCTATTATAGTATATAAGTATTTTTATGTATTGATGGCTCTTAACTTAACATTACCTTTAGCATACAAGCCAAGAAGGTGATTGTATTGTAAAGAGTTAAATAATTCTTTATGGCATGAATATGCAATGAGCATGGACTGGGGTATGAAGAATAGATTATCAAGGATATTCAAGAGTGATAACAGAACTGTTATGCTTGCTGTAGACCATGGATACTTCCAGGGTCCTACTACTAGGCTAGAGAACCCAAAGAGGACTATTGAGCCTTTACTACCATATGCAGACTCAATAATGCTAACTAGAGGAGTGTTAAGGAACTGTGTAGATGCTAGAAATGATATACCAGTAGTGCTTAGGGTATCTGGAGGGGTTAGCATACTTAAGCAGGATCTATCTGATGAGGATATAACAACAAGCATAGAGGAGGCTATAAGGCTTAATGCTAGTGCCTTAGCCTTATCTATATTTGTAGGGGAGGAGCATGAGCATAGAACTCTAGTGAATCTAGCAAGGCTTGTTGATGAGGCTGAGCGTTATGGTATCCCAGTGCTAGCAGTTACAGCTGTAGGTAGGGAGATGGCTAGGGATGCTAGATACTTAGCATTAGCATGTAGGATAGCAGCAGAGTTAGGTGCAAGGATGGTTAAGACATACTACTGTGAGAACTTTGAGAAGGTTGTAGATAGTTGCCCTGTGCCATTGGTTATTGCTGGTGGTAAGAAGATACCAGAGTATGATGCATTGAAGCTTACATACAATGCTATTAAGGATGGCGCATCTGGTGTAGATATGGGTAGGAACATATGGCAGTCAGATCACCCAGTAGCAATGATAAGAGCAGTTAGAGCAATAGTACATGATAATGCAACTGCTGATGAGGCATGGCAGTTATTCAATGAGCTTAAAGATAAAGAGAGTAGGGAGGTTTTAATAAATCAGTAACCATTTACTTATATAATGGATTCTTAATAAATTGCATGATGAACTGCTATGATATTAAGGATAAGGTTGCAATAGTAACTGGTGCAAGCAGAGGTATAGGGGAGGCAACTGCTAGAGTTCTAGCAAAGCATGGAGCAAAGGTTGCAATGATCGCTAGAGACCTCAATAGGCTAAAGGAGGTTGCAGCAAGCATAGAGAATGCCTTGCCTGTAAGGGCTGATGTTACTGTAGAGGGTGATGTACAGTTAGCAGTTAACGAGGTAATGAAGAACTTCGATAGAATAGATATACTTGTTAATAACGTAGGTTACATAAACGATCCTACTCCCTTCCATCTTATGCATGATGAGGACTGGGAGGCATTAATAAACCTTAATCTGATGAGTACTTTAAGGATGACTAGGGCAGTTATACCAATAATGATGGAGCAGAAGGATGGTTGCATAATAAATGTATCCTCAGTAGCAGGTATAAAGGCGTATAGGATACCCCTTGCATTATACAACACATTAAAGGCTGGGATAATAATGTTCACTAAGAGTATAGCATTGGAATATGCACAATATAATATAAGATGCAACTGTGTATGCCCAGGTACTGTTAGGAGCAAGTTCTTGGAGCCTTACATGGAGGATAAAGAGAGTATGGAAGGCTTGAGCAGGTTACAACCATTGGGTAGGATAGGAGAGCCTGAGGATGTTGCAAATACTATAGCGTATCTTGCATCAAGGCATGCAAACTGGATAACAGGAACTATGGTTATAGTTGATGGAGGACTAAGCATAACCTAACATAATTTATATTAATTTATTCTTACAGATATAAATTAGATTAAATAAAATTATATTTGAATTGATCATCTCCTAATGCATAATAGCGGGGGTCGCCAAGCCTGGTCAAAGGCGCTGGGCTTAGAACCCAGTCCCTTAGGGGTTCGTGGGTTCAAATCCCACCCCCCGCACCAGTTAAGATGATAGAATAGGAGAGATATTACGTAACTCATTAACAACCTTCTCTAATACACTTACAGTATAATCTATCTCATGCTCCTCATTGTATATCCCAAGTGTTAGCCTTAGCGATCCATTCCTAGCATCCTTGCTTAGGTTCATTGCCCTTAGCACATGCGACTCCTTCTTCTTAAGAGTTGAGCATGCAGATCCTGTAGATGCACATATCCCATGCTCATCTAACTTTATTATAAGATCCTCACCATTTATGCCCAAGAATGATATATTTGTTGTATTAGGCAACCTATCCTTAGCGGTGCTGTTTAGCCTTGTGTACTTTATGCTCTCAAGTATTGCTCTCTCAAGCTTATCCCTTAAAGCCTTAACTCTGCTTGAGTATACATCTACAAACTCCCTTGACATCTCAGCAACCTTGCCGAACCCAACAACAGCAGGTATATTCTGAGTCCCTGATCTTAATCCATACTCATGCCCTCCACCATGAACTATGGGCTCTAATGGTATGTTACTGTTTATGCATAATGCCCCAATACCCTTTGGTCCATACAACTTATGGGCAGATAATGTTATGAGATCTACGCAAAGGCTCTTAGCATCTAAAGCAATCTTACCTAATGCTTGTGCAGCATCTGTATGCACTAAAGCATTGTATCTATGTGCAATCTCTGCTATATATTTCAATGGCTGTATGCTCCCTACCTCATTGTTAGCAAGCATAACACTAACAAGTATGGTATCTCTGTTCTCTCTTAATGCATACTCAATGGCATCTATGCTTACTATTGCATTGGAGTCAACTGGTATGTATGTTACCTTAAAGCCTTCATGCTCTAATGCCTTACAAGGCTCAAGTATAGATTCATGCTCTATGCTACTAACTATTATGCTCTTACCCTTGCCCTTTAATGCATATGCTATGCCTTTTAATGCTAGATTGTTTGCCTCAGTTGCACTAGCAGTAAATACAACCTTTGCATTAGCATTAAGGTTAATAGCATCCTTTATACTCTCTCTAGCATCATCCAATGCCCTCTTTGCCTCTCTGCCTAAGGAGTGTAATGATGAAGGGTTGCCATACTTTATGCTCATGTAAGGCATCATAGCCTCTATAACCTTATCATGTAACCTTGTTGTTGATGCATTATCAAGATATACTACCATACCATGGTATCACCAATAACACTGATTATTTATCTCATTATATTAAGACTCCCACTCTTATAACCCCATGCATCTATGCTAACATGTGTGAACCCTAGAGATCTAAGCATGGAGTATAGTGTATCTAACTTATCCTCATCAAATAGTTTACTACGCTCATCCCTACCAACCTCTACCCTTGCTAATATGTAGCCATTATGCTCATGCATCCTAACCCTAACCTGTTTAACATTGAATATGCTCTTAACCATGCTCTCAGCCCTCTCAACCATCTCAAGCCTCTCCTTTGTAACCATAACACCATATGCAAGTCTAGATGCTAAGCATGCATTAGATGGTTTATCATAAAGGGATAAACCCAATTCTCTTGCAAGTAATCTAACCTCCTTCTTGCCTATCCCTAACTCAAGCAAAGGGCTCCTTACACCATTATCCCTTAATGCCTTAAGCCCAGGTCTATATTCAAGCATATCATCAGCATTTGTACCATCAACTATAACATCTACTTGCTCTTTATCTGCTACTGCCTTTAAATGCATAACTAGTCTGCTCCTACAGTAGAAGCACCTCATGCTATCATTATTAACGAAGTTGCTATCCTCTAACTCATCATACTCTATTATTATATGCCTTATCCCTATCTCCCTTGCTACCATCTTAGCATACTCTAACTCATCCCTTGCTAGAGTCTTATAATCAGCTGTTACTGCTAATGCATTATCCCCTAAAGCCTTATATGCAGCATATGCAACAAGTGCACTATCTACTCCTCCAGATAGGGCAACTAATACTCTATGCTTATCCTTGAACCAGGAGATGAGTTCATCTATACCATTCTTACTCATTGCCTTTGATCAACTTATTATGCACAATGCTATTTATTATTGATGCTGCTAACCTATATGATATATTTAACTCCCTAGCAATATTACTTACATCATCATACTCTGCTTTATAATGTATTATCTTACCATCTGCACCCATAGCAACCTTCACTCTAACAGTGTAATCCTTACCCATTATGCTCATAGGTACATGTATTATACTCCTAGGGACTATGTATCTACTACTCTCATATACCCTAACACCTAGAGTGCCAGATTCCTTTACTAATGTATCTAATATGCTACCAATATCCTCGCTAGTGCATAATGCTCTAACTATGTATACTGGTCTACCCTTCTTACCTATAGCACTTATAACATTAACATCCCTTGCATTTCTAGCAAGTAATGTATCTATTAGATCTCCTACTACCTCTCCATCAACATCATCTATGCTAGTCTCTAGCATAGTTATGCTATCCTTAACAAACATACCATGCTCTTTAGCAAGGATAACCCTAAGTATATTTGGCAGATTAAGATGGTCTAGGCTCTTGCTACCAGCACCATAGCCTAGGCTTAAGCACTCAAATGCAGGATAGAAGTCTATAGAGCACTCTGCTAGACTAACAAGCATCGCTGCACCAGTTGGTGTGGTTAACTCCTCCTCAACTGAACCACCTATGAGTGTGAACCTCTTGCCCTTGAATATCTCTAATACAGCTGGTGCTGGGTTACTTACCCTCCCATGTGAGAATTCTACATAACCACCTCCTATTGCTACCTTACTTGAGTAGATCTTAACATCATCTTTAAATATATTCAAGTTATCCAGTGCTACAGCAGTGCCTAATATATCTACTAGAGTATCTATGCTAGATATCTCATGGAAGTGAACATTAGAGTAATCCTCTCCATGCACCTTAGCCTCTGCCATTATGATCTCATTTACACTACTTATAGCAAAGTCCTTTGCCTTAGCACTTAACCCTAGATGATCTGCACACCTTGATATTGCATCGTATATCTCAATACCCTTACGCTCCTTACTGCTCCCATTACCATACTTTACATTAAGCATAGATGCCTTGAAGCCACACCTCTTAACATACTCAAATGATACCTCCCTTAAATTAAACCAATCCACAACATCCTTACATCTATGCAAGGAGTCTATAACCTTCTTCTTATCTGCACCCAGATCAACCAACGCAGATAATAGCATATCCCCTGCAATACCCGCTGTCTGAGCATCTATCAATAACAACATCTTTACATTCTAACCTTGAAAATGTATATAAAGATATTCTACCTGCATAGCATAGATGATAACCATCATAGGCTCTGGTAAGGTAGGAAGCTCAATAGCATTACAAGTAGGCATGAGGGAGTTGGACGATATAATGCTTGTTGATGTCATTAAAGGCTTACCTCAGGGAGAGGCTATGGATATATCACATATGCTTGCTGAGCAGGGCAAGGATGTTAAGGTTAAGGGTACCAATGATTATGCTGATATAAAAGGCTCAAGCATAGTTGTTGTCGTTGCAGGTGTAGGAAGGAAGCCAGGGATGACAAGGATGGATCTGCTTAATACAAATGCTAGTATAATTAAAGATGTTGCAAAGAATGTAAGGGAGTATGCTAAGGATGCTATAGTAGTTACTGTAACTAACCCATTGGATCCAATGACGTATATAGTAGCAAAGGTAACTGGGTTCAGATCAGATAAGGTTATGGGTATGGGTAACATGCTAGATCTCTCAAGGTTTAAGGAATTCATAGCTGAGGAGTTAAATGTATCAAGGAGATCCATAAGTGCATTGGTTATAGGGGAGCATGGAGAGAATATGCTCCCATTGGTAAGATACTCCTCTGTAGCAGGGATACCTCTTACAATGTTAATAAGCAAGGATAAGGCTAAAGAGTTGGTTGAGAAGACTAGAAGGGTTGCTGCAGAGGTAATAGCATTAAAGGGTGCAACCATACATGCTCCAGCAAATGCAGTTGCAAGCATGCTAGATGCTATAGTTAATGATAGAAGAGAGGTCATGCCAGTATGTGCTATGCTGAATGGAGAGTATGGTAACAATGGTGTATGTATAGGTGTACCAGCCATAATAGGAGAGGATGGTATAGAGAAGATAATAGAGTTGGAGCTTGATGAGGAGGAGAGCAGGGTATTCAATCAGGGTATTAACTCAGTAAGAGATGCTATAAGATCTATAGAAAATATTCTTTGATCTAATAGACTTAGTTGTCTCTTGTTATTTTTAGTTGTTATTTATTATGACAAAGCCCCGGGCGGGATTCGAACCCGCGACCTCTTCCTTACCAAGGAAGCGCTCTAACCAGGCTGAGCTACCGAGGCTTTGATGTACTTTTGCTCTATTAGGTAAATTAATACTTTCTATTCTATTATGTAATGTTTATTAATCTTATTGTTGGGCTTAATCTATAAGTATGCATGAATGTTACCTATACTACAAGACAAGGGCGGGGGTAGCCAAGCCTGGCCAAAGAGTATAACAACTTGGATGCGCGGGACTTAAGTTGCCATGCTAAGTCATCCCGTCCGTAGAGGTTCGTGGGTTCAAATCCCACCCCCCGCACTACTTGCTAGGTTATCTAACAATACCTTAACCTTATCAACAAGAGGATCATCTTTAATATTTATAAAAGCATAGGATCTGCTAGGATCCTTTGAATTAACCAACTCTATGAACATCTCCTTACTGCTATTATTAAAGAGTATTATAGTAAAAGGTATATTAACTACCTTAAGATTACCCTTTAGCTCTTCCTTTATACTATCCATCTCTTTATATTTAACTAATGATATATCAATAAGTAGTTTAATATCTATATCCTTTGATAGTATCTTTCTAATTATATCTGGCTCAAGTCTTCTAGTAGCATAGTATATGCTTTTAATATCTACATCATCAAGCCTACTCACAACAGTTCTTACAAACTCATCATAATCTGTTAGTAATCTTGCATTATAGTATATATCCTCAGTCTTTATCTGTAACAGCTTGTATATCTCATCTATATCAAACTTACCACTACTCTTAAGTACATCTATCATAAGGCCGTCGTCCGCGCCGCCCGAACCGGAGAGGGCGCTCTCCGGAGCCGGAGGCCCCGCCGCGCCGGTTCCCCGGACGCCCACGCCGGATCCCCCGCGTCCGGGGGTCTGGCCCGATCGGGAGCTGTATCTGGTGCAGCCCGGGGATACGCTGAGCGCCATCGCCGCCCAATTCCGGACCACCGTGGAAGCGATCCAGGCGCTGAACCCCGGCGTGGACCCCCAGCGGCTGGCGGTGGGCCAGCCCCTCTGGATCCCCCTCGGCGTTCAGGAAAGGGGTCCATCGGAGAAATTGATCCCGGATTCGGAGCTGGTCTACGGGCCGGCGTATCTCCGCTTCTCCGTTGCGGATGCGATCCGCCGCTTCGGGGGGTATCTGAGCCGCTATCAGGAGACGGTGGGCGGGCGAACGCGGACCGGAGCCCAGATTGTCGAGGAGGTGGCGCGGAACCATAGCGTGGGGCCGCGGGTGTTGCTCACCCTGCTGGAGATGCAGAGCGGATGGGTTCGGGGGGAGCCGGCGGATGACCGGGCCCGCTTATATCCGATGGGATGGGAGCGGCCGGGCGCGGAGGGCCTCTACCGGCAGCTGAACTGGGCCGCGGATCGCCTGAACGATGGCTATTACGGTTTCAAAGGCCGCTGGATGTGGACCGTCCGGTTCGCCGACGGGCGGCGGGTTCGGGTGGCGGAGGGGCTGAACGCCGGAACGGTGGCGGTGCAGGCCTTCCTGGCCGCCGTGCGGGCTCCGGAGGATTGGGCGCGGGCGGTGAGCTCCCGGGGGTTCCCGGCCGTCTATCGGGCCCTGTTCGGGGATCCGTTCCGGGAGGAGCCTCCCGTGTCCGTTCCTCCAGAGCCAACGTGGCGGCTGCCGTGGGCGGATGGGGAGATGTGGTATTTCACGGGCGGGCCGCACGGCGGATGGGGGAACGGCGCGGCCTGGGGCGCGCTGGACTTCGCGCCGCCGGATGTGGAGGGCTGCGCCCCCTCCCGTTACTGGGCGCGGGCGGCCGCGGACGGCCTCATCGTGCGCACCGGGGAAGGCGTGGTGGTCCTGGACACCGATGGCGACGGCCATGAGGAGACCGGCTGGGTGATGGTGTATCTCCACATCGCCGCGGAGGGCCGGATCCCGCCGGGGACTCGCGTTCGGGCCGGGGATCCTCTGGGTCATCCTTCCTGCGAAGGCGGGTTCGCGGACGCCGCGCACGTGCATCTCGCCCGGCGATTGAACGGGGAGTGGGTGCCCATCGCCCCCGGGCAGCCGTTCCGGCTGGGGGAATGGGAGGCGCTTCCCAGCTTCGCCCTTTACGAGGGAGCCCTGGCGCGGGATGGGGAGCGCAAAACCGCCTGCGCCTGCAAGGACGACGCCCGCAACGGCATCCCGGCGCCATAGTCGGATTCCGCCCTTCCTCACTCACAGCGGAACGCTCCGAATGCGGGGCGGCTATAATGGGGGAAGCGGGGAAGGCTCTTCCTTCCCACGCGCGGCGCCGTGGGATCGAACCCAGAGGTCTGGCAGGCCGGAGGGGATGGAATGGGAGAGGGGTGGCGCAGGCCGGGCGCGCTGCAGGCCTTCCTGAGGGAACCGGATCCTGAGGCCATGGCGGAGACGCTGGTGGCCTTCGCCAACACCGATGGCGGGGCCCTGCTCATCGGCGTGGATCCGGAGGGGAGAGCGGTGGGGGTGGATCCGCAGGAAGTGGAGGACGCCCTCCGCCGCGCCCTCGCCCAATGCCGGCCTCCGGTGAAGACGCGGTGGGAGCAGGGCGAGGTGGATGGCCGGACCGTGATCATCCTCCACGTCCCCCGCAGTCCGGAGCTCCACAGCCTGGCCGACGGGCGCGTGCTGATCCGTCGGGGCGCGGAGAACCGCCCCCTGGAAGGCCGGGAGATCCAGCAGCTGGCGGCCACCAAAGCCGTCGGCGATTACGAGGCGGAGGTGGTCCCCGGCGCAGGGCGCGAGGACCTGGATGAGGCGATGATCGAGGAATATGTGAGCAAGCGAGAGGCCCGCCAGCGCCGGCGGATCAGCGGAACGGTGGAGGATCTCCTGGTGGAGATCGGGGCGCTGACCCCGGATGGGCGGCCCACGGTGGCCGGGATCCTGCTGTTCGGCAAGCAACCGCAGCGGTTCCTCCCCCAGAGCGGCGTGGTCTTCGTGAAGTTTCCCGGGGTTGGGCTCCAGGGCGAGGGCGGGCTCCCGGGCTATGCCCGACGGGAGGAGATCGGAGGTCCCCTGGCGCGCGTCATCGAGCGGGCCTGGGAAGTCGTCTGGGAGGAGATGCAGCTGGGGGCGGTGGTGCGCGGCCTGGAACGGGAGGAGCGGCCGGAGTATCCGCCCTTCGCGGTGCGGGAGGCCATCGTGAACGCGGTGTGCCATCGGGATTACCGGCTGCGGGGCCGGCGCATCGAGATCCGCAAGTTCGCCGACCGCCTGGAGGTGATCAGCCCGGGTGGGCTGCCGGGTCACATCACCCTGGACAACATCGTGGAGGAGCATTACTCCCGCAACCCGCGCATCGTCTCCGGTCTGTTCTACTGGGGCTACATCGAGGAGCTGGGCCTGGGGATCGATCGGATGATCGAGGAGATGGTCCGGGCGGGCCACCCCCAGCCGAAGTTCCAGGAGACGCCCTATTCGTTCACTGTCATCCTGTATAACCGGCAGGAGCGCCCTCCCATCCCGGTGGGGGAGCCTCCGATGAACGAGCGCCAGCTGAAGGCGCTGCAGTATGTCCGGGAGCATGGGCGCATCACCAACCGGGAATACCAGCAGCTCTGTCCGGGGGTCTCCCCCGAAACCCTGCGCCTGGACCTCGCGGACCTGGTCCGCCGGGGGATCCTGCTCAAGATCGGCGACAAGCGCGGGACCTACTACATCCTGAAGTAGGCTGTGGCGCATCTCGGCGGCGATTTCCCAAGGATTTCCCAAAAGGGGTTTGGGATAACAACATGGTGAACTGGACGCCCGGTTTTCCGGTCCTGAGTGGGGTGCAAATCGGGGTGATCCTGGCCCTGGGGTGGGCGGTCTGGCAGATGGGGCTCCTGGCCCGGATGGCCTGGGGAAGGGAAGAGGGGTTGCCGGGGGAGGCCTGGGTCTATAGCGGGCTGGGGGTCCTGTGGCAGGGGCTATGGGCGGTCGCCATCTGGCAGGGGGTTCCCCCGCTCATCCGGTTCACGGCCTGGAACCTCGCGGGCGTGGTGCTCTCCCTCTTGCCGATGGGAGCTCTCCTGTGGATCGGACGGTTCCTGGAGCGCCGGCTTCCCCGCTGGGCGATCCTGCTGATGGGTCTGGGGGCGGGGGTCGCGCTGATCGCGGCAACCTTGCCCTATCGGCCGGAGACCGGCCCGGCGCTTTCCGCGTGGTGGAATGCCAGGCGCATCCCCGGCGACCCGGTCCTGTGGTCCTGGGGGATCCGGGAGGGGATCTGGGGGATCGGGACGGCCCTGGGGCTGGGATGGCTGGGATGGGCCTACCTTCACATCCACCGGCCTCTCCATCGGAACCGGGTCGCCTATGAGTTTCTGGGGACGGGGCTGGTGGCCCTGGGCGAGGGCCTGGCCTGGACCCCTCGGAGCGACTGGATCGCGCTGGGGTGGGGGGTCCGGGGGATCGGGGTCACGATCCTGGCGCTCCCGATGGGATGGCTGGAGCTGCCCTCTTTGCGGCAGGTCGGGCGATCCCTGCTAACGTGGGGGCTTAGCGGGATCCTGCAGATCGGTCTGGTCTTGGGGATCCTGGCGGGGGCAGCGGCCGCGCGGGCGTCCCTGCCTGGGGTGGTCCCGGTGGGGCTGGAGTGGGGAGGGATCGCGCTGGCCATCGTCCTGGCGCAATGGTGGATTGGATGGCCGTTGCACAGGTGGCTCCGGCGGCGGCTGTTGCCCGCCGTGGACGAGCCCGCTGCCGCGGTCCGGCGATATGGTCAAACGATCAGCAACCTGCTGGATGTAGAGGCGCTGGCGCAGGCCGCCTTCACGGTGCTGCAGGAGACCTTCGGGCTCCGGCAGGGGGTCCTCCTGCTATTCGAAGAACAGCCGGACGCGTCGCTGCAGGCGCGGGTGATCCGGGGCCTGGGGGAAGCGCCGGATGACCCGGGCCGCTTCGCCCCTGACAGCCCAATCTTGCAGGCGTGGCAGAAGGGCCGTTCCCTCACCCAGTATGAGATCGACTTCGGAAAGGCGTTCCAGCGCGCGGATCCTGCGGAGCGGCGCTGGCTGCAGCGCCTGGGCGTCGAGCTCTTCGTCCCCATCCGCGCGCAGGCGGTGCTCCTGGGGTGTCTGGCCCTGGGGGCTCGCAGCGGGGTGGAGGCCTATAGCCCGGCGGATCGGGATCTGCTGGCCTCCATGGCGGAGCAGACGGCCGCGGTGCTGCAGAACATCCGCCTGGTGGAGGATCTGCGGCGCCTGAACGCGCGCATGGCCGAGCTGAACGAGGACCTGGCCCGGGCGGCCCGACGGCTGGAGAAGCTGGATCGGGTCAAGACCCACTTCATCGAGATCGCCTCCCACGAGCTCCGGACCCCCCTCACCCACATCCGGGGGTATGCGGATCTGCTGGCGGAAACCCTGAGCGGGCAGGACGAGCCCGATGGCTCCCTGGAGCGCATCCTGCAGGGCCTCCGCCGTGCCGCCCTGCGCCTGGAGGAGATCATCAGCGCCATGCTGGATATCTCGCAGATCGACGCGGAGGCCCTTTCCATCTATCCCATCTCCATCCAGATCCCCACCCTGGTCCGCATGGCGGTGGAGCCGCTGGAGGGGGCGATCGCGGAGCGACGGCAGAAGCTGATCGTGGAGCCGATGGAGGACCTGCCGGTGATCTACGGGGATCTGACCCGGCTGGTGCAGGCCCTGCGTCACGTGGTGCAGAACGCCATCAAGTTCACCCCGGACGGGGGGACGATCACCCTGCGCGCCCGCCGGGTCCCGGCGGAGGAGGCCGGCGGCTCCACGGACTATGTGGAGATCGCGGTGCAGGACACGGGGATCGGCATCGATCCGGAGGATCAGGCCCTGATCTTCGAGAAGTTCTACCGGGTGGGGCCGATTGAGCGGCACTCCACGGGCGCGATCAAGTTCAAAGGTGCGGGCCCCGGGCTGGGGTTGCCCCTGGCGCGGGGGATCATCGAGGCCCACGGAGGGCGGATCTGGGTGGAGAGCCCGGGATACGACGAGGTTCGCTGCCCGGGGAGCACCTTTTATATCTGGCTGCCGGTGGTTTCACGCTCCGAGGATTAGACCCGGCTTCTCAGCCAGCCCAGGGCGGCCCCGGCGAGCACCAGGTAGGTCGCGTGGATGGGGGTTCGAATCAGGAGAAGGAAGCTGAGGGCCCCGATCCCCACTGTGAGGGGGTCCACCAAGGAGGCGGAGGCCAGCTGGATCAGCACACCGGCCATCAGCCCGAGGGAGGCCCCGTTCACGCCATCCAGGAAGGCCGCCAGGGTCGGGGAGCGCCGCATCCGAGGGATCCACGGGCCGGTCAGGGCGACCAGGACGAAGGAAGGGAGGAAGATCCCCAGGGTGGCCAGCAGCGCCCCCGGGATGCCTGCGAGCAGGTAGCCGATGAAAGTGGCTGTCGTGAGCACCGGCCCCGGGGTCACCTGACCGATCGCCACGGCGTCCAGCAGCTGGGACTCCGTCAACCACCCCAAGCGGGCGACGAAATCCGCCCGCAGGAAGGCCACCCGCACATAGCCGCTCCCATACAGGGTCGCCCCGATCTTGAGGAAGAGCAGGAACATCCACAGGAGATGGAACGGGACGGGCGAGGCGGAGAGGGGGGTGAGGGCCAGCCCGGCGGCCCCGATCAGGGGAGGTTCGGGTCGGCGGATCTGTCGAAGGGCAAGCATGGCCAGCCCGGCGCCCAGCAGCAGCAGGAGCTCGTGGACCCCGCGCAGATACAGCGCCCCGGCGGCCAGGCCGATAAGGACGACGCGGAGGTCCCGCGCTGTCCGCCGTCCCAGGTCGATTATCGCCTGGGCGATCAGGGCCAGGACCACCGGCTTGACCCCATAAAGGATCCCGGCGAGGTCCGGCGTAGTTTGGAAGTGGACATAGAGGGCGGCCAAGGCCATCATCATCAGCATGGCGGGGGTGATGAAAGCCGCCCCTGCGGCGACGAGGCCCGGCCAGCCGGCCCGAACGAACCCCAGGTGGATGGCCATCTCGGTGGAGTTCGGGCCGGGGATGAGATAGGTGGCGCTGAGAAGGTCGAGGAACTGGGCTTCCGTGACCCATCGCCGGCGACGGACCAGCTCGTGATGCATGAGGGCGATGTGGGCCGTTGGGCCTCCGAAGGCGGTGCAGCCCAGCCGGAGGAAGAAAGCGAGCACTTCTCCCACTCGGCCCGGGGAGACTTTCCCCGGGGCCCCGGAGGCAGGGAACTCCTTTTCCATAGCCGGATCCGGCTGAGGGACCAGCCCCATCTCCGGTTGTCCCGAAACGTTCAGCGTGAGCTCCGAGCCTTCCTTTCGAGCAGGGCGCCGGCCTTCACGGGGCTGGGAGAAGAGACCCCCTCAATGATCCGGCAGATCTGTCCGTTCCGGGCGGGGATCCCCGCGCGCTGGCGGAGCCTCCGGAGTTCCCGGCGGAAGGCCTTCAGCGCCCGGATCTGACGATCGATCTCCGCGATCTTGAGATCCAGCAGCTCCCGAACCCGCCGGCATGGCGGTTGATGGGCTTCCCAGAGGGCGAGGATCTCTTGAATCTCCGCGAGGCGAAACCCAAGAGCCCGGGCCTTGCGAATGAAGATCAGGCGCTCTTTCTCCTTCTCCCCGTAAAGCCGGTAGCCGGAGGAAGTCCGACAGGAGGGATCAAGCAGGCCGATGGCCTCGTAATACCGCAGGGTCCGCGGGTTCAGCCCCAGCTCCGCTGCCAGCTCGCCGATCCGCCGCAGCGGACGATTCCCTCGAGCTGTCATCGCACCAACCTCCCCAATCGGATCGGATTATGCTCGCATCGTTAAGGATCGCAACAGAACGGCGGAGACGCTGAGGGCCATCGCCAGCATCGCCCACATCGGATCCAGGCGCCCGCTCATGGCGGCGATCACCCCCATGCCGTTGAAGGCCAAGGCCAGTCCGACGTTGGTGGCCGTGAGGCGATAGCTGACCCGGGCCAGCCGGAACGCGTCCGCAAGGGCCTGAAGATCTTTACGGATCAACACGACATCTGCGGCCTCCAGGGCGATATCGGTCCCCGTCCCCATCGCGATCCCCAGATCGGATTGCATCAGGGCCGGCGCGTCGTTGATCCCATCCCCCACGAAGGCGACACGCTGCCCCTGCTTTTGGAGCGCCCGCACCAATTCTACCTTCCCGGCCGGCCTCACCTCCGCATACACCTCATGGATCCCCAGCGCCTGGGCGACAGCCTGGGCGACCGAGGCGCGGTCCCCAGTGACCAGGATGGGCTCCACGCCCATCGAACGGAGCGTCTGAATCACAGCAGGGGCCTCCGGCTTGAGGCGATCCGCGAAGATCAGGAGGCCTCGGACCTGATCCTCTACGGCGACCAGAACGGCCGTCTGATCCGCATCGACGGTGGATAAGAGAGAGATGGCCGGCCGGATCTCCACCCCATGTTCCACCAAGAGGTCGGGGGTCCCCACGATCACCGGCCGGCCCTCCACACGGGCGATCACGCCACGTCCGGGGATCGCCTGGAAGAACTCCGGCTCCGGAGGTGTGAGCCCCCGGGCTCGGGCGGCGTCCATAATAGCCCGAGCCAGCGGATGTTCCGAGGGCCGTTCGGCCGCGGCCGCCCAGCGCAGGATCTCTTCCTCCTTCTCCCCCTGCATGGGATGAATCATGCTCAGGATGGGCTGCCCTTCGGTCAGCGTGCCTGTTTTATCCAGCAGAACCTTTTGCACCCGCGTGAGCAGATGGAAGGCCTCCCCGGATCGGATCAGGATCCCTCGAGCGGCAGCGAACCCGGTGGTCCGGATGAGGGCGAGCGGGGTGGCCATCCCCAGGGCGCATGGATATCCCATGATCAGCGCCGTGAGGGCCGCGAACAAGCCTCGAGGCGGATCCGGTTCCCCTCCCCAGGTCAGCGGCCCGATGGTCCATAGGATGAAACCGAACAGACTGGCGGTGAACACCATAGGCACATAGATCAGCAGCACCTGATCCACCAGCCGCAAGATCCCGGGTTTCATCGCCCGGGCTTCCGCCACCAGACGGGCCACTTGGCGCAGGAACATCGTCTCATCCGCGCGGGTGACCTCCACGATCAGGCTTCCCTCGCCATTGATGGCTCCTCCGATCACTTCATCCCCCGGGCTCTTCACGACGGGCATCGGTTCCCCGGTCAGGAGGCTTTCATCCACGGTGGAGCTCCCGGCGACCACCACGCCGTCCGCGGGGATCCGTTCGCCCGGCCGCACGCGGATGCGATCTCCCTTCTGGAGAAATCGAACCGGGATCTCCTCCTCAGCCCCATCCGGTCGGATGCGGATGGCGATCTCCGGTTGGAGACGCAGGAGCCGGCGGACAGCCCAGGAGGCTTGGGCGTGGACCTTCACGGAGAGGTAGCCACCAATGGTGTGGAAAGCCAGGATGAAGGCGACTGCCCCCAGGAACACATCGCCCGGGATGGCAGGATCCCGCCATCCCAACACGCCGCCGATCAGGCCGGCCGTCGCGGCCACCAAGACTAAGACGTCTTGGTTCAGGATGCCGCGGCGCAGGGATTCCCACCCATTTCGGAGGACGAACCGGGCCGGCCCCAGGGCCAGAAAGAGGGCCACTGCTGCCTGTCCCACCATCCATCCGGGCTTCATGGACCCTCCCATCCTCATCCCGGCCATCAGCGCGGCCATCGCCAGCGCCACCCCTGCCCCCAGGGCCCGGGAACGGGCTGTCCGGAGCTCCCGCTCCTCCTGCGCGATGGCCGCTTGCTCCTCCGCCGGGTGGACGGTGAACCCCAGGGCTTCCAGAGTGCGAAGGAAATCCGCTGGCGAAGCCTGGGCCGGCTCGTAGCGGATCAGCGCCTCCCCGTGGGCGATGCTCACGTAAACTTCCAGGACCCCCGGGAGGCGGGTGAGGGCTTTGCGAATGGACTCCACGCAAAGCGAGCAATGCATCCCCCCAATGCGCGCATGCCACACCGCATTCATCTTTCCCTCCCTCTGGATCGCTCTACAAGGAGTTTAAACCTTCCAGCTTCCTGGAAGGTCAAATCTCCAGAGGCCGGGACTTTCCGGGAGAAGTGGGGTTGCAGCGCCGCTGCGCCTCCACCGCCTCGCCTACGGGAGGGTGAAAAGACCGGAAGGCCCCGAAGGCCGGCTACGGGGCCCGGAACCGGGCGCAAGGGTGGGGGGTGAACGTCGCCCTGGCCCATATGGGTCGTTTTTGATATAATGGGTTGTGATTGTGCCCTCCTGTTGGGATCAGGACCCGGGGGGAAGATCCTGCGAGGGCAGGCGGCATGGCGCTTTCCTTGACGCAGCTGAGGGAACGCTGGCGGGCCTGGCGTCAGGCGTTCCAGGAGTTCTTCTACGGCTTCGCCGCCTACGATGTGGTCCAGCATCTCCTGGAGATGCGGGCCGCCACGGAGAACCTGTTCATCGCCGCTCTCTTCGGTGACCTCATCGGCCTCCCCATCATGCCGCCTTACTACAGCCTGCGCCTGCTGCCCTATGTCGTCCCGGTCCTGAGCACGTGGAAGCGACGGGTCCTGCGGGAGCGCGAGTTCACCGACGAGCACGATTTCCATTTGCACGGCCTGTGAGGGACGGCTTGCGGCATCGATCCCGATGCCGGATCGTTGCCGTGAGGGATCTCTGAGGAGGTGTGAAGACATGGCGGAGCAGAAGACACGTGAGGGGTTGCTGCGTCGGGTGGTGAATTTCGTGCAGGAGCTGACCTACGGCATGGCGGCCCACGACATGGCTCGCTACGCCCTCCGAACCCGGGCCAGCATGGAGCATCTGTTCATCCTGATCACCATGGGCGACCTCATCGGCGTCCCCATCCTGCCGCCTTATTACAGCCTGCGCATCCTGCCCTACGTGGTGCCCCAAATCAGCACCTGGAAGCGCCGCATGCTCCGGGAGCGGGACGTGGCGGACGCGATGTTCTGAAGGTCAAGCGAATCCCTTACGCGAGGTGAACCGGGATGGCCACCGCGCTGGCGAAGTTGCTTCGGGAGAACCCCGAGCGCCGCTACATCATGTTCGGCGGCAAGGGCGGGCTGGGCAAGACCACCTTCTCCGCCGCCACGGCTTACTGGCTGGCCCGGCAGGGCTATAAGGTGCTGGTCTTCTCCGTCGACCCCCAGGCCAGCCTCTCGGACATCTTCCAGCGGGACATCTTCGGCAAGGGCCCGGTGGAGATCATGCCCAACCTCTGGGCCCAGGAGATCGACGCTGATCGCCGGATCAAGGAGTATCAGGAGGAGATCCGGCGCAAGATCCTGGACATGTATGGCCTGGATCAGGTGCCCCCGGAGATCGAGGACTACATCCAGGCGGCCTCCGCCGAGCCGGCGATGGAGGAGAGCGCCATCTTCGACGCCGTGGTGGACATTGTGGTGGAGGGCCGCTACGACTACTACATTTACGACCTGGTCCCCCTGGGGCATGCTCTGTATTACCTCAGCATGGCCAAGGTCTACGATGAGTGGATCACCAAGATCACGAAGCTGCGGGAGGAGATGCGGGAGTATGAAGAGATGGTGGCCCGCATCCGCCGCCAGCAGACCGAGGAGGACCGCATCCTGGAGGAGCTCCAGTATATCCGGCAGCGGATCAACATGTCCTCCAGCATCCTCACCGACAGCCGCCGCACGGCCTTCTTCTTCGTGCTGATCCCGGAGGAGCTGGTGATCCTGGACACGTTGAAGGCGGCCGAGCTGTTCCGTCGGTTCGACGTGCCCATCTCCGGCTACGTGGTCAACCGGGTCCTTCCGACGGAGCTGCTGGGCCAGAACATCCCCGAGTATCTGCGCAACCGCATCGAGATGCAGCGGCGGCATCTGGAGGAGATCCGCGCCCGCTTCGGCGACCAGGTCCTGGCCTATGTGCCCGAGCTGGAGCGGGATGTCACCGGACTGGACATGATCGCCCGGGTGGCGAAGCTGCTCTTCGGAAACGGGAAGGCGTGAGATCGATCCGGGAGGGGAGAGGGATGATCCGCATCGAGAAGACGATGGTGGACTTCCTGCGGGAACATCCTCGCCTGAAGTATGTGTTCTTCGGCGGGAAGGGCGGGGTTGGGAAGACGGTGATGGCAGGGGCCACAGCCCTCTGGTTCGCCCGGCAGGGCCGCCGCACCCTCCTGGCCTCCACCAACCCGGTCCACAGCCTCTCCGGGCTGCTGGACCAGAACGTCTTCGGCAAGCCGACGCCGGTGGCCGGGGTGCCGAACCTGTGGGCTTATGAGATCGGCACCAAGGACACCATTGAGCGCTCCAAGCGGGAGATCCGGGAGAAGATCCAGTGGTTTCTCAAGTTCGCCGAGATCTCCACGCGGGCCGACGAGTTCGTGGAATCGGCCACCATGAACCCGGCCTTCGAGGAGTCGGCGATGTTCGAGAACATGATCGACCTCATGTTCCGGGACGAATATGAGGTCTATGTGTTCGACACCGCCCCCACAGCCAACGCCCGCCGGCTCCTCGGGATGTCCAAAGTTTACGCCCTCTGGGTGAACAAGATGATCAAGTCCCGTCAGGAGGCCCAGGCCCTCCGCAAGCTGCTCTCCTTCACCAAGAAGGAGGAGCCGGACCCTCTGATGGATTACCTGATCAGCTTCCGGGACCGCATGGAGCGGGCGCGCCGGCTGATCACCGACCCGGAGCTCACCGCTTTCTTCTTCGTGACCCTGCCGGAGGCGCTGCCCATCGCGGTGATCCGCCGCTTCATCCACTGGTTCCACGACTTCGGCATCCCGGTGGGCGGCGTGATCGTCAACGGCCTCATCGATCGGTCCTTCCTGGGGGAGGACACGCCTGACTTCGTCCGCAACCGCATCGAGATGCAGGGGCGCTATCTCCAGGAGATCGAGGCGCTCTTCGATGGCCTGGTGCGGGGGATGACCCCCCTCCTGGAGAACGAGGTGCGCGGCGTCCCCATGCTGGAGCGCTTCGCGGGCTATCTGTTTGCCGGCTCCTCGTGAGAAACCTGGGGGTTCAGAGACCGGGGCCGGGCGGCGATCAAGCCGCCCGGCCTCTTGTTTAGGAGTTCTCGAGGAGATCCCGCCTCAGCGAGATAGAGCCTCGATGTGCTCTGAGACCCGGAAGGGGATTCTCTGTGAATCGAGGGACGTGGGGATGGTGAGCTCCGCCGCGGGCAGTGCGTCCGGCGGAGGGAGGAGGATCCGGGCCAGGCCCCGGGGCTGCACCCGCCGGAAGCAGGCCAGGGGCTCCGGCCAGCGGGCGAGCAGCCCCTGTGCCCGCGGGCTCCCGGTGAGCCGGGCATGCCGCTCCAGGATCGCCTGCAGGAACGCGATCTCCTGTGGATCCTCCACCGGCTCGATGCGGACGAGCTGGGGGTTGTAGCGCCGCTCCAGTTCCTCCCGCTCGTCCAGGACATAGGCCACGCCTCCGGTCATCCCCGCCCCGAAGTTGTCCCCCACCGGGCCCAGGATCACCACGCCGCCGCCGGTCATATACTCACAGCCGTGATCCCCCACGCCTTCCACGACGGCCCACGCCCCGCTGTTGCGCACCGCGAAGCGATCGCCGGCCCGCCCGGCGACGAAGAGCCACCCGCCGGTGGCCCCATACAGGGCGGCGTTGCCGATCAGCACCGGGGACGGATCCCGCAGGTCATGGGGCGGGCGGACGATGAGCTCCCCACCCCCCAGCCCTTTGCCTACGCCGTCGTTGGCGGCCCCGATCAGGATCAGCCGCATGCCCCGATGGGCGAAGGCCCCGAAGCTCTGGCCAGCCTCCCCGATGAACAATAAGGTGACGGTGCCTTCCGGCAGCCCGGCCTCCCGATACCGCCGGGCGATCTCCCCGGCCAGCCGCGCCCCCACCGCGCGATCCACGTTGCGGATCCGGTAAATCCCCCGCACCGGCCGGCCCTCCATCCGCGCGTGGACTGCGTCGCGCACGATCTGATCGTTGAGGGCGAAAGACCAGACCCGCGGGACGGCAGGAACGGCCGGAGGCGGCGTCGCCGGGCGGAGCACCGACTCCCAGTCCACCGAATCATCCACCGCCTTCAGCAGATCCGTTCGCCCGATCACTTCTCCCAACCGGGTGTAGCCCATCGAGGCCAGGATCTCCCGCACCTCATGCGCCACCATCCGGAAGTAGGCCATCACGTGCTCCGGGCGCCCGGCGAACTTCGCCCGGCGCTCCGGATCCTGGGTGGCCACCCCGGTCGGACAGGTGTTCTGATGGCAGACCCGGGCCATTACGCATCCCAGGGCGACGAGGGGAACGGTGCCGAAGGAGAACTCGTCCGCCCCCAGGAGGGCGGCGATCACCACATCCCGTCCGGTGCGCAGGCCCCCGTCCACGCGCAGCCGCACGCGGTCCCGGAGCCCGCAGGCTACCAGCATCCGGTGGGCCTCCGCCAGCCCGACCTCCCACGGCATTCCCGCGTTCTTGATCGAGGACCAGGGCGAGGCCCCGGTCCCGCCGGCGTGGCCGCTGATCAGGATGATGTCCGCCCCGGCCTTGGCCACGCCGGCCGCGATCACCCCCACCCCGATGGTGGAGACCAGCTTCACGGAGACCTGGGCCCGCGGGTGGATGGCCTTGAGGTCGTAGATCAGCTGGGCCAGGTCCTCGATGCTGTAGATATCGTGATGTGGAGGCGGCGAGATCAGGTCGATGCCGGGCTGGGCGAAGCGCAGCCGGGCGATCTCAGCCGTCACCTTGGTGGCCGGCAGGTGCCCGCCCTCGCCGGGCTTGGAGCCCTGGGCCATCTTGATCTGGAGCTCCTCGGCGGAGATCAGGTAATACGGCGTGACGCCGAAGCGGGCGGAGGCCACCTGCTTGGCCCGGCTGTTCCGCTCGGTCTCGTAGCGGTCGGGATCCTCGCCGCCCTCCCCGCTGTTGGAGCGCAGCCCCAGGCGGTTCATGGCGATGGCCAGGGCCTCGTGGGCCTCCGGGGAGAGGGCGCCGTGAGACATCGCCGCGGTGGAGAAGCGGCGGAGGATCGCCTCCTCCGGCTCCACCCGGTCCAGCGGGATCGGCGGGCGGTCGCTCTCCCAGCGCAGCCGATCCCGCAGATCCACCGACTCCCGATGGACATGGGCGGCGAAGGCTCGGTAGCGGCGATAGGCTTCAGGGAAACCCTCCCCCAGGGCCTCAGGGGTCCGAACGGCCTCCTGGAGCGCTCGGATGGCCTCCGGGTTCAGGGCGTGGAACTCCCCGCGCGTCCGGTGTTTGTAGAACCCCGGGGAGGGGAGCTCCGGGCGTTCCGAGGCGAAGGCCGCCCGATGCCAGATCTCCACACGCCGGGCGATCTCCTCCAGGCCGACCGGGCCGAAGACCGCCGGGGTCCCCGCGAAGGCCCATTCCACCAGCTCCCGCTGCAAGCCGATGATCTCGAAGATCTGAGCCCCCGTGTAGGCATCCAGGGTGGAGATCCCCATGCGGGCCATCACTTTGAGCAGGCCCTTCTCGACCGCCTGGATGTAACGCCGGATCGCCTCCTCCGGGCTTCCGGCGCGCCCGCCTTCGCCTTCGCGCGTCGCCAGGGCGGCGACGGTCTCGAGGGCCAGATAGGGACAGATCGCCGAGGCGCCATACCCGATCAAGCAGGCGAAATGGTGGACCTCCCGGGGCTCCCCGGAGACCGCGATCAGGCTCGCCTGGGTCCGCTGACCGGTCCGAATCAGGTGATGGTGCACCGCGCCGACGGTCAGCAGGGCCGGGATGGGGGCGTGGGCCGCGTCGACCGTTTCATCGCTGAGGATCAGCAGGGCGCATCCCTCCCGAACGGCCTGCTCGGCGGCCCGACACAGCTCCTCCAGGGCCTGTCGCAATCCCTCCGGCCCCGCAGCCACCGGCCACACCATGGGGAGCGTGGCGGAGCGGAAGCGGGGATCTGGCAAGGCCCGCAGGGCGGCGACCTGAGCCGGAGTGAGGATCGGCCCCGGGAGCTCGATGAGGCGAGCGGCCTCCTCATCCGGGTTCAGCAGGTTGCCGCGGGCGCCCAGCAGCACGGTCAGGGACATCACCCGGGTCTCCCGCAGGGGATCGATGGGCGGGTTCGTCACCTGGGCGAAGCGTTGCTTGAAGAAATTGTAAAGGGGGCGGGGCCATCCGGAGAGCATCGCCAGCGGCGTGTCATCGCCCATGGAGCCGATGGGCTCTTGACCGGTCCAGGCCATCGGGCGAAGCAGGAGGGCCAGCTCCTCCGCCGTGTAGCCGAACGCGATCTGTCGCCGGAGGAGCGCCTTTGGTTCGGAGGGCGGGATATAGGCGGGGGCCTCCGGGAGACGCACCCGATGGCGGCGCACCCACTCCGCGTAGGGACGCCGGGCGCTGAGCTCGGCCCGCAGGGCGGTGGGATCCTGCACCCGGCCGGTGCGGAGATCCGCTGTTAGCATCTGACCCGGCCCCAGGCGGTCCAGCCGCAGGATCCGTTCGGGGGGGATCTCCAGGGCCCCGATCTCGGAGCCGCAGTAGAGCAGGCCATCCACCGTCCGCAGCGTCCGCAGCGGGCGCAGGCCATTGCGATCCAGCAGCGCGCCTATGAAGCGGCCGTCGGTGAACAGCACTGCGGCGGGACCGTCCCACGGTTCCATCAGGCCCTGGTGGTAAGCATAGAAGCCTCGCGCCGCTTCATCGAGCTCGGGGGACTTTTCCCATGCCTCCGGGATCAGCATGCGCAGGGCGTGGCGGATGTCGTAGCCGGAGTGGACCAGGAACTCCACCACGTTGTCCAGCATGGCGGAGTCCGAGCCCTCGGAATCGATGATCGGCCGCAGGTCCTCGATGGAATCCCCCCAAAGCGGGGAGGTCAACAGGGCCTCCCGGGCGCGCATCCCGTGGATGTTTCCCTGGAGCGTGTTGATCTCCCCGTTGTGGCAGAGGGTGCGGAAGGGCTGAGCCCGGGCCCAGGCGGGCAGGGTGTTGGTGCTGAAACGCTGGTGGAAGATCACGAAGTCCGTCTCGAAGGCCGGGTCCTCCAGATCCGGATAGAAACGCGGCAGATCTCGGGAGAGGACCAGAGCTTTGTAAACGATGGTGCGGGAGGAAGCGGAGGCGACATAGAGGGAGAGTCCTTCGGCGGCCGCCTCCCGCTCGCTCCGGCGACGGGCGCGATACAGCCGACGGTCGATCCCTTCGGGGGTGTCGCCTCGTTCGTCCGCCAGCAGGGCCTGAACGATGGCCGGGCACGTGGCCCGGGCCCGAGGGCCGAGGAGCTCCGCGCGGATCGGCACGGGGCGCC
>VAPR01000034.1_pt1 | contig 86398 bp, 95 predicted proteins | sample 3380701 | NCBI WGS metagenome assembly VAPR01 (sample SAMN11536904, study PRJNA540576) | hot springs metagenome | isolation source: hot spring wet sediment | place: Spain: Lobios | collected 2014-01
GGTGCATACTTGATTTCAAGTTGTGCAACAAAGCAGTATGGATCATTAAGCATTTAGAATAAATAATAGGATGTTCCTTGATCTAGAAGTTATGCTATATAGCCTATTATCCTTCCTTCTCTCTGCTACTTACTCTGTGCTGAATGAGTGACCACAAGCACAACTCCTTACTACGTTAGGATTGTTTATCTTGAAGCCAGCACCCATGAGGCTCTCTATATAGTCTATCTCGCTACCCTTAAGGTAGTTGGAGCTGTAAGAGTCTACAAGTATCTTAACACCATGCTCCTCCAAGATTATATCATCCTCTGAAGGTTTCTCCTCAAAGCCCATACCATATGAGAGACCAGCACAACCACCACCAGCAACATATACCCTAAGGTATAGATCATCCCTACCCTCCTGCTTCATGAACTCTTTAACCTTCTCTGCAGCCTTTGGTGTTAATACTATCAGCCTTTGAATACTCTTCTCCATACCCTCATCTATACTTATACAATATAATAAGCTTTACTTTAGTAACATAGATCAAACAAAAATAATAATAATGGGCGAGCATATTAATCTAGGCTGTTTCTACCTCTTCTGCAGGAACCTGTTCATCCTCTCTACTCTATCTGGGTGTGTGAAGCAGAGGCTCCAACCCCATAGTTCAAGTGCAAGACCAGTGTTTATATCGCTCTCTACCCCTCTGTTTATAAGCATCTTTGATACCCTCACTGCTAGAGTACTGTTCTTTGCTATCTCCTTTGCCATTGCAATAGACTCATCAAGGAGTTGAGGCAACTCTACAACCTTGTTAACCAACCCTATACTTAACGCCTCTTCAGCATTAACCCTTCTGCCAGTGAATATAAGTTCCTTTGCTCTTGCTACCCCAACTATCCTTGCTAGCCTTTGTGTACCTCCCCATCCTGGACATATCCCTAGCCCAACCTCTGGCTGCGCTAGCACAGCATTCTTGCTTGCTATCCTTATATCACATGCTAAAGCAAGCTCGCATCCTCCTCCTAGAGCATAACCATTAACTGCTGCTATCACTGGCTTGTTAAGGTTCTCTATCTTGCTCATCGCTGCATGTCCTCTCCTAGCATACTCCTCAGCCTCTAGAGGAGATATCTTGCTCATATACTCTATATCTGCGCCAGCAGAGAATGCCTTCTCCCCTGTACCAGTTACTATAACAGCCTTTACCTGCTCATCACTTGCAAGGTTATCCATTGCACTGCTCAACTGTGCTATAACATCTAGGTTCATTGCATTCAACTTCTCCTGCCTATTTATCCTTACTATTGCTATACCATCATCCCTCTTCTCTACAAGTATGTACTGTTGCTGTTGCTGCTGATTTGTTGGCTGTGATGATGCCATGGTATTTCCATAAGCCATGAGCAAATAAACTTTGCACTCATCTATTTACACTGGTATAGGTGTTATGGGGAATGCACCACATACTCTACAGAACCTTGCATCATTGCTTATGCATGCACTGCACTCACTACACCTTGCCCTATCTCTACTGCTTCCACAATCCATCAGGTATGGTGCACCAAACATCGCTCTATATATCTCATAGTAGTAGAGATGCTCCTTGCTCCTTATCCTAACCCTATCACCATCAAGGTAATCCTTGCTCCTCCTTGCAAGGTACTCATCGCCAACCATGGAGGCAAGATAACTGCTTAATATGCTTGTATTTGCTCCCTGCTCCATTGGCATCTTTACCCTCCATGCTATATCCTTGCCTAGAAGATGCTCAAAACATAACCGTAGTATGAACTTGCCATACCTCTTACCCTCATACTCATTAACCTTTAGCCTCACTGGTATGCTCTTAGCATAATCTAATACATCTAGATATGGTAAGGATACACTCATGCCAAGATCTTCTGCTATTGCTATGGAAGAGAAGTGCATTATCCTCTCAAGCCTTGCAAGTTCATGCTCCAACTGCTCATAACTCATGCTAAGCATGTATGAGTAACCAGCGAATATCTCATCGCACCCATCGCCTGTTATTACATGCCTTAAGCCATATTCTCTTAACTCCTTCATTGCAGCGTATAGCACTATGGAGTTCCTAACCTCCATTGGGTCGAATGAGTGCATAACTCTTATAACCTCTCTTGCTATACTAAGCATCTCATCCATGCTTATAGACTTGATGAGTAACCTCATCCTTAACCTCTCTGCAACCATTCTAGCATACTTGATATCTTGAGAACCTTCATGGCCTACACATATAGCGATTACATCCTTAGCCTTATCAATACTTGATGCTAGTGCAGCAATTATGCTACTATCCAAGCCTCCAGATAACAGCACTGCTTTACTGGCAGATGGGATGCTAGTACTGCTAACATGTCTGTATATGCTGCTCTTGAGTATCTCCATCAACCTGCTGCATATGGTATGATATGTATCATTGGAACCTGCTGGATACATGAGATAGCGTAGAGGAATATTTATATAAATTGTGACGATATAGATGGTGTGCTACTCCCTTCAGAGATAGAGTCGAGATCGCTGATCCCCGCAATAAGGGCAATAATATCTAGGAGGCTTGTTAATGAGTACAATATGAAGGAAGAGGATGTTGCAAAGCTCCTAGGGATAACTCAGGCTGCAGTGAGCAACTATATAAGGGGTACGAGAGGGGATGCTGAACTTGCAAAGAGGCTCATGAGTGAGCCTACAGTAGTTAGGAGGATAGATGAGATAAGTAATGAACTTGCCACTAACAGAGCATTCATGCCATCTACAATGGCAAAGTACATAGGCCTACTCAACTACATAAGGCATAGCCTGCTAATATGCGATATACATCATGCTATAGAGAAGAGCATAGATAAGGATATATGCAAGGCATGTGAGGATACGTTAAGAGAAGGGCTGAGAGCCTGATCTATAGTTAAACTATAGTGTATAAATTAAATTATATGGCTTAGGATATCCTAAGCCCTCTCCTCATGAGGAGGAAGAAGAGTACAAACGGTACAAGTATGACTAGCAGCAGCACTAGTGCAAGTATACCAGCATCTGGTACAAGTACAACGAATGGGAAGGGGAAGATCACAACTATGCCTCCACCCCCTCTACCTGCATCTGTTGCGCCATTAAGCCCTTCTCCCTGCCCCTGCATCTGGCTTACACTCATGGATGCGTATGAGATGAGAAGCATTCCTACTATTATTATTGATATTCCAACTATGAGCATTGGTATATCTACTACATCCCTCAGTGCTGTATAGCCTATCCTGAATACATCCTTGCTATCACTACTACTACTTCTCCCATCCCTCATCATGGCTATATCATGCTCATCATCATCATCAACATCATAAATCAATGCACACCTCTTGCATACACCATCATCACCCATACAAATAGAGCATACTGGTCTCTTGCATATACTGCAGTGATCTATGGCTATACCATCACATATGTAACATCTAACCCTAGAGCTCATCTCATACTCACCATGATGAAGAAGATGATTGCTATGAGTAGTGCTATTGGTACTATGAGTAGTAGAGACCTAGAACCCTGCCAGACTATTGGTATTGGTCCTAGAAGTATGAACCCCATAGATCTTCCCTGTAATGAACCTGCCCTACGAAGCATGGCAAATGCTACGATGATCATGCCTATTAGTACCAATGCAAAGCCAATAAACACCAACAGCCTTGCATCCATAACCATAATACTATAGATTAGTTGATCTGCTATTTATTACTAATCTAACCAAAATAAATAAAAATGAGGATTCGATTGGTTAATGCTCCTCCTTACCTGCCCTGTGTATTAGCCTCAGCAATTAGAGCATCTAGATCCTCCTTGCTTACATCCATAACCGATATAATGGATATCCTGAACGGTTTGCCACAGAGCCTCCCCAACTCCATAGAGTTCTTATCTATATTGTAGATGTATGCTGAACTGTTTCCATTACTCCTTAACCTCTCAACCACATCTCTGCTTACTGATCTGGAGCATATGATGAGTTTGGCATTGTTTATATCCTTCAGCACCTCCCTGCTACCTATCCTGCACGAATTGCTTGCCATTGCATTTCTAACTATCTTTGCTATTAGCTTGCTCATAACTAACCACCTTCTGCATCTGAGGATGCTACTGAGGCTGAACCATTACCAACCTTCATGTACAGATCAACCATGCCAGTACCTACAGGCACAGTTGAACCAACTATAACATTCTCTGTAACACCCTTAAGGGGTTCTATCTCCCCTTTGAGTGCTGCCTCTGCTATAGTTGGAACCGTTATCTCGAATGCTGCCCTTGCAAGTACACTAGTCTTGGTTCCAGCAACACCATGCCTACCTATCTGCTGGAGCATCCCCTTGCTTGTCATTACATCAGCAACAAGCATTATATGCCTTATATCAACCTCCAGACCCTGCTCCTCCAGTGTATTCATTATCTCCTTTACAAGTGCTGTCCTAGCAGCCTCTATGCCAAGCACGTTTGCTATCTCATATATGTTGTTTGTTGTTGTTCTAGTAGGATCAACTCCATCAACATCAAGGACCTTCTGCAGGTTTGAGCCTGCAGTCTGTATAACCCACTCATCGCCCTGCTTAACTACAGTTACACGCTCTATCTCAGGTATGCCCTTTATCTTTGTGTTCAGTATCTTTCCCTTGAGTGTGTTCATAGTTCTAGCATCTGCTCCTGCAGGGGGTCTTATAGTTATCATACTGCTACCATCAACACTAACGTTAAGCTTCTTCTTGGATGACTTGAGTGCATTAACTATGGTATCAATATCGCACCCTCTCTCCTCCATCTTCCTTGAATCAAGAACTAGATGGAGTGCACCATCAACATCAACCTCAGCGCTCTCAACAAGATCGTTGAGCTTTGTGAAGAGTATGTTCCTTGCTACTTGAAGTGCACTCTCCCTTGACCTTGCATATTCTGGCAATAGGTATATGTCCATGGTTGGTGTCTCTGGCTTCTTCCTTGCATCTAACAACTCTATGAGCCTTGGCAATCCTAGGGTTACATTCCTCTCCTTTATACCAGCAAAGTGGAATGTCCTAAGGGTCATCTGTGTACCAGGCTCTCCTATTGATTGTGCAGCAACTATACCTATAGCCTCTCCTGGTTCTGCCCTAGCCTTCTCAAAGAGTTCTACAACATGTTTGCATACCTTCTCTACTCCATCCCTGCTTAGTCTAACCTTCATCAACTCATGCTTAAGCATATCCACTATGCTTGGGTTGAGCATGCTAGCATATCCATCAACTATTCTACCTATCTCCTCATCACTTGCCTTCTCCTTCTCTCCTTCCTCTATAAGTGCCTGTGCATTAACAAGCCTCTCTATGTTAACAGCACTACCATGGTCACTCTTTGCTGGGTCTATACTATCCTCTCCATACACAAACTGCACTACATTGCCAAATGAGTCCCTAACTGTATGATCGTACTCTATCCTTAGATGCTCCATTGCATTTATTAGCCTCCTCTGCAGATACCCGCTCTGCTGCGTCCTTACAGCAGTATCAACAAGCCCTTCCCTACCTCCCATTGCATGGAAGAAGAACTCCAATGGATTCAACCCATCCCTGAAGTTTGACTTTACAAAGCCCTTTGCATCAGGATTTATATCATCTGGAAGGAAGTGGGGTAATGCTCTCCTCTGATACCCTCTCTCTATCCTCTTCCCTCTTATTGACTGCTGACCAAGTATTGCAGTCATCTGCCCTATGTTGAGTGTTGAGCCTCTAGCCCCAGTACTTGCCATTATAACCCCAGCATTGCTATCTGGGAGCGATCTATCTGCTGTTCTACCTGCTCTATCCCTTGCCCTAGAGAGTTCATTTACTATCTGCAGTTCTAGTGTCTCCTCTGGCGATAATCCTCTTATGGGCTGGAGTGTACCTTCTCTATACTGCCTTATAAGATCATAAACCTTCTCATACGCACTCTTTATTATGTTATCTATCTCCTTCCTTGCATCCTCAGGTAGCAGGAGATCATCGTAGCCGTAACTGAAGCCATAGTGTGTTATGAAGTGGGTTAGTATCCTGAAGAGTGAGTTAAGGAAGGACCTTGCAAATGATGTACCATAGTCTTTGGCTAATCTATGCAGTATGCTGTCTGGCTCCTCTGCTCCTATTGATGCCTTGTCTATAACACCACTAAGCAACATGCCATTCTTTATTATCACATCTGGCTGCTTGCTTGTCTTTGCACTCTTCATCCACTTTGATATCAAGGTGTAGTTGAAGTCCTTTGGTAGGAGGAGGGAGAACAGCTGCTTACCAGTATACCTACTACCATCACTATTGCCTATTAGTGCTGAGAGGTCATGCTTTATACCTCCTATGAATGCTAGATTAACAAACTCCTCCCTGCTTAGCACTGTATCATCCTTTGTGAGTAGGTACGCTGCTGTTATGAAGTCCCTTATTCCTCCTATTATGGGGCCTCCATACCTAGGGGATATCAACTGATCATGAACCTGCATGAGTATCTTTGCCTCTGCCCTAGCCTCAACGCTCTGAGGGACATGGAGGTTCATCTCATCACCATCAAAGTCAGCATTGTATGGCGGGCATACAGATGGGTGTAGCCTGAATGTTCTGTATGGCAATACCTTGACCAGATGGGCCATTATGGATATCCTGTGCAGTGATGGCTGCCTGTTGAATATCACTATATCACCATCCATGAGATGCCTCTCAACTATGAACCCTGGGGCTAAAGACTCTGCAAGTGTGCTTCTATCTGCTACATAATCAAGCCTTATCTTCACACCATCAGGCCTAATTATGTAGTTTGCTCCAGGATGCTTGTTTGGCCCATTCATTATCAATGCTCTAAGCCTATCAATATTCCATGGGGATACAACCTCAGGTATAGTTAACTTCTTTGCTATCTCCTCTGGCACACCAACCTCTGATATATCAAGGTTTGGATCTGGTGAGATGACAGTCCTTCCAGCAAAGTCAACCCTCTTGCCTGATAGACTGCCTCTGAACCTCCCCTCCTTACCCTTAAGCCTCTGCGAGAGGGTCTTCAATGGCCTCCCAGATCTATGATGGGCTTGTGGTATGCCAGATACCTCGTTATCGAAGTATGTTGTTACATGGTACTGGAGTAGATCAACAAGATCCTGCACTATTAGTGGTGGTGTACCTGCCTCCTTACTCTCCTTAAGCCTCTGGTTAACCCTTATTATATCAACCAGCTTGTGCGTAAGATCATCCTCAGACCTCATACCAGTCTCAAGTATTATTGATGGTCTGACTGTAACAGGTGCCACTGGTAGAACTTGGAGGACGAACCACTCTGGTCTTGCAGTCTCTGGGTTGTAGCCTAGAAGCCTTAGATCATCATCAGGTATATTGATAAGCCTATCCCTTATCGCTATAGGGAGTAGCCTATTCTCCTCCCCATTCTCAGTCTTCTCGTAGAATGTTGTTGGCTTTACAAAGACTATCTCATACTGCTCCTTGCCACAGTGAGGGCATGTCTTTGCCTTCTTGGCCTTCTCTATGAGTTCATCCTTTATCCTCTCAACGACCAACTGTGTATGTATCTCCCCACTGTTCAACCTTGCCTTGTACTCAGCAATCTCATCAGATGATAGTTTGAGCCTAGAGCATCCTCTGCATGTAACCTGAAGCAAGAGATGGATATCATCAACAAACGATATGTGGAGTACTGGTTCAGCCAACTCTATATGCCCAAAGTGCCCTGGACATCTAGCAGATGTATTACCACATGTAGCACACTTCTGACCAGGCTCAAGTATGCCTAACCTGCTATCCATGAGTCCTCCCTGCACTGGCAATCCATCCTCATCATATGTCTCTGGTGCTGTTATCTCTGCTACAGAGTACTTTCTTATCTCGCTTGGTGACCATACAGCAAACTTTATACCTGCTATAACCTTTGTAACCTCCTCTGCTGCAACACTCATATGCCTACACCTTCTCCTTGAGGATCAATCTTGGGAGTATGTTGAGGCTCATTATCTCCTGCAGGAGTAGTTTGAATGCATACGCTATAGTTACTGATGATACCCTAGCCTTCTCACCACATATCCTGCACACGTATCGTCTCTGCTTTGCATCATAATAACTTATTAGACCACAACGCTCACACACATATACCTCTGTCTTATCAGACTCCTCCAGAAGCCTATCCTTTAGGAGCATAGCAGCACCATAACCTATCAGACAGTCCCTCTCCATCTCACCAAACCTCAAGCCTCCTCCCCTTGCCCTTCCCTCAGTTGGCTGCTTTGTAAGCATCTGTACCTGACCCCTTGCCCTTGAATGCATCTTATCTGAAACCATATGGTGAAGTTTCTGATAGTACACAACTCCTATGAATATCTCAGCAGGGTACCTCTTACCAGTCCTCCCATCGTACATAACTTCTTTGCCAGTGTACTTGAACCCATAACTCTCAAGTATAGCCTTTACATCCTCAACCTTCTCACCATAGAATGCTGTTCCATCTATGAACCTTCCTGCCAAGGCTGCTGCCTTGCCGGTTATGGACTCTATGAACTGGCCTACAGTCATCCTTGAAGGGAATGCATGGGGGTTTATTATAATATCTGGCACTATACCCTGCTCAGTGTACGGAAGATCCTCAGGGTTTGCAAGAACACCTATCACACCCTTCTGCCCATGCCTAGATGCAAACTTGTCACCTATCTCAGGTATACGCATATCCCTAACCCTAACCTTGTAGAGTTTGCCACCCTCGGTTGACTGGGTCATTATCACTGTATCTACAATACCAGTCTCTGATGGCCTCATGCTTACACTTGTATCCCTTCTATATGGGCCCTTGACCTCAAACTCCTTGTACTCCTCCATGAACCTTGGTGGGCTTGTCCTTCCTATAAGCACATCACCTCCACTTACAACTGCCTCCTGCATAACCACACCATCAGCCTCAAGCAGCCTATAGAACTTCTCACCCTTGTAGCCTCTAACGTTTGCATCTGATGATGGTATCTCAAAGTTATCCTTCATACCTCCAGGGTACTGCTTCGCCTCAGCCTCATAAACCCTGTAGAAGAACGATCTTGCCAAACCACGCTCTACAGATGCCTTGTTAACAACTATAGCATCCTCTATGTTATAGCCCTCAAATGGTAGAACTGCTACTATACAGTTGGTGCCAGTTGGTCTCTCCTCTATGCCTAGCAATGGTATTGCTCTAGTCCTAACAAGTGGTACTTGGGGATATGCAAGGAAGTGCTGCCTAACGTATGTGTTGAAGTTCATCATTGGTGTTGAGAAGCCTAGAGACTGCTTTGCCATTGCTGATTCATATGTATTCCTAGGAGACTGGTTATGCTCTGGGTATGGTATCATAGATGCTGCAACCCCAAACATAGCTGCAGGGAATATCTCAAGATGCGTATGCTTCTCAGTTATCTGTGATGGATCCAATGCTATGTAGCAGTTCTCCTCCTCATTTGCATCTATCAACTCTATCATGCCCTTGTAGAGCAGATCCTCATATGATAGCAGCCTACGCCTCAACTTCTCCAACACCTCATCCGTAATACCATGCGTGCCATTGTTGAGTACTATAAGTGGTCTTAACACTCTTCCTGCATTACAACTTATGTATACCCTGCTTGTAGCCTTCTCAACCCTAGGCTTGTAGTAGTATATACCAACATGTGGATGTAGTTGCCCACTCCTCCTCAATGCTCTTAACTTACTTGCCAATACCTCTCCATTCTTAACGAAGCCTATCAACCTACCATCAACGAAGACCTTGCTTCCTTCTCTCTTCAACTCATCACTAGCATCCTGATGGTAGATCACGCCATGTTCATAAAGCATCTCTATCACCTCTGCTGCTGGCACAGTTATAGAGAGTACTGCAGATAGTGCAAGGTTCTTCACAAGCCCACAGTTAGAGCCCTCAGGGGTCTCATTGGGGCATATCCTCCCAAAGTGCGTTGGATGAAGGTCCCTAGCCTCGAAGTTTGGCTGGCTCCTACTCAATGGTGACTGTATCCTCCTAAGATGGCTTATGGTTGAGAGATAATTGGTTCTATCGAGTAGTTGGGTTACTCCTACCCTCCCTCTACCCCAGTTCCCAGTTGCTATTGCATTGTTGAGTTTATCTGTTATTATCCCAGGTCTAACAGCAGCCATGACAGCATTTATGCCTCTCTTCTGACCAGAGCGCTCAAGTTGATACTTCATATCCCTGACAAGGTTCCTGAATGCTGTCCTGAATAGATCTGCAAGCATCTGACCTGCAAACTTTATCATCTTGTTACCATAGTGATCCTTATCATCTGGATCTATCCATCCTAGCTTGAGTTCTATGAGTTTGCATGCAGCTTCACCTATGAATAGCGCCTTGTCAAGCCTGCTATCTGGAGTCCTTCCAAGGTGTGGAAGCAGGCCCCAATCCAAGAGGTTCTCAGTCCTCTTCAACTGGAACTCCTCAAGCATGTTTGGTGCTATCCTCTTGCTTATGTAATCTATTGCCTCCTTCGTACTTGTAACCTCCCCAGCCTTCTCAAATGAAGGCTCCAACCCATCCTGAATCTCTGGCTTCAACGATACAGCATCTGCTATCTCCTTATCTGTCTCTAACCCTAATGCACGCATCAACACAACCAATGGGATATCAACTGGAGAACCTGAGATCCTTGCAACTATAGAGCCATCCTGCTTCATTATTAGTTCCAACTTGGTTCTATAGCCAACTATTGAGGAGTATATCTTTGCTGTATGTACCTTAACACCGCTAACCTCCTCTATATCAACTATGATCTTGTTGTAGGATAGATCCTCCAGCCCAACTATCACACGCTCTGATCCATTTATTATAAAGTAGCCTCCTGGATCTCTAGGATCTTCATTAACCTCTATGAGCTTGCTCTCAGACATGTTGTGAAGCACGCATAGGTTCGACTTGACCATGACTGGTAGATCTCCTATATGTATGCCTCTAGTCTCAACTATCCTGCCATCCTCCACTATACTGCACTCAACTATTATTGGTGCTGAGTAGGTTAGGTTCCTAAGCCTTGCCTCCATAGGGGTTACGTATGTTATAGAGCCATCTATCTCAGTAACCCTTGGATACTGCAACTTAACCCTACCAAGTTTCACCTTGTATGGATACTCTGGGTTCTCTATCTCTATCTCCCCAACCTCATCTATTATGCTCTGTATCCCCCGCTCTATGAACTCGTTATAGGAGTTGAGATGCTGTTTAGCAACACCTTCCCTAGTCAGGATATCGTATATTATTGGCCAGAAGCCTTGATGCTTGATTGTAGTTGCTGACGTGCTCATATGCTTACCCCTCTACTACATATCTGTAGTATATACTTACCCCTGCTGTTGGGCTCTTCCTTATTATCTTAACTATATCTCCAGGCTTAGCATTAAGGTTCCTTATCGCTGGGTCACTTGCAAGTATGAATGGGAGTTGGTTAGGTTTTACATGGTACCTCTTGAGTACCTCTTCAGCCTCCTCCTTGCTGAGAAGTATATGTTCAGGCACGTACTCATGCCTTATCATCCTATTGCTCATGCATTCTATCACCTACCTAAGAATCTACCCTCGCTAAGACTACTCTAGAACCCAAATTTACACCTTTCCCCTGTATGTTATATCAACCCTCTGAAAATTAGTAATAAATAAGCAAGGGTTGAGGATAAAGCAATATAAAATAAAGGATACACAATGATTAGTAAAATAAATAAATGAATTTAGTTGAACGTTTTGTACATAAAAGATATATACTATTATGTATATAGGGTCTCAATGGCCAGATATAGATCTGCACTAATAGGAACGCTTGTAGCATCTATGATGCTACTTGCAGCACCATTTGCAGTGTATGCACAACAGCAACAGATAACCATAACGCTAGATAAGCAGTCATACAGTACTGGAGATACGCTGAAGGTTACTGGAAAGGTACCTAGGGTCATAACTGGGCTAGATGTCATCATCCAGATAATGAATGAGAGGAATAATCAGGCAGCATTAACACAGGTTACACCAGCAAGCGATGGTAGTTTCAGTGCAGAGTTCAAGCTTGGAGGACCATTCATGAGCAACTCTGGTACATACAAGGTTGTTGTAACATACGGCGATATTCAAAGTAGTGCAGAGTTTGCATTCACTGCACAGGCACAACCAACAGTAAGAGAGTTCAGTGTAAAGATAAGTGGGATACAGGAGGATATAACGCTAAGAGGTACAATAACAGTTGGGAATGTACAATCAGCAACTCTAGATCAAGACTTCAACAGCATAGTGCTACAGCTCTCTGACATCAATACTGATAGCAAGTTGACAATAACTGTACCATCTACTGTGATAAGGGATGAGTTCAGGGCTCAGTTCATGGATGTTGATTTCATAGCATTCAGTGAGGAGACAGATACAGATATTCAAGCCAATGTAACCAAGCATACTGCTAATGAGGCTACACTAGAGATAGATGTTCCTGCTGGTGTTTCGACTTTGGAGATAGTTATTGCTCCAGAGAATATAGCTGTTGTACCAGAGTTTGGTGTGATAGCAGCTCTCATACTTGCTGCTGGTATAGGTACCTTCATAGTAGTCAGTAGAAGGCAGATGGTAAGGGTATTCCCACAGATATAGCATAATTAATTAAAAAATCTATTTATTTATTTATTTTCTATATTAAAAAATTAAGGATTGATCATAATAAATTAGTAATAAATTATTATAAGGAATACATACAGGCTATGCTACCATCAATCAACTTGCTGTTACAGTTATTGGCCTCCTGTACCTATCAACTATATCATCTGGTGTTCTACCAAAGAGTTCTTTACACAATCCCCTAAGATACCTCATTATTGCCCATGTACCAGCCTTTATAAGCATGGTCATGAAGACCTTCATCAATGGTCCATAGGTCTTGTTCCTGACTATTATTGGTATTATATCGTTTATAACCTGAAGGTTATGCTCCCAACAACGCCAGAAGACAGTGAACTGAATCTCATTCAGGTTCCTGAAGTGCATAGAGTTGCGCTCATTGAAGTCTTGGTATAGTAATGGTGCTATCAAGCCCCTCATCCTCATCGCTATAAGACTCTCTATAAGATCAAGGGTATCCCTTGTATCATCTGGACTCTCATCTGGCCAGCCTACTATGAGTGTTAATGCAGGGAACCAGTTGTTCTTGTTCAGTATCCTACACCCTTCCTTCACAACCCATGGCCACTCCTCTGGTGAGAATGGCTTTGTCTTCATACCCAGATGCCTTCTTGCAAGTCTTGGAGAACCAGTCTCTAAACCTAGATTTGTAGCAAGCCATCTCTCATTGCTCATCTCATTTATCCTACTCAACTCCTCTATGAGATCTGGCTTTGCAACAACGCCAGAGAGCGTCATGTGTGTTGTGCCTACGAACCTTGCGCCTAGGGACTTCAAGCCTTGCCATAGGTATGTTATTGCATCCTTGTTTGGTATGAAGTCCTTGTTATCACAGCCGTAGAGGAGTATCTCATCAGATTGAAGCCAGATGCTATCAAAGCCATAGTCAAGGTTTATCCTTGCTTCTCTCTGCAACCTCTCCAGAGGGAAGTCCTTCTTGGAGCGCTTATTAACATCACAAAAGTCACAGCCTCTCCCACATCCCCTCATCGCTTCTATTAGAGAGTTGACCGTTGGACCTTGTATCTCTGGTATGTTATCTATATTCCTGACCATTGCATACACTAATGGCTTCACATTGCCCTGCTCTGCATCCCTGAATAGATCTACTGCTATCTCATCTGCCTCCCCTATCACTACAGAGTCTATGCCATGTATCCTCATCCTATCAGGTTTTGCCAACTCCCATGAGCCATTACCCCCAACCAGAACCTTGAAGTTGTACCTCTTCTTCAACTGGATGATCTTTGCACACATACGCTTGAACTTCATTGCTATATACGATAATTTCTCTGGGCTCATGGTAGTTGTTACTGGGGCCATGCCTAGAGGGTCCATAACATTTATGCCTACAACCTTTGTATCCTCGCCTATCGCTCTATCAAGCATATCTGGATGGGCTATGAAGACCTCATCCCTTCTATACTCCTTGAGGAGTGCTGATTCTATCCTTCTAAGCCCACACTGAGCAACCTTTGCTTCTCCAGTTACTGGATCAGTCTCAACACTTGGGCAGAAGACCTTATCGAATACCCACTCTGGCACAAGTTCGTATGGCCCACAGGCTATGAAGCCGTACAGGAAGTTACCCCTGTAATTTGTTGTTAAGCTTCTATCTGCAGTCAGCACTATACGCCTACCGCTCATCTATGCAGATCTTCCCATCATAATATAAAACTCTTTTTATAGCATTCACATTATGCTTAGTGTTTAATCAGCATCTAAAGTGTAACGTAAGGGATTAATAGTTAGAAGGGTTATTATTATATGCATATGGATAATAGCAGAGAAAAGGTGGGTAGAGATGATGTTAAGGCAAGCCTATGGGTATTCCATGAGCAGATCATGCATGAGGATGAGAGTGTAAAGGAGTCATGGATAGTCATAGTTGAGAGGAGTAGATATAGCCTCTTTGGGTTCAAGGTTGTGCAGCATGAGAGTTCAATGTATCCAGGTTATCCAGGGTATGTTGTAAGCAGTATAACTGCATTGGATAGCCTTACTGCTGCAGCAGAGATGGAGAGGCTTCAGGGCATGCATGGTATCAAGCATGTAAGGGTTGAGATAAGCGATGAGGAGGCAGATTCATGGTATAACATGCTTGCTAACCTATCAGATATAACTAGAAGTGTGCTCAACCCAGCCAAGGATATGCTTGAGGGTGTAGCAGCATTACACTGACTAACCTTCTTCTTCTTTATTATTTTATTGCATAAATTAGTAAATGATATATCATAGTTCCCTAAATTAAGGTCATGGGCAAGACCGAGAGGTTTACAGGGCTCAATGTTGATCTAGAGAGGTTAGCAACAAGGGTGCAGATGTATCTACAGGAGAATGGATTTGAGGTGGCATACTCCAAAGACCCTACTGCACCACCATCGTGGTTCTTCATACAGGCAAGGAAGATAAGTACGCTTAGAAGCATAGCAGGTGCAAGGAGGAGTACTGACATAACCATAAAGGGTAAGCCAGATGACTTTGAGGTTACTATAAGCACTGGGGAATGGGGCAAGAACATGCTCTCATCTGCTCCATTGTTCATAGTACCTATAGTTGGGATAACAGCAACTGTAGCAAAGCTCTACACAGCAAAGAGCTTCGAATCAAACCTATGGAAGTACATAAAGGATCAGATCAAGTTCCTGAGTAACAGTGCAGTACAGGTTGAGAGCAAGGAGAGGTTGGATAAGAGGGTTTATGACTGTGACTACGTTGAGGGTTATCCAGGCTGGAAGGATAGTGTTGAAGGTGGCAGACTTGTGCTTGAGAGGAGTAGAGATGGTAACAATAGAGTAGTGTTCACATCAAGCAAGGGGGATATAGTTATACCTGCAAGCAGTATAGAGCAGGCACAGATAATAGCAAGGAGGAAGGGATTGCATGAGCATGATCTAATGATACAGATGGTTGTGAAGCAGAATGGGAAGAGCATAAAACCTGTATTCAACCTTAAGGATGAGATAATAGCTGGTGTCCTTGCTGGGATAAACGAACTTGTAAGTGAGGAGAAGGCGATGAGGAGCATAGAGCATGCAAGTGTGATAACGGATGTGAAGTATTGCATAAAATGTGGTGCAGAGATACCAAAGAGTGCAAGGTTCTGTTCCCAATGTGGTTCTCCTCAGGAACCCTCATGATGATAACTATGATAGCCTAACCAAAAGATTTAATTTAATTTTTTATTGTTCTAACATTTAGAACAACATATTCTAATCATAATTGATGGATTCTAAAGCATAGGCTTAATCCTACTGCATGTATATAGAATGGTGAGGGATGTGGCGATGGCAAGCAGAATAATAAGCAAGAAGGTTATGGGCATGGCAGGTGCAGGTATAGTAGCATTCACTCTGCTACTTGCATTTCTAGCAGTAGAGCATACTACGATGGTTAATGTAAGGGCAGAGGAGCAGAGTAATGGGAAGGATGTAGTAGAGAGGATAGAACTATCAGTTATAGGTAATGCTATACAGAATATCAAGCCTGATAAGGCTAGCATAAGTGTGGGTGTTGAGGTGCAGGAGAAGACAGCAGGAGATGCAGCAAGAAGGAATGCTGAGTTGATGAATAGTGTAATAGAGGCTGTAAAGGCTTTAGGCATAAAGGAGGAGCAGATAAGCACAAACTACTACAGCATATACCCTGTTTATGAGCCTAGGAGCAAGGCTGAGGTATGTATAACAATATACCCTCCACCACCAGAGTGCCAAGAGCAGGTCCTTGTTGGTTACAAGGCAGTTAATAACATAACTATAACCATGGATGTTAACGTACAGAATATTGGTAGTGTTATAGATGCTGCTGTTAATGCTGGAGCAAATCAGGTTTATGGTGTGAGCTTCTTCATCTCCCAAGAGAGGTTTGATGCTGTAAAGGCTTCACTGCTGGATAAGGCAGCAAAGGATGCAAGGGTCAAGGCTGATAGTGTTGCCAATGCACTGAACATGAAGGTAGTTGGGGTTAAGAGCGTGAACATAATGGATGGGTACTACTATCCTACACCAATGTATGCAAGGGAGGCACCAGCAACAACACCTATAATACCACCCAGTGAGCAGAGTGTATCTGCATCTGTACAGGTTGTATTCTGGCTTGAGTAGTAGTTAGTAGAGTTGCTTCACAAATAACTCCCACTCTATTTATTATGTATTACAAGGGTTAATTAATTAATTAATTAATGTACCTTGACCATCTTTGCTAGATTCCTGTACTCCTTTACTATGTATATGCTTGGCTCAGCAGTAACTGTAACCTTTTCCTTACTTGCATCATCTCTAGGCGAGAGTATGATCTTCTCTCCAGGCTTTATCCTTGGTATAAAGTCCTTATAAGTGCCATAATCAACAACAACATTTGTAACATCGTTCCTACCAGTGTTTACTATCACTACCCTATACATGAGCATCATATCATCGTTATCCTTGAATGCATCAACCTCTAATGCATAATCCTTACTTGCCATAGGTATGCTTGTAAGAAATATAGCAAGCATCACTGCACCAACAACAGCAGTAGGCACTACATATATCAGTGCCATAGAATAACTATCCTACCCCACCTATTTAAGTTTAAATCAAATCTGCATAATGCTCTTATATCATCCTTGAAACTCAAAAATATTGATATATAAGGTTATGCAAGGTTAGGCATGGCATTCAGGGTATTCCTAAATGGCTATGGTACTATAGGAAGGAGGGTTGCATATGCTCTAGCAAATGATAGAGATGTAGAGTTCATAGGAGTAGGGAAGTACAGCGTAGATGATAGAGCAAAGGAGGCTAAGGACCAAGGCTTCAAGATGTTCGTGCCAGAGGCAAAGATTGATGAGTTCAAGAGCAAGGGTTATGCAGTAGAGGGGAGCATAAAGGATGCTATAATTGCTAGTGATCTAATAGTTGATGCATCCAAGGATGGACTTGGGTATGAGAATAAGATCAACTACTATCTGCCATTGAACAAGCCAGCTATATTCCAGGGAGGGGAGGATAGGTATGGTGAGCATAGCGTTGCTGATATCATACACAACTCAAGGGTGAACTATGAGCAGGTTTATGGGAAGAGGTATGTTATACAGGGCAGTTGCAATGTAACTGGCTTGGGTAGGATAATGCAGCCATTGATAGAGCGTTATGGCGATGAGATAGTAAGGTTTGATGCTACACTGATAAGGAGATGGGCTGATCTTGAGGATAAGAAGGAGGTAAAGGACTCTATAGAGTGGGATAGGGACCCTCACCATCAGAAGGATGTAGCTGACTTCATAAGGAGTCATGCCCTTTACGTTGATGTGTACAAGGTACCAAGCAGGATGATGCATCTACACCAGTTGTATGTTAGGTTCAAACATGAGTGCCCAAGCAAGGATTCCATACTTGATGTGTTTGAGAAGGAGTGGGGTGTAGCACTGCTAAGCAATGCTAAAGGTACTGCAGATGTAAGGAAGAAGGCATTAGAACTTGGATTCCCATTTGGAGATACATGCATGGTTCATATACACACTGATGTGCTCAAGGTACAGGGAGATATACTGAAGATAACCTACTCTGATGATCAGACTGGGATAGTTGCGCCAGAGAATCATATGCTAATACAGGCTATGCTATTCAGGAGGAGCAAGAGGGAAGCGCTTGAGAGGACTGAGCGTATATTCAGGCTTAATGAGAGGAAGAAGGCTCTAGCAAGTGAGTTTGGTTGAGCAATAAGATAATGCTAATAATTGATTCAAAAATAAACAAGGTTTTATTTATTTCTGCTATTAGCACTACTCTACATCTATACTCTCCTTACCCCTATTCTCTTGCTCCCTCCTCTTAGCATCACTCTCATCCAACTTCCTCAGTTGTGCTAGAAGGAACTCTCTATACCTCTCCCTCTCCTGCTGGGTCATCTTATCTATGTTTGCTGCAAGCATAGAGCCTAGAGAGGTTATCCTCTCCAGTATATCCTTTGCAATGAACATGCTTAGTGTGCTGAAGTGCATCATCACATCCAACTGCTTCCTTACTATACCTTGAATCACGTTTACATCTGCTAAAACAGCCTTGCCCTTTCCAGTTATCCTATACCTCCCGTAATCATCCTCCTCTATCAACCCTTCCTGAAGTAACTTGCCTAGCAATGGATATACTAGCCCTGGTGACGGCTTCCATAGGTTGTTGCTCCTCCTTGCTGCTTCCTCCATTATCTCCTTCCCTGTCATGGCACGCTCATTCAGTAGGCTTAGCACATAGTACCTTGAGAACCCCTTGGGCACTGCTCCACTTATCCTCTGCAGCCATTCTGATATCATATCGCTAGTGATATCGCAATCGATACATATAAGTGTTTTGTTCTGTACAAATGGTTATCTATATCCTTCAGCATAATACTTCATGAAGGCAAGGAGTATCAAGATAGATGTTAGTAGTGTAGAGGAAGGTAAGGGTAGGTTCATTGAGGGTGATCTTACCATCTCATCACTTAAAGAGTGCATGGTTGTATTTGCACATGGTTCAGGTAGTTCAAGGTTCAGTCCAAGGAACAGGTTTGTAGCAGGTGTACTTCAGAGTGCTGGGCTTAGCACACTACTTTTAGATCTACTAACCAAGGAGGAGGATGCTATAGACTCTCTAACTGGAAGGTATAGGTTCGATGTTGAGTTGTTAGCCTCAAGGCTTGTTGATTCTGTGATATGGCTTGAAAGAGAGTACATGGATAGGAGTAGTAGCAGCAGTAGTAGTAGCAATCTAAGGATAGGTTACTTTGGCTCAAGTACTGGTGCTGCTGCTGCACTCATAGCATATGCTAGATATCCAAACAATGTAAGAGCGATAGTCTCAAGGGGAGGTAGGGTTGATCTTGCTGCTCACTACCTTCCAGGCATAAAGGTACCAACACTGCTAATAGTTGGGGGTCATGATACTCCAGTGCTTAGATTGAATAGAGAGGCTATGGATAGATTCCCTAGAGAGTGCATGGTTAGACTAGAGGTTATATCCAATGCTACACACCTCTTCGAAGAGCAGGGTGCACTTGAACAGGTAGCAGAGAAGGCTAAGGATTGGTTCCTCACGCATCTGCGATGATGTTAGATGTTGGATGATGCTTTAAATAATAGGCTATCGATGCTATCATCATGAGGGTACTTGATCCAGTATGTGGTATAGAGATGGATGATGATCTTGCTGTTAAAGCAGAGTATGAGGGCAAGGTGTACTACTTCTGCTGCGATGGGTGCAGGAAGATATTCCTCAAGAACCCAAAGAAGTATAGGAAGTAGGTTTGATGGATTGATTGATTGATGGATGGGTGGATAGATGGATGGATTGGTGGATGGGTAGATGGATGAATAGCATGGATAATAGATTTTTATATGATGGCCCCTAAGGTAAGGGCATGACTACTAACATAGTGAACAATGTAGATCTTAGCAAGATCTCAGCACTCATAGAGCAAGGCAAGAAGGATAGGAGTGCGTTGAGGAAGATCATCAAGCTTGAGGGTGAATGGATACTTGACGAGAGTAAGGGCTTCCAGTTCAGGAGTGAGATGGCTTATGAGAAGGGTAAGCAAGTGCTAGAGATAGATAGCCCAACATGGCTTGGAGGTCAAGGCAATAGACTTGGACCTATGGCATACTGTATAGCAGGGCTAACATCATGCTTCATAGCAACATTTGCAAGTGTAGCAGCAAGCAAGGGTATAAGGCTCAGGAGGCTTAGGGTATCATCAAACTGTGTTGTAAACTTTGCAAAGACCCTTGATGTTGCAGATGAGCCAATAACAGAGAGCATAAACTTCGATGTTGATGCAGAGGCAGAGAATGCAGATAAGGCTAAGCTTGAAGAGATCCTCAAACTAGCAAGAGAAAGGTGCCCAGCAGTGTATAGCATGGAACATGTAATAAAGGTTAACACAACACTCAGATAGATAGAATGCAGGAGGAGGCAGAGATAAAGGATGGATAGATGTGGATGGGTGGATAAAGGTAAGATAACTTTTTATTCCTACTCGTTAAAGATGATGCAAGCATGCAGATAAACAAGTTAGATGTATATGGTACCTCTTTAAGATACTACGATGTTAGCAAGTACTCTTGGATGCCCTATACAATACGTATAGTGATGGAGAGTATAGCAAGGAACATAGATGGTAAGAGTATAACAGAGGATGATCTTAACACTATAATTGGATGGGAGCCCAATAATGCTGTAGAGGTACCATTCAAACCTGCTAGAGTTATAATGCAGGATTACACTGGTGTACCTGCACTAGTTGATCTAGCACTTATGAGGGAGATAGTTGCAGAGCATGGTCTAGATCCTAAGATCATCAATCCATTAGTACCTGTTGATCTTGTTATAGATCATAGTGTGCAGGTTGATCACTGGGCAAGCAATGATGCTCTAGCACTGAATATGAGGCTTGAGTTGGAGAGGAATAGAGAGAGGTATGAGTTCCTTAAATGGGCTGAGCAAGCATTCAAGAACTTCAGGTTATTCCCTCCAGGCACTGGCATAATCCATCAGGTGAACCTTGAGTACATTGCAAAGGTTGCCATACTAGACTCTTCTACTATATACTTCGATACATGCCTTGGTATGGACTCTCATACAACAATGATCAATGGTTTAGGGGTATTGGGCTGGGGTGTTGGAGGGATAGAGGCAGAGGCAGCAGTGCTAGGGCAGCCAGTCAGCATAGTGCCAGAGGTTGTAGGGGTTAAACTTTACAATCAACCTAGAGAGGGTATTACTGCTACAGATATAGTGCTTACCCTTACAGATGTGCTTAGGAGGCATAACGTTGTTGATAAGTTCCTTGAGTTCTTTGGAGATGGTCTATACTCGCTCTCAGTACCAGATAGGGCTACCATAGCAAACATGGCACCAGAGTATGGTGCAACAGCAGCACTCTTCCCTGTAGATGATGAGACTATAAAGTACCTGATGCTTACTGGCAGGGATGAGCGCCATGTTGATGTAGTAAAGGCATACTATAAGGCGCAAGGCATGTATGGCTCTAGCAATGGTGATGTTCACTACAGCAAGATTATAGAGTTCGATCTAAGCAGTGTTGAGCCTAGCATCGCTGGTCCATCCCTCCCATGGGAGAGGAGAACCTTCAAGGATGTATACGATGGTATACTGCAGTTAACCAAGGGCAGGAGTGCTAGTACGCTTGTGAGGGTTGATGGTGAGGATCATACTCTTGCAGATGGTAGCATAGTCATAGCAGCAATAACAAGTTGCACAAATACAAGCAATCCTTACCTGATGGTTGCTGCTGCACTATTAGCAAAGAAGGCTTACGAACTAGGGCTTAGAGTGCCAAGGTATGTAAAGTCAAGCCTTGCTCCAGGCTCTAGAGTGGTTGAGTCTTATCTTGCTAGAGCTGGTCTACTCCATTATCTTGAGTTGCTAGGCTTCAACATAGTTGGTTATGGTTGCACAACGTGCATAGGGAATAGCGGTCCATTACCTGCTGAGATAAGTGATGCTATAAGGAGGAATGGGTTAACAGTGGTTGCAGTGTTATCAGGGAACAGGAACTTTGAAGGTAGAATACATCCAGATGTTAGGGCAAACTACCTAATGTCTCCTCCATTGGTAGTTGCTTATGCTTTAGCAGGGAGGATCAAGGATCTAAGCAAGGAGCCATTAGGCTATGCTAAAGATGGCAGTGCAGTTTACCTTAGGGATGTATGGCCATCAAGCAAGGAGGTTGAGGATCTTATGAGCATTATAAGCAAGGATGACTTTGCAAGGTACTCTACTCTTGGCGATCTCATCCCAGAGTGGGATAGAATAAAGGTTAAGGCATCCAACCTTTATGAGTGGGATGATGCGAACACATTCATAAAGAGACCCCCATTCCTGGATGACTTCGATATGGCTGCTGATAGGGTTAAGAGTATAAGAGATGCTAGAGCACTACTCATCCTTGGCGATAATGTTACAACTGATCATATATCTCCAGCAGGTCCAATAAGCCCAGACTCCGATGCTGGTAGATACCTAATCTCACTAGGTGTGAACATTGCAAGGCTCAACACGTTTGGTGCAAGGAGGGGCAACTGGGAGGTCATGGTTAGAGGAACCTTCACTGGCAGGATAGAGAATAAGATGCTCAAGCATAGAGGCGAGGTTAAGAAGGGAGGGTATACCATACACTATCCAAGCAATGAGGTTATGAGTGTGTATGATGCTGCAATGCGCTACAAGAGAGAGGGTGTACCACTCATAGTTATAGCAGGGAAGAACTATGGTGCTGGAAGTTCTAGAGATTGGGCTGCAAAGGGACCTAAGCTTCTAGGCGTTAGGGCAGTTATAGCAGAGAGCTTTGAGAGGATACACAGGAGTAACCTTGTGGAGATGGGCATACTTCCTCTACAGTTCATGGATGGTGCAAGTGCTGATACACTTGGCATAAGGGGCGATGAGACCTTTGATATAATGCTAGATGATCTAAAGCCTAGGAAGGTTGTGGAACTTGTTGTGCATAGAAGTGATGGGAGTGTAGCAAGAGCAAGGCTCTTAGCAAGGATAGATACTGAGATGGAGTTGAGGTACTACATGGCAGGGGGTATACTGCACTATGTACTATCTACACTTATGAATAGTTTACAGTAAATTTGTGGTACAAATACATTGTTATATGCTATAAATCACATGTTTGAACCACGTTAAGGTTAAATCCTATCATTAGTAACCCTTCTTGTGCACAAGAAGGATAGAAGAGAGAGATTTGATATAATATATAATATTCTTACCATATTAAACAATGAGAATGTATACAAGACCATACTTGCACGCAAGGCAAAGCTTGATAGTAGGAGTATAGACAAGTATGTTAACTTACTCCAAAGGACTAACCTAATAACTGTAGATGCTAGTAAAGGAGGAAGGCATATACTCAAGATAACGGAGAAAGGTAGAGCATTCCTCAACATATATGAGGAACTGATTAGGCTTATTAGATGTTGAGATAGGAAGCCTCGGGCGGGATTTGAACCCGCGACCTCTTCCTTACCAAGGAAGCGCTCTGACCAGGCTGAGCTACCGAGGCGCTTTATAACTTATCTCATCTCCTCTAGAGTGTTTATTAACCTTGCTAGAGATTGTTAAGATTTAATATGATAGCAAAGGTAATGCATACGGGCGGGGGTAGCCAAGCCTGGCCAAAGATGCTTGCAGTGGATGCGCGGGACTTAAGTTCATGTGATGTGATGTGATAGGATATCCCGTCCCTTAGGGGTTCGTGGGTTCAAATCCCACCCCCCGCACTGGTACCAATCCTCATTAGGCTGATCTCAATACTGCCTGATAAATTGTTCTATAACAGTTACCATCTCATCAGGCACCTCGAACATAGGGAAGTGGCTACGTGCATCTAACCTGTATACACTGAACCAACTATGTGAAGATGCAAACTCTTGTTGAATGGTTAGATAATCAGGAACTGGTGATTGTGCATAAATATGCAGTACAGATACAGGTGGTCTCAACAAGGAAAGAGCATGGAGAGGACTTGTTTGCTCTGCATATGCTTTACTAATCTCCCGTGCTGCTCTAGCCCACATATCAAAACCATACGAGCCCATCACCTGATGCACAAAATTTATCAATCTAGGATTATCAACATCCTGTAGCCAGTGTGAGAATATATCTTTTACAATATCCTTCCACCTATATGGATCCTGCATTCCTCTCAGGGCTTGAATGAATGGTTGAGGTGGTTCAGTTAGTATCCAATCAACCAAGATAAGTTTTTGAACCACTACTCCTAACCTACGCCGTAACTCAATAGCAATCCATCCACTATGCGCTAATGCAACTGGAATGACTTGTTTAGCCTTACTGGCTTCTATTACAGCCAAGGCATCTGATACTAGAGCCTCATTACCAAAATCATCTTTAGATGATCCTGACTCTCCATGACCACGCCAGTCTAAGGCAAGTGTGCGGCGATGCATAGTAAAGCGTAGCATTAGATCCTGAAAGACTGATCTATCAGAGCACCAACCAGGCATAAATAGTAGTGCAGGTTCTCCATTACCAAAATCATCGTAGACTATTTCTAGCCCATCTGAAGTTACCTTCATAAGTAATAATCTGAATGCTTTAATATTAATATATAGCAGGGATGAGACTTTTAATGAACTCTTAATTACATGTTTATACACCTACATACAAGATATACTTATTTTACATAGATGTCATAATATATGCGTGAAGCATAAGATAGTTGTTGAGCCACCAGGGCAGAATGCTAGGACTATAATAGATACGATGAGTAGGAACTGTTACAACTCAACATTTGTATATCCATTGGTCATTGAAGATGGTGAAGGATGCTATATAAAGGATGTTGATGGCAATGTATACCTTGACTTCACATCAAACATAGGCTCATCCCCCCTAGGCTACAAGCATCCAGATGTTATGGATGTTCTAAAGGAGTACTCTAACACTGGAGTACATAAGATCGCTGGACAAGACTTCTACTGCAGAGAGCATGCCGAACTTGCTGAAAGGCTACTCTCTATAGTACCAAAAGGGTTCAAGGCATTCCTTATAAACAGTGGTGCAGAGGCTGTTGAGAATGCCATAAAGATTGCATACAGGAGGATGGGTGCACTCCCAGGGGTATCATGTATAAATGCATTCCATGGAAGGACCTTGGGAGCATTAACATTCACATTCAGCAAACCTGTGCAGAAGAGCAACTTCCCTGAACTACCAGTTAAGAGGATAAAGTTCTGCTCTAGCGATGATGATCCTGAGATAGATGCTGTTGAGAACCTGCTGAAGGAGAACAAGGTAGCATTCATAATAACTGAGATTGTGCAGGGTGAGGGAGGGTACAATGTAGCAAGCAAGAGGTTCATCAAGATGCTAAGAGAGTATACCAGCAAATACGGTGTGCCTCTCATAATAGATGAGGTACAGTCAGGAATGGGTAGAACTGGTAGATGGTGGGCATTCGAGCACTATGGGGTAGAGCCAGATATAATGGCTGTAGCAAAAGCACTCCAGGTTGGGGCAACACTATACAGGAGGGAGTTGGATCCAGGGCAGCAAGGAGTGCTATCAAGTACGTGGGGAGGGGGTAGCAGGATAGATCTTGCTGTAGGTGCAAAGATCATAGATGTGATAAGGAGGGATAACCTGCTTAGCAATGCTGAAAGGATTGGAGGTATCATCCTTAAAGCATTGAGGGATATGGCAGATGATAGCAATGGCAAGGTAGTAGATGTTAGAGGTATAGGACTCATGATAGGTGTTGAGTTCATAAGCAAGGAGGTTAGGGATAGTTTCATAATCAATGCATTCAAGCATGGCTTACTACTCCTTCCTGCTGGCATCAAAGTGATAAGGGTTATTCCTCCTCTCATAATAAGGGAGGATGAAGTTCAGGAAGGTGTGGAGCTTATGTATGAGGTGTTGAAGGTGATCTGATCGGTGTATGGTGTAAGGTGGATGAATGGAGGAGATTGATGGATTAATTGATTGATCGATGGCTATGTTTATGCTACTGTTAGTGCGGGGGGTGGGATTTGAACCCACGAACCCCTAAGGGACCAGAGCCTCAGTCTGGCGCCTTTGACCATGCTTGGCGACCCCCGCTCTTCATAGCATGAAATACTTTTATATCCTTCAATTAAAGCATATGCATGCTAGTACCAGTAAGGTGCTTCACATGTGGTAGTCTAATAGCAGACAAGTACAATATATATGTGAAGAGGGTTAGAATGGGTGAGAAGCCAGCCAACGTTCTAGATGATATGGGTGTAAAGAGGTACTGCTGTAGGAGAATGTTCCTGAGTACTGTAGAGACTATAAACCAACTCCTCCCCTACTATGAGGTACTGATGAGAAAGAAGGAGGAGATAGAGAGTAGTGGTTAGTTGATTAGTTTATAGACCTAGCAGAAGGTGTCAAACATGGAAGCATCTATAACAGCCATAAAGGCTAGGCTCTGCTACAACAGTAGAGGGCAGGAGAGTATAGAGGTTGATGTGGTTACAGATGGCAAGTATATGGGTAGGGCATCTGCACCATCTGGTGCAAGTAAGGGCAGATATGAAGCAGTAGGATTCCCAAATAATAGCGTTGAGGATGCATTAAAGGTATTCAATGAGAATAAGAGTAGGTTCATAGGGGTTGATGCCTCAGATCCAAAGGCAATATACGATGTGTTGAGGGGCATAGATAGCACACCAAACTACTCCATAGTTGGAGGTTCAGTTGCATATGCTGTAAGCATGGCTGCTGTAGACTCTGCATCAAAGGCACTTAGTGAACCCATCTTTAGGCTGATCAGCATAGATAGGAGGAAGGAGAAGGGGTATAGGCTCCCATACCCTCTAGGCAATGTTCTTGGAGGAGGAGCACATGCTGGTCCAAGTACTCCAGACATACAGGAGTACCTTGTAGTACCTATAGGTGCAAAGAATATGGTTGAGGCTGTAAGGATGAATGTTAGGGTGCATAGAGTGCTTAGGGATGTGCTTGAGAGGAAGGATAGATACTTCACATATGGAAGGGGGGATGAGGGTGCGTGGGCACCTAGAGCATCAAACATGGAAGCACTTGAGGCTGTTGAGCAGGCATGTATAGAGGCTGGGTACTCTATAGGCAAGGATGTAGCATTGGGCATAGACTTTGCATCCTCATCGCTATGGGATGGCAATGGTTATGTATATGCAAGGTATGGCAATAGAATGAGCAAGGAGGAGCAGATAGAGTTTGTAAGCAACCTCATAAGGGATTATAGGCTAATCTATGTTGAGGACCCATTGCATGAGGAGGACTTCTCTGGCATGGCAGAGTTAACGAAGAGGTTCAGCAGCATATACATAACTGGAGATGATCTGCTGGTAACCAATGTATCAAGGCTTAGGGTTGCACTAGAGTACAAGGCATGCAACTCAGCAATACTCAAGGTTAACCAGGCTGGAAGCCTGTATGAGGCACTGCTCTTTGCTAGGGAGGCAGATGAGCATGGCATAAGGCTTGTAACATCGCATAGATCTGGTGAGAGTATAGATGCTCATATAGCACATGTTGCAGTAGCAACAGGCTCCAAGATGATCAAGGCTGGGGTTGTTGGAGGGGAGAGGGTAGCAAAGATGAACGAACTGATAAGGCTTGAAGAACTTGATATGGTAGATGGTATGACCACTCTACAATAGTTAGACAGGCAAAGCAGACTGTTGTGGATTTAGTTTGGATGATAGATTGATAGATGGATTGCTGTTGTTGTTTAGCCTTTATCATGAAGAGGTTGAATAACCCAAGCTTAAAATTATACACTGCTAAAGCATAGTGCATGAGCATGATAGAGAATATAGATAAACTGATACTCTCAGCAGGTATAAGGATAGGTACTAATGTGAAGACAAAGTACATGGAGCAGTTCATAGCAAGGGCAAATGAGGGAGTATACATGCTTGATATGAACAAGACCCTTGAACGTATAGATGCAGCAGCATCTATGATAAGCAGATCTTTACCAAAGGTTGTTGCATGCTCAACCAAGGATAATGCTAAGATAGCAGTGCTCAAATTCTGTGAACTTACTGGTGCAACACCAATTATAGGCAGGTTCATGCCTGGCACACTAACCAACCCATTCCTCTCAACATACATAGAGCCTGATGTTGTTCTAGTTAGCGATCCACAGGCAGATCTGCAGGCTGTTGTAGAGGCTACCAATGCTGGTGTACCAGTGATAGCCATAGCAAATACTGATAACTTTGCAAGCAAGGTTGATCTAATCATACCAGCAAACAATAGAGGTAGGAGGGCTATAGCAGCAGTGTATTGGTTGCTTACACTAGAGGTCCTTAACAAGAAGGGGCTTGTGGAGCATAAGCAGTTCGATACATTCATCTACAAGGGCAATGCATACAAGGTTGATGACTTTGAGACAAAGCTTGAGGAGGGTGCAGAGTAGTACAACAAAGATAGCATTAAGAGTATCTATTGATGATGAGTACTTGGGGGATGAAAGGGTTGAGGGTTAGGAGACCTGCCGTTGCTGGCATCTTCTACCCAGCAGAGAGCGATAAACTTCTTAATGCTATAGATGAGTGCTTCCATCATCCTCTAGGACCCTTGGGAGGGGTTGAGGTTCAACCAACCAAAGGTGAGTCTGAGCATGAAGATCAAGGCAGGGGTAATGGCAAGAATATGATAGCCATGGTATCACCTCATGCAGCATACATGTACTCTGGTGCAGTTGCAGCCCATGCATATCATGCTGCATCCTTGCTCAAACCAAAGCCAGATCTTATAATACTGCTGGGACCAAACCACTACGGCTTGGGTAGTGCTATAGCAACCATGGTTGACTGCTACTGGGAGACTCCTCTAGGCAAGGTGCAGGTGAATAGTGATGAGGCAAGGAGGCTTGTCAGGTTATCAGGCATACTTGATATAGATGATTATGCCCATAGCAGGGATCACTGCCTTGAGGTACAGTTACCCATGCTCCAATACATATACAAGCATCAGTTCAGCATAATACCAATAGTACTATGGATGCAGGATAAGGATACTGCAAATGATCTAGGCAATGCTATAGCAGAGTTGATAGAGTCAAGCAGTCTGGATGTACTCCTTATAGCATCATCAGACCTTACACACTATGAGTCTCACGATGAAGCATGTAGAAAGGATGGGGAGTTGATAAAGGCAATACTTGCTCTAGATGTTGCAAAGTACTATACAGTACTTGAGAGGCTTGATGTTAGTGCATGTGGTTATGGTGCCATAGGTACAGTGATGGTTGCAGCAAAGAGGCTAGGTGCAACTAGTGCAAGGTTACTTAAATATGCTACAAGCGGGGATGTTACAGGGGATAAGAGTGCTGTTGTAGGATATGCATCCATAGTATTAACAGATTGATGATGTGGTATGGGTAGGAATGTAGCAGTTGCAAGTGCACCAGCAAAGGCAATACTATTTGGAGAGCACTTCGTTGTATATGGTAAACCTGCAATAGCAACTGCCCTTAAGAGAAGGGTTAGAGCAACCTCAACTGTGAACGATGCTGGGAAGATAAGGGTTAGATCAATGCTAGGCTACTCAAGCATACCTTTATCATCAGACCCCCATCTGTATGAGCATGATCCTCATAGGCATATAATATTCTCAGCAGCAAGTGCTATGAGGTTACTTGATAGGCAGCAAGGGGTTGATGTACTGCTAGAGTCTGACTTTCCATATGGGATGGGGCTTGGTGCATCTGCAGCAACAAGTGTTGCAACTATAGCATCTGTAGCCTCCCTCTTTGGTAGTATAAGCAAGGATGAGGTCTTCAAGTTATCTCTAGAGGCTGAGAGGCTTGTGCATAAGAACCCCTCAGGCATAGACTCTGCAGTATGCACATATGGTGGGCTTGTACTCTTCAACAAGGATGGGAGGATAGAGAGGCTTGATGAGAAGTGCAGTGATTATAGTAATGCTTTACATGCTCTACACTTCATTGTAGTCAACTCTGGCATCATGAAGGATACTGGCACCATGGTTATGAAGGTTAAGGCTAGAGAAGAGAGTAGCAAGGAGGAGTTTGCTTCCCTAGCAGAGATGAGTGAGGTGATAACCATGCATGCACTCTATGCTATAAGGGGTAGAGATTTAGCAAGGGTTGGTGAACTGCTTACACTTAACCATATGCTCCTAAGGAGACTTGGTGTATCTAACGATACTCTTGATACCATAGTATACACATTGGTTAAGAATGGTGCGTATGGTGCAAAGTTAACTGGTGCTGGGGGTGGAGGGTGCATAATCTCGCTTATAGATGATGCAAAGAGTACAATGCTCTTAAATGCCCTAAGCAGTTATGGTTATGAGAGGTTCACATCAAGCATAGAGGAAGATGGTGTGATTATACACAGTACAGATACGTAAGAGTGGACCAAAACTTTTAAGGCAAGGCCAAGACTCTATTGGAGAGTAGAGTGAGTATGCTTGCACTAATCAAGCTTGGAGGCTCAATAGTTACATTCAAGGATAAGCCTTTGGCATTCAATGCTCCTGCTCTAGAGGGTGTAAGCAGGATACTTAAGCGTATTAGTGATGAGGTACAGATCATAGTTGTTCACGGTGGAGGCTCCTTTGGTCATTACTACTCTGTCATCTACGATATGCATAGTAAACCAGCAGAGTACAGCAAGGAGGGTGTAAGCAGGGTTAGATGCTCTATGGTTGATCTGAATAATCGTATAGTAAATGTGATGCTTGAGCAAGGCTTAAGACCATACACCATACACCCATCATCCTTCATAGGTGAAGGAAAGGTTCCCATAAGCAGTAGGGTTGAGGAGTTGTATGACATCTCCAAGGATGGGTTAATACCTGTTACCCATGGGGATGTGATGCACTATCAGGATAATCTATACTACATACTCTCAGGTGATGAGATAATGAGCATACTTGCTGAGCATCTTGGGGAGAGGGTTAGTGTAGTCTTGTTTACACTTGCTGTAGATGGTGTTTACAAGGATATGCAGAGCAGGGAACTTATAAGGGAGTTAAGGTATGCTAGTGATGCTAGCATGGATGATGTGAGCATGGATGTTACAGGGGGTATGAGGAGGAAGGTTAGGGAAGGGTTCAAGATAGCATCCCTTGGCATAGATGTATGGTTTGTTAATGGTATGCATCCAGAGAGGGTAGAAGATGTGCTGAGAGGTAAGGATACAATTGGTACTGTGATAAGGGGCAACAGGGTAGGTAGGGAAGGAAGTGAGATGGTAGCATGAGTGAAGATACAAGCAGGAAGGATAACCACTATTCAACTAATAATCTTGCTTCCACTACTACTGATAGCAGTAGCAGTAATGGTAGCAAGGTTACAGATATTGAGATAATAAAGAATAGAAAGTTGGAAGGGCTAAAGATACCATTGGAGAAGGATGTACAGGCAAAGAATACCTCAACATACCTTGAGTATGTTATGCTCATCCATAATGCACTACCAGAACTTGATATAGATGAGATAGATACATCAACAACATTCCTTAACCACAGGTTCTCTGCACCAATAATAATAGACTCAATGACTGGAGGCACCGATAAGGCTACAGTGATAAATGAGAGGTTAGCAATGGTTGCTGAGGAACTCAACCTTGGTATGGGTGTTGGTAGCCAGAGGGCTGGGCTGCTAAGTGATGCCTTGAGGGAGAGTTACTCCATAGCAAGGAAGAGTGCACCAAATGCATTCCTCATAGCAAACATAGGGGGTGTACAGTTGAAGAGCATAACGCTTGATGATGTGAGGAGGATGATAGAGATGATAGATGCTGATGCCATAGCAGTACATCTAAACCCATTACAAGAACTCATCCAGCCAGAGGGTGAGCCTAAGTTCAAGGGCATATACAGCAAGATAGTTGAGTTGGTGAAGAGTATAGATGTGCCAGTGATAGTCAAGGAGGTTGGCTCAGGCATATCTAGGGATGTTGCTGTAAGGCTTGAACTTGCTGGGGTCAAGGCTATAAACATAGCAGGCTCTGGAGGTACAAGCTGGGCTGGAGTTGAGAAGTTGAGGGCAGATAACACTAAGGCAGTAATGAAGTCACACCTTGGAGAACTCTTCTGGGACTGGGGGATACCAACTGCCATGAGCCTCTTGGAGGTTAGGAGAAGTGTAAGGATAGGTATCATAGCATCTGGAGGGTTGAGAAGTGGGTTAGATATTGCAAAGTGTATTGCTCTTGGGGCAGATATATGTGCTCTTGCATGGCCATTCCTCAAGTGTGCAGCAGAGTCAAAGGAGTCTGTGCTAGACTATGCAAGGATGCTAATAGAGGAGTTGAGGGCAGCTATGTTCCTTACAGGGTCAAGGGATATCAAGGCTCTAAGGCGTGTAAGGTACAACCTCCAAGGTCCACTATTGGAATGGTTCAGTGTTTATGGTAGATGAGCAATACAAGCCGAGATGTATGCTTTATCTACTAATGTAGTGTATATGTATGGATTGATGGCTGATTGATTATTAGATGGGTATATTAGAGCATGTTAGCAATCCTTTGGTATGAACGTAGCAATAGAACAGGATATAAGGGATGTGGCAAGAAGGGTTGATGAGATTATAACCTCTACATTGAAGGGTGAACCATACATACTCTACGATGCAGCACTACACTACATAACTAGCGGGGGGAAGAGGCTTAGACCATATATGCTTGTTAAGTGCTCTGAACTATGCAATGGTAGTGCTGATAAGGCACTCTACATAGCCTCTGCCATGGAGATGGTGCATAACTTCACACTTGTACATGATGATATAATGGATGGTGATGAGGTTAGGCATGGTGTGCCTACAGTGCATAGGGCATATGGTCTTCCATACGGGATACTTGCTGGTGATCTACTACTCATATATGCATTCAAGACAGTAGCATACTATGGAAGGATGGCAGGGCTGGATGACTCAACCATAGTAAGGTTGGTCGATGTGCTTGCAAAGTACTGTATAGTGCTGAGCGAGGGGCAGGCTATGGATATGGAGATAGCATCAAGCACAACAATACCAGATGAAGAGCAGTACATAGCAATGGTTACCAAGAAGACAGCATCTCTATTTGAGGCATCATGCATGATGGGTGCAATAACTGCAGGGGCAGATGAGGATGCTGTAGAGAAGGTTGCAGGGTATGGCAGGAGTATAGGGATAGCATTCCAACTTGTAGATGATCTCATAGGGGTTGTTGGGGATCCTAAGGTGACAAAGAAGCCAGTTGGTAATGATATAAGGGAGGGGAAGAAGACACTTCCAATACTACTAGCATTAAACAAGTGCGATGAGGATAGTAGGAGGAGGATTCTATCCCTACTAGGCTCTAAACAGAATATAGATGAGAATGAACTGCTCTATGCAATAAACCTCATGAAGGGTATGGGTATAGATAGAGAGGTAAGGGAGATGGCTGGTAAGTATGCTGATGATGCTACTGCTAGATTGAAGGGTTTCAAGGAGAGCAGTGCCAAGCATGCACTAGAGCATATAGCAAGGTTGATAGTTGAGAGGAGTGCATGATTATTTATTAGGTGATAAAGCATGGCGGTTGAGGAAGATACACTCTTACTCATAAGAAGGCTTGCACTTAGGAATGCTGTAGAGCATGATGGCAAGGCTATGGTAGATAAGGTAACGGCAAAGGTGATAGCAGTAAGACCAGATCTAAGGAGTAGTATAAGGATGCTCATCCCAACCATAAGAGCAGTTGTGGATGAGGTGAACAGGTTAAGCATTGATGAGCAGAGGAGCAGTCTTGAGGCTATAGAGCCTATCACTGAGGCTGGGGCTGAGGTTGGGGTTGAGCATAGATACCATAACCTTCCTCAACTGCCAGATGCTGTTATGGGTAGAGTTGTTACAAGGTTCCCGCCAGAACCCAATGGCTACCCTCACATAGGCCATGCAAAGGCAGTGATAATAGATGAGGAGTATGCAAGGATGTACAAGGGTAGGTTCATACTACGCTTCGATGATACAAACCCTGCAAAGGAGAAGAGGGAGTATTACGATGCAATAATGGATGGGTTAAGGTGGCTTAACGTTAAGCCAGATCTCATCAAGAATACCTCAGATGATATAGAGTTACTCTACAGTTATGCTGAGAGGCTTATAGAGGTTGATGGAGCATATGTATGTACATGCAAGCCTGATACAATAAAGAGGAATAGAGCCTCTGGCATAGAATGTGCATGTAGATCGCTTAGCAGAGAGGAGCATATGGAGAGGTGGCATAAGATGTTCAATGAGTATAGAGCAAATCAAGCCATACTAAGGTTCAAGGGGGATATGAGGAGTAGCAATACTGTGATGAGGGATCCTACACTCTTCAGGATAATAGAGCATGAGCATCCATTGAAGGGCTATAGATATAGAGTATGGCCAACGTACGACTTTGCTGCTAGCATAGAGGATAGCATAGATGGTGTAACACATGCACTTAGGAGCAAGGAGTATGAGTTAAGGAATGAACTATACTACGCAATATTAGATAGGTTGGGGTTGAGGAAGCCAATAGTGCTTGAGTTCTCAAGGCTAGAGTTTGAAGGGATGCCAGTATCGAAGAGGAAGATAGCACCACTCATAGAGAAGGGGCTAGTTAAGGGGTGGGACGATCCTAGGCTCCCAACACTTGCAGCGCTGAGGAGGAGAGGCATACAGCCAGAGGCTATAAGGGAGTTTGTACTCTCTCTAGGGTTCACAAAGGCAGATACAAAGCCTCCATTTGAGGTGTTGGAGGCAATAAACAGGAGGATGATCGATGCATCTGTGCCAAGGTTATTCATGGTAAGGCTTGATGATTGTGCAAGGGCTAAGGTTTATGGGTTAGCAGATGGTATGCCTATCGATGGCTCTACTGTAGTTATTAGGAACCATCCAACAAACAAAGCACTAGGTTCAAGGGCTATCAAGGTTAGGGATGAGTTCTATCTTCCCCTTAGCGATATAATCGATGCTGTAGGCAGGGAGATAAGGCTTATAGACCTCTACAATGTTGTTATTGAACGTGTAGAACCTTCAGAGGGAGGTTATGCAACTGCATATGCAACCTTCACAGGCTATGAGGTTAAGGATGTGAAGAAGGTGCAATGGGTGAGCGTTGATGATGCGGTGAAGATAAGAGTGCTTGTACCAAGGCATCTATACATTGATGATGCATACAATCCAAAGAGTCTGGAGATTGTAGATGCTTATGCTGAGTCATATGCAAGTAGAATGGATGTTGGTAGCATTGTGCAGTTTGTACGCTTCGGATTCTGCAGGGCAGATGCAGATGGTATATTTATAATGAGCCATAAGTAAACTATTTATTAATAGTTGATAAAATAATCTCATTGATCAATGATTATACTAACACATCAATAAGGATGAAGAGAAAGAGAAGGGGCAAGAGGGGTCCTCTCATGATAATAATAAGTATATTGGATGTTCTTGACGGCTCTGATACGAACAAGACAAACCTAAGTTACAAGACCAATCTTGATATACGTATATTGAGCAAATACCTTGAGTTCTTGAGTGAAAGAGGTCTTGTAAGGTACAACGACAATAATAATGATGATGATTCGTATGTGAGCAGGAGGGTTCATGATCCAACCCTTATAAGGATAACAGATAAAGGTAGAGAGGTACTCTTCCACTTCAAGGAGGCTATAAGGCTTATGGATGATGAGTGTGATCTTAGAGATAGGTGTGCCCTACGCAGATATGCTGATTAATTGGTTGGTTTGTTATTGATCACTTGCTACTCATCAACAACAGCAAATAATATTTTATAAGAGTGTTATTAAGATATAGTACAATGGGTAGGGTTCTAGCCTGTAGAAGGGATGAGTTACCAAATGGCAAGATGAAGTACCTGCAGATAGATGGTAATGATATACTGTTAGCAAACGTAGATGGTGCATACTATGCTGTATCTGATATCTGCAATCATGCTGGTGCAAACCTACATGAGGGCAAGATTAATGGCAAGCATATTACATGTCCATGGCATAAGGCAGTATGGGATGTGACTAACGGTGAGTTGGTACAGTTCCCTGTAAGGCTAAGACCATTGAAGGTATACAAGGTTATTGTTGATGGGGATGCTGTATATGTAGAGGTATGAGTATCCTAACAGCAAGAGCAAAGTAAATAAAAATATTGTTACTACTACCTTATTATTTACTGCTTTCTCTTCTTAGCAAGAGACTTTACCTCGACTGGCTCAACCTTCTCTGTCTCAGGTCTGCATACCCTACTATGTATATAGTAATCCTCATACTCCATCAATGCACCGCATACCTCACATCTCACTATATGACACATTGAATAATTTACAGGATTATGGTACTTAAACCCTTCGTTTATTACACCATCCGCTATTTGAACAAACAATATGATATCAATATAGAAATTTCATAATATTTCTTGGAGATTTAATCATAAGGTTTATGGACCGGGCGGGATTTGAACCCGCGACCTCTCGCTGACCCCATCAAATATGATAGGATCATCCGCGTGCAAGGCGGACATTCTACCGCTGAACTACCGGCCCACCCACAATTCTATCCCTCTACAATCATGATTTAAGTCTTTGTAGTGCGATTTTTAAATGGGTCAAGGCAAGATAGTCTAGGCAGGGCCGGTAGCTCAGCCTGGCTAGAGCGTTCGGCTGATAACCGAATTGCTTAAGAGGCAAGGTAAAGGTCGTGGGTTCGAATCCCATCCGGCCCACCATCTTTCATCATAATCATTACTTATAAGATCAAAATAGATGATCCATCCTTCCTATAATTGAGGTAATTATTGTAACTATTCTACCTTACATAACACTAAAAAGTTCATAAATAAGCATGTGTATACTAGCATATGGTCGAGGCGTACTGTGTTAAGTGCAGGAAGAAGGTAGAGATGAAGAACCCAACACAGGTGACTATGAAGAATGGTAGACCTGCAGTGAAGGGTACATGCCCAGTATGTAATACAACCTTGTACAGGATAGGTAAGTCAAGCAAATAAGAAGAGGCCAGAATAAGTTATCATCCTATAACTTATTTATTTATTTATTTTATTGTATATGGCATATCCTTGGAGGAGCACGTTTATGCCTGCTAGATCTTACAAGTCTAATAACACTCTTTACCCTCTCCTCCTCTATACCTAGCATGCTTGCAGTATCCTTAACGCTACTCTTCAGATCAATCAAGCAGTAGAGTATGGAGTCTATCTCCTCATAGCTCATACCAAGTTCCTGCTCAGCATAGTGCCCCTTCCATAGCATTGGTCCACTTTTCTTCCTGATTATTGCATCGTCTATCTGCAGATAGCTTGCAAGTGCTCTAACCTGAACCTTGTATAGATCAGCTATTGGGAGTATATCTGCTGCCCCATCACCATACTTTGTGTAGTAACCTATCATCAACTCACTTCTATCACTAGTGCCTAGCACAAGGCAGTCATTTGCATTTGCGTAGTAATAGAGGGTGCACATCCTCAACCTTGCAAGTAGGTTACCAGAGGCAATCCTAGACTTGATATTATCAACACTACTATAATTCTCTCCCCCTCCATCTATAGTATGAAGCCTCTCAGCAAGAGATGAGTGTATATCGCCTATATCTATAACCCTGTATGCTATGTTAATGCTCTCAGCAAGCCTTATCGCATCATTCACATCGCTTGAAGGTGTTATACTACTATGAGGGATGATTAGTGCAGTGAGACTGCCCTTGCCCTTGCCTCTACCATACAGTGCCCTTGCTGCTAGTACAGCAACTACTGAAGAGTCAAGACCCCCGCTTAGCCCAAGCACGTATCCAGCCTTTCCTGATCCTTCAAGATTCTCCAAGAGGAAGTGTTCTATCTTACTGCTCACATACCCATAATCAAGCGATGATGTGATCTTCTTTACCATATCATCTACTGCCATACTCTATTTACTTGCTTAGCAGTTTATTTATAAGAAGATTATGCTAGGCAGGAGCAGATTCATTGATAGCAAGTATATAACTACTCAACGTGATGGTAGTGTATCAGTTGATCGTAGAACCTTACAGTCTTTATGTTCATGAACTCAAGCATTCCATACCTTGAGAGTTCTCTACCAAACCCACTCTTCTTTACACCCCCAAATGGTACCCTAGGATCTGATACAACAACGTTGTTAACAGTAACCAAGCCAGCCTCTATTGCCCTTGCAACCCTCTCAGCCCTATCAAGGTCTGTTGTCCATACACTTGCTCCCAACCCAAACTCAGAGTCATTAGCAAGCCTTATTGCTTCCTTCTCATCATCTACAACCATTATAGGTGCTACAGGGCCAAAGACCTCCTCCCTAACTATCCTCATCCTCTCCTTCACATTGGTTAATATGGTTGGGGCATAGTAGTAGCCTTTACTACCTATCCTCTCTCCCCCTATCAAGACCTCTCCCCCTCCTTCCTTCACAGTCTCCTTGACTATACCATCTATGTACTCCAATGCATGCTTGTTCACCAATGGTCCAAGTTCTGTATCCTCATGCATTGGGTCACCTACCTTCATCCTCTCAGCCTTTCTAGCAAATGCCTCTATGAACTCCTTTGCTACGCTCCTCATCACTATAAACCTCTTACTTGCTATGCAACTCTGTCCATTGTTTATGAACCTACCCTTAACTGCTGCACTTGAAGCCTTCTCAACATCAGCATCGTCAAGCACTATGAATGGATCGCTCCCTCCAAGTTCAAGCACACATTTCTTAACATGCATTGCTGCCCTTGATGCTACCTTTGCGCCAACCTCAACACTACCAGTGAAGGTTACAGCATCTACAGGCGAGTCTATCAACATCTCTCCAACCCTTCCATCACCTATGACTACAGAGAATATGCCTAGGTTATCTACGCTTGAGAAGATCCTCTCCAACTCCTTGCCACATTGAGGAGTTATGCTTGATGGCTTCATCACTATAGTGTTCCCAGCCATGAGTGCTGGTGCAGCAAACCTTATACTCTGCCAGTATGGGAAGTTCCAAGGCATTATGCTCCCTATAACGCCTAGTGGCTCGAATGCTATGAACGTCTTCCTTGCATCTGTTACAGTAACCTCATCATCTATGAAGTGCTCACCATTATCTGCAAAGTACTCTATGGTCCAAGCACACTTCTCAACCTCTGCCCTTGCCTCCCTTATAGTCTTGCCCATCTCCATCGTTGCTACCCTTGCAAGATGCTCCTTCTCCTTGCGTAGAATGCTAGCAATCTCATATAGCACTGATGCCCTTCTATGGGCATCCCTCCTCCATAACTGGAATGCTTCCTTTGCCTTCTTAACCCTTGCTATAACCTCATCCATGCTCATGGTATCATGCTCCCCAATAACCTCCTCGCTAGCAGGATTTATTGTTAGTATCCTATTACTACCCATATCCTATAAACAGGTAGCGAGGTATAAAAATAATGTTGTATTAACTTTATGATAAGAGGAGGATAATCATGTGTTAGCTTATGCTAACTGTAGTATAAACTGTTATTGGATTATTACACAATAAACTTAATAACTTAACCTTATATCATATAGTAGGTGCTAGAGATGGAGAATGGTAGGGAAGAATATATGGATTCGGTAGAAAAGTTACTTGATTCGCTAGCGTTGATACGTAAAATACCACAGTTCAGAGCATTCATGCCTATAAGAGTTATAGAAGTGACTGAGGAAGCGCTCTTGAGCTATAGTAGGATTAGTGCAAGTCTAGCATCAAGCATAGCAGAGTATTATATGCTATTAAGTGCAACATCACTAGAGGCTAGCAGGAAGGCTGCACTGAAGATGGCAGAGATCAAGGATGGTGAGAAGGCTAGGAAAGCATGGATAGATGTATTCGAGCAAGAGTTTAATGAACTCTTTAGGTCTCAAAGGTTTGGTAATGTTGTGAATAACATAATCACGTCTTACGCTGATCTCCTCAAGAGTATAGCAGGTATAGTTGAGGTTTACTTTAAGGAGTTAGGATTACCAACTAGGAGTGAGATGGATAGTGTGTATAGGGAGATGGTTAAGATGAAGCGTGATATTGCTAACCTTGCTGATGAGATGAAGAGGTTAAAGGAAGATATAGAGAGGAGAAAGGATGAGAATATTCATAACGCAGCCCTAGCGAAGTAATAACCACCTTATATTTTGGATATAATTTCTCTATTATAAATTATAATTATTCTCTAGAGTTATACCATAAAGGTTAAATATTTGTAGCCTCATCTCATTATGAGATGTACAGTTATGCTATGCTTGCGCAGATGATAAGTGATAGCATCGTTAGATACCAAGAGGGCTTGATGAAGACACAGGAGTTGATGAGGAAGAATGATGTGAGCGTTGGCTCAACTCCACATGATGTTATCTATGTTGGTAGGAAGATAAGGCTACTACACTACAAGCCTGTTATAGATGCTAAGAACCTGCATCCAATACCTGTAATAGTTACTTATGCGCTTATAAACAAGTACTACATCCTTGACCTTCAAGAGGATAGGAGCTTTGTAGGTAACCTAATAAAGCAGGGATTCGATGTGTACATGGTTGATTGGGGCACTCCAGAGCCAATAGATAAGCATCTTACCTTTGATGATTACATTGGAAGGTATCTAGATAGGCTTGTTGATATGGTAAGGGATAGGAGTGGGGCGGAGAAGGTTACACTACTAGGATACTGCCAAGGAGGTACCATGAGCATTATGTACACTGCACTAAAGCAGGAGAAGGTTGCAAACCTAGTTACGATAGCACCAGTTATAGATACTGAGAAGGATACAAGCGTTGTAGCAAATCTATGCAAGAGCATAGATGCTGATAGGATAATAGATACGTATGGGAATCTACCAGCAGAGTTCCTGCATAGGTTCTACATGATGCTCAAGCCATTCAGCCAAGGGATGTACAAGTACATAAACCTGCTTGACAATCTAGATGATGAGTACTTTGTATCAAACTTCCTTAGGGTAGAGAAGTGGTTATTCGATACCCCCGCAATTGCAGGAGGACTATTCAAGCAGTGGATAAACGATATATACAAGGGTAACCTCCTTGTTAAGGGCAAGTTCGTACTCTGTGGCAAGAGGATAGATCTCAAGAGTATAGAGGTACCATTGCTGAACATAGTTGCAAGTGATGACCATCTAGTCTCTCCAGAGTGTAGCATACCATTGAACTACCATGTCTCTAGCGAGGATAAGATGCTTAGGGTGTATAACTGTGGGCATATAGGGCTTATAGCAAGCAAGTTATCCCAGAGCAAGGTTCTACCAGAGGTAGGCAAGTGGCTCAGGAGTAAGAGTAGTAAGAGGCTAGAACAGATTCGATGAAGTTAGTAACCATCTCCACAAATTTTTCTGGCTGCTCATAGAAGGGTATATGTCCACATCCATTCATTATTATAAGCTTTGAGTTGCTTATCCTTCTCTGGAACTCATATGCATGCTCAACTGGTATGAGAAGGTCCCTCTCACTCCAGATTATGAGCGTTGGTACACTTATCTTGTGAAGCCTCTCCTTGAGGGTTGATGCTGCTTCACGTATCCCCATGAGTGTTGATATGAAGGCATACTTGGCATTTGGTAGCATCATCCTGTTCACAAAGTCCCTTAGGTAGATCTCATCTACAGGCTTGCCACAGCTCATGAGCATGAATGCCCTTCTAGCAGTCTCTAGGTTAGGGTAGAGTGCAGCCATAACATACTGTGTGAATGCTTGAGTAGGCTCAGCTGACATGCCAGATGGAGTAACAAGGACCAATGAGTTGAGCATATCACTACCATATGCTATGGCAAACTCTGCTGCTATCTGCCCTCCAAGTGATGAACCTATGAGTGAGAACCTCCTTATCTTTAGAGTTAATGCTAGATCCCTAACGAATGAGGTGAAGAACCCCATCGTATAACTTACATCTGGCTTATCACTATAACCAAAGCCTATGATATCTGGAGCAATTACATGGTAATCCTTTGCAAGTAAAGGTATAACCTTTGCCCAGCGCTCTGCTGCAGCACCTATACCATGAAGTAGTATTATATGCTTAGAGTTAGATGTTCCATCCTCCAATAGCCTGATCCTGTAGTTACTAACAGTTATAAACTCCTGCCTCATACCTAACGGTAATTACATACTAATATAATGTAAATGTTTGTTAATTTTGAGTAATTACTTAATATTATGGATGATACTAACCCCAGGATCTAACCTAGGTGCAAGTTACATGAGTATCATTATTAGTTCAGTAACCATCTACCTTTGCACTCTTATCCTTGATGTACTCTGCAAGTAATGATATTATAGCAGCTGCAGATGTGGCAGAGTTGTATGCCAATGCCCTTGCAAGTTTAAGCCTTGTGCAGAGAGCACTATCCTCCTTCTCATCCATCTCTCTCCTCCTCTCCAGATCATATGCTATGGAGCATGAAAGGGTTACAACCTTCTCTATATCTCTAAGGATACCGTTAAGAGAAGGCATCTCCTTGCTTATCTTGGAGATGTGTCTCTTTAACTCCTTCTCATCAACAATCAACATTATCTCGGTCTCTGAGCTCTTCATCATAATTATAGAGATCTCATTCTATATAAGTATTTTCTATATAGACTCCCTTGCATTATAGTGATGGGATTGGTTACCTTAATACATTAGATTGGTTACACTGGAGCAAACCCATAGTAGCCTGTTGCAGGAGCTTCCTCCTTCACCTTGGGCTCAACTATTGCTATCCTATACCCATCTGGATCCTCTACAACCATGTACTTACCTTTCTCATCCTCCTGTACATCTGCATAGAACTTAACGTTCATGCTCCTAAGCCTCTCCCTAACATACTTTATATCACTAGTTATGAAGCTGAGCATGGCACCTTCATTGCTAACCCTTGCCTTGCTTGGATGGAGTGCTAGAACAGCCCCATCCTTAAGGAACTCAACCCAGTCTGGAGATTCAAACTTCAACTTCAAGCCCAGCACTGAGCCGTAGAACTCCTTCGACCTACTCATATCAGAGACTAGGAGGATGACTGCATTGACCTTCCTCAAGAGCATAGATGGCTGGAAGACTGTAAGCGTGTTTGTTGCCTTTACACCTTCTATTGATCTTATCAAGGTAACTACCCTGTTGAGTTCAAGCATGTCGTAGCACTCAACCTTAGCAAATACATCGTAAGAGCCTAGGACTGCGTTGCTCTCCCTCACCTGCGGTAGCCTCTTCAACCTGTCAAGTATGGATCGCTCAGCACCACTCTCTGTATTCACAAGTATGTATGCTGTTAGCATACCTTAGGTATAACCAAAGGGTATAAAAGACTATTGCTTAACATAGCATATCATAGCATGCTGTAATACCATACAAAGCCATGTTGAATACTCTACTCTATAATTAGTCATCATAGCCCATCTATATACTGCCTATCATGGTTTGATTATGTACGTACTGCTACTGTCTTGATAACCTTCACAACCTCATCCACAATCTGTAGTGCCTTCGATGTCTCTATTCTAGGTTCTAGACTAACTACCATCATACTGCTCTTTCCAAAGATTATAAGTTGCTTTGCTCTTGCCCTCTCTGTATATGTGAATCTAACATCACCATACTCATCGCTAAGTATCTTGTACATCTCAGCCTCTATAGCAACCTGCTTGAAGAATCCTCTAGGTAGCCTCTTCATACTATAACCATTCCTATCTAACCAATGGAGTAGGGAGCCATCCCTGCTTAGTATGCATATGAAGTGTATAGAATTTGTAGATGCCATCATCCTCTCTGCCAGTGCAGTAAATTCCATCCTCCCCACCCACTCAATCAACCAACCACATATCTCTAATAGGGATTTTTAACTATATTTTAATAGGAAGGTTTAATATTGAACAGTAGTGTTGATATAGTCTTGAAGATGGTTGGTATATATTGATGGGCTTGATAGGCTGCTCTTCGTACTTGCAAGTAAGGATAGGCTTACAATAATGCATGAACTTAGCAGGGAGAGGCTTAGGCTAACAGATGTGGCAAAGAGGCTAAATGCAAGTGTGCAGGAGGCATCAAGGCACCTCTCTAGGTTGAGTAGTATGAGGTTGGTTGAGAGAGATGGCAATGGATACTATAGGATAACCATGCTAGGGAGCATAACTATGAGGATGCTGCAGCAGTTCAAGCTGGTGCTTGAGGATGGGGATTACTTCCTAACACATGATATATCATTCCTGCCAGAGGAGTCTATAAATGGTATAGGGGAGATAGCAGAACATGAGCATAGCAGTAACCTTGCTGATGTGTTGAATGGTGCAGAGAAGATAATAGAAGAGGCTGAGGAGTATATACTGCTTATATCAGATCAGATTATAATAAAGCCAGAGTTCATAGCAAAGAGTATAATAGATTATAACAAGGATGTGGAGATCAGGGCTATACTTGGAGCAGGGAGTATGAGTAGTGGGGAGTATAGAAAGATAAAGAGCATCTTTCACGACAAGAAGGTAAGCATAAGGTTCATGAATAACATCAGATTTGCAATGGCCATTAATGAGAGGAGGGCAGGGTTATGCTTCCCTCACATCAATGGAAGGATTGACTTTACATATAGTTTCAAGAGCAGTGATAGAACATTCCATAGGTGGTGCAAGGATACGTTTGAGTTCTATTGGGCTAGATGTAGTATGAAGAACCTCCAATCTTATACAAATTGACCATCTTGTAATTAGTGCATAGATACAATAACTGCATCAAATGGTCTCTATCAAGTTTAACATATAACATAGATGCCCTCTTTTATTATTACTACTACCTTTCTTTCTCTTAACTCATGCTTCTCTCTTCTGCTTCTCTAATGGTATTATTATAACTTGGACAAGGTCACCTTCCTCTATGCCTAGTGCCTTCCTCTCAGCTTCTGGTATGGATATCCTACCATTGCTCTGAACTGTTGTCTTGAATACTGCATTGAACCTAGTTAGGAGTTGTAGCGTATTTGCAAAGTTCTGCATGGCATCAATCTGCATTGATAGCATCTGCTTTATCATATCCATCTGCATAAGCTGGATATGGCTTGCAAATGATCCTAGATCGCTGCTGCTACTACTGCTACTACTGCTAGCACCCTTCTTCTTATACTGCTGTTGCTCTTGTTGCTGCTCCTTCTGCTCACCCATACTACTCATACTATCTCTTGCCCCTATACTCTATATAAACCAAGAAATAAATTGGAGGCGTTGTTAGTAAGTTACTTACTAGCTAACTACTCTCCCTTGTTGGCATGAATGTACTCCTTATGCTCTTTATTATGTTCTGGTTTATCCTAGCAAATGTCTCACATGCATCTGTTGCTATCTTCATGTTCTGTGTAGCAGTATCTATGCTTGCAATCATAACCTTGTTTGCTATAGATGTTGTCTTTGTCAGTGCATCGTTCAACTCATCAGTACCCCTTATCCATGCCTCTGGTACTGCTGGTAACCTCATAGGCTCTATGAACTCCCTCTGTGCACTAAGCGTTAGTTCCGTCAACTTCCTTATGCTATCTATTGCTTGATTCTGTAGATTGGTTATGGATTGCATATATGCTGGTCTTACCTTGTCAAACTCATTTATCATATTGACCACGCTATCCCTGTATATGTCGAATATACTCCTTCCAGCACGTTCAGTCTCGCTCATGGCTTATATTGGTATAAAAAACCAATATATATAAGTGTTTCTGGTTTAGTATGGTATATGGATGGGTGTAAAGGTTTATTATAACGATTCATCCTTATTGTTATGGAATGCTAGAAGAGGAGTTGGAGTTAGAGGGTATAGAGGGTATAGGACCAGTTACCAAGCAGAAGTTGATCGATGCTGGTGTAAGGAACATAATGGACCTTGTAGTTAGAGGTCCAGTAGGTATTGCTGATGTTACTGGCCTTGACCTTGACAAGGCTGTAACTATATGCAATAGGGCAAGGGTTAGGTTGGTGGAGTTAGGACTGCTGGAGAAGGACTTTGTTACTGCTAGTGAGATATACAAGAAGAGGCAGAACATAGAGAGGATATCAACAGGCTGCAGGAGTCTAGATGAGTTGCTTGGAGGGGGTGTTGAGACCCAGGCTATAACTGAGTTCTATGGTGAGTATGGCACAGGCAAGACTCAGATATGCAATACTCTATGCGTTATGGTTCAGTTACCAAAGGAGAAGGGAGGGTTAAATGCTGGCGCACTATACATAGATTCTGAGAATACGTTTAGGCCAGAGCGTATATACTCCATAGCAGAGGCTAGGGGTTTGGACCCAGCAGTAGCCCTAGACAGGATAATAGTTGCTAAAGCATACAACAGTTCACATCAGGAGTTGATACTTGAGGGGGCAAGCAAGATAATAGAGCAGCATAATGTAAAGTTACTCATAGTTGACTCTGCAGTAGCCCACTATAGGGCAGAGTTCCTAGGGAGGGGTACATTGGCAGAGAGGCAGCAGAGGCTAAACAAGTTCATGCACATGCTCCTTAGGATAGCAGAGACTTACAATGTGGCAGCAGTAGCAACAAACCAGATACAGGCTTCACCAGATATGTTCTTTGGCGACCCATTCAAGCCTACAGGTGGGCATGTTGTAGCACATACAAGTACGTACAGGGTGTATCTGAAGCGCTCTGGAAGGCATAGGATAGCAAGGATGGTAGATAGTCCATACCATCCAGAGAGGGAGGTTACATTCGTGCTGAGCGAGAAGGGCGTAGAGGATGTTGAGGAGAAGGAGAAGAAGGGGAAGGGGAGTAGTAACAGTAATAGCAGCAACGCTTAACGTATAAGCGAATATATTTAAATATACTGCATGTAGAGTTATAGTATGCTAGGTTTTGGTAAGAAACAGGTTAAGGAAGGGGATTACGTATTTGCAACTATTGATGAAGGTAGTTACAGTAAGGTAGTATTAGGATATGTTAACTTTGCAGAGATGGATAGGATTAAGGTTACAGGTATATACATAAAGCCTATAGGCTTGCTTGATAGGGCTAGGAGTGGGAGGATAACACAAAGGCAGCAGGAGGTGCTCAGATCACCTACGCCAGATAACATAATACACATCATCATAGATAGGGTTGAGTACGGTATCTTTGATGATTACCTCAAACCAAACAGTGCAATTGTAAGGATAAGTGCAAAGCGCTACTCAGAGATAGAGACATGGGTAAGGGATGGTTATCCAGAGTTATTCTCTATACTACTATCCCCCATAGATCCTAGGAGGGAGGAGGCTAGGCAGATATTCATGGAGAAGTACAACTCCATCTACGATAGTGAGTTCAAGCAGACTGTATCTGCAGTTGCTAGACAACTTCGGATACTCTAACTGATGCAACCATCCTCTACACTATGTAGTTTTATATTACCCATTGTAAAGAGGAATGCCATGGCAATGGAGTATGTTTACGCTGCATTACTACTACACAAGACTGGGCAGAAGATAGATGAGGATAGCATAAAGAACGTGGTAAAGGCTGCAGGCGTTGAGCCAGATGACGTTAAGGTTAAGGCTCTGGTTAGTGCACTTGCAGAGATCAATATAGATGAGGCTTTGAAGAGTACTCCTCTTGTAGCTGCTCCTAGCGCAGCACCAGCAGAAGCCAAACCAGCAGAAGCCAAGCCTAAGGAGGAGAAGAAGGAGGAAGAGGAGGAGAAGAAGGGCGAGGAGGAGGCCATGGCAGGGTTATCAGCACTATTCGGCTAAACTATAGATATCTGATTATATTGCAGTAGTAGAGATGATTAGAGCAGAGTGAAGGAAGGTAACAAGTATGGTAGTTACATTATAGTATAGCATAGTAGAGCATATGAGTTGTACGATCTAATTATCTATATTATTTATTGCTTGATATGCTTAAGATACCTTGCTAGCCTTCTCTCTACTGCTAGAGCATCATCATGCTCAAGCCTCATAGCCTCAACCTGTGTATAGTACTTCCTTGCATTGATACCTATGATATCATCTAGATCGAACCAGTCCCTAGGCTGTAACCTTATGCTCCTACTTGCTAGAATGGCATACTTCCACTTCCTACCATACAGTTCTACAGACTCATCATGCTCATCCTCCACAACCCCATCAGACTCCATGATCCCCCTTATCCTACCTAGATGCCTAGGATCATCCTTCTTAACCAACTGCAGTAGCAGTAGTTCACCATGCTGTATATTGAACCTTCTGTTTACAAAGAACTTCCCAACATCGAATACATTGTTGAGGTACATCCTCCTAACATTAAGGCGCCACATACATCCCTTATATTGTGATTAGAATCTATGCATTTGTGTGTATAATCGGTTAATTACTTCTATTGTTACTATTATTGTTGTTCTTTTTACTACTACTATTGCTATTAGCACTACTACTATTACTATTATTAATGCTGCTTCTCTAGTTTAGCAATTCATAATTCATTGGATATTAGCCTGTCTTGCTATTGTTTGTGCATGTGCCTCTGCAAGCATCAGCAGTTCCCTTATAACCTCTCTTGCTGGATATGCAGCATTAACTGCTAGTGTAAGTGCATTGCTGTATGCTCTACTTACTATCATTGCTATGCTCTCCTTGGTTGGGTATGCAGCATTAACTGCTAGTGTAAGTGCATTGCTGTATGCCTCTTCTATGCTCTTCCTGTATGCTTCAACATCCAACTTTAGATCCTCGCTCCTGTACACAAGACCATCCTCAAGGACCATGTGGAGGTTAACCCCAGCCTTTATGGGCTTTATGCCTAGTTTGCTGAGCAGTGATGCAAGCTTCATGGATATAACTTCCCCAGCCTTTGCAACCACGGTATCCTTTGCTATCCATACAGTCCCTTCCTCTATCTTGGTCTGTATCTTTGCCTCTCTAAACTCTGAGAGTATTGGACCTGGTGCAAGACCAGTGTTGCCTGCTGGAACAACTATATCCTCTGTTGCAACATCTCCACCCTTGGCTGGAAGATACACCTTGTTCTTCTCCAGTAGCATCTGTAACTTGAATGGGTTCATGTTTGTGAAGATGAGGAGGTTCTGACCCTCCATCTCCTTGAGTATCTTCTCTATACCCTTAACACCTGAGCCAGAGAGCGCCTTAACTGCAAGCCTGTTCTTAACCATGATCATCTTTGCCTCATCTGCAAGTATCTTCCTCAATGGCATAAGTTGCGTTGATCTTACCTTATCCATCTTAACAAGTGCTATTGCTCTATACCTGCTTGCTTCCTCCTGCAGCATCCTGTACATCCTTACCTTCTTCTCTGGATAGACCTTTGCCTGCTGCTGTTGTTGAATCATCTTGCCACCACCTTTGTTGGTATGAGCCTTGCTACTCTACCCATGGTGAACTTGAGCATTATCTCTGCTATATTCCTCTCTCCTGCTGGGAGTTTCTTCTCTACAGCATTTATAACTGCCATAGCATTCTCTGCCAGCATCTTATCATCCATATCCTCATCCCCTATCCTACATGCTACCATGAGTTGGTTCCTTGTCCTTGCCCTAGTAGATGATCTCAACCTATCAAGCATAGCATCTACTTGTGCATTGAATGGCAATGGCATAGCCATCTTGCCCTTGGGACCTAGAACTGGACCAAGCACTTTACCTACCGTTGGCATCAACTGCGTATCTGCAAGGAAGAAGTCGTACATGCTTGATAGTTTCTTTGCTTCACGCTTGTTATTTGCAAGTGCGCTCAACTCAGTACCCTCTATAACCTTGTCTGCATTGGCCCTCCTTGCTCTTAACGCTAGATCGCCAGATGCTATTACACATACCTTTGCCTTCTTGTTTGGTGTATGGGGTAATGCTACAACCTCATTGATAGAGAAGCCTTTCTTAACATCTATATCCTTCAGTACCAGTATGAGATCTACGCTCTGCTTGAAGTTCCTCTTACCTGCCTTCTCCCTTGCCTCCTTTACCAGATTGAGTAGATCTAAATCCAATTCTATCTTGCTAGATCTGATGCTATTAAAATAGTTTCCCCTTGCACTATGCTTGACTTATATGCTGAAAAATTCCCTATGCTATAGAACAATAATTATATTTATTAAGGAGTGTTATATAGATCTATGATAGATTGAACAGGCTTGATGAGTTGGATCTGAAGATACTCTACGAACTGGTTAACGATGCCTCCATATCAGTGCCAGAGATGAGTAGGAAGATAGGTGCAAACACATCGGTGATATACAGCAGGATAAAGAGACTGCTCAAGCTTGGGGTGATAAAGAAGTATACGATCATAATGGATGAGAGCAAGTTAGGGGTTAACATAAATGCTATAGTTGGGATAAACAGGGATCCAAAGGCAAAGCAGCATGTGTATGAGGAGATAAAGAATATACCTCAGGTAACTAACATCTCAGAGGTGTCTGGGAGGTTTGATATGCTTGTGAGCATAGGTGTAAAGAACCTAGAGGAGTTGCACAATGTTGTTATAAATAGGATAGGTAAGATAGATGGTATACTTAACACAGAGACGTTTGTTGAACTACACAAGAGCGAGAATAAGGCTGTGTATGTAAAGTCACTGCTTGAACAGCAGAAGCAGAAGGTAGTACTTGAATAGGTAGATAATAACACAAATTATAATTTTTAGTTGGTTGCTACTCTTAATACTAATATTATGTCTACAAAATAGTTACAATAAATAAGAAGAGTTTTTGATGGTACTATACTCTATTCCAGATACGCTCTTAACATCCAAGCCATCTTCTCATGCCTCTGCATTATTCCTATAAGGAAGTCATTTGTGCCCATGTCATGGTAGTTATCTGCAACAGTATCAGCATCCTTCCTGATGGTACGTATGATATACTCATGATCGCTCAGCAGGTTGCTTAGCATGCTCCTTGCATCTGGATACTTGCCTGGCTCCTCCTTTATCCTTGCCATGGATAGGAACTCTGCAAGCGTTCCAGTTGCATACCCTCCCAACTGCCTTATCCTCTCTGCAACCTCATCTATGATCTCATCAAGCTCTTCATACTGCTTGCCGAAGAACTCATGCAACTCATTGAAGTTTGTACCAGTAACATTCCAATGGTAGTTCTTGGTCTTGGTGTAGAGTGTATACTCATCAGCAAGTAACACTGTAAGTATCTTTATTGTACCCTCACGACTCTCCTTGCTTAGTCCTATATCTATTTTAGGTGTGGTTGTTACTGTAACCTCCATATACAATGTAACTATCCATGATATTTAAGATTTACCTACTACTATAATCGCATTGCCTATACTATACCTCTATCTTTACCTTACCATCATCTATTGCCTTCAAGACTTCCTTTGGCTTCTTCCCATCAACAGTAACACCTAGGCTACCACATGCTCCTATAACCTCCTTAACTGCTGCCATTAGGCTCCTAGCATAGCTTGAGTTGATCTTTAGCCTTGCTATCTTGAGCACCTTATCCATCGTTATATCCCCAACATACTCCTGTCCAGGCTTGCCAGACCCCTTGCTTATCCCTGCCTCCTTCATGATCAGCATCGCAGTAGGGGGTATACCAACATCTATAGTGAATTCTTTGCTCTCAACATCAACCTCAACCTTAACTGGTACCTTCATACCAGCATACTCTCTAGTCTTCTCATTTATTGCATTAACAACAGCAAGTACATTAACGCCTAAAGGTCCTAGGGATGGGCCTAGGGGTGGTCCAGCATTAGCCTCTCCTCCAGTAACAAGGAGTGATATTGTCTTCTTCTCTCCCATACCATTATGCTCTTTCAATGATATTATTATTCTTAACCATTCATTATACACGCATTAACCTTCTCCCAAAGAGAAGTGCAGATGCAGTAGCAGTTATCATCACTATCATTGCTGCAGGGAACTCTGGTACAACGTTTATGGTGAACCCAGCATCCTCACCTGTGTTGTTAACATCCCTTATCAGAATGGTTAATGGGCCCTTATGCTCCTCCTTGAATATGAACTCATGTACATACCCTGCATGCTCTGCATACTCCTCGAATATGATACTTCCATCCTTCATTATAACAAATGTGTGTGGCACTATATCCCTCAACTCTCCTGTAACACTATCCATGAACTCATGGGAGAACCTTACAGGCATGTTTGGCTCTATAACTGCTGGTTCTACTATCAACTCTACATGCAAACCTGCTACAGTGCTAGCAGCATGTAACTTGCTAGTATCATGCATCCTATCCTTATCGTGAGCCCCATCCTCCATACCCTCAGCATAACCCATGCCCAAGAATGATGAGAGTAACAGTACCATCATACCAACAGTATTCATGATGGTTAGATTGATCCTTACCATGGAGATGGTTAGCAATTTACTGTATATAATATTATCTGGCTATAATACCATTGTTATTATTACCATCATTATTATCCATTAATCTCATTCAGCCTTCTGCTGCTGTGATGCCTTCTGTAGCAACTTGAGGTAGTTTGTATCTATAGTTACTGGTAGTTGGTATTGAGCATCCAGTAGCACAACCCTTGCTTCTTGCTTATCGTAATCAACCCTTGTTATCCTTGCCTTCATACCCTTGAATGGTCCTCCTATTATCTCAACAACATCATCTACTGCAAGCTCACTTACTGCTGGCTTCTTTATGAGCATCCCCTCTATATCCTTAAAGTCCATCTCACCCTTCAACTGCCCCCTAACATGCTTGAGCCCAGATAATGCCTCTATCAAAGCATTCCCATCCATAGCCTCTATGATTATGTAGCCCTTCATGTTATCTAGCACGAGTACGGATAGTATGCCTATGTTCTTTATTGCTATTCTATTCTCTATAAGCCTTGCAACTGTATGCTCCTGCCCCCCAGTAGTCCTTATTATGAAGAATTTAGACTCTGGCAACCCAACTAGCCTCCGAATGTTAGTGTTATGTACGTTGCTATCAACTGTATTATGAATGCTAGTACCCCTACAACCCCTAGCCCTAGGAGGAGCATCCTCAAGTGTATATTGTACTCCTCCCTATCTGGCTTCTTGGTTAGCTTGAGCGTATTGTACATCTCCCTCAACCTGTTCTCTATCCTTGCTAGCATGCCTATTCTATAAATAAGACATAATATAATATTTCTTTCCATGTACCCATTACTGATAGCCTCAAGGGATGATATCTGTGCAATGAATATGGCATCATACCTAATCACTCAGTGCAGTATGGAGGTGTATAATGATGGGAGTAATAGCAGCAGTAGGAAGATCTACTCATGCCCATACTTTGCTCTCATGCTAATAGATGGTAGTGTACTAGAGGCAGAGTGGATAGACCAATGGCTTAGTAGTAATAGTAGTAATAGTAATAGTAAGAAGCATGATAGCAATGATACCAATGCAACTATGGTTATTGATGTTGATTGCTACATCTTCCTATCAAGGCATAGATCTAAGAGCAATAAGCCTACCCTAACATGCCATAGTACTGGGAACTTCTCACATGCTGTCATGGGAGGTAACGCTAGAGAGTTGGCATACACGTATCCAAGTCTTCAGAAGTGCTACATGCTAAACCTCTACTCAAATAGGGGCAAGGTTCCAAACTACGATATAGTTATAGAGGCTACACATCATGGTCCAACATCCCTAGCAAAGCCTGTACTCTTCATAGAGATAGGCTCTAGTGAGAGGGAATGGAGTGATATGGATGCTATTAGCGTTACATGTGAGTCTCTGCTATCCAGCATAGTAAACTTCAAGGAGTATGGTAGAAAGGTTGGGATAGCACTTGGAGGAACACACTACCCTGAGAAGTTCACAAATCTGCTTATAGACTCTGATATAGCATTGGCAAGTGTTGCATCTAAGCATAACCTTAAGCACGTTGATGAGTTAATGCTTAGGCAGATGATAGCAAAGAGCATAGAGCCTGTAAGGTACATAATACTTGACTGGAAGGGTCTAGGGAGTGAGAAGGATAGAATAGTTAACCTTGCAAATAGTGTTGAGGGGATGGAGGTGATCAGGGTATAATGAACATGAGTATGGATGAGATGAGTATTATGGTATACAGATTGGTTAGCATGGTACCTGAGGGTAGAGTCTGTACATACTCAGATTTAGCAAGGGCGTTAGGGAAGCCAAAAGCATACAGGTTAGTTGGGAAGATATTGAATAGGAATCCTAACCCAGTAGTTGTACCATGCCATAGGGTTGTAAGATCAGATGGTAGAGTAGGAGGGTACATGCATGGTTATGAGGCTAAGAGGAGGCTGCTTGAGGGTGAAGGTATAAGGATAGATGGTAAAGGGATGATAGTTGACTTTGATTCTGTAAGGTTCAGGTTAGATAAAATAAATAGGTGATAAGGCTCAGCCCATGAGCACAGCCCTTATATCATCCAGTTTAGCCTTTACAGCATCCTCATAGTAACTATCAACTACAAGTATGGTTGCTCCTACACCAGAGCCATCCTTAAGACCTACACCACCAACAGTAACATTATTGCCGAATAGGAACTCCTTATCAAGATCATCAACTGTCAGTGGTGAGCCATCTGCCTTCTTTATAGTTGGGTCTATTACAAACCTTATAGTATCTGCAGGGGCTAGTATATTACCATCGTTATCGTACTGCCCCTTGAGAGATGCTCCACTTCTAGCATCGTCTCTAAGCCTCATCCCTACAATACTCTCTATTGCATTCAGTGCTGATCCAGCATCCATCTTTGTATATGGTAGTATGAAGACAGTAAGCCTCCCACTCTGTACAGGTTCAGGTCCAGTATAGGTTAGATTTGCGCCATACGAACTCTCTCTTTGGATCTTCTCCATAAGCCTCTCATCTACACTAGGATAATCGTTGAAGGCCCTTATCCCTACTATTCCTGCTATTGCTATAACAACTATTATTGCTGGTATAATATAATAATAGCGCCTCATCATATCCCATCCCTCACACTATAAGGTTAAGTACAGCATAAGCATATATATATCCTGTGGTTGATGTACTCCCTACTCTACCTACAAGGATGAATTTATCTGTATCATTGTAATCTATAGGCTCTGCTATTGATAACGCTGCCATTCTATCATCTAGCGCACAACTGCTACCCATACCAACACACTGTGTGAAGCCTTTAGTTCTCGTTGAACCGTCTACCCTTAACTCTGTAAAGAAGAACCCTCCATAGCCTACGAACTGCTCAAAGTTGCTTACTGCTAGTGCACCGCAACCACTACTGCTATTACATGTGTAAGATATACTCATATACGTACTACTACAATTTACTGTAGTAAAACTCGTGCTTGTAGTTGACCAAGTGCATGGCAGTGTTTTATTCCATACTCTTACAGCTGTAGCCTCATTAATGGGTATACTAGTGCTAACTATACTGCCTAATACTGATACTACCAAGGATAGTTGGAGTAATCTAACTACTCTTGACTTCATTAAAGATGAATATCACTTTCTGATATATATAGCGATCAAAAGAATTAGATTCAATACACTATTATTATAATCACACTTGTTTTCTCTTCTCCTCTTCAACAAGAGACCTTAGATGTGCTAAAGATCTTACCTGTCCTCCCTTTATCCTCCTATACAATGACCAGAACACTTTGTTGCTTATCTCCTTCCTATCCTTCAAGACCTTCAGATACCTCCTGTATGCCCTAACCTTCGTTACCCACAACTCCTTCTTGCCCTGTCTTGCACTCTTCTTCCCTTCCTTAGAGCCTTTGCCTTTACCCCTCTTCTTCTCTTTAGCATGCTTTATCCTTGCCCTTCCCCTAGATGTACCCTTTATACTCTTGATGAGTATGGTCCTTGCAGTCAATAGACTCCTCATATCTGCCCTAGTTATAGCATCCTCAACATCCTCAAGATAATTTGGGTCAAACTTTATCCTGTTTGCTCCTACTCCCAATGCTCTAGCAGCAAGTTTACGCTTGTTCTTAAGGTTCATAGCAATAACACCCCATCCTCACCCATCATGACTCATGGATTTAAAACCTTTATACCCAACTCTTTAGCCTTGCTTATAATCATTGCTCTCTTCCTTGCACCTACAGTAGATGCTATCCTTGCTGCATCCCTTGAAGCATCTAATCTACTCAACTCCTCAACATTATGAACCAACACATCTCTATAGCCAGATGGATGAAGGTACCTTGCTACTCTAGGCCCTCTATAGCCTACCTTCACTATCTTTGGCCAGCCTTTAACCTGTAAGCGCATCTTGCTATCTATACCCTTGGGCTTCCTCCAGTTCTCCTTGACACGCTTGTACCTCCAACTCTCCTGCCTAACGAATTCAGGCTTCCTTGCCTTCACTGCCCTCCTGAGTTCCAGCAACTCCTTGTTTATCATGACAAGATCTCTTACTTTGCCCCTCCAGTTAAATATATTTCTATTCTGTAAGGAAAGGAGAAGCTCTACAAATAGTTAAATAACCCATCATTATGCCCATCCCTATGGACTTTAATGGGCTTGAACTGAGCATAAACGGTTATTCTATAAGCCCAAGCAAGGTGTACAGGAACCCTTCTGTTGATGATCTTGTAAGGATGGCTCTTGAGAGGAGAGAGGGTACCCTAGCATCAAATGGTGCACTAACAGTCTACACTGGCAAGTACACTGGAAGGTCCCCTGATGACAAGTTCATAGTCAGGGATGAGTATACAGATGATGCTGTAGATTGGGGTAACGTTAACCATCCATTCGAGCCAGATGCGTTCGATGCACTCTGCAAGAGAGTTGTAGAGTACCTTAATGGCAAGGAGCTCTTTGTGTTTGATGGTTATGCTGGGGCAGATGAGAAGGCAAGGCTCAACCTAAGGGTTGTAACAGATACAGCATGGCAGAGCCTATTTGCAAGGAACCTATTCATAAGGCCTAAGGATAGTGAGTTAGATAAGTTTGAGCCAACATTTACAGTAACATCCATAACAGGGTTCTTTGCTGATCCTGCAAGGGATAAGGTTAGGAGCGAGGTCTTCATAATCCTAAACCTTACAAAGAGGATAACCCTTATAGGAGGAACCTCGTATGCTGGGGAGATAAAGAAGGCTGTATTCTCTGCAATGAACTACTACCTCCCAGAGAAGGGTATAATGCCAATGCACTGTGCAGCAAACATGGGTAGAGATGGAGATGTAGCATTGTTCTTTGGACTCTCTGGTACAGGGAAGACAAGCCTATCTGCAGATACTAGCAGGATGCTCATAGGGGATGATGAGCATGGATGGTCTGATGATGGTGTATTCAACTTTGAGGGAGGGTGCTATGCTAAATGCATAAACCTGAGCAGAGAGAAGGAGCCACAGATATGGGAGGCTATAAGATATGGAGCAATAATGGAGAATGTTGTCCTTGATGAGAGTGGTAATCCAGACTACAAGGATGCAAGCATAACAGAGAATACTAGAGTAGCATACCCTCTAGAGTACATACCAAACTCCATAATACCAAGCAAGGGACCTCATCCAAAGGTTATAATCTTCCTTACAGCAGATGCGTTTGGAGTGCTACCTCCTATAGCAAGGCTCAGTAAGGAAGGTGCTATGTACCACTTCCTATCAGGCTACACGAGTAAGTTGGCAGGCACTGAGAGAGGTGTAACAAAGCCGAAGGAGACGTTCTCAGTATGCTTTGCTGCTCCATTCATGCCTAGACCTGCTATGGTATATGCTAAGATGCTTGGAGAGAGGATAGAGAAGTATGGCACAAGAACATACCTAATAAACACTGGATGGATAGGAGGGCCATATGGAGTTGGTGAGAGGATAAAGATAGAGTATAGTAGGGCAATGGTGAAGGCTGCTATAAGCGGGGAGATAGAGAAGGCAAGGTTTGTTAATGATGGGATATTCAACCTTGATATACCAACATCATGCCCAGGAGTACCAGATAACATACTCATCCCTAGGGAGAGTTGGCAGGAGAAGGATGCATATGATATTGCAGCAAAGAGACTTGCAAGGCTCTTCGTTGAGAACTTCAAGAAGTTCAAGGATGTGCCTAAGGAGGTAGTTGAGGCTGGGCCTAGAGTATACGATGTGTAATCCTATTAACGACTTCCTGATCAACCAACCATTAATTAATTAATAATAGCGTTAACTGCCTTTTGATGTAATTATTAATTGCTAGTACTACTATCAACCTTACCATCACCACCATCATAATCTTTACCTTCCCTATCGTCCTTCTTCCCACCCCTCATCTTATCCATCTCAACATCATCAACGCCTTCATGATTTGCTATACGCTCCATTGAACCTACATCTACATCTCCTCCTACACCATCCATTTTTGTGTCTGTTGATGGGCTCTCCAACTCATATTCAATATCCTTGTGCACATCCTGCCCCTCTTTTGCATGCACAATAGGATTGTCAGCATCAGAAGAACCATGCCTCGTATCATTACTAATTGCATAACTACCATCTATAGCATCATCATGACCATGCCTCCTGCTTAGTACCAATGCTATAACCACAACCATGCCTACAAACCCCATGAGTATGAAGATCTCTCTTATGGGCAGTGATTGTGACTCAACAAGTACCACGCCATTGCCTACACTGTTAACCTCTACAGTTGATAATGCCTTTAGCATACCGCTATCTGTGATAACTGATGCATCTATCCAGTACTCACCCTTGTTGATCACTGGAATACCTGCTGATCTACTATCAGGTGTGAGTGTTACCAACCTGCTCTTCATACTTACTGGATCTGTAACCTTGACCCTTGCAGACTTCCAGCCTTCTCTACCATCCAGTGAGAGGAGAAGCATACCATCTGAGTTTTTAGCATGGATTGATACAGGGTTTATGTAGATGCTCATGGGTATTGAGAGTATAGTTGGACCATTGCTACTTCTTACAATTAACCTGCCCTCATACCTGCTCCCATCACCACTTGCTTTAAGTGTACTAACAGTAACATGTATTATTGCATTCCTCTCACTTATGATCTGAACCTCAGTATCCACATCAACTCCATCATCATCATCAACCTTGCCTTGCCATTGTACCAGTATGCTATTGCTACCATTACTACTATCATCAAATCTATACGGCTCAAGTGCCCTCAACGTTATGCTCTTGCTCACCTTAGCATCCTCCCCAGGGTTTAGATAGAACATCAGAGTATGTGGCAAAGCAACGAACTCTGCACTCAGTGCCTTATCCACCGCAAGCCTACCAGAACCAGCAGAATCTAATGGATATGGCTCATCATATATATCTGTTATAGGCTCTGCAGTTGTTATAAGCAGAGATGCTACTTCCTCAGGTCTCAGATCTGGATGCTTCTGGAGGAGGAGTGCTGCTGCTGCACTCACATGGGGTGCAGCAAAACTTGTGCCAGTGTTCATTGCATATGAACCATTAAGGCTAGTGGAGTTTATCCCAGCGCCAGGAGCAACCAGATCTGGCTTGATGTAGAATGGTGATGCTGGACCCTTTGAGCTGAACGAAGCAACCAGATCTGGCTTTGAGAATATCCTCAACTCTATGCTAGATACTACTCCCTTATCCAACATCTCCTTGATCCTTAGACCATCCTCTCTAGATATGGATACAACTGGTATACTTGGTCTATAGTCTGATGAGTTGTTATCATGTATAAGCGTGCCATAGAATAATCCAGGCTCGTTGTTATACACTATAAGTGCTATAGCACCTTTACTTGAAACATTCCTCTCCTTGTCAGAGAAGTATACAACCTCCCTCCTCTCAACCCCATTCACTATCTGCACAGGACCTCCCCTCTCTGCAAGCACTATCTTACCCTTAAGGTCCAAACCATTAACATCCCTTGCTGTAGCAAAGTTAGTATACACCAATTCTCCTCTTATTATGCTCTCATCACCATCTATTGCAGAGCCAAGCATGGGTATTGCCTCAAACTTTGCATCGTTTATCTTGAGTGTAGCGATCATACTTGATGGAGTGCTTAATGTTGCACCAACAGTTATAGCATCCTTTGCTGTTGCTGGACTCCCCATACCATTCTGCCCACTGTTCCCTGCTGCTACAACAACCACTACACCTTTCCTTACAAGGTTGTTCACAGCATTATCTATATCCTCATTAACCCTATCCATACCTATGCTTATATTCACTATATCTGCACCATCCCTTGCTGCTCTCTCCAACGCTCTAACTATATCTAGTGAGGATGTGTAGTTGCTACCAGAGGCTATCTTGTATGCTAGTAGTTTGGCCTTTGGTGCTATACCCTTCATCTCACCATCAGCAGCTATTATCCCTGCAACGGCAGTCCCATGACCATCAACATCTAATGGATCATCATCCTTATCAAGGAAGTCATAACCTGCTATGACCTTGCCATCCTTACCAAACCCATAAAGGTCCTTATGTGTGTAATCTACTCCAGTATCTATCAATGCTACCTTTATACCCTCTCCTGTCAATGCTCTACCATGCCCATCTCTCATGCCTTGTATTCTGCTAAGCCCTATTATCTCAAAGCTTGTTGGTGATATGAATGAGGATGAAGATTGTTGAGGTTGGGACTGTGCATCAACTATCCTTATAGCCTCATCAATGCTAACCCTCTTCACAATCTCCTCCTGCTTCAACATCTCAACCTGGTCTGAACGTATGTATGCTATAGCCCCATATGCAACATTACTTAGCATATCTATTGGTTTGATATCATAGCCTTTGCTGCTAAGATAAAGCAGTAAGTGCTCTACATCATCAGTATAAGCATCAGTGAACTCTACCATAACCTTGGAGTATGTATGTGCTTGGGCAATGGATGTTATGAGCGATTGTGATGGCAGTAGTAAATATGAGTGCGAGAGTAGTAGTATAATGAGTGGTATTACTACTACTGGTAGTAATGCCCTCCCTTTTAACATTATAATAACTTATACACTAGCAAGAATTAATGCTTTACCATATAGGATTAATTTAACACATACATAACTATAACCATCACAATAACCTATAATAACCATAACCTCCATCCATTCATTACTTCCTTAACCACCTATGCAAAGCCTTGATAGTGCTTAATACATCATCATACTATCATGCTTCACATCACTACCCCCTTACTCATTTTAACATTTGTATGAATTAACCACCTTTGATATAATTAATGTTTATACTCATGAAGTAAATATAAACATTATGTAAATCTATTCATTAAGATACTGCTAATGAATGAACCCTCTCTAGGAGCATATATGCATGATCCTCAACATCCTTGCTATTACATGGTACCTTATCCAGCCCCAACCCACCTGAAGCCAGTGCAATATACGCTGCTGCTACTCCATAGCATAGTGCCCATACAACATCTCTATTACTCACATAGGCTGAGGTATATGCACCAGCGAATATATCCCCTGCCCCAGTGCTGTCCCTGCTTGCAATAATATCTGTAGTAAGTTCATAAACCTTGCCTCTACTACGCATAAGCACTCTATTATCCATGCTAAGTATCACGGTATCTGAGTACTTGCCTAGGATATTGAGTGAAGAATATCCATGCATGCCTGTAAGCGCATAAGCCTCATCCAGATCAACCTTTATAGCATCGATCCTCAATTCCTTCAGGTTACTGCTGCCCATTAGGCTTATACTCCCATCCCTACTATCTACCCTCCTTAACATACCTTGGGGATCTAGGAAGGTGAATCCAGAGGATCCAGAGAGTGCCCTCATAGCATCCATGCTTATCTCATTGATCACTGGACTTATTATGCATGCATCAACTCCTGCTCGTATATACTCCTCTATCGTATCTTGCGTTATATCTGCACACCTTGCAAGAAGGAAGAGTGATCTACTCTGCCTATTACCATCAACCATCATCACCAGCCTAAACCTAGTGGTTGGTAGATCGCAGAATGCAGTAGATGGTATGCTTATGCCATACTTCCTGCTCAGCGTATCAGCATACCCTCTAAAGTCAATCCCAACCCTAGTCACCAGCATTATATCATGGAGTCTACTAGCCATTAGGCTGGCATAGCATACTGGCCCACCTATAGTTATAATCTCGCCTCCCCTTGCATGTACATCTGCTCCATCACTACCAACACTATCCCCTTCTTCATCTGCATCTAGCCCTAAATCCATCCTAACTATGTGATCTATAGTTGCATGCGATGCTACAGCTACCCTCACACCCAAATTGGATAGAATAAGGTTTAATTAATATGATTATGTTCAAGGATTGATCGGTATGGCGAAGTACACACTACCAAACCTGCCATATACGTACAGTGCACTTGAGCCTCACATAGCAAGGGAGATAATGGAGTTGCACCACAGCAAGCACCACCAGGCTTATGTTAATGGGGCAAATGCTGCCCTTGAGAAGTTGGAGCAGGCAAGGAAGAACAACTTTCAAGGAGTTGATGTTAGAGCAATAGAGCGAGACCTATCATTCCACCTATCTGGTCATATACTACACTCCATATTCTGGCCAAACATGAAGCCATCTGGAGGAGGCAAGCCTGGAGGATTGCTTGCAGATATGATAAATGCAAACTTTGGAAGTTTTGATGCATTCAAGGCACAGTTCACAGAGACAGCAAAGAGCGTAGAGGGTATAGGATGGGCTATGCTTGTGTATGAGCCTAGTAGCGACCAACTCCTAACCCTCAACATAGAGAAGCATAACATGCAGGCTGCCCATACTACAGTACCATTGCTTGTGCTTGATGTCTGGGAGCATGCATATTATCTACAGTACAAGAACGATAGGGCAAGTTACATAAATGCATGGTGGAATGTTGTGAACTGGGATGATGCAGAGGCAAGGCTGAGGAAGGCCAAGGCATAACCACATTTATTATTTTTGTGTATATCTTCTTCATGGGCAAGTACATGCTCAAGTGTAGGCTATGCGATGAATCATTCATGAGTTATGAGGATTATGAGAGGCATGTTGTAGATGAGCATAGGGATAACCTTGCATACAGGTTCAAACCAATTATAGTTAGGGAGGAGGGAGGAGAGGAAGGAGGAAGGGAGTAGTAGTAGCATACCCATGGGTTAATAAATGAAGAAGAGGGTAATGCATCTATCTATCTATTAGTAGGAAGCAGGTAATGCATTTATAAACTGGGATAATGAACGATACTTATGAGCGCAGAGGAGAGACTATACTCCCTAGCAGCACAACTCAAGATGCTCGAGGCTTACCTTAACGATCTTATCGCTAGAGAGGCAACCATAGTCAGGTTCGTACAGGATGCTAGGCTTGCAATAGATGCTATAAGGGGGTTAGATGCAAAGGATGGAGGGGATCTATACACGCTTATGCCAATAGGCATGGGGGTTTATGTACATGCCAAGGTTAGTACAAAGGATAAGCTCTTGGTTAGTGTAGGCTCTGGAGTAGCAATAGAGAAGAGCAGGGAGGATGCCATAGCATACATAGAGTCTAGGGTTAAGGAGCTTGAGAGTGCTCTCATCTCAATCAGCAACCAGAAGCAGGAACTGCAGTCAAGGATAGAGGGTGTAAGGGGTGAGATGAACTCCATCATGCAGCAGATGCAAGGTGAGGAGAGGCAGAGGCAGAAGGGCTGAAAGGTAAGAAAGAAAGATCTGTGAGGTGGAGAGCATAAATGTTCGATAGACTCAAGAAGGCCTTCTCAAACATTGTAAAGGGGTTAAGCGAGAAGGAGTTAAGTGAGGCTGATATAGATAAGGTATTCTCTGAGATAGAGATAGCACTGCTTGAGAGTGATGTTGCACATGAAACAATAACGTACCTTCATGATACACTGAAGAGGGAACTTGTAGGTAAGAGGTTCGATAAGAGTAGGGATAATGAGAGTATAGTGAAGGATACACTCAAGGATATAATGATCTCAATATTCAACAACGCTGGCACCCTAGATATAATAGAAAGAATAAACAGCAAGAAGGATAGGGAGAAGGAGCCCTATACCATACTCTTCCTTGGCATAAATGGTACTGGCAAGACAACGACTATAGCAAAGTTTGCCAACATGCTTAGGAAGCATAACATCTCCTCAGTTATAGTTGCTGGCGATACGCATAGAGCAGGAGCAATAGAGCAGATAACTGAGCATGCAACTAGGCTAGGGATAAAGGTTATAGCACAACGCTATGGTGCTGATCCAGCAGCAGTAGGTAGGGATGGTGTGCTCTATGCTAAAGCACATAGGGTAGATACAGTGCTCATAGATACAGCAGGTAGGATGCAGACAAGCAGGAACCTCATGGATGAGATGGCAAAGATAGTAAGGGTTGTAAAGCCAGATCTTAAGATATTCGTTGGTGACTCTCTTGCTGGTAACGATACCATAATGCAGGCTAGGGAGTTCTTGAGGTACACAGACTTCAATGCTATAATACTCACTAAGAGTGATAGCGATTACAAGGGAGGCTCTGCACTATCAATAGTGCATGTTACTAACAAACCAATAGTGTATCTTGGTGTAGGGCAAGGCTACGATGATCTTGTACCATTCAATGCTGAAGAGTTTGTTGAGCAGATAGTTGAGGGTAATGGTAAGAGATAAGGAAGGTGGAAGGAGGGATGAGGAAGGAGGGAGGTTATATGAAGCACATCTTAACTCTAATGGAGTTGGATAGCAAGGATATAGCGAGGATCCTCAAGGTTGCAGAGATGATGAAGGGTAAAAGAGATAGGAGAGGGAGGAAGGGAGGAAGAGGAGGGAGAAGTAGAACATTCGAGAGGCTAAAGGATAAGGTATTCGTTATGATATTCCAGAAGCCATCTACTAGAACAAGGGTGAGCTTTGAGGTTGCCATGAGAGAACTTGGAGGTTATGCTATAGTGCTGAATGCTAATGATATACAACTCTCAAGGGGAGAGAGTATAGAGGATACCGCAAGGACACTATCAAAGTATGCTGATGCAATAGGGGCTAGAGTCTATGCACATAGCGATGTTGAGAGGCTTGCTAGGGCAGCAGATGTGCCAGTGATAAACATGCTATCAGACCTATACCATCCATGTCAGATACTTGGCGACCTTCTAACAATAAAGGAGGTTAAGGGTAAGCTTGCTGGGCTAACGCTTGCATGGGTTGGTGATGGCAACAATGTATGCAACAGCCTAATAATAGGAGCAGCACTAACAGGCATGATCATGAAGGTTGCATCTCCTAAAGGTTATGAGCCATTGGCAGATGCGGTGAACTTTGCTAGAGAGCATAATGGCTATGTTGAGATCATGGAGGATCCAAGGGATGCTGTAAGGGATGCTGATATAATCTATACAGACTCATTCGTATCAATGGGTAAGGAGGCTGAGAGGGAGGAGAGGCTCAAGGTGTTCCTACCAAGGTATCAGGTCAACGATGATCTCATAGCATTAGCGAAGAGTGATGTTATATTCATGCATTGCTTGCCAGCAAAGCGTGGAGAGGAGGTTACAGATAGCGTAATTGATGGTGTACACTCCGTTGTATGGCAGCAGGCAGAGAATAGGCTGCATGCACAGAAGGCACTACTGTATATGCTGTTAACAGATGCAGAGGATAAGAGGATGAAGAGAGGTAGGGACGTTGGGAGGCTAACGAGGTCTAGATCTGGTTATAGTAGGGGTATATAATTTACTAACAGGATGGATGAATGATTGCTTGCTTAATCAATGCCCAATCTATCCAGGATTAATATTATGGATGAAATAAAGATGATGGTGTGTTGGATTTATTTGCTATTTATTTATTGCTTGCTTGCTTGATGTTAGTTGGTTAGTTGATTGATTGATTAATGGATTGGTTTACTTTAGGCTATACCATCATCATCCATCAGGTATGCTGATGATCCTCTAGTGCAGCAAGCACGTACTGTGCAAAGTAAGGCTCTGGTACAGCACCCTCAAACTCTATCCTATCATTTATCACAACCTTGGGCACTGCCATAACATTGTACCTATTTGCGAGCTGAGGGAACTCTATTGACTCTATCATGTGTGCAGTTATGTAATCACTCTCCATAGCAAACTGATGTGCTAGCCTAACCATCTTTGGACAGTATGGGCATGTTGGTGTCACGAATACCTTTATGTTTATGCTCTTATCTACCCTCTTCAGTACTTCCCTAGTTGTATCTGCCAGCCTTGTCCTCCTGTTAGATACATCTATTATATCATCCAAGAGTGCACCAAACTCATACCCTGTAGGTATCCCAAAGAACCTTATCCCATAATCCTTCTCCCCTATCAGTGCTAGTGCGGGTATCTTATCTATTGCATACTCTTTAGCCTTTGCCTCATGCTCAACGAAGTCATACACCTCAACATGTATCTTGCCATCTGCAAGTGATGCAAGTTCTTCCATCAGTTCTCTATTCTCCCTACAGTATGAGCACTCAAAATCCTGTGTGAATACAACTAGCCTTACATCATGCTTTAACTTCTTTGCAAATATCTCCCTTATATGCTGCTGCTCCTTTGCTGGGATGAGCATGATTATGCTAGCTATAGATAGTATTTAACCATTAGGATTATTTGCGCTTCTGATAATGATGGGATGTAATGTAATGTAATGTGATGGGATGGGATGGGATGATTATAATGACTAACTAAGCAGATATGCTAAAGCCTCTTCAGCCTTGGATTCACTATAGCATCCAATGCATTACCTATGAGTACGAATGCTAGTCCCGTTAATGCTATCATCAAGCCTGGAGGGACTATCCACCACCATAACCCTCTTGCAGCAGCGCCATACAGGTTTGCATCATGCAGTATCTGCCCCCAAGTTGGCATAGTAGGATCTCCTAAGCCTAAGAAACTAAGTCCAGCCTCTGTTATTATTGCACCAGGCACTGATATGGCTATACTTGCAAATGTGTAAGGCAGGAGTTGTGGGAATATATGCCTGAATATTATCTTAATGCTTGATTGGCCCATGAGCTCTGCTGCCTCAACATATGCTAGGCTCTTTATCTGGAGTGCTATACTTCTAGATACCTTTGCTATTCCTACCCATCCAAATATTATTAGATAAGCAACTATGAGGAGTATACTCCTCCCTACAGATACTGCTAGAAGGATGAGCAATGGTAGTGCTGGTAGTGCATAAACAACATCGTTTGCCCTCATCATAACCTCATCTGTAGATCCTCCCTTGTAGCCAGAGATTATACCATAAACCATTCCTATAAGCACCGATATTGATGCTACAGATATGCCTATGAAGAGTGCTATAGGTGCACCCCATATCAACCCTATGCTCAGATCCCTCCTGAGATCATCAGTGCCTAGGAGGCCATAGACCTTGCCACCAACTATGAATCTGCTTGCAAGTACCTCATCCCTCTCATCAAATAGGAAGAACCTTGCCTCAACATTATATACCCCTTTCATAACCCTCCTCTCCTCATACGATGAGAATACTGCAGTTACTGTAGCATCCCTACTTATTGAGAACCTGTACTTGCTAAGGTTATTTGCTATACCATCCTGCACAGCCCTATCAGTTGAGAAGAGCGTTGACTCGTAAACCTGTTCATTGCTAGCATATGGAAGGGATACTCTAGCAAGTTCTATGCTATCTTTATCTGGCCTAGTTATGGTGAGTAGGAGCAATGGTGCTGAACCCTCATACCTGATCCTGTAGTTCAGCATAAAGTCGCTAGGGAACTCATCATAGGCGTAGTTGAAGGTGTATCTATGCGTAACTATCCTCAACGAGTCTGAATCCTCTATGCTCACCTCTGGCCTCTCAAGTATAAGGTGCTCTGGCTGCTTGCTTGAAGAGAGTACGTTAACCCATGCTGGCATTGCACTCCTAGGATAGAATGTCCATGCAGATGGATTATTCCACTCTTTAAGCCTCTCAAGTGGTGTTGATGTGAATGCAATTATGGATACTGCTAGAAGGATGAACAGTATAGTTAGTCCAGCAAGACCTACCCTACTCCTCCTAAACTCAGCCCATATGTATGCTAGAGAGATGGATTGATCACCCATTGATGCTCACCATCTACATGCTAACTAGCCTACCTTTACTCTAGGATCGAAGTAGCCATACAGTATATCTGCTATGAATATGCTGATTAGGAATACAAGTGTTGTTATGTATGTTAACCCTACTATCACTGGAAGGTCAAAGACACTTATAGCATCGAAGTACAGTTTACCTATCCCAGGCCAATCGAATACAGCCTCAGATATTATTGCCCCACCTATGGATGAGGAGAGTGAGAGAGAGACTATGGTAACTATTGGAGGTGCTGCATTCTTTACAGCATGTGCATAGACTATCCTCCTCTCAGGTATGCCCATAGCCCTCTTTGCCATTATGAAATCCTCGCTAAGTATACCTATGATGAGGTTCCTCACTATATAACTCCATGAGCCGAAGCCTATGAGTACCATGGTGAGCAAGGGGAGCAGCATGTGATAGAGCAATGCTATTGGGTATGAGGGATCTGATGCTGGTACAACAGGGGTTGCCCTTGCAGGGAATACGTTGAGTGTGAATGCAAAGATTAGGATCATGAGCATACCAGTCCACCAGAGAGGGAAACTACTGCTTATAACAGCGAATGCAGAGTTTACCCTATCAACAATGCTACCATACCTCCTTGCAGCAAATGCTCCTATTAATACACCAATAGCAGCAACTATTGCTGTTGCTGTTGTGAATAGTAGCACAGTCCTTGGAAGCCTCTCCATTATTATATCTGAAACCTTACTTGAGCCACCTTCACTTATGAGGAAGTATGCTCTACCAAGATCGAATGTTAGTATCTTTAGCATGGTGAACCAGAGCCTCTTTGGAGAGTGCCATGGCTCATCCAGCCCTATTGCCCTCATCCTTGCATCTATCTGCTCCCTAGTGTACCTCTCAAGCTCTTGAGTGCTCATCCCAGCTATCAATGCTCTATTGTTTACCACCTCCTGCCTCACCTCATGCTCTATTGAGAGCCTAAGTATGTTATCCATGCTTGGGCCTAGGAGCGCTATTGTTATGAAGATTATGAAGAAGAGCACTATGAACATGTTTATGGTACGCTTGAGCATGAACCTACCAAAACCCATACCTTGCTTCCACTCACCTATCCATTCATTCTTTCACATAACTCTAAATTTATATCTTATTATTGGTATATTTTGTTAGGAATCTAAGCAATTTTATGCTATCCTCCTCCTTAAGACTCCTCTTATTTGATTGTATGTAAGACTCGAGTGCTGATAACTCGCTACTGCCTATACCCTTCTCCCTTGCCTTGCCTATTATTGCATCATATGTTCTGTAAGGGAAGTAGATCCCCTTTGCTATACTCACAAGCCTCCTCCTTGTATCATTGCTTATAACTCCAGCCTTGTATGCATGGTAGAGTGTATACCTTATATCGATCAATGCTTCTGAGTGCAATGAGTAATCGTTGCTATTGAATGTAACAGCAACCTCATCATCCCCCTCTATCCTCCCCTGCTTGTATAACCTGAATATAGTACCAATACCTTTCATGCCTAACCTCTCCAACTCAACTGCTCTAAGTGCACCTATGCTGGCTGCACCAAAGACCTTTGCACCCCTTGCAATTGCAGTGTACACCTCTATTGGTGTTGGTGGGTAGTCTTGGAGGAAGACACCATCTATTAGCCCTATTATAGCATATCTATCAACCTTCAAGAGATCGCCCTTCCTTGCTGGAGGTTTATACTCTGCATCTATCAGTATGCTTTTAGCCTTATCCCTGCTCAAGCTTGGACCTAGAAATATGATTATCTTACTCTTGCTCTTACTCTTATCCTCATCACTACCAACATGCATGAACCAACATCACCTACTACCTTCCAACGCTCATGATGAATAGATGTGCATGTACCTCATAGCCCTTGAGCCTATCACACTCTTGCTCACCTTGAACGTCTCAAGCCCTGGCACTATTACCCTAACAACTGAGACCCCAAGCCTCTCATCTGTAAGGTTAACAAATATAACCCTGTTTAGGCCACTGCCCTTCAACCTCTCCAGTATGAACTCAATATCATCAAGTACATCTCCATTCTTCTCATCCCTTATGCTCTCATACCCTATTCTCTTGCTTGAGTGCATGAACTGCCATGCCTTATTCTCAGCAGTATTGCCCATCTCATAGTTCATCCTCCTCAGATCATCCCTTGCACCCTGTATGTTTGCTGCCCTAGTCTGTGATACCTCAGTTATGGCTCTTATCAATGCCACATCCTTGTTTGGATGGGTGCCATGACCCTCAGCAAGGTAGCCATAATCATGTGTAATCCATTGTATGCTAGTTGCTATGAACGTTGGTACACCAATATCTGATGTTATATCCTTAACTAGAAGTGGTATACCTTCTTGCTCAAACCTAGAGATTAGATATCTAGCATGAGGATGCTCAACACCGCTTAGATCAACCTCAGGGTATATGCTTGGGTCATCAACGTAGTGATGCTCTATATCCCTTAACCTAAGCCCATATGCCCTTAACTGCTCTATGCTATTCTTCAATACATGGAATTGCAATACACTAGATCTCAACTCAGCAATGCTCACAGCATCCCTCTCTATAACCTCGCATAATGCCTGTAGTATAGCCTCCTCTACACTATTGCCAGATGCAAGACCATTGCTATGGGAGTAGAGGAATGGATTGAAGGCTCCATTCCTGCTAGCAACAACATCATATCTAGTCAATACAAGACCAGCAGGTACCCATACATGCTCCCTGCTAATTAGATCATAACCCTCAAGGAAGTCCATCCTCATATACTCATTGTAGTTTGGACTCACCGCTTCAACTACATCATCTGGATGAAGTACGTGCTCCCTTCCATACTTCCTCACCATCTCAGCCATGCTACTCCTTAGTATGCTGTTACTCCTTCCCTCATTGAAGAATACGCTTGCTAATGCAGAGTAGCGCTCTATGCTCTCCATCACAGCACTTGCCTTTGCATGCTCTCTAGTTGGACCCTTGCCACTGTACACCCATATGTAATCATCTGTACCAGGGAGAACTGCAGAGTAGTTTGGTATCCTTAGCAGATCTAGATGGGTTATATCTGCAAGTCTTGTAACACCTATGCTCCTTGCTATAGGTAATGCCTTCTTGAGTGTCTCCTTCACATGCATTACCTTGGGCATGTTATCTACATACTTCTGGCTTCTAAGCTCAAACATGTATAGTGCTAAGATGCCATGTTATTTATTTATAATTAAGGCTTAGTTTACCATTCTCTTAAGTAGGTTATGATGTATTCTTCCTAATCTGTGTAGAATATAACCATCTTGCTATTATAGGAGCTGAAGCCATATGCATCATCCCATATATAGATGCAGGAACACCTACCTCTGGCTCTAATCCTGTCATGGTTATAACACCAAGCGTTACAGTAAACTCCTTCATGCTCAAGTTGTAGATTGAGACAGGGGTGTCTAGGGCATCCCACCTTAGTACCTTTGATATTGCTAGCCCTGCAAGCAAGGTAGATACAAAGTGTGCAAGAGAAGCAACTACTGCTAAGAGTACTATGGATAATGGTTGTAGGGAGAGGAATGATGCTGCTAGTGCACCTACTATTGCTACAGTTGGTAGTGCAAATAGAATTGATGCTGCAGAAAAGACATTATCATACCTAGCCATAGCATTGTACTTGGAGCGTATAAACGAGCCTACAACCACAGGGAGCATAACACTTAAGAGTAGTGATTCAAACATCAACATATACTCAAGATTAACCCATCTCCCAGCAAACAATAGCACCATGACAGGTGATACAAACGGACTTGCTATGGTGGAGAGTATGAGCGTTGCTATGCCAAGTGCTGTATTACCACCTGTAAGCCTTATCCATACAGGGGTTGTCTGCTCACTAGGCATGGCACCATGGAGTACCTGTCCAAGTGCAAGATTAGGAAGGTCTGATATGACATTGAAGAAGATCAATGCTAGTATAAAGCCTACAGATGTAGAGAGGATGAACTGTGATGCAAGTATTATGGAGATCTTGGATACATTTATCCCTGATCTGAAGAGATCTCTCATCGTTATCATCAACCCAGCAGACCCCATCATGCCTGCAAGGAATACAGGAATGAGAGGTAAGAGGTAAGCAAGGGAGATATTAGAGAAGAAGATGCCTAAAACAAGTGAGCATAGAACCAACCAGACTGCCCTTCTTACTATTAACTTTGATATGTACTCAACTATTGGCAAGTAACAACCTCCTCTCTCTATCTCTATTCTCTACGCTTTAACCTAACAAACTATATAGATGTTATCTGGCTATAAGATATGACCCCTTTAACCAATCTCTACAAGAATGGTAATGGTAATGGTGGTGATTGTAACATACAGCATCTGTTAGATACTAATAAACATTATATGTTGGTTATCTGCAACCATCCCAATGGGTATAGAGGAGATAGATGCCAAGGAGTTAGAGATACTAAACAGCATATTCCTAGAGGCTGCAAAGAATCCAGAGTTCAGGAAGGAGTTGTTAAGCAATCCTACAAAGGCACTAGCAAAGTATGATATACCAGATAGGCTTAAAGAGATAGTTGTTAATACAATACAAGGGAAGGAGCAACTATAGCATTCATGTGTATAGAGAAGTTTTATAACAAATCCTTACCTGAGTATATGATAGAATGAGTAGTCTGCTACGTAAGCGTAATATACTCTTTGCTATAAGCATAATACTGATAGCATCAGGCTTGCTCATACTAACCATACCAAGTATACCAGCAGCATCAAGCATCAAGGATGTTAAAGGCGATGCAGATGCACTCCCCCTCTTCCCAAACAAACCTGTACCAATGGTAAGAGGCTACCATGATATACTCAATGCTAGTGTGAAGAGGGTTGATGATGGGCTGCTATTCAGCATAGAGCTTGCAGATGGCATAGAGCATTACAGGGATGGATATGAGGTAGTGTACATATGGAGCATAGAGTACATAACAGCATCACTACAGAAGAGGGAGTACAAGTTGGTCATACCTTACTTCCCTGAGGAGCAGGGTTTGAGTGTTAAAGGTTGGTACCTTGCTGTATTTAATGCAAGCAGTAATGAGTGGCTAATACCAATGCTTAAGGTAGAGGATATGAGGGGTAATAGAGTTGATATAGATCTGGATACTAGGGTTATAGGTGAACCAATACTCTTCTGGTGGAGTGTTGATGTGATGGTAAATGTTGATACAGCAGTGCATGGTCAGCCAGATTACCTTATGGACTCTGCACCAGATGGTGGTAAAGCAATGCTCTCTCCACTCTTAACATGGGGATGATATGATAAGGGATAAAGGCCTTATACTACTGCTCATATCCTCACTACTTGCATATGCTGTGATGCAGTACATTGGCATTGGGGTTATACCATTAAGATCCATAATAGAGGGTGAGGATCTTATGCTAGCAAATAGTATGCTAGATGCAGATGTTGTGATGGATGTTGAGGGTTCTGATGTGTACATAGCATGGTATGACCCTGTGAAGGATGGTGTGATGCTGAAGGTAAGTAGCGATGGAGGCTTAACATTTGGAGAGCCCATACTGGTTAGTACTGAAGGGGTTGATGGTGTAAGGGTGAGGGGGATTGTAGCAAAAGGCTCCTACGTAAATCTACTATGGAGTGGGGAGGTAAATGGGCAGTATGATATCTTCTTGAGTAACAGCAAGGATGGTGCTCTAACATTCTCCACCATCAACCTTAGCAGCAATGATGGTGACTCTGAGTATCCAACGATAGATGCTAATGGACCAACTGTATATGTTGCATGGGTAGATCTAACATATGGCAATAGTGAGATACTGTTGAGGGTTAGCAGGGATGGTGGCTCAACATTCTCAGATGTTATTAATGTAAGTAATAGTGATGGAGAGTCAGAGGCTCCTGTGCTTGTTGCTGAGGGCTCAAATATGTATTTAGCATGGCATGATAACACCCAAGGAGTATTTGCTGTTATGTTTAGAGCAAGTTATGATGATGGTAATACATTCTCTGATCCTGTAATCCTTAGCAACCTTGATCATGATTCTGGCTTTGTGTCTATGGATGTTGAAGGTAGCAATCTGTACACTGTATGGATGAGCAAGGAGTATGCTAGCAGTAGTAGTATTGGTGATGGTGACGATGATAATAGGAGTAGGAAGAAAGAGGATGTTTATGGCTTCACCATATACGCTAGATACAGCAACGATGGGGGAAGGAGTTTCAGTGAGGCAGTAAGTATTGGTAAAGGTAGATCTCCTATAGTGAAGGCAGATGGTCCATTAGCATGCATAGTATGGATAGTAGAGGATGGAGTACAGTTTGCAAGTATGTATGGCAAGGATATGAGAGATGCTATGACCATTGGTATTGATGCCCATGATATAAGGAATGTAATGCTAGATGTTGAGGGTAATGCTGTAAGCATACTAGTGGTTGGAGATGTTGATGGGGCAAAGAGTAACAGCAAGAATTATAATAGCAATAGCATAGTGTACATAGGGAGTAGGGACTCTGGTCTTACATTCTCTTTAACCAAGGTGGTTGATGGTCTTATGGTAGATGATGTTAGCATGTTAAGTAAGGGTAGAGGTGTATACATTGCATGGAGTGAGAAGGTATGCGTTGAGCCCAACTGCTCCCATGTTAAACTTGGGTATTACTTTGGTAAGAGCGATGATCCCAATTATCGATTTACAGTAAGAAGCATAATCTAATAGTTATTGTTAGATGATATACCTGCTATAATTGTAGATTATGCATATGTAATACACATAAAGCCAAAATACAAGTACCATCTAATCAGTAGAGTGTATAGAAGAACGTCAACCGAGATAAGTGGTCTCATACTCATGCTACTAAAGGATGGAGCGCAAAAGAAGTCATCTATACAGAAGAGGTTGAATGTTGACAATAGAACGCTCAACAGATACCTTGATATTCTAGCAAAGCAAGGGTTGATAACCATCTCAGATAAGCATATAGAGATCACAGAAAAAGGCGTTTATTTCACAGAGATATATAAAGAACTTATACGATTGCTAGATAAAAATAGGATAAGCAGTAGGAAGAGATGATGTATATATAGATTGATGGATGGGTTGATGGATGGATCTATGCTATAAAAACAGTATATTGGAATATGCAACACAGATAATTGGCGGGCCTGGTGGGATTCGAACCCACGGCCTACTGGTTAAGAGCCAGCCGCTTTAGGCATTCAACACACCCAATTCTGCCTGGCTGAGCTACAGGCCCATACCCCATCTCATATCGAGTCTAAACTCTATATTTAAATCTTGAAGGATAGAAACAAAATAGGCAAAATGAGTACTTATTGCCTTCTACTTTGCTATTGGCTTACTCTCTATCAGCCTTACTATTGCCTCAGAGACGCTGCAGTTCATATTCTCCTTAACCCTTAGCAGTTTCCTGTAAGCATCAAGGGTTATGTACACTGGTATAGAACCAGTGCCCTCTAGCAAGGCCTTGACCCTGTACAGTCCATTCTCTATCCCTCTCTCTGCCTCCTTCTCTATCTTCACCTTATCCATTATGCTACCTATGAAGCTCAATGGTAGATCGTAATCTACAGTCATCCTTGTTCTAGTCCTATTCTCGCCAACATCCTCAAACTCAACTGTTATCATCCATTTCTTGAATGGCCCATCTATCTGCTTAGCAACTATCTTCCTCTCTGGTATATACTCTAGCGTCTCACAATCCCACTCAAGAACCTTGCCTCCAAAGTTACCTGTAATCCTGAATACTGTACCAACACCAAACCCTTCCTTAACCTCTATTGGGATTACATTCATACCTATCTCCTTTGGGAACTGCTCAGACATGTGCTCTGGTCTAGCAAAGTATGTGAATACCTCCTTCACTGGAGCGTTTATTATAACCTCCTTGCTTATAGTAGCCATTGTGTTTCTTATCTAGAAAGAATAAGGATTTAAAGGTTTCCTTCTTGCTTCTTACCTGTTCTTAGAGCAGTGTACCACAATGCATAAATTTAATCCAAGAGAAGTAATACAGAGTATTAGAATGAGGTTACCAATCCTAGCAGTAGTGATTATAACAACACTAACAATATCCATAATTTTGATTGCGAGTAATCGCTATGCATATGCTCATCCTGTACTTCTTGAATCCCAACCAGCAAACCTTGCTAAGCTTAATAGTGCACCAACAGAGATAAGGATGAGGTTCAGTGAGGCAGTTGAGATAGGCTTCAGTAGGGTAGAGGTTCTAGACTCATCTGGCAATAGAGTTGATAACAACGATCTAACATATGATGGGGGTGATGAGTCAAGACTCAAGGTAACATTAAAGCCATTACAAGATGATATATACACAGTAAAGACCAGAGTACTTTCAAAGGTTGATGGACATGTGGTGGATTACACAACGATATTCGCTGTAGGCAATGTTGAGTTTAATGCTGAGAGCATCCCTACACTAAGCAGTAAAGAGATAGTACTCTTGCCAGAGTCACTTGCAAGGTTCCCAGGGATGGTTGGGCAGAGTATCATGTTGGGCTCTGGTATAGCAATGCTGATCATTGCTAGAAGGAAGTTAGGCTACATAGTAGAAAGCATACATGACTCAAGGCTTAGGATGCTCCTCATAGTTGCAGCAGTTGCAGTTATAGCATCAGGCATAGCAATGATAAGTGTAAACACTGTAAGGCTTGAATCAAGCATAGTTGATGCACTAACCAACAGATATGGGACGATAGTACTTGTTAGGCTTGGTCTTGCTCTAATACTCCTTGCAGCGTTGGCTGCTAGGAACAGGTATACTGCTTATGCATCTATAGCAGTAGGAGCAATTCTTATAGCAAGCAATAGCCTGCTTAGCCACTCTGCAGGTCTAGCAGAGCCATTGTTACCAACCTTAGCAGACTTTGTTCACAACATAGTAGCATCGATATGGGTTGGAGGTTTGATTTACATGGCTTACACACTATTACCATCATCAAGGGAAGATTCTCTAGTCCTAATCACTATACCAAAGTTCTCAAGCATGATTGTGTTATGCCTTGCTATAGCATCTATAACTGGTACACTAATGCTCTTTGCCATAGAGAGTAACACTACTCTACTACTAAACAGCACATATGGCATGCTACTGCTCATAAAACTTGGTATAGTTGGTGTTATGACAGGGTTTGGTGCGTACAACCAACTTATCCATAAGAAAGGTATGAGGAGTATGCTCATTACTCCAGCAGGGAAGAGTAAAGGTACAACAGGCATCACAGGTTCTCTTAGTAGGGTATTTGCAAGGAGTGTGAAGGTAGAGTCGATTATAGGCTTACTACTCATGCTAGTAATAAGTATGATAATCAATACAGTGCCTCCAGAGGGAGAGAGTATAAAACTGCTTGCTACCCAACCCATAGACAATGGTATAGATGGTGTAGCAGGAGGTAAAGTTAATAGGCTCACTGGTTATTGGCTAGATGATCAGGTTAGGATTGTTCTTAACATAGAACCTGCTATGCTTGGAGAGAATAGGTTCACTCTAACACTAACAGCGCCAGATGGTAGCATACTTGCTGATGTATCAACAGTTAAGATCAAGACATCAATGCCTAGAGAAGGGATTGCCCCAGTTGAGTATCATGCAACATCTATAGGCAATGGAAGGTACACTGGGAGCATAACATTCTCTACCTATGGTTCATGGACTGTAGAGGTTCTTGCTAGTAGAGAGGGGGCATTGAATATAGCAGTGCCATTGGAGTTCAACCTCAAGCCTAGGCTGGATGATCTTATACTTGAGGTGGTTGAGTATGCAATGCCAGCAAGTGATGCAGAACCATATCACCTTGTAGTTGACGGTAGGATGCTCTGGATAAGTGATGTTGGGAAGCCAAGGATATGGCTATTCAATATGGATAGTAAGGAGTTCAAGGAGTACAGTATAGATGGCGTTAACCTTGTAACCATCTTAAGCAAAGATGTTAATGGAAGGGTATGGTTCGTAGACCCGTCAAGCAGCAAGTTTGGTTACATAACAAGGGATGGTTCATACAAGTTGTACGATGCACCAGAGAATGCAAGGTTAAGTTACATAATGGCTGATAGCAAGGGCATGGTATGGCTAGCATTGCTTGATAAGGATGCTGTAGCATCATTCAATGCTAGAGATGGAACATTCAAAGTTTACGCATTACCAACCAAGGAATCATTCCCCATAGCACTGCTAGAGGATGATCAAGGCAGTATATGGGTTGCAGAATCAATAGCAGGAAAGATAGCAAGGATAGAGCCAGAGAGCATGGATGTTAAGGAGTATATGCCCAAAGAACCTCTCAAGGAGCCTACAGCACTCCTTCTAGATGGCAATGGCAACATATGGATAGCAGAGCATGTAGGCAATAGAGTGGTTATGTTTAACCCTATACTTGAGAGGTTCACACCATACAATGCAAACGATAGCGAAGCATTACCATTCGGGCTAGCAGAGGATAGATATGGTAATGTATGGTTTGCACAGCATGTGATACCAAAGATAGGTGTGCTTGACCCTACTACAGGTAAGGTTAGGGATGTTGATATACCAACAAGCAATCCATTGAACCAATGGATTGCTATGGATGGTAGTAGTAATACCTTGTGGTTTGCAGAGCCTGAAGGAAACAAGATAGGGAGTATAGCAATAAAGGCTAAACCATCTCTAGCAGTTCCTGTAGGGGATGGTGTACAAGTGGATGGCAAGCAGGAGGTAAAGAGCATACAATTTAGGCTTGTAGATGCTGCTATCCCCATACTAACATCAATAATAGTTATAGCATCTCTACTCTTTGCAAAGGGAATAAACGATTACAGAAGGGTTAATCAGATCATAGCAGGCAAGTAAGTGATTATACTATACTATTATTATCATCAATAACTATCTATTTATTTCGATTATTGTACTATAAATGAATTAATAAAAGGAATTCTCTACCTTATACGATGAAGAGATTCTTAGTTATGCTAACTGTAGCAGCCCTACTACTCTCCACATTTACAGTTGAAGATGCATATAGCCATGGTCTTGGGAGAGGTGAGAGCATAGTAAAGAGCGTTGGCAATAAGATTGCGAAGCTGTATGTTGAGTTGGTGCCAGAGATGAAGAGGTATGGGAGCATGGGAGAGCAGACACTTATGCTAGAACTTAAGGATGCTGAGAGCAACGAAGGTATAAAGGGCGTTGGATACGAACTGAGGGTTAGCAGGTTTGCAACCAACGAACTACTCCTTCATGATAGGTTCTACTCATCAACAGACAAGGCTACCATAAACTTCCAGCCTACTATGGATGATACATCAAGTGTAGAGGGTAAGAGGAATGAGTCTGGCTTCTACATAGCAGATGGTAGTGAACCTCTTACAGTTAGAGGCAAGGCATTCAGGGATGCTGGCTTGTATAGGATAGAGGCTAAAGTGCTTGCAATAGATGGTAATATGCTTGAGGAGGCTGGTAGAGCATCGTACGAGTTGCTCATAACACTATCTGAGGTAAGGGAGTTCAATGTAGCATATGAGGGTAAAGAGTATAGTATAGAAACCATATCCTACTTTGATGCAATATCTGACTTCAACTTCGACCCAGCAAGTATGAGCATTAGGGCAGTTATGCCATTCAACTGGGATAGGGAGTTCGTTCAGGATATACCGCTCTTCCACTTTGAGTTCTACATAAGCAAGGAGTTCCATGCACTAGCAAACAAAGAGTTCAAAGGCATGCTTAATGGTGTTGAGGAGCCTATAACGGTTGATAGAGCAGCAGAGGGGTTCGTTGTGGTACACTACATGACACCTAAGAATAGGCTATTGAGCATAGCAGATAAGGTTCTAGCAATGCCAGATGCTATGAGGGATAGTATGATAGTAGAGTTGGTTCCAGTTGGGGATGTTAATGATGGAGCAAGTACTACACAGCAAGAAGGAGGGCAGGTAGATCTCTCAACATTAGACTGGAGCCCTGTACTCAGAGCAACATCAAGCAAAGGTAGTATCCTTGTAGAGATGCAGTTTGCTCCAAGCACGATAAACGTTAATGATACAGTCTACTTTAGATTCACATTCAAGGATCCCAAGACGGGAGAGGAGTTGAAGAATGTTAGATACGATGTGATGCTCTACGATGCGCATGATAAGCATATAGATAGGAGCCATAGGAGCAAGACGATGCGTACTGTGCAGGTTTATGATGGTTCATTCTTCACAGAGCAAGGTAACTACACACTACTGCTAACCGATGTTAACGATACTGGGGAGAGCGCTAGATTCAGCATAACAGTAGTACCTGAATTCCCTCTAGGCATTGCTATAGTCATAGCAAGTATATCCCTGTTAATTGTAGCGTTGATGAGTAGACTAGGATACCCAATAAAATTATCCCACTAGAATAATGGTGTAAATCAATGATATAAACAATCTTTATTATTTTCTATCTGTTCGATTGTTGTACCACAAATCTTTTCTATAATGTTAGAATAGGTATTGTATGATGAGCAAATCTACAGTGGTGGTTGCTGCTGCAGGTATAGCCATCTTTATGGCCTTTACAATAGCATATGTTATACCATCAAGTACTGCACAAGAAGGGATGAAGACTGATGTTGTTAGGGATACTGTAACATTGCTGCTAGATTGGAAGAGGATAGAGCCCAATGACTTCATCCTGATATATGATGCTACCCCATACCATATAATGAATGGGCATGTAGCATTACGAGTGCCATGTGATGCTGATGGTGAACCAGTTATAACAGTGCAAGTTGGTAATGCAGAAGAGGGATTGTTGGAAGAGCCTGAACTCAATCTACTAGACAAAGTTTCAGAGAAGGGCAAGATGTGTGTATACCATGCTGATCTTATGAGCACCCACGAAGAGGGTAAAGCAATGGGCAAGGTAGTTGATGTTGTGTTGAAGAATCCTCACAATAAAGTAGTAACACTCCCAAGAGGCTCATCAGTAGTTGTTGGTGTAAATGAGATAATGAAGGGCGAAGAGCATAGCAACGGGCATATGTAGCCTATTCATATTTTATTTATGTTTAGTTTATATATAAGAGAATATCATCTTATTCATGAGGAGTATACTCAATTCGATTGGTGTACTAACTCTGGCCGTGCTCTTACTGATGATGAGTAGAAATGTGTATGCACATACTAATATTACTGCTGGCAACGTTGAGATAGTAGTAGGATGGTTGAATGAGCCCCCAGTTGTAGGAGAGAGGAATGCAATATACTTTGAGTTCATAAGGGATGGCAAGCCTTATGCTGTTGATCCATCTAATCTGAACATAGAGGTTAGGTATGGTAATGCAAAGAAGAGTATAGATATAGAGCCTCTAGAGGATAAACTTGGGGTTTATATACATCCAATAATACCTACTAGGACTGGCACCTATTCTGTATACATAAAAGGTAGTGTAGCAGGGAACCCTGTAGATGGTAGTATACTTATAGAGGATGTTGAAGGCAAGGGAAGGATAGCATTCCCAGATACCGAAGGTAATGATAGTGCAAATATAGCACCAAGGTTACAAGCAGCGCTAGCAGAACTGCAGAAGAGTATAGATTCTCTATCAACAAAGGTCGATGATCTTAGCATGAAGGTTAATGGACTGGAAGAGAGTAAGAGTAAACAGGTTGATAATGCATACAACTACAGCATGGTTGGGCTAGGGCTTGGTGCAGCAGGGGTTATAGTTGGAGTTAGTGCTATGATAGTAAGGAGGAGCTGGAATAAGCAGTAAAGATAGTATTATGAAATGTAAACAACAGATGATTGACCTACATTATTTTCATAAACCTATATCTGTTTAACGTTGCTATCATGCCTATTGTACTTGCGAGTATAATTAGGGCTACTGGAACTGGGAACTCTGGTACAACCCTTATTGAGAATACTGCTTGCTCCTCTGGTATTGGTATGAAGAGTATGCCAGATACCTTGACTGTAATTGTGTATGGACCTTCAGCAGGGAATGTAACAGGTAACTCCTCTATCCCAGGTGTTGAATGTGTAACTGGCTGCTCGAATACGCTATTACCATTAGCATCCTCTATAATAACAGAGTAATCAACGTGAAGTTGTATCCTAGACTGATCTGGTTGCAAGAACCTTATCTGCATCTTCACATCCTTGTTTGGCTCTGGTTCAGACCAGAACCTCACCTCAACGTATAGAGAACCTTTATCTGTCTTCGTAACTATAGGCTCTGTTAGACCTATGCTTTCTCCTTGAGCATATACTCTTGCGATTGATGGTGATGTGAGTGCTAAAAGAAGCAAATGTACTGCTACTACCATCTTCAGAGCCCTTCTCATCAATCCTAACATCATATCCTATCTCGCTTGCATAAAAATCTATCTAATAGTGTATAGAAGGGCAGATAAGCCTTATATTATAGATCAACAAATATCTCCTACAATGAGAGCTAAACCACTAAGCATTATGATATTGCTAACAACGCTTCTAGCAGTGCCATACATGCAGATTAAGCCTGTTCTAGGCCATGGACTACACTCTGATGAGGTTGCTATAGCAAACCTTGGAGGAAGAGCCCTAACAGGAAGGGTAGAGATGTATCCTCCATCCCTAGATACAAAGAACCTGCCAGATGAAGCATTCATAAGGATAAGGGTATTCGATGCAAATAATAATAACAACATCTCAAACGTATCCTACAACATAAGGGTTACGCAGGGTGGCAAACTACTGCTTTTGGATAACTTCTTCTCCCCAGATGGTGACCTTTGGCTAAGAATAAAGCCAGATCCAAAGATGAAGCAGCCAATGATAAGTGCTCCTCAAGAGCCTACTGGTTTGCCAAAGTGGATAGGGACATTTGATCATCCTGTAGAGATTAAAGGTCCAATAATTACAGATGGAGGACTATACGAGTTCAAGATAGAGATATGGAGCATAGATACACCAAAGGTATTACTTGAACCTACGTTGAAGTTCAATGCGTATGTTACTGTAGCAACAATACAGGAGTATGAAGCACCAATAGGCAAGGTTGAAGTTAGATCCTTCTACGATAAGATACTTACCCTAGATTACAAGGAGGATAACAATGCTATAACATTCACAATGCCAATGAACTGGGATAAGAAGTATCTTGCTCAAGTCCCATTCATACACCAAGAGGTTGTATTCGATGATGCAACAAAGGTTGCTGATAAGTACACTGGTCTCTTGAATGGCTTTAGGTTGCCAGAGAACAATATAGTGATAGATAGGAGTGCAGAGCAACCTGTTGTACACTTTATGATATTCAACAACACACTCCAGAAGATTGCAGATCACTTTGCAGAGATGGGTACACAACCAAAGATAGCAGAGTTCACCCTTATCCCTGGAGAGGTTGATGTTGGTACTCCATTGGAGGTTGAAGCAGGGCAGTTATCAAAGTACAGTGCAACTGGTGCATACCATATCAGCATATCTGTGCCAGATACAATAGAGCCAATGAAGCCAACAGCATTTGCAATAAGCATAATGGATGCTAACACAGGAGCATACAAGGATGTACTCTACCAGTTTGTTATAATAAAGGATGGACAGGAACTTGCTAGAAGGAATGGTGCTACCCTTGGAGGCTCAAGTGTTGAGTACTTTACCTTCACAGACCAGCATGTTGGACCTGTAACAATAAGGCTTGAGAAGATAGGTAATAACGAGCAGGAGAGTGCAGAGTTCTCTGTAACAGTTGCACCAGAGTTCCCATGGGCTATCTTTGCTCTCATAGGTGCTCTAGGCTCTGCAGTAGCCCTTGCTAGGGGTAGATTTACTTTACTAGCAAGGTAAAAGAACACTTTTATTTTTAATAGATTTATACATGGGTTAAGATTATAGAGTAATGACAAGTATGCATCAAGTATCACTATTGACCATACCTCTCATTCTAACCATGCTGGCTAGCAGCGCTTATGCACATCAATTATTCAACTCTGGGGAGTATAGGATAGCAGGTTACCTTATCCAAATTGCAACACAGCCAGAGATACCTGCGCCAAACACAATAGCAACTATACTTACTAGGGTTGCAGATAACAATGGTAACGATCTTAATGATGTAACTATAGGGTTGAGGATACTGAAGAACGATACTCTAGTGTATGCCTTTCCTCCAACGATTGCAAGGGATGGGCACCTTACGCTAAACTACGTATTCACTGAGCCTGGTGTATATGTCATAGAGGTTGATGTTTACAACACCGATGGTAGTACAGTAAGTGCGAAGTTCAACATTGGTATAGTTAGGGAGTTTGGTTACATATTCATATCTATGGTTGTGCTTGGAGCAATCATGCCTGCTGTTATAGTTGCTGGCATAGTTATATACAAAAGGAGGAGGAAGAAGGAGTTTCAACTGGATAATAATATATGAGATTTTTATTCGTTCCTAACTAACTCACTCACTAACACTCTTAAGGTTCTCCCTATACATTCTATTTGCAGCGATTGCTGTTAAGAGAGTTGATGCAAAGAGCAATGTACCTATTCCAAGGTGTATTGATACTATCAGTGGGTGTAGCCTACTATCTATGACTATTACACCAAGCACTATCTGTGTTATAACAAAGACTGCAGCAAGGGTAGCAGTTAGCCTTAGCCTTGAATTCCTCACACGCCATGAGAGAGCAGCCATTGTTACTACAGATATTCCAGCCATCAATGCAAATAACCTGTGAACCCACTCAGCCATTATCTCCTCACTTGGGAGAAAACTACCCCTACATGTTGGCCAGTCTATGCATGATAGCCCTAGACCAGCAGCACTAACATAGCTACCTAGAACCATAACACCATAAACAGATACTAAAGCAAAAAATGAAGTGTAGACCAGTGGTCTCATCCTGTCTTCATCCATCCATCTCCATCTATTCACATCATTTATGCTTTACTATCACTCAACTATGAACTTGCCCTTCATGCCTAGATCTGCATGACCTGGCACTAGACATATGTAGTAGTACTCTCCAGGCTTATCAGGCTTGAATGTTACAGAGCCTTCTTGGTTTGCTAATAGGAACTGTGTTGATGAGCCAACTGCTGCATTGAACACTACACTATTGACATTTGCAGGATCGCTAACTATACCAAATGAGTGTGGCATCTTACCATCGTTCCTAACATTAATGGTTATGCTATCACCAACATACACCTCTATATCTGGATTGATCTGGCCATCAACCTCGAAGTGCAACTTTGTTGGGCTCTCCTCCTTGAATATGAATGTGAAGGTTCTACTCTCTCCTGCTGGTACACTTGCTGGTGTTGGTGCAGGAGTGGCTGAACCAGTTGTACCTGCCTTTGCTACCTGATTCATTGGAGGATACTTATGCCAGAAATCACCCAAGCCAAAGTGTAAGCCTCCAGCTATTGCCATTATTATCAGTATCAAGGCTATTCCCTTGCCTAATCTGCTTCCTGTTGTTCTAATGATGTGGCTCTCTTCTTCTGTAGTCATAGTATATCTCACCTATACCAAATGGATCACGCATATCTGCTGGCTTGCCCTTTACAGCATCCCTTATGAGCAGTATTATGAAGGCTATCATCCCTATACCTATCAGATACGCTCCTATACTTGCTATCTGGTTCAATACTATTATAGTTGGGTCTGGCACATAATCCCATACCCTTCTAGGCATACCGTATAGACCTACTATGTGCATTGCAGTGAATACTGTAGCAGTGCCTATGAATGTGAACCAGAAGTGCACATTCGCTAGCCTCTCACTATACATCCTTCCAGTTATCAATGGGAACATGTAGTAGAGGAAGCCCATGAATATGAATGATACAGTACCCATCAGCATCATGTGGAAGTGCCCTACAACCCAGTATGTATCATGCGTGATGAAGTCCAATGGTAGCGTTGTGTTAACAACACCTCCAGCACCAGATGTGAAGAATAGCATTATACCTCCTATGACGAACTTCATTGGTGCAGCAAACTTTATCCTACCTCCCCACATCGTTGCCATCCAGTTGAATACATGCATTGCAGACATTGGGACTGCTGCAAGAGTTCCTACCATGAAGACTGTCTTCTCTGTAAATGTCAACCCTGTAGCAAGCATGTGATGTGCCCATGATGCAAATCCAATTATAGATAGCAGTAGGAATGCTATAACACCAGAGCCATAGCTGAATATTGGCTTCCTTGAGAACTTTGGTATCAGCTCATACGCCATACCTACTGCAGGTATAAGGAATATGTACACCTCTGGATGGAATGTGAACCAGAATAGGTGCTGGTATGCTATTGGATCCCCTCCCCTAGCAGGGTCG
>VAPR01000037.1_pt1 | contig 83341 bp, 76 predicted proteins | sample 3380701 | NCBI WGS metagenome assembly VAPR01 (sample SAMN11536904, study PRJNA540576) | hot springs metagenome | isolation source: hot spring wet sediment | place: Spain: Lobios | collected 2014-01
CACCACCACCAACGGCTGCGCATTCAACGACCCCAACACCTCCCCACCGCTCAGCGTGTTCCCCGTCAACAACCACGCAGTGGACCCGACAATACCGGAAAGAGAACGGGTTTTGACCACGCCGCTGGCGTCTATAACCAGCGCATTATCCAGTGTGTTGTCCGGCTGTAGTCCCTGGATACGCAGCGGATCGGCAGGACTCACAACGTGGAGCCGGTGTGTCGGCGCTGTGGTTCCAATCCCTACATTCGCTGACGCCGGAGCACCGTTGACACCGGCAATGGAGCCGATAACGACACTATTGTTCGCTGCAGCAAACGCGTACGCACCAATTGCTGTGGCATTGGTCAAGTCGCCCGCAATGTCTGCCCCGAATCCAATTGCCGTGTTGTAGTTACCGAAGGTGACGCTGGTCAGTGTATTAGAGCCCAACGCAGTATTGCCCGTCCCACCGACATTTTGAGAGAGCGCCGTCGCACCAACGGCAACGTTTTTCTGGCCTATTCCCGTCAGGTTCCCCGCCAAGTATCCAACGAACGTATTCTGCCGGGGCGCGGTGAGATCCATTGCCAGACCTGCCCCTTCACCGAGCGAGACGGATTGGGCACTGTTGAGCACTTCAAGATGCCCCCCGGTGGTAATACGCAGGCGGTTGATGTTGTTCGTGCGGATAATGAGAGGCTGGTTATCCGTTGTGCCCAGAAAGTTGCTCGCAGGGTTTGTTCCCGCGTTACCGGTAAGAGACCAGAACGTGGTCGTGCACTCTTGGCAGGTATTGACCACCAGTGGCACTGCCGGGACACCGCCCAGCACCGGCAGCTTGCCGTCTGGAGCACCATCCATGAGTGCTGTCTGGCGCGTAGAGAACCGTTCCGCGGAGCCAGGAAGCTGGAAGCCCGGCAGCCCTTTCTGTTCAGTCCTGCCGATGGATGCCGGAAGCTGAGTGCGTCCCAGTGAACGCCCGTCGCAGAGTACCTCTAACCAGTACGTCTTACCCGCCGCCAGCCGCAGCGGCTTCGCCACACCGAGCACCACGTGGTATGCTCCGGCGCGAGTCTCCACCAGATGCTCTTCCTGCCAAACAGGCTCAACTGCATCAGCAGTCTCGTAGAGGCGGAAGTGCAACCGATGGATGCCATCGGCTACTGGCTGCCCTTCTGCCGTTAGGACCGAACCGCTATAAGGAAGCTGGGTTTCTTGAGCAACTTCCACCGCCCATACGCTCAAACTCGCAAAGCAGAGTGCCACGACCAGCGTCACGATCCGCATGGAGAGCCTCGCACTCATGTGGGACTTCGCTTACAATGCAAGGAACGAAACCAAGCGAGAGGATTCCTGCAGGGGAGAAGCCCCGGAGGAGCCTTTGCAGAGGAGAGCCACCGTTCACGGGTTGTTGGGACATCCACACCGTCCCCGTGCCTGTTAGAGGCGCTGCGAAATTATAGAATTCCGCTCCGCTACCAGCTACTTTCACACCAGCTACGCTCCTGAACAGACTATGCATTGAGAAGCGCCCTCCTGCCTCTCTTCTTCTGCCCCCTCCCTTCCCTGCACCTCCAACGGCGCTACAAAAATACATCATCTTGCGGCATGTGTCAAACTCCTGCACTGGGGACACGTTCTGCCTACAGCCGCACACGCTTGAAGAGCGCCTCTGGGACAGCACGCACCACTGCCATAACGTAGCGCCACCACCAGGGCACGTAGAGTACTTCTGGAGCCCCGCGCTCCAACGCGCGGTAAATCTGCCGACCGACACGCTCGGCTGAGGCAAAGAGCGGATTCTTAGGCATGTGAGCTGTCATCGGTGTATCCACGAAGCCAGGCTTGATAGTGATGACGCGCACACCGTACCGATACAGGTAGCCACGCACGCCGGCTGTGAAGGCTGTCACTGCTGCCTTTGCTGCCCCGTAGGCTGCCATCTGCGCCCGACCGCGTTCGCCAGCAACAGAGCTGATAACTCCGATAACTCCCCGATGCTGCGCTGCCATGACTGGGACCAACGCACTCAAGAGGGCAATAACGCTGGTGCCGTTGAGGTGAAACTCTTCTACGTTCCGCATCGGCTCCTGCCAGAGCTCGTCTTGGCGTGGGAGGTTACCGTGAGCGATCAGCACAACCTCCACCGTCCCCAGTGCTGTAGATGCCTGCTTGATGACCTCTGGTGCCTGCTCCCAGTGGCGGGCATCCCAGAGCAGCGTCCCGACGATAGTGCCCCCACGCGTCTGCAGATCAGCGGCTACGGCATCCAGCTTCGCTGCCGTCCGTCCGACAAGGAAGAGGCTTGCTCTCTGCGCCGCGTACAGGCGACCGACTACCTGAGCAATTGCCGATGTTGCGCCGATGAGAAGAACACGCCGCATCTATCCCTCCTGCACGGTGACACGTCGCCAGAAGCTGGAAGAGAAGGCAGGGTCCCGAAAACGACGGAACTCCTGCCACTCGGGAAAGGAAGCCGCAAACATCTCCGGCGGCATCCGAGCGTCTTTGGCAGGGTAAAGTGCTCCGCCGGCCGCACGGACGCACGCATCCAGTTCCCGTAGCAGACGCCACGTCCGTTCACCTTCGACGGCAAAGTCTACCGACAGCGTCGTGCCAGGGCGTGGGAAGGATAACAGTCCCGGCGAGCGTCGAGCGCCGAAGACTTTGAGCACTCCGAGCAAGGCCGTTACCCGAGCAGCAGCAATCCGCTCCAGGAGCTCTTCCACAGCAGCTTCAGCCCCCGGCGGAACGACGCACTGATACTGCACAAAGCCTCGCCTGCCATAGAGCCGGTTCCACGAGCCGACCGCATCCAGCGGGTAGAAAAACGGCTCGTACGGCATGATACCGGACCACCGCCGCCTGCGGAGCCAGTAATACGCTGCATTGAGGCAGCGGGCACTCCATGGATTGAGGAGCCACGCAGGCGCATCCACTGGTACGGAGAGTCTGCGCCGTTGCGGCGGTATCCCCGCCGGGGCTTCCTCTCGGCGGGCATGGTTCCCACGCCAGAAAATGCCCCGTCCCAGAGCCTGCCCACGTGCGGTGACATCCACCCACGCCACTGTGTACTCCCACTCCTCATCGGACTCCCGGCTCAAGGCAAAGAAATCCCGTACGTGCGAGAACGGCAGGAGCTCTACCCGCATCCAGGCGGTCTCCACCGGACGGAGCTGCAGCTCTGCCCAGGTGATAAGCCCTGTCAGCCCCAATCCACCGATTGTTGCCCGAAAGAGCTCCGGGTGCTGGCTTGGGGTACAGAGCAGGCGTTCGCCTGTGGAGCGCACCAGTTCCAGTGCGCGCACGTAACAGCCAAAGCTTCCCGCCCGATGGTGATTTTTCCCGTGGACATCGTGAGCAATGGCTCCTCCAACGGAAACCCACTGTGTGCCTGGAGTCACCGGGAGAAAGTAGCCCCGAGGGAGAGCAAACCGCAGAATCTCTGCTAAACTCATCCCCGCTTCGCAGCGGAGAATTCCCCCTTCGGGCTCGAAGGACAGGAAACGGTCTAAGCCCCTTGCATCCAGCAGAATGCCACCGTCATTGAGGCAGCTATCGCCGTAGCTCCGTCCGTAGCCACGAGGCAGCAGCGTCATGCCCTCCGGCACCGCTGGCAGCGGCTCGCACCGCCAGAAGAGCCGATACACCATCGCCGGATAGTGCCGCGGATAGCGTCCCCACGATACGTACTGCTCTCGCTTCATGAGGTGGCAAGCAGCAGGATACCGGCCAAGCCCACCACCACAGCGTAGCTGATGGGATCACGCAGCACGAACAGGAGCGGGTCATCGTGCATCCGTCCCCGATGAGCGTGCAGCCACAGGTGAGCAATCCAGTACACCAACAGCGGTGTACTGAGCCACAGCCACTGGGGCTTCTGGTAGAGGTGCCCAGCCGCTGGGCTATTCAGGTACAGGACAAAGACCAGCACCGCCAGGTATCCACTGGCAGTGCCGAAGGAGCGTATCAGGGCTGCATCCTCGCTTTCGTACCCACGCCGGCTCTGGTCCGAGACAGCTCCCGTGCGGAGCTCAACGTACCGTTTCAGAAACGCCAGGCTCAGAAACAGGAAGATGGCAAACGTCAACAGCCATCCCGATGCTGGAATACCGGTTGCCCAACTCCCGGCAAGGATGCGCACAGTGTAGAGTCCTGCCAGAACAATGACGTCAACGAGCGGCACTGTCTTGAGCCAGAAAGAGTACAGCGCTGACGCCGCCGCATAGAGTCCCAGCGCTCCCATAAACTGCACCGGGAGTACCGCCCACGCAAGCCCGAAGCCTCCAGCCACCAACAGAGGTGCTATAAGCAGCGCCATCCAGAGGGGGACATCCCCAGCCGCAAGGGGACGCTTCCGCTTACGGGGATGGGCGCGGTCTGCCTCCACATCCAAGAGGTCGTTCACCACGTAGAGCCCCGATGCCACAAGCCCTAATGCCACAGCCGCTGCTATCCCAAGTGCCCATAGCTCCCACGCCGTCACGCGGTGTGCCAGCACGATGGGCACAAAGACCAACGCATTCTTCACCCACTGATGCAGACGCACCAGCCGGAGGAGCGCTCCCCACGGAGGACGCCGGATGAAGACACGCCCAAGCGGGAAACGGCGCTGTACGCGGCGGACAAAGCCAGGAGTGCCGACCACATGAGCTGCCACGGCTGCCTCCCACAGAGGGAAATCCGCCGGTGAATTGCCAACGTACTCAAACGGACGTTCACCCAGCAGACGCCGGAGCAGCTGCAACTTGTGCTCTCCGCGAGCGTTGTACGTCTCCGAGCTGGTGATGACGGCATCAAAGAGCGCCAAATGCCGAGCAACTGCTTCTCCAACGGAGGCTGTCGATGCTGTGGCCAAGAGCAGTGTACGCCCACGCTGACGCTCCTGCCGTAACCACGTCAGCAGCTCTTCACAGTACGGCAGGCGTTCCACAGCTATGGGTGCCTCCGCCAGCAGACGGGCTTTCACATATGCTCGTCCACGCAGGAGCCAGAACGGTATTGCGAGAATCCGCCACGGACGTCGCCGCAGCAGGCTGACCAGCGCTTCCCAGAGCGTATCAGTGCGCGCCAGCGTCCCATCCAAGTCCACTACCAGCACTGGCGCTTCCGACTTCATCCTGTTTGTTCCCACCATTCCACTGCCAGTTCGGGAAAGAGAGCATCGCGCTGCTCAACCGCTTCCAGGAACGCCAGCTCTTCGGGCGAGAGTGTATCTGTCCCCGCGGCACGCTCTACAAGCGCGCAGAGCCGTTCGTAGTCGTGGGCATGGAAGACGAAGCGCTGCTCAGCGTACTCACGGGCAGAGCCCGTAACGACGAGGAAGCTCCAATCCGAGCCCTGCATGAGGAGCAGTTCCCGCAGCGCTTGGCGGAGCAGCCGCTCCTGGAGCGGTGTGCGCACAGCTGAAGGGAAACGGCGCAGGAGCTCGTTGAACCGCTCCTCCGCCTGTGCAAGTTGATGCCACATCCACCACACCTGCGGGTCCATCCATGGCTCATGTCCAGCGTCTTTGCCCCAGGACCCCGCCGGCAGCCGAACGGCGGCGTACGGTTGGCACCGCTGACGGCACTCCGAGAGCCCCCACATCGCAACACTGGGCTCTGTACCAAGACGCTGGAACAGTTGCTGCAGAAAGAGCGGTCCCTCGAACCACCAATGCCCGAAAAGCTCCGTATCAAACGGCAAGCAGAGCACGGGCAAAAGCCCGCTGCGTTCACGCTCCTGGTGCAGATGCTGAAGCAGCACGGAGACGAAATGCTCGGCATGGTGTGCCGCTTTCGCCTGAGCCCACTCGGGAACGTAGAGGAGCTTGTACTGCATATCGGCGCGGTTATCGGTAACGCGCCAGTACCGGAGCCACGACGTATAATGCCGCTTGTGGAAGTCCAGGTAATCCCCATCCCCAGGGTAGCCCGTGCGGGCATCCCAGACAGCGGCTGCCGTTGCTTGATGGCGAGCCAGCACCATGCAGCCCTGCCCACCAGGTTCGGAAACACACCAGTACGGCTGGGCAATGGGGAGCCCCATTCCCTGTGACGGTCCCAAAAGCTGAGCCCGTTCTATGAGCTGTTGCTCGACAACGAAGCCTCCCACTCCGAGCCGCACCAGCCACTCCTCCACGCCCACCGTGCGAACGGCAGTATCGCCGTAGAGGGGAAGCGCCGTTGTATCGCCTGCTGGGTAGTAGCCACACTCAGGCAGCCAAGCGCTCCGCGGCGTGCACCCGAAGTGCTGTCGGTACGCCTCCACCCCAAGCCGCAGTTGGAATGCAACAGCACGCTCGCTCGGCAGGAGCGGCAAATATGCATGCGTCGCTGCAGAGGTTGCTAGCTCCAGCACCCCCATTTCCTGCAACCGAGCAAATGCTGGCAGGAGTTCGCCTCGGTAGACTTCCACGAACTCCTGCAAGCAGTCAGCATACCAGCTCTGCCACATCTGCGCCAGTCGTATCCACTGCTCCCCGTAGCCGTAGCGCCGGAAATGGAGCTCGTCTTCACGGGCAGCTTCCATCATCTCTCGGCAGTACTGCTGGAAGAGAACCCGAAACACCGGCTGAGCAAGCTGTTCGCAGAGCACCGGGGAAAGCTCTACCGTACACTGCGGCACGATCCCTCGGCGCACCAATCCCCGCAGTACCCGCAACAGTGGCAGGTAGCACTCCGCCACTGCTTCGCAGAGCCAATTGCTCCCGTGTGGGAAGCGCCCGTGGTGGAGCACGTACGGTAGATGCGAATGCAGCACGAAGACCACCGCACCTACCGCCATACCTCCCGTTCAGTGAATGCGAAACGAACCGGCTGCTGGGGAGAGCTGCGGCTCGACGCGGATTTCTCCGTACTGCTGCTCGTACTTCCGGATGTTTTCCCCGAGCGCCATCCAAAACAACTTGGCATGCTGGGGTGTCATCAGGATCCGGGCGTGCACCCGCGCCCGCGGCAGTCCGGGGAGCACCCGAGTGAAATCCAGCACAAACTCCGCCATAGAGTGCGAGATGATGACCAGGTTGGAGTAAATCCCCTGCGCTTCCTGCTCGCCCAGTTCAATGTTGATTTGATGCTCCACGGTCGGTTGCTCCGGTAGTGGCTTATCGGCAGCCATGCAGCACCTCACTGTTGTTTGCGTAACTGGTCAGCGCGGTTGTAGTACTGTTCGGCTTTCGCTTTCTCACCGCGGCGGGCATAGATGCCGCCGAGCATTTCATAGTAGCGCGGCTGTGTTGCAAAGAGCGGCTCCAACTTCTCTACCTCTGCCAGGAGCCGGTTGAAGCGCTCCGTGTCTGGCATCACCTCGTAGATGTTGAGCAATTGCTCCAAGACGGGCAACTCATCCCGCTTGCCGGGCAACTGCCGATACTGCTCAAAGAGCTCAGCAGAGCGTTGCAACAGCGGCACGTAGCGGTCGCGCCGCTCCTGATACCGGGGATTTTGCCGCCGCTTCTCCAGCTCCTCCTGCTGGAGCTTGCTTGCCCAATTCTTGTACGCCACAGCTCCGTTGAAGAGTGCCAGCTCGTTGGTAGGAGCCTTCTGCAGCACCTCTTCGTACGCCTTGGTGGCTTCCTCGTATCGCTCCTGCTTGGTTAGCACGATGGCGTACTGAAGCTGGTAGATGGGATTGTTCGGAAACTGCCGATGGAGCTGCTGGAGCAAGCTCAAGAGTTCTTCCGTTTTGCCCTGTCGGTCATAGATCTCTGCCAGAATGCTCAATGCAGCCTCGTTGTTTGGACTGAGCGTGAGGGCATCGCGGACGTAGCTGAGCGCTTCCTCTAACTGTCCCCGATCGACCAGAGCCAGAGCAGCGCTCAGGAATGGCTGAACGGCAATGCGGGTATAGCGCTCTTTCTCCGCTACTGTCCACTCCTGCGGTGGCTTGTAGCGCCAGCCTTCTACGCGCGGGCTCTCCCCGCGGAGCGCTGCGGAGAAGACGTAGAGAGGTGCTCCCTGCAGCATCCACTGGTCAACGTAGAGCGTATCTGCTTCCGCTGGAATTGTGCGGCTGGTAACGGGCGAGCCCAGCCGCTGGAGCAGCTCGCTGCGCGGCATACCCAGCGTTAGTTGTGCTGTGCGTGCGGCTTCCAACTGTGGCTCCATGAGCTGGCGATACCGCGCAAAGCTCTGTAAGGCTGCGGCTGTGTCGCCGGCAAGCTCCTGCACGGTCGCGAATATGCCGTAGGCATCGGGCACCTCGGGCTTGAGGCGGAGGGCTATCTGCAGCAAGGCAAGCGCCTTGTTGACTTGCTGCTTATCCGGAGCCGCCTCTGCAGCAAGCTCGTTGTACGTTGCGATAGCCTCATTGTAGACGCTCACCCATAGGGCCAGCTCTTCGGCAGCGATTTGTGCTGTCCAGCGCCCTGGTTTGTCGTGCTGACGGGCGTTCTGTAGGGCTCGGACGGCTGCCTCGTAGTCGCGCGTGTGCTCTCGATGGAGCTGTGCCAATAGCAGCCATGCTTCAACATTGGCGGGGTTCTTCTGGGTTTCTGCCTCCAAATTCCTCAGCGCTTTCGGGTAATCCCGCTGCCCTAAGGCGATCTTCGCCGTTGTGAACTCTGGCGAGGCACACTGGAAGCTCACACCGGCAACTGCCAGCACAACCAGAGCCGTCCACCACGGGCGCATGGCAACCTATCTCTCGTCCGACATGCACACGGCGGCACAAAGTTAGGGAAAAGCCCTCGGGCACCGAGGGAAACCCCATCAGCGCTTACCAGCCCAATGCTCGTATGCCGAGAAGACAAGCAATACCGCTGGCATACCCCAGCAACGCCAGCGGCGCAATGCGGAGGGCATACCAGAAGAATTCCAGCTGCTCAGCGCCCATCGCCACAACACCGGCGGCTGAACCAATAACAAGTAAGCTACCGCCCGTTCCGACAGCATACGCCAACAGCATCCACAGCCAATCGTTCGGCGGATACGCTGCGTACATGTTCATGCACGCTGCTGTCAGGGGCACGTTATCAACAACTGCTGACAGCAACCCCAGAAGTGTCACCACCGCCTCTTTTGCCGGTACGACGGTATCCAGCCACCGGGCAAGCGCCGCTAGGACATGCCCTGCTTCTAACGCATCCACCGCCAGTAGGATGCCCACGAAGAACAACAAGCTACCAACATCCACCCGGCGGAGTGTACTCTGAAGCTGCAGGTGTGCCCGCTCCGGTAGCTGGCGATGGAGATGCTCCGTCAGAAGCCACAGAAGCGCCAATGCCAGGAAGGCCCCAAAAACTGGCGGTAGCCCAGTGAGTACATGGACAACCGGCACAGAGAGCAAGCCCCCAATCCCTGCTGCCAGGACTACCCCAGCGTGCGGCTCTACCTCAGGGAGCGGTCCCGGTACACGCTGTACAGAACGCCGCAGCAGCAGCGCCACCAGCAGTGCTGGAAAGCACGCCGTGACGAACGCAGGAAGGAAGAGACGCCGCACTAGGTCCACCGTGCCTACATGTCCGCCTAACCAGAGCATCGTGGTTGTGACATCCCCAATCGGAGACCATGCCCCACCGGCATTTGCCGCAATGACCACGAGTCCTGCCAAGAGACGGCGTACGTGCGGCTGCTCTGGCAACAGCCCCCGCAGGAGTGCCAGCATCACCAACGTGGTCGTCATGTTGTCAATGACCGCTGAGAGGAAAAACGTAACTACCGTCACCGACCCCACCAACTGCACCAGCGAGCGGGTACGGAGCCAGCGGGCAATGAGCAGAAAGCCGTTATGGGCCCCGATGGTTTCCACAATCGCCATCGCACACAGGAGGAAGAAGACAATGCCGGCGATGTCGGCCGTATCTGCGCGCAGTGCTTCTAGCAGCGCTGACCGCCGCTCCGGCATGGCGAACATCAACAATCCCCAGCAGGCAACCCCGGTCACGAGCGCAATCGCACTCTTGCTCACCCGAACAGCTTGCTCAAAGGCAATGAGAACGTAGCCTCCGACGAAAACCGGGACAAGCCACCAGAGGACTTCACCCGAGGACATGGTGAACGCTACGCTCTACCCCGACCCTGCTCCACCCCGGCAGAGGCTACCATCGGTGGCGAGCCCTCACGTGATGACGTCTTCGGGTACGTGAACCACCGTATTCCGCAGCGTCCCCAGCCGCTCAATGCTCAGCTCCAGTGTGTCCCCAGGCTGGAGCCAGCGCGGTGGGTCAAACCGCCCTGTGCCGTTGAGCTCCAGCAGGCATCCTGTACCGCACGTGCCCGAGCCGATAACCTCGCCCGGATACACCCAGACGCCATAGCTGATGCGCTCCAGAATTTGAGCGAATGTCCAGGTCATGTTCGCCAGCGTGTCCTCAGAAATGAGCTCCCCATTGAGGCGCGCCGTCATGCGCAGGTCGTAGCGATTCCCTTGCGGGGTTGGAATCGTACGGTCGGCAAGCTCGTCAGGAGTTACCAAGAACGGACCGAGCGAGGTTGCGAAATCCTTCCCCTTGGCAGGTCCGAGATTGAGCTTCATCTCTTGTGCCTGAAGCTCGCGGGCACTCCAGTCGTTCATGACCATGAATCCAGCAATGAAGCGGTCGGCAGCATGTGCTGGGATATTCTTCCCCGCACGACCAATCACGATGGCGCACTCCAGCTCAAAGTCCAACCGCTGCAGATGGCGCTCGTGCACGAAGACCGGTCCCGGTCCTGTCACCGCCAGATGGTTGCTGTAGTAGAAGACGGGGAACTGGTCGTACTCCGGGATCATCGGCAAGCCGCGGCTGCGGCGAGCAGCCTCCACATGTTGCCGGAAGGCATATCCATCGCGCAAGGAGCGAGGCTGGAGCGGTGCCTCAAGAGTTACCTCGGACAGTTTCTGGGCAATGCCTTCGTGGGCAAGCAGCTCTTCGCGCCCAGTACACCATTCGTGCAGACGTCGCAGCTCCTCCAGGGCAACGTCCCACATCTCCAGCAGCGAGAGCATCGGGGAGGGGAGTTGCCACAAGCGCTGCGGGAGTCCATGCCGCCGGGCGAAGGAGTAAGCGGCAGCGATATCCACCACCCACTCTTCGCTGCTGAGCAGCGCCGCCCGCTGGCACTGACCCTGCCGGTAGGAGAGCAGCTTCATCGGAGACCCCTGCTGCGTGACGAATCTCTACCGCTGGAGAGCATGGCGCAGCGAGAGCACTCCAATACCGCCGAATCCCAGGCAGAACATTGCCTGAAACGGCAGCGCCGCCAACTCGGCATAGTACAGCGTTGCCCCCATGCCCAGCAAGAAGTACAGCCCCAAGAGCAGCTCGGCTACCACCTGGAGCCCCAGCCGCCGCGGAACGTACTTTTTATCCTGCCAGCGGTCCTGCGGCGAAATGACGTGGTACTTCGGTGTGCGGAGAAACTCCGTGCGCTTCCCCAGCAGTGCTTCAATGACCGCCCGTGTGTTGTTGACAGCCAACCCCATGCTCCCAGCCAAGAAAATGGGGAACAGCAGCAGTCGCTGCTGCCAATCCCAGTGAACAGCGCGCTGGGCGTAGAGGTAGAAGAGGAAGGTGCCAATGGCTGCCAGCACGAATACGGAGAGCGCCGTGAAGAAGGCATCGTAGCCCTGCACGACGTTCTTGATAATGACCACCGGCACATTGAGCACTGCCACCAGTAGGATGAAGGGGAAGACGATGTTGCTGGTCAAGTGCACCGTTGCCTCGGCTTTGATACGGAAGGGGAGCTGAGCCCGCCAGATTTGGGGCAGCAGCTTCCGGGCAACTTCAATGGCACCCTTGGTCCAGCGGTACTGCTGTAGTTTGAGAGCGTTGATATCCACGGGAAGCTCTGCCGGTGTTGTGACGTTGGGCAGGAACACGAAGCGCCAACCGCGGAGCTGGGCCCGGTAGCTCAGGTCCAAGTCCTCTGCCAACGTGTCGGTGTGCCAGTTCCCCGCATCCAGAATGCAGGTTCGGCGCCAAATACCGGCTGTGCCGTTGAAGTTGATGAAGAAGCCTGCCCGATAGCGCACCGTCTGCTCAAGAGCGAAGTGCCCATCCAGTGAGAGCGCCTGGGCTCGGGTCAGGAAAGAATAATCCTCGTTGAGGTGCTCCCAGCGGGTCTGCACCATGCCGACCTTCGGATCGGCAAAGTACGGCAGGGTCCGCAGGAGGAAATCCGGGCGCGGGACGAAATCAGCATCAAAGATAGCGATGAACTCACCGCGGGCACGCTCCAATCCGTACCGAAGAGCGCCAGCTTTGTAGCCCTCGCGGGTCCCCCGCCGGATATGCTCAATCTGAAAGCCTTGGGCGCGGTACTGGGCGCAGAGCCGTTCCAGCAGCTCGGTGGTCTCGTCCGTGGAGTCGTCCAATACCTGGATTTCCAGCCGATCTCGGGGGTAGTCCAGGGCGCAGACTGCCCGCAGCAGCCGTTCCACGACGTAGTACTCGTTGTAAATGGGCAACTGCACTGTCACCATCGGGAACTCCGTGAGAGGAGGCGGCTGCTTCAGCGGCAGCTTGGCGGTCTTCCAGTAGTAGTAGACCATCACCAAGCTGTGCAGCCCAAACAGGAAGAGCACGGAGAGCGCCGCAACGTACACACCCAGGAGCACTTCTTCCATTCCCCGCTTGCCGCCTGTGGCACTTACCAGGCTGAGGCAATTGCCAGGAGGATGTCGTCGCAGAGCTGGTCTAGGGAGCGCAGAATTGCACGGTCCCGCGCGGCTTGTCCACCGGCAACTTCGTAGAGCTCGGCCCGTGTAAAGGTCCGGCGCCAGAGCGGACGCCGTTGCACAGCGTCGTAGAATTCAACTTCCACAGCAACTTCGGCGCGGCGCTCACGCTCAATGTCACCGGGGCGCAGCGTTTGCGTCACATCGCTAATCCGCTGCAGCCAGACGCTGAGCCGCGCATCGGCATCTCCTGTTGTGAGCCGCAATGGAGCATCCTGCTGGAGACGCCGCACCAACTGCTGTGTCAGGTATTCGCGGTACATCGGCACGCCAAAGCCAGAGTTGTCCACCACCGGGGCCAGCGCAACCGTCCGCAAGTGCGCCGGCAGCTTCCCACCGGTGAAGGAATAACACGCTGCCAGCGTGCAACTTAGCCACAGGAGGCTAAGCATGCGCTGAGAGCTTCCTGACAACGCACTCATTTTCCGCCCTGCAGGAAGGGGTTGTGACGGCGCTCTACCCCAATCGTAGTTGGTCCACCGTGCCCGGGATAGACGCGGTAGTCGTCCGGGAGGCTCAGGAGCTGTTCCTCAATAGAACGCAGGAGCTGCTGGTAGTCACCACCGGGAAGGTCTGTCCGGCCGATGCTACCGGCAAAGAGCGTATCACCGCTGAAGACCAGCCGGCGCCGGTGTTCTACGAAGCAGACCCCACCCTCCGTATGCCCCGGAGTATGGCGTACCTCCAGCTCCCACGAGCCCCCTACACGGATGAGTTGCCCGTGGGAGAGGAACTCCTGCGGTTCCACCGGCTCAAACGGCACCGGGAGCTGCCAGAGACGAAGCTCTACGGGATCGCTCAACCGATAAGCATCTGCCGGGTGGACAGCAAGGGGTGCTCCCGTTGCCCGTTGGAGAGCTGCGGCATCGGCAACGTGGTCCCAGTGCGTGTGGGTCAAGAGAATCCGGCGAATCCGGGCTCCACGCTCGCGGGCTAACTCCACAAAGCGCTCTGCGCTCCCCCAGGGGACATCAATGACGCAGGCTTCCTGCGTGGTGCCATCTACCACGAGGTAGCCGACCGTTGCCGCCGGGCCAGCTTCAACGGCGATAAGCTCCGGCGCGTGGACGGTGACCTCCAGCGGCATCCAGAATTCCCACATCCCTACGGCAACACGATGCCCACGGTGGAACGGGACTCGGTTGGCGTACGGAATAGGACGAGGTAGACTCCCGCTGCCAGCCCAGTGAGCTCCCACTGCCGCACGTGCGCGCCAGCCTCTGGCTCAGCCCATGTCTGACGGTGCACAAGGCGCCCCTCTGCTGAGTACAGCTCCAGCGCGTAGCTGCCCCGCTCCCCGCCATGGGTGACAATACGAAGCATGCCTACCTCCCCAACAGCTCGGACTTGGGCTGCCGCCACCGGACGGAGAAGGCGCGGTCCACCTTCGTAACAGATGCCTACCAAGCGGAGGCGTCCATCTGAGAGGAGCGTTCGGCTGCTCAGAATGCCATCATCCCAGAGAAAGCTCCGGAGCTGTAGCGGGGACTCCTCGCGGCTGCCCAGGAGGACATCGCCGACAAGCTCCGTGAGGACGCCTTCAGGTACAGCGGGGACAGAGTCCACCCGCAGTGCAATCACTGCCAACCCATCAGCACCAATGCTGGAACGCAGAACCCTCCCCCGAGTGACGCCGCGGACAAGGAAGAGGCTCGGCTCGTAAGCAATCTCCAGCTCCGCTGCATAGAGCTCCGATGGTGCCCCTGGCGGGTTGAGCGCGTAGCGAACCGGAATCCGTATGGTGCGCTGCCACGGGGTAGCCTGCGTATCGGGAAGCCATACTCGGCTCTCCCGCGGGACAAGCCCAATGCCGGAGAGTACAATCAAGCGCTCGTCCGCGCATGGAGAGCTCACCCGTATGCGGAGCGTGTCGCTATAGAGCCCAGCCGCTGGCGGTTGAAACTCTACCACAAAGGCAAGGCTCTCCGTCGGAGCTACCGCCTGCGGCAGCGGAGGTACGGTACGGAGGCGAAAGGCTTGTCCGCTCTGGAGACGGGCATCTTCCACCTGCAGCGCTATGCTCCCGCGGTTGCTCACCACAAGCGGCTGCGCTGCCACAGCCCCCACAAACACATTGCCGAAGGAAACGCTCGGCGGAGCGCTCAGCAATGGGGTCTCCCGCCGACCGAGGAGGAGCACCTCCATCAGCAGGGGCTCAGGACCCGCACGGGCAGTCAGAAGGAGCTGTGCCTGCTTCGGTCCATCGGGCGAGCCTGCCGGACGGAAGCTCACAGCATAGCGCCCTTGCTCGCCCGGTGCAAGGGCTACCGGCAATGGCGGAAGAGTAATGCTGAACAGAGCCGCATCCGGCCCAACGATGCTGGCAGCGAGCAACCTCAGCGTGTCAGCAGTCCCATTGCTGAGGAGGAGCGTATCGGTGCGTTCCTGGCACAACGCCAGCGTGCCGAAGTCCAGCACGGTCGTATAGGTGACACCTTCCCCCGTGACGACGGCATGGAGCCAGACAGCATGCGTGTCTGGGCATGGCTCTGCGACGATGAACGACAACACCGCATCCACCACTCCCAAGCGCTGGGGCGTAAGCGTGACCGTAAAGTCGTATGTCCCCGCAGCCGGAATCGCCACCGCCTGTGGCGTGACCGAAACATCGGGATGCGAACTCAGCACAGCTTGCACTGTCAACGGGCGGAGCAAGAGGTTTCGCCCCGTCAAGCTCGCTTGAGCCACCTGTCCGAGGCGGAGAGTTCCCATATCCACAGCCGCCGGGATAGCAACAAAGGGTGCAACGCGCTCTGCCCGCAGCCCAATGGTCAGGAAGGGCTCCGCGGTGTCCTCCGTTGCAACTACAAGCTGTGCTGAGCGGATGCCGGTCCCAGCCCCGGGGAGAAACTGCACGATGTAGAGAGCCGAATCGCCCGGTGCGAGCCTTCGCGGCACAGCCGGCTGCACGACGATGAGGAACTCCTGCGCCTCGGGTCCAACAATTTGCGCTGGGCTTACCAGGGTGACCGGCACCGTGCCCACGTTGAAGAGCACGACCGTATCACGGACGGTCTCGCAGCGGCTTACAACGCCGAAGTCCAGCAGCGACGGCACCGCTTGCACAGCCCGAAGGATGCCCACACCGCTGAGCAAAAGCCGTGCTGTATCCGGGCAAGCAGAATCCGCCCGCACGGCAACCACGGTCAGCTCCGCATCGTCCTGCTGTGCCGCCGTTGGGGTGTAGCGAACGCGAAACTCTATCTCTTGCTGCGGTGCCAGCACCACCGGCAGCGGAGGACGCACATCCACCAGCTGGAAAGGCGCTGCCAGCACAGGCGGTTGTTCAATCCGCGCAGGTGAATACCCCACGTTCGTCAGCACGAGCGTGAGTTCACTTGAGCTCCCGATCCGCACGGCGCCGAACTGCCCAGAGCCACGCCACTGGAGCTGCGTCAATGCCCCGAAGGCAGAGAGCCGAACCGTATCGGCATAGCCACATTCGGCATCCCGCACAATGAGCATACCCTCTGCCACCCCGATAAACCCCGCCCGACATTGCAGAGTCAGCACGTGTTGCCCACCTGGCGGCACGCTGAATGCCGTTGCTGGCACAACACTCCACTGTGCCCCGTTGGTCAGCACAGGCGCAGCAAAGCGCAGCGGGCGCCCGCTTACGTTCTGCACAACGAGCGTTGCCGTGCGCTCCTCCCCAGGGCAGAGGAGACCGAACTCAAGACGGCGCAGCGGTTGAGCACCATCGGTAAGGCGGAAGGCAACGCTATCCTTGACAGCTTCGTAGGCGATGCGCCATGGTGATCCCGCCGTGAGCGTGTCCGTGTGCAGAATAACGAGCGTGTCCCGGAATACGCCCTGGGATGCCGGAGCACGAAACGCCACGACCAGAGGCAACGAATCACCTGGAGCGACAACGACGGGAAACCACGTCGGCGGCGGAGCGAATAGGCGAAACCCTTGCGTCCCTTGAGCGAAGCCCACGGAGGTAATGGTGAGCGCACCATCGCCCGTGTTGCGGACTATCACCGTGTCGAAGCGCTCCTGACCAGCGCAGAGGAGTGTATCAAACGTCCGCCGACTCGGTGCACTCAGCTTTGGAAGCCGTGCAACGCTCAGCAGAGTAGCTGCTGCCGGCGACAAAACTCCCTCGGGCTCGGCAGCATACAGGGTTGCCGATGGGTTGGGAATCCGCTGCAACGCCACGAGGAAGAAGAGCGTATCGGGTTCCGGCAGAGAGAGCAGCGTGCTCCATTGGACGCCATATCCCACGAGGGTATCCACCGGGCGCCATTCGCCACTCAGGGGCTTGAGGTAGAGCACAACGTCTTGCCCGTTGCCTGTACCGCTAACGCGAGCCCGCATGCGCGGCAGCGGTGGCACCGGGGCAATGCTGGGTCCAACGTACCGCGTCGCCTCTGGTGGCTGGACAGTCACAGGCGTGAGCTCCCTGCCGTCAACGCGGACACGCCCGGCACCGCCGCTGGGAACCCCGCTTGTCCGTCCACCCGCAACACTCAGCGGTGGCAGCTCGTATCCCAAGGTCGCCGCAATGTGAACAGCCCCGCCCGAGCCGCTCCCGCCAGGTCCAGCCGCCGATGTTCCCGGCACAGCACCCGGTGCACCCTCGGCAACAAACCGAATGCCTTCAATGAGCGGAGCCACTACGCGCAGCGCCCCACCTCCTCCACCGCCCGAGCCCGAACAGACATTGACTCCTTGCGGATTCCCGCTGGCACCGCCGGAACCACCCGCCAGCGGTACCAGACATGCGTTGCCGTGTTCATATCCCCCATTGTTCCCGCCCGAACTCTGTCCTCGCGTGGCATATCCTCCGGCACCCCCGGCTTGCCGTTGCTGGTACCCGCTGCCGCCCCCGTAGCCGCCATCTGGCGTACACCCGTAACCATCCCGGCACCCTTCCCCCGAGCGCCCAAACGGATGCCCAGTCCCGCCACCGGCAGCCTCGTACTGCGGTGACGTCCCCGGTGCAACCCCGTTGAGGCTCTCGCCATTTACTCCCGTGCTCTGCCCGTAGTTGCGATACTCACTGCTGACCACACCAATGCCGTTCCTGCCACCGCGCCCACCACTGGTGAAGCCACTTCCCCCATCGCTGCCGCGGGCAGAGCTGGTAATGGCATCGCAAAACGAGCCACCTCCACCTCCGCCTCCCGGACCCCCGTGTATGCCCTCAGCACTGACGCTCACCGTCGTGCCCGCCCCACCTCGCACCGAACCCAGCGACATCAGCACGAAGGGCAGGTATCCCTGATTGCCCGGCACGAAGGGATCGCAATCGGCTGTTGAGACACGGAAGCTAGCTCCAGCCGGCAGGATAAGGCTATCCACAACCATCGCGCCTCGCCGCGAGCGCACTCCTAAGGTCCCTTCCCCCAAGACCCGCTCCGGACCCGTATAGACGCCAATCGGTGTCGGCTGCACGATGTAGAAGGTGTCCACCACTACGCTTTGCCCGCCAACCGTGACCTGAATCGGGATGCGGAATTCAGAGGCAAGCTCGCTCCAGCGCCAACTGTTCGGACGCGCCCACGGATGCACGAAGAACACCGTGCTTGCAAGCCGCCCGTTCCAACTCACCACTACCGGTCCCACAGTCAGCAGCGCTGTATCTGCCGGACGCGCACAGCCGATGCGAATTGGGTCCGACGCTGTGTTGAGGTACACCCCATCGGGACCGAATGTCCCTCCGGCATCGTGCCGAGCAACAATTTCCACGTAAACCCCCATGCCAGGAGCGCCGAGGTCGGGAATCATGTACGCCGCCTGCGGCTGCGCAAACACTCCCCCGGCAATGCCGGCAATCCCCAGCAGCCATCGGCTCCAGCGCATCTCTACTCCCCCACGTACGCAATGCACTTGAGCTCTATGGCAATCGGGGTTGGAAGCCGCCGCACCTCCACCGTCGTTCGGCATGCCTGCACGTGTCCCAAGTACTGAGCGTAGACGCGGTTGAAGGCGGCGAAATCCCGCTCCAGGTTTGTCAGAAACGCTGTCACATCCACGATGTGCTCCCACCGCGCTCCGGCAGCCTGCAGAATAGCGCCGATGTTGCGGAAGACGGCATGACACTGCACCTCAAAGTCGTAATCCACAACACGCCCGGCAGCATCCCGTACCACACCAGGGATGTCTGTGCTGCCCCGCTGGCGCGGACCAATCCCCGAGAGGAAGAGCCACGGACCCACCTGGACAGCGTGGGGATACGGCCCAACGGGTTCAGCAGCCTCCTCGGCAACAATGACGCGGCGCATGTCAATCCCGCCAGAGTGCAACCGTGACACTTTTCGGCTCAGTGAAGAACCGGAAGGCTTCCCACCCTCCTTCACGTCCAACACCGGACTGCTTCATACCGCCAAACGGCGTGCGCAAATCGCGCAGCATCCAGCAATTGACCCATACGATGCCCGCCTGTAATGCCTCAGCAACGCGATGGGCTCGCGCCAGATTCTCTGTCCATATGCTCGCAGCCAGCCCGTACGGGGTAGCGTTCGCGTATGCCACAGCTTCTTCCTCGGTGTCAAAGGGAATCAGGGTGGCTACCGGTCCGAAAATTTCCTCCTGGTTGACCCGGCATTCCGGCGAGAGCCCTTCAATGACGGTAGGGGTCAAGAAGTAGCCATTGCGGCAGCGCCCTTCTAGCTGATGCCGGTGCCCACCACAGAGAAGAGTGCCGCCTTCGTGAAGGGCCAGCTCAATGAAGGAGAGCACCTTCTGGAGGTGCGCCTCCGAAATGAGTGCGCCTTGCTGCGTATCGGGCTCCAGCGGGTCGCCGACACGGAGCGACCGCACCCGCTCGACGAACGCCTGCCGGAAACGCTCGTAGAGCGAACGGTGTACCAGAATCCGGGAGCCACAGAAGCAGATTTCGCCTTGATTGGTAAAGGCTGCGCGTACTGCCTCCGACACTGCCCGCTCCAAGTGGCAATCCTCAAAGACGAGCGTTGGATTCTTCCCACCCAGCTCAAGGGTGAGCTTTTTGAACATCGGGGCTGCCAGGCGTGCGATTTCCGCGCCGGTGCGCGTGCCTCCTGTAAAGGAGATTGCCCGCACCTCTGGGTGGACCACCAGTGCTGCACCGGCAGAGGGTCCTTCGCCATGGACGATGTTCAAAACGCCCGGTGGCAGCCCAGCTTCCAGCGACAGGCGTGCCAGCAAGGACGCTGTCGTCGGTGTCAGCTCCGAGGGCTTCGCAACGACGCAATTTCCGGCAGCCAGTGCCGGGGCAACCTTCCAAGTGAGCAAGTACAACGGCAAATTCCACGGCGAAATACACCCCACAACGCCCAGCGGCTGCCGCAGCACATAGCTGAGCGCTTGCCCATCCAGTTGGTATGCCTCCGAAGAGAAGTGGAGGAGTCCTGTGGCGAAGAAACGGAAATTCCGCACCGCCCGTGGGATGTCCACTTGCCGAGCCAGCCAGAGCGGCTTGCCTGTATCGCGGCTTTCTGCCAGCGCCAGCTCCTCGCAGTGCTCCTCCAGCAACTCTGCAAGGCGTAGGAGTATCCGTGCCCGTTCCTCCGCCGGCACTGCCGCCCACTGCGGGAATGCCTGCCGAGCCGCCGCAACGGCTGCTTCTACATCACGAGCGTCCGATGCCGGCACCAGTGCAATGACCTCGCCTGTAGCCGGCTCACGCTTCTCCAAGTACTGCTGCCCGATGGGCTCGCAGAACTGCCCGCCGATGAAATTCCTCAACCGCTCCATCCGCTTCCATCGCCACTCTCTGCAGGCGAAAATAGGGCTTCCCCGCCGAACCCCGGTAGCACTCAACCAGTTTCCCCATCCGTCTTTGCCGCCCACGGAATGAAACTCTCGCATGCAATATGAGCCAGCTTCCTGTAGAACGCCCCAGCATCTTCCCCGAGGGGATTGTCGCAGGTGTCACCCTCCGTGCAGCGGAGCTCTACCCACCGCGGGGATTCTCCGTAGACACCATCTCGCAGCCCTCGCCGGAAACAGAGCTGCTGGCAGCAACGCTCGGGATACCCTGGAATCGGCTGAAATTCCAACACCAGGTCCACGGTGCCGATATCCGGTGGGTTCACGCCGAAAGCCCTGTTGCCGAGAGCGACGGTATGTTGACCACAGAGCCCGGTATTGTGCTCTGCGTCCGCATTGCGGACTGCTGCGCCGTGCTGATTGCTTCGCTGGAGCCCCCGTTGGTTGGCGCTCTCCATGCGGGTTGGCGCGGTATTGCTGCCGGTATTGTGGAAAAAGGGCTCCAGGCAGTGCTTGCTGCCGGATGCCAGCCTGACCAGCTCCTGGTCTACCTCTCCCCCTGTGCCTCAGCAGAGCGGTACGTAGTCCGTGCCGACGTTGCTACGCTATTTCCCGAAAGCACCGTGCCGGTGGATAGCGAACACTACCGATTGGACTTGCGCAGCGAAATCCGACGTCGCCTCCTCCAACTGGGAGTGCCCGAGAACAACATCGAAAGCGCTACAGGCTGCACAATTGGTGACGAGCGCTACCACTCCTTCCGCCGAGACAGCCCCCACGCCGGGCGAATGGTTGCCTTCATTGGGATGCGCCCGTTGAATCGGAGCTCTTCCCCCGCTTGAGAATGCCGTAGGGGATGACGACCAGGTAGGCGATGACCAAGACAATCGGCGCTACAACCAGCGCCAGCGGATGGTCGTAGCCGGCAACGATACCGACCGCCATCAGCCCGTAACCAACCACCAGGAGCGCAATACCAATACCGATGATGCGCCAGTTGTGTCGCTCCAGCGGGAAATGCCACGTTGGCTTCTGTACTGCTGCCCGCACGCTGCGCCGTGTCTGTGCCATAGAAGACCTCTGCCGCTATCCCCGTGCTCCCTGGGGGATTCGAACCCCCGACCCGCGGATTAAGAGTCCGCTGCTCTACCAGCTGAGCTAAGGGAGCACTGCAAAATTACGCTTCCATCGGAAGGCACGGGCGCGCACGAACGTCTCGCTTGCTGTCACGTGCCACGCGCCTCCTAAATTTGTACTTGGTCCGAGTTGCATCAGCATCTCACCGATGCCCCCAGCCGCAGAAGGCATGCCGCTGAGTCAAGCCCCGCTGGACTGCCCGCTGGTTGTCCACGGCTACTGCGGAGACGGACCCTTCGTGGAGCGATTCCAAGAGCTGGGACTGACGCAAGGAACCGAACTCGTCGTTCGGCGCCGGGCTCCTCTGGGCGGCGGGATTGAGGTGGAGTTCCGCGGAGTCCGTGTCGGCTTGCGGCTCCACGAAACAGCAATGATCCTCGTGCGCACTGCTACCGATGAGTGCTGCACCGGTCACTGTTGAGACCGCATCGTCCCGCACCGTTGCACTCGTCGGGTTGCCCAATAGCGGCAAATCCACCCTCTTCAACGCCCTGACGGGTCTGCGGCAACGCACAGCGAACTACCCCGGTGTGACTGTGGAACCCGTCATCGGGCACCTCCAGCACGATGGGCAGGCGATTGCCCTGATAGATTTGCCGGGAATCTACAGCCTTTCGCCGAAGACCGAGGATGAACGCCTGACGGTGGCATTTCTACAAGGGGCATTGCCTGGGGTGCCTCCGCCCGAACGCCTTTTGGTCATTGTAGACGGCACCCAACTGGAACGGGGATTAGCGCTGCTATCGTGGCTGGCTTCGCTTCACAAGCCGACTGCGCTCGTCGTCACGATGGTTGATGAGCTCAAAGCCCGCGGAGGCGTGCTGGATACCGAAGAGCTGGAGCGTCAGTTAGGCATTCCTGTCTTCCCAGTTGTTGGGCGCAAAGGCATTGGTATCGAAGCGCTGCGCCGCTCTCTGGCCAGCTGGGAGCCGTGGGGGATTCCCCTGGTTCCGTTTCCGCCGGACACCTCTGCCGAGCAGCGCCATGCGTGGGCGCGAGCACTCGCCCAACAGGTTGTGCACCATCCCAAGCCTGATGTTCGCTCCGAACGCATAGACCGCCTCGTGCTGCACCCGCTACTGGGGTTTCTCATCTTCGGCGTGGTGATGCTTCTCTTCTTCCAGAGCATCTTCACGGTTGCCCAGCCAGCAATGGCGGCAATTGAAGCCGGCATCGCGTGGCTGCAAGGAATGCTGGAGACATGGCTGCCCGAAGGGATTGTGCGCAACTTCCTCTCCCACGGCATCGTGGGCGGGGTTGGCGCTGTCATTGTCTTCCTGCCACAAATTGCGCTGCTGTACTTTCTGCTGACGGTGCTGGAGGACAGCGGCTACTTTGCCCGGGCTGCCTTCTTGGTAGACCGGCTCCTGGGTGCTTTCGGGCTGCAAGGGCGCGCCTTCATCCCCATACTGGGCGGTTTTGCCTGCGCAATTCCAGCAATTCTCTCCACCCGAGTAATTCCCTCGTGGCAGGAACGGCTCACGACAATGCTCATCATTCCGCTGATGACCTGCTCAGCGCGGCTGCCTGTCTATACACTCCTCATCGCCGCGACGGTCCCACCTGTCTATGTGGGCGGAATCCTCTCACTCCAAGCTCTGGTCATGACGGGGCTCTACCTCATGGGAGCAGGCACAGGGCTGCTCATGGCGTGGTTCCTCCGGCACACGCTCCTGCGGGGTGCTACGACACCCTTCATTGTGGAGTTCCCGCCATACCGCTTGCCTAGCTGGCGGAATGTTGTCGGACGCACGTGGAGTAGCAGTCGGGAGTTCCTCCGCACCGCAGGCACTCTCATTCTGGGGCTCTCCATTGTGCTGTGGGCTCTGACAGAAATTCCGCCAGTAGAGGTTCCTCCGGGCACTTCTCCGCTGGAGGCGCAGCGCCTGCAGCTGGAAGGCTCCCTTGCCGGACAGCTCGGGCGTGCGTTACAGCCAGTGTTTGCCCCATTGGGCTTCGACTGGAAGATCACCATTGCGATTCTGGGCAGCTTCGCTGCCCGCGAGGTCTTCGTCTCCTTCATGGGACAGCTCTACGCCGTGGATGTAGAAGCGGCTGAATCCACGCTGCGCCACGTGCTGGCACAGAGTATCCCGCTGCCAGTTGCCCTGAGCGTATTGGTCTTCTACGTGTACGCCCTGCAGTGCATCTCTACAATGGCGGTGCTCCGCCGCGAAAGCGGCTCGTGGCGATGGGTAGCTGTGGCGTTCGCGTATACGTTCGTGCTGGCGTATGGGTTGAGCTTTGGTGTGTACCGACTCGCCCGATGGCTGCTGGGCTAACATCCGTCTATATTGGCGCCGACATCGGAGGCACCAAGACACTGGTCATCGCCTGCGATGCTGCCGGACGCGAACAGACCCGCTGTGCCTTCCCAACCCCAACTGCCCTGGAGGAAGGGCTGCGGCAGTTGATGGAAGCTATCACGACCGTCGCTGCAGGAGCATCTATTGCCGCCATTGGGGTCAGCATTGGTGGTCCTATCGACCGAATCCGCGGGACGGTCTCGCCGCTCCACCAGCCAGAATGGCGCCAGGTGCCGCTCCGGGAGCTCCTGCAAGAGCGCTTCGGATGTCCGTGCTGGATTGAGGTCGATACCGATGCCGCAGCCCTCGGTGAATGGTACATCGGAGGTGTGCGCGAAAGCCCATTGGTGTATGTGACGCTGAGCACTGGGGTAGGCGGCGCTGTGCTCATCGATGGGAAGCTCTACCGCGGTGCTGGCGGTGCTCATCCAGAACCAGGGCACCAAGTTGTTCCCAACGAATTCGGTGCACCGGACCCGGTGCCGTGCGCCTGCGGCGCCACTAACTGCTTGGAGGCACTCATTTCCGGACGTGCTCTGGAACGGCGCTTCGGACAACCTCCGGCAACGTTACCGGCAGAAGTCTGGAAGCAGGTAGGGCGAATTCTGGGACACGGGCTCCGCAATCTTGCTACTCTCTACGCGCCTCGGCGCATCGTTCTGGGAGGCGGCGTTGCTATCTCCGCTGCAGCTCACTTGCTGCCCGAAGCGTGCGCAGTGTTGCGCGAGGGGCTCCGCCTTGTACCGATGCCAGCCGTGACAACGAGTGTCTTAGGCTACGACACGGCAGCCTGGGGCGCTGTTGCCTTAGCGCTCGGCTACAGAGGATGAGCTCTCACCACCGGAGGCAAGCCCTCCATCAGCAGGAACCGCACGACCCTGCTCGGCATGCCGACGAGCCTCCAACCAACGCTCTGCGTCAATGGCTGCCATACACCCGCTGCCAGCCGCGGTAACGGCTTGGCGGTACACCTTATCCTGAACGTCACCGCAGGCGAAGACACCTGGGATGTTCGTGCGAGTACTCCGCGGCTCGGTGATGATGTACCCCTGCTCATCCATCTGCAGGAAGCCGCGGAAGATGTCCGTGTTCGGCTGATGTCCAATAGCAACGAAGACCCCATCGGCTGGCAAGACGGCCTGCTCGCCTGTGCGCACGTTGCGGACTCGGATTGCTGTGAGCCGGCGAAGCCCATCGCGGGTCTCGCCGAGGAACTCTTCAACGACGGTGTCCAGCAGGAAGTCAATCTTCGGGTTGCTGCGGACGCGCTCCTGCATGATCTTGGATGCCCGGAACTCCTGCCGGCGGTGGATGATGGTCACCCGCCGTGCAAATCGGGTCAGGAACAGGGCTTCCTCCATTGCCGTATCGCCACCACCGACGACGTAGACGTGCTGGTCGCGGAAGAAGAAGCCATCACACGTGGCGCAGGCAGAGATGCCATAGCCCATGTACTCAGCTTCGCCAGGCACGCCCAGCTTCTTAGCCGAAGCCCCCGTGGCAACGATGACCGCTTCAGCACTGTAGAGCTTGCCGCTGTCGGACCAGAGGAGGAAGGGATAGCGGTGGAAATCCACTCGGACGATAGTCTCATACAGCGACCGAGCCCCGAACCGATGTGCCTGACGGCGGAAGATGTCCATGAGCTCCGGTCCTAGAATCCCGTGTTCGAAGCCGGGGTAGTTCTCCACCTCCGTCGTGATCGTCAACTGCCCGCCAGGCTGCGGTCCTTCAAAGACAACCGTATCCAGCCGTGCCCGGGCGGCGTAGATAGCTGCTGTCAAGCCTGCTGGTCCAGCTCCGAGGATAGCCACTTCGTGGTGTTCGGCGTGGGGTTCAGCCTGCATGCTCTTCGCCATCCTGTTGTGTGACAACCTGCCGCCACGTCTGTGCGTTTCGCCGAATGCCGGCGTACTTCGGGCGTTTCAGCGGACTATGCCGGAAGCGCTGACGGAAATCCTCCGGGCTCATTGCCAAGAGCTCTTCAAGGTCCAGGCACGTCTGCCCGTAGCGGGGAGCAAAAGCGGGCTCTTGGCTCGGCGTCTGGAAGCGATTCCACGGGCAGACCTCCTGGCAGATATCGCAGCCGAAGATCCATCCCTCCATCCGCTGGGCAATCTCGGCGGGGATGTCCACTTCGGGCTTCGTCTCGATGGTCCAGTACGACAGGCAGCGGCGGGCATCCAGAACGTACGGCTCAACGAGCGCACCCGTTGGACACGCCTGGAGGCAAGCCGTACATGTGCCGCAGTAATCCCGCATGGGCTCGTCGGGCTCTAACTCCGCCGTCGTGATGACCACCCCCAAGAAGAGCCACGAGCCATAGCGCCGCGAGATGATGTTCGTATGCTTCCCTTGCCAGCCGATCCCAGCACGCACCGCCCATGCCTTCTCCATGACGGGACCAGTATCAACGTAGACCCGACTCTCTGCACCGGGGAAGAGCTCTGCGATGGACTCTGCCAACCGGCGCAGTCGTGGAAGCAACACTTCGTGGTAATCATCGCCCCAGGCGTAGCGCGAAATCTTGCCGTAGCGATGCGGCTCCCGCTCATAGGCATCATGGCGAGCGGGGACGTAGTAATTGGCAGCAACCACCACGACGCTGCGCGCTCCCGGGAGCAGTTCCCGAACATCGGCACGCCGTTCCAGATTCCGCTCCATATACGCCATCAGCCCGTGGTAGCCCCGCCGAATCCACTCCAGATACCGTCCGAACTCCGGCTCCAGCGGCTCCGCGCGGGCAACTCCCACCTCGCAGAACCCCAGCGCTCGGGCATACTCCTTGAGCGCGTGTGTCCGCTGTCGCTGCTCCGCAGGGCTCATTCCCACTGCCATCCCTGTACCGATGGGCACTCTACGTAGAGCCAGCCGTCTCTGACCATGAGCTCGTACGGCCGAATCGCGCCGCTGCCGTCAATAGCCGCACCGGTCCGCAGATCGTAGCACCACCCGTGCCGGGGACACCGCACCGCGAGCCCCTCCAGATGCCCTTCTGCCAGAACGGAGACATGCTGGTGAGCGCAGCGATTGCTCACAGCGAACACACCCTCTGGGCGGACAAAGACGGCAATATCCTCGCCCTCCCATCGCACCACCAGCACAGAGCCAACCGGTAACTCAGCGCGCGGGCACAGCCGAACAAACCGCTTTCCTGCATGCTCCAGCTGCGGGCTCTCCGCATCGAGGGTCAGATACCGCACCATCAGCGTGCAACCGTTACCGATACCAAGGTACCTGGTGGGACCAGCTCACCAGCTGGCGGGGATTGGGCAATGACGGTGTTGGGCAGAAACGTCGCATCCGCAACAGGCGTCACTGTCCCTAAGCGCAATCCGAGCTGTGTCAGCACACGCTCGGCTTCCTCCAGCGACAGGGTCGTCAGTTCGGGAACCGCTACCGTCGGGCGCGGTCCACTGCTGACCACGACATCCACAGAGGTTCCCGCTACAACCCGGCTCTCCGCCGGCACGCTCTGCCAGAGGATAACGCCCTCTGGGAGAGAGTCGCTGTAGTCGTAGGAGACCCCCCCTAAGCGCAGGCCCTGACTCAGCAGGCGAATCTGCCCCTCTCGGAGAGATAGCCCAACCAGTCTCGGCATCACCACCAGACGCCCCCCAGTACTGACCGTCAGGTACACGCGGCGTCCCTTTCGGACCTGCGTACCCGCAGCAGGTACTTGCCGGATGACGTTCCCCTCGGGTATCGTGGGATGGGCTTCGTAGCGGAGCTCATGGACGAGGAGCCCCTGTTCCGTCAGTATCTGTACAGCCTGCTGCACCGGGAGTCCCACAACGGAGGGCATCTGTAGCACCGGGCGCGAGTGGACCAGCGCCGGCATGACAACTTGGTCTAGCAGCACAATTGCCAGTACGCTCCCACCGCCAACTCCAAGCCACCACAACCACCGGCGATATCGCATGTGCACCGTGCACTCTCGTACCGGAAGCTATCAGACGAACGTTCTCCCAGCCCTCCTTTCGCCGCGCCTACGGCTGCGGCACCACAACGGTGGCAACGGCATTGTCCGGCACCAGCACAGAGCGAGCGCACTCAGTAATCTCCTCTGCCGTGAGCCGGTCATACTCAGCCACGATGCGGAAGGGGCGTTCGGGGTCGTTCCAAAATGCCGCACTCAGCGCAACTTCCTGAGCAACCCCAAGCGGATGCTGCACGAGGAAGGCATACGCGGTCTGCAGTCGGTTCCGTGTCGTTGTCAGCTCCTCAGCGGAGATACCATCCCGACAGAGGCAGCGGACTTGCTCCCACAGTGCGTCCTGGAGCTGCCGTGGCGATACATCTGGAGCTGCGGCGAACGCGTACAAGGTCACCAACGAGCTCCACTGCCGCGAATCCAGGAATGCGCCGGCATCGGAGGCAAGTGCACGCTGGAGCAGCAGCGTTCGGTACAGCCGGCTGCTGCGGCCGCCCCCCAGCACATCAGCGATAGCCTGCAGTGCCAGAAACTCCGGTGCTGTGTACCCACCACCGTGGAAGGAGAGGAAGACAGCCGCTAAGGGCACGTGGTCAGCAACCTGTGTGTGAACGCCCCCTTGCCGGCAGGCAGCCGACCACTGTGGACGGGCAATCGGTTCCATCGGAGCAGGGATAGGAGCTAAGTACTCTTGAGCCAACTCGTAGACCTGCTGCGGTTCAACATCACCGCAGACGACCACAATAGCGTTATCGGGGCGGTAGTAGCGGCGGGCAAATACACGCGCAGCCTCTACCTGCAGGGCTGCCACCGTTTCCAACGAGCCATGTACTTCCCAGTGGTATGGGCACCCAGGCGCAAAGGCGCTCCGCGCTTGAATATCCCGCCAACGCCCGTAGGGCTGGTTGTACACCGTCTCCTTGAGCTCTTCGATGATGACGCTCTGCTGCGTAGTGAACTCCTCGTCCGTAAAGGTGAGTGCCCGTAAGCGGCTTGCCTCCAGCCACAACCCCAACGGCAGTTGGTAGGCAGGCAGCACCATCATGTACAGCGTGTAGCTGTAGGAGGTCATGGCATTGTTCGTCCCGCCAGCGTCGCTGCAGTACCGGTCAAATTCCTCCCGCTCCAGGTACGCCGAGCTTCCGAAAGCGAGGTGTTCGACCAGATGGGCAAGTCCCGCCTGTTCGGGCATTTCCTCTTGTGAACCAACCCGATAGAGCACCACGATCGCGACCACCGGCGCCCGCCGGTGGGGCACCGCGTAGACCACCAACCCGTTGGCAAACGTATACGGGTGAACCTCCATCACCGTCGCATACCCTCCGAAATGTGCCGCTGCAAAGATACAATAAAGCCCTCGGAGTGTCCGACTATTGCTGCCGTCCTCAGTATGTCGGTCAGCCGCATGGGCGACCATGTTCTGGACTCCCGAGTTGGCGGCATGGCTTGAAGATGCTCCCTGGCCGGCAACGAAAGAAGAGCTCATTGACTACGCCGAACGCAGCGGTGCTCCTTGGCAGGTGGTGGAAAACCTCAAAGAGCTGCCCGACGACGACACCGTCTACGAAGGCATTGAGGACATCTGGCCTGAGTGGGAGGACTACCAATCGCCCGACTACCTGGACGAGGACGAAGAGCAGGAGGAGGAGTACTGACACGGTGGGGCACGGTGCGTGGGGGCACGCCGGCTTCGTCCAAGGCAGAGGGTGGGTGGGGTGGGCGTTTCTCTGCGCCGTTTCCCTCATCGCTCAGCCCTCGGCAATCATCGTTGACCGGATTGAATTCTCAGGCAATTCCGCCTTCCCTGCCGAAGAGCTGCAGAAATTGCTTACCATCCGAGCCGTATCGCGCAGTACCTTCCACCGCCTCTTGCTCTTCTACACCCGCAACCTGCAGCGCAATCCAGCCACTCCCGCCCCACTGCTGAGGCAGTTGCAGACCTTGAGCGCTGCGGCAGAAGCGGCGCTCCCCGCCTTAGACCCTCGGCAACTGGAGGCAGACCGGGAAACACTCCGCCGCTTCTACATCCAAAACGGCTTCCACCGGGCAGAAATCACTACTCGCCTGCTTGCTTCTCCTGAGGGGACGTACACCCTGCGCTTCCTCATCACCGAAGGACCAGCCGCTCGCATTGACACCCTACGCTACCTGGGCTTAGACGAACTCCCGGCAGAGCTCCAACGGGAGCTGCGCCGCTACCGGAACTTGCGCTCCGGGATGCGCTTCCGAGAAACTGCCCTCATCGAGGAGCTGGAAACCCTACGCCGCTTCTTGCACGAGCATGGCTACCCGTACGCTACCTACGAGCGTCCGCAGGTTTCCATCGTGCCCGAGTACAACACGTACAACGTGACTGTTCGCTTCCTGCCCGGACCGCGGCTGCGCTTTGGACGCGCGCGTTTTGTCGAAACCAGCACCAACGCCTCCCCGCTGACAGAGCGTATTCGCACCTTCTGCACGGAGTTCCGTCCCGGGCAGTGGTACGACATCCGAGCCGTTGAACGCACTCGGCTCCGGCTCCTCCGGTTGGGTGTCTTCGAAGTCGTGCGGATTGACTCCCTTATTCCCCGCAGCGCTGATAGCAGCGTCGACGTAGTGTTCAGCACACGGTACCGCCGCCCGCGCGAGGCGCTGCTCAGCATGTCGCTGTATCGCACTCCGCTGGAGAACGCCCCGAGTGTGGGCGTAGAGCTGCAGCTCTCTGACGTCAACCTCTTCGGAGGTGGGGAGAAAGGGCAGGTTGTGGGGCAGGTCAGCGTCCGCGACCCTTTAGGGGCGCTGGAACGCGGGCAACTGGAGTACGAATTCACTGTAGGGACAGGGCTATCGCTCCCGTATGTGCTGCGCCGCGTTGGAGTCAGTTCGCAGGTGCGCTACGGTATCCGTTTCCTCGCTGCACCGCTGCAGTTAGAGGCGCTGGGACTGCAGCTCCGGGCGCCCGTGGAGTTTGCCCCATGGACATGGATGACCACAACGGAACTCACCGTCGACATCCGCGCAGAGCGTCCGTTGAACTACCTGAAAGCCGTTGCTGCTGTTGACACCATACCAGCTCTGGCGCCCTTCCTGCAACAGTACGAGCAGCTCTACCGCTACACGCACAACGGGCAGCGCCTTTTGCCTCCATCGGACGTTGCCCTGAGCCTCACCCTGGGCGCCGATCACCGGGACCACCCGACAACGCCGCGCAGTGGGCATGTGCTGCTCACAACGCTTGACATCGGCGGGCTGGGGACGCTGGGATTAGCACAGTACACGCGCCTACAGCTCCTGGCTTTAGGCTTTGCACCCCTCTCGCCCCGCACAGTTGCCGCTGGCAAAGCTCGCTTCGGCATCATCTGGTGGCGCAACCGCGAGCACTCGTACGTGCCGTATGACCGCCACTTCTTCGCCGGCGGGGCCAACAGTGTCCGCGGATGGGCATCGCGAAGCTTGTGGGATCCCGTCTCCGGTGGCATTGCCAGCGGCGCTGCCAGCGCGCTGGCTTCCTACATCGGTGGCGGACTACTCGTGGAAGGCTCCTGCGAGCTACGGTGGCGCCTACCGCCCGTGCGGATGGGGCTGCTCACCCCGTACATCTCCAACGTGGTGGTGGTCAGCTTCGTGGACTGGGGCAATGCCTACAACCGGCTCACACCGGAGCTCTACGGGCGGGCAACTCTCGGTTCCGTTCTGCGCGCCCTAGCGCTCTCTGCCGGCATCGGTGTGGGGTATTTGACCGATGTGGGACCTATCCGCATTGACGCCGCGCTGCGGCTTCACGACCCCCTCAACCCGACAGCTGCCTGGGTCTTCCAGCAGCCGATGACGCTCCGCCGTTGGATGCTGCACCTGGGCTTGGGTTATGCCTTCTGAAGCGTGCCTGTATTTTTGCGCCGCTGTCCAACAGACAGGCATCCACCGTGCGCATTGCTGTCTTGATGGGCGGGCTATCGCCCGAGCGCAGTATCTCGCTGCTGAGCGGACGCAGCGTCGTTGCTGCTCTGCGTGAGCGGGGACACGAGGTCTACGCCATCGACCCTGCCCGTGGTGCTCACGGACTCCTCTCCGATGCCGACTTGGAAGCCGTAACAGCAGAACCCCCGTCAGAGGAGCTTCTGCGCTCGCTTTCCCCGTGGGCATTGGTAGAGTGTATCGGCTCCGAGCTGTTTGCCTCTGTTGACGTCGTCTTCCCCTTACTCCACGGACCGTATGGCGAAGATGGACGCCTCCAGACTCTGCTGGAGCTGCGGGGCATCCCGTACGTAGGCAGCACTCCGCTGGCCAGCGCTATCGCGGCAGACAAACACACGGCAAAGCTGCTCTTCCTTGCCGCTGGCATTCCGACTCCTCGATGGATTGCGCTCTCCCACGAGCAACTCCGCCAGCCCGAGGTGCGGGAAGAAATTCGCGCAGAGTTGGGCTCTCACCTCGTGGTCAAACCCAATGACCAAGGCTCTACTGTCGGCATGAGCTTTCTCCACGACCCGACGGATGAAGAGCTGGAAGCAGCTCTCGTGACAGCAGCTCAATACTCGCCGCTGGTGTTGGTAGAACGCTACATTGAAGGGCGAGAACTGACCGTCGGCATCCTAGGCGAGGAACCGCTTCCGATTGTGGAAATCGTCCCCAGCTCTGGCGTCTACGACTACGAGCACAAGTACACCCCGGGAAAGACCGCGTACCACTGCCCAGCGGAGCTACCGGACGACGTGGCAGAATTCACCCAACATCTGGCTCTCTCGGCACACCGCATCTTGGGCTGCCGTCACTTCAGCCGGGTTGATTTCCGCCTGGATGCCGATGGACAGCCCTTCTGCCTGGAGGTAAACACCATCCCTGGCATGACACCGCTGAGCCTCTTGCCAAAAGCTGCCCACGCGGCTGGACTTTCTTTTGGAGAGCTATGCGAACGTTTGGTTTCCATGGCGCTTGGCGATATGTCCGCGGAGCTATCGGAGTAGCAGCAGCATGCGTTTGCGCGGCGCCCGCAGCCGCCCAGCGGGGGATGACCTTTGAGGAGCTGGCTCGGCTGCTGGAGGCGTACTTCGACCGCGCCCTCATCGCCGATATCCGTACTCAGCTGCCGCTGGGTGCTCCGTATGAAATCTGGGGCTGGGACGTTGGCGATTTCTCCGGCGATGGATATCCCGACGTAGCCCTGAGCGTGCTCATCCCCCAAGAGCGCCAACGGCGCGTTCGCGTCTACGCCTTCGTGGACCAAGACGGCTTCTTGCTGAGCGTAGCCCAACTGAGTCTGCCCTACCTGGAGCTCCCGCTGGAGGTTGGCATCGCCATCCGCGATACCACCTGCTACGTTACGCACAAGCTGCGTGCTGGCTCGTGGAATATCCGCGGATACCGCTATTGGCTGGGCAGCTTCGTGCTCTGGGAAGAGCGCCGCTTAGAGAGCAGGAGCAGTATCCAAACCGAGCTGCGGCTCAACTACCGTCAACTGGAGCGCCACGAACGGCAGTATACACCCGATGGACGCTTGCAGACTGAACGTCGCTCTATCGTCATCCCAGTCTACCCCCGCCAGCAGCGCCCTCTGGGAATAGTGGCAACTGATGCGACGTGTGCTACCGTAGACTACATCCCCCGCGGTGCATACTACTGGAAGGGTCCGCAGGATGTGGCTCTGCGCGTGCGCGCCGTCTACGACGAGCGCTTCCTCTACCTTGCCATTTGGGTGAGCGATGATGAGCTCATTGCCGGGCGGTGCGACACCTGCCCTGCTGATGAGCTCCGCTTCTGGATCGCCCGTCCCGTCAGCGACACGCTCTCTCCGCCGGCAAGCTCCCGGAGGAAATCGCAGCCGACCACCCAGACCCGATGGGAATTCCTCAGCTTCACCCTCCGCCTGGGGGATTTTGCTGAAATCCCACCGCAGTTGCTGTGGCACATCCAGCCTGAGAAATCCACTCCCCAGCAGTGGCAGCGGGCAAAAGCCGTTGTTGCACGCCGCCCTGATGGCTATACGGCAAAGCTCCGCCTGCCTCTGGAGTTCCTGTTGAGCGACCCCGATACGCTCGCCCGTGCACCCGCCTCGGTGCGCTTCGCCATAGAGCTGGTGGATGTAGACAACGAATACCGCCCCGAAGAGACAACGCGAGTGTGCACCTCGTCAGATTTCTCGCCTGAGTCACCCCCGACGTACTCTGAGCTGCTCTTCCTCCCACCGGGGCAGGTGTATGGAGAGAGCTTCCAAGTGCTGGCTGAAGCTGTCGCCGAGGAGCTCTTCCGGCTGGGCTTTTAGGCTCACTTAGCGATAATCTTGAACACCGTCCGCCGGTTCTTCTGCCGGTTCTCCTCGGTATCGTTCGGTGCCACCGGCATCGTCATGCCGAACCCCCGCGGGCGAAGTCGGCGGCGGTCTATGCCCCGCTCAACGAGGGCATCAACCACGGCTTGTGCCCGCGCTTCGGAGAGACGCTGGTTGTACTCCGGTGTGCCGATGTTGTCCGTATGCCCTTGCACCTCCAGCCGGATGCGAGGATACCGCTTGAGGAGCTCCGCCAGCTCGTCAATGATGGGGAGAGCCTCCGGACGCAGCGTGGCTTTGTCAAAGTCAAAGAGGATGATGCGCTCAAATTGCTTGCCGACCGTATCAAACGGCGTGATGGGAGCGGTATCGTACTCACCGGACGCTGTGACGGTATCGCCTGCGATTGCAAGGCGGAGCGTCACTCGGTGAAGCCCAGCATAGAGCGGCGGACGGTACCGCACCAGGTAGAAATTGCGCAGGCTGCGGTAGATCTCGGCAAGAACGCTGCTGAGCTCTTCAGGACGGCTCACTGGATAGTAGCGTCCTCCCGTATACGCTGCCAGCGCCGCAAGCACAGAATCCTGCGTGTAGCCAAAGCCAATGGTGAATACACGCACATCGGCGCTCATAGCTGCTTCGTAGACTTGGAGTGCTGAGGCTTGAGAGGCGTTGTCGTCACCGTCGGAGAAGAGAATCAGTATGCGCAGCGGGCGTTCCTGCGAGCGGAGCAGCTCTATCCCCTGCGCCAGGGCATCGTAGATGGCAGTGTACACCCCAACGCCGCGGTAGCGTGCCTGCCGGAACTGCGCAAGCAGGTGCTCTGTCTTGCTTTCCCACGAGCACAGCAGCTCCATCCGTTCGCTGAACGACCCCACAGCCAGCATATCGTAAGGCTTCTTCAAGCGGATAAACTGCTCTGCGGCTTCCTGCAAGACCGGCAGGACCGAGGTCATCGAGCCGCTGTAATCCAAAAGCAGCACGAGGGCGTAGCCAGTTGTGTCCCACTCGTTGTACTCCCGCACACTGAAGCTATCTATCGGCACGTGAGCAAGCCCCAGTTGCTCGCGGATGCTCTGCCAGTGCTGGCGCCATGCCGTGTCCGGGGCATATGGCGGTGCCAGATGCGTGATGGGCGTACCGGAGTTATCCCGGATACGCACAAAGAGGCTCACCTCCTGCGGGTACTTCCGGGCATCGACGCGCCAGACATCGGCAAAGAGGGCTTCTCCGGGACGAAGGCTGGAGGCTGGACGACTCCACGAGGGCTGTTGGGCACTGCTACCGATGCACCACAGCAGCGCCACACTTACCACCGCCGAACGCCCAAGACCATACCATCGCCCAAGGGCACAAAGCAGCTTTGCAGCTGCGGATGGGTTGCCATGCGTCGGTTGAACTCCTGCAGCGCCTGAACATCCGGATCGTCCGAATCCGAGGCAATCGCTCCCCATGCTAAGGCATTGTCCCCACAGATGATGCCACCAATCCGTACCAAAGGCAGGCACAAGTCCACATAGAGGACGTAGCTGGGCTTATCGGCGTCAATGAAGACGAAATCCAGCGGTGCAGGCGGGCGGAAGCTCCGCAACCACGTACGCGCATCGGCACACTCAACGACAACCTTCCCTTGCAAGCCTGCCCGTTGAACCATCCGCTGGGCAAATGCTGCGCGGGCTGGCTCGCGCTCAACGGTAATGAGGATGCCATCCTCCGGCAGAGCGCGCGCCATCATGATGGCAGAATACCCAGCGAGCGTTCCTATCTCCAGCACTGTCCGGGCCCCCATTGCCCGCAGCAGCACCTGCAGGAACGCCCCCTGTTCAGGGGCAATCCAGATTTCAGGAAAGCCCGCCTGGAGCGCTTCCTGGCGGAGAGCCGCTAAGAACTCATCTTCGGCTGAGAAGTAGCGCTGGACGTAGGCAAGAATCTCTGGTGTCGTCGGCGTTGAGCGGGATTCCGTTGCCATCACGGACGCGTCCCCAAGCGGACATTGACATTGATGCCGTACTGACGGACTTGCCCGACGAAATCCCGCAGCAGCACAAGGGTGGAATCCAGCTGCTGTGCGAACGCCTCGTCCGTCAGCAGTCGGGCAGCGACGCTCTTGCCCGTCTGCACGCGCTCGGCTAAGCTCCGAAGGCGCTCGCTCGTGCGGCGGAGCTCCGTTATGAGGCTATCAATGCGAGCAATCGTCTGCTCGGCTGTCAGCACAGTGCGCCGCAAGCTCTGCAGAGTGGTGTCAATGCCCGGGCCCTGGCGAGCAAGGAGGCTACGGAGCTCTTCGCTCAGAGCCGCAGCGTTCTCAGCCGTCCGGCCCAGCGCATCCCCGTGTGTTTCAGCGAAGGCACGGAGGCGCTGGCTGAACACCGCCAGGTCCGCAACAAGCTGCTGCAACTCCTGCTGGCGTGCCGGTGAGAGCACAGCCGTGAGCACAGCCGTTGCAGTATCCAAGCGCTCCAGGACGCGCTGCGCTTGTGTCCCCAGCACGCCCAGGTTCTCAAGCAGTGCTACGACATCCGGTCCCACAGTCCCTGCAATGGTTGCCCCCGGTGGGAGTGGCTCCGGTGAGGTGCCAGGAAAGAGGTCAACTTTCCGTCCGCCCGTGAGCTCTTGCAGTCCAATCCGCGCCGAGGCATCGCGTCCGATCGTGGGCACATCATGCACCCGGAGGGAGAGCACAACGGAATCGCCCTGCAGCTCAACAGCGGCGACACTTCCCCGACGCACACCGTACACGAAGACAGGCGCCCCAACTTCAATGCCTGCCGCCGTTGGAAAGCGCACGCGAATCTCCCGCTCACCCACTCCCAGCCGAACTCCGCGTGCCCACGTAATCCCCAGTAGGAAGAGAGCAATGGCTGTCAGCGTGATCAGCCCAACCCGCAGCTCCAGGCGCCGGAGTTCGTCCACGGCAGCAGTTCCTTAGAATGGAACCTCATCCTCGGGGAAGGTGCTGGTATCGGAGTAGAATTCGGACTCACCTGGTGCTGAACCGGACCCTGCGGCGCTTGACTCCTCAGTCCCGGAGTGTTCTGCTTCCCGGGGACGTCGGTCTAAGAGCAGCATCGTGTCCGCTTGAATTTCTATCTCCCGGCGGCGGTTCCCGTTGCGGTCCTCAAACTCGCGCGTGCGCAGCCGCCCTTCGACGTAGACCCGCGCGCCTTTGCGCACAATGCGGTGAACCACTTCTGCCAACTCTCGCCATGCGACGATAGTGTGCCACTCTGTGTGTTCCCGCAAGCTTCCATCGCGCTCGCGCCATGTCTCCGTCATGGCCAAGCGGAACGTCGCTACAGGCGTACCATCAGGCGTGTAGCGCAGCTCGGGATCGCGTCCGACATTGCCAATCAGCATGACCTTGTTGAGTGAACGCCGCATCGCTTCTCCCTCCGTCACCTTCGGAACAGTCCACTGCAAGGCGTAAAAATACGCACAGTTTCACGCTTTGGGAGCAGCTTCCCGGGGCTCCAGCAGGAGCAGAGCTATCTGGAGAACGTCGCTGAGTGCCTTCACCGCTTCAGGTGGGAGCTGCCGCAGCTGGGATTGGGAGTCAGCTCCAAACAGGCGCTGGGCTTGAGGCAGCGTATAGCGGTCAACACGCAGCAGGTGTTGGATGCGGCGCAACACAGCGATATCCTCCTCACTGTAGAGCCGCTCACCCGAAGGACCCCGGAGTGGTCGCGGACAGCCAAAACTCCGCTCCCAATGGCGCAGCGTATGAGGCTGTTCGCCGAGCATACGGGCAACCTCTCCAATCCGATACCGACGTTCCATCTCCGCCCGGCTTTCCTACAGCGCCGAACATGCCGATACAAAAATAGCAGACGGGCTGGCTGAGCGGCTTGCGGCACTGGTTCCAACGGTTGGCATCAGGCTTGACTGAATCTGGCGTGGTTCTCGGTGCCTTAGCGAACGTGGTAGGAGATGAAAATCCGTGCATGGCTGTTCCGTGAACGGCTGCCCTTGCTCAACCGAGCCTTGGACGCTTACGCACTGCGGCAGCGGGTCATTGCGGAAAATATCGCCAACGCAACTACTCCCAACTACCGCCCGCAGCGAGTCCGGTTCGAGGAATTCTTCCAGCAGCAACAAGGAGTTGTCAACCGCGGGCAGCGCACCGATAGCCGCCACATCCCTATCGGTCCGCCGGACCCCGCGCACGTGGAAGGCGAGCGTGCTGAAGCGCAGCTCCCCGAGCCCGAACGCTATGCTGCCGGCGAGTCGCACGTGAACATTGACCGTGAGATGACCGAACTCCTGGAGACGCAAATCCGCTTCCGCTTCGCCGCTCGCATGGTTGCTCGCTACTTCCAAGGTCTGCAGGCCGCTATTCGGGGCATGTTGCAGTAGTGCGAAGCTCGTAGAGCCATGCCAGGGAACATCTTCAGCAGCCTCGCCATTAGCGCTCAAGGGTTATCTGTTCAGCGGCAGCGGCTGAGCACCGTGGCAAAAAATATCGCCAACGCTGATGCCACACGCGGTCCCGACGGCGAGCCCTACCGGCGGGAAATCGTGCTCGTCCGCGCCCACCCTGCCGATGCCTTCGAGGAAGCGCTGGGCGCACAATTACAGCTCCGGCAGACGAGCGGCGCCCACGCGCCAACAATCGAGCCCCCACACCACTGGCAGCCCCCGCAGGTTGTCTCAGCCACCGTTGTCCAAGACCCCTCACCCTTCCGCCTTGTCTACGACCCCTCGCATCCTGATGCCGATGCGCAGGGATACGTGCGGTATCCGAACGTGAACATTGTCACCGAGATGGTGGAGCTCATCAGCGCCCAACGTGCTTTTGAGGCGAATACAGCGGTCATCAACGCCGCCAAATCCATCGCTCGGGATTCGTTGGAGATTTAGCCGATTGCCCGATGAAAGTTGGTCCTGTCCAGCCATATGGAGTGAGTCTCTACGGGGTTACAGCCCCGCAGCCGGCAGCACCACAGGCGGTGACACCACAGTCTGTGCCCGAACGGGTGCAGTCTCCCGAACGCTCCGGACAGGCGTTCCAACTCTCCCCTGCCGAACGGGAGCTCTTCATCCGCCTCTTTCCCGAAAGCGCGCCCTACATCGCCCACCATGTGCTCTTTACCCGCGAGGGGCAGCTCCACGAACCCGACATCTACAAAGGCACGCTCCTGGATATCCGTGTCTAACAAGCAGAGAGGCGCCCATGGTAGTGCCCGAAACCCTTGCACAGCGGCTCTATGACCCGCTCACCCAGCAGCGCGTGCAGGCAGCCGCGCCCAATGAGAGCAGCAGCTTCGTAGAGACACTGCGCGCCTTCATCCAGGAGGTCAACACACTCCAGCAGGAAGCTGCCGAGTACACCGAACGCCTTATCAAAGGCGAGCCTGTAGAGCTCCACGACGTCATGATCGCAGCCGAGAAAGCCCGCACCAGCTTCCAACTGCTGCTGGAGCTGCGGAATAAGGCGCTGGACCTCTACCGCGAGGTTCTCCGCATCCAGGTCTAAGCGCTCATGCCGCCTCTGGGGCAGCAAATACGGAGTCTCTGGCAGCGCCTGTCTACTGCACAGCGCATTGGGCTCATTGCAGGGGCAGGTGCTATCGTTGCGCTGGGCATTTGGCTGCTCAGCATGACACTTCGCCCGGAGATGCGCGTGCTCTTCTCCGGTCTTGAGCCGCAGGATGCGGCTGCAATTGTAGAAAAGCTCAAAGAGCGCGGCATCCCCTACGAGCTCACCGACGATGGACGCACCATTCGGATCCCAGCTGCTCAGCTCTATGAGACACGCCTCCAACTAGCAGCCCAAGGGCTGCCGCAGAAAAGCACCGTGGGCTACGAGCTCTTCGACAAAGCAAGCTTCGGCATGAGCGATTTCGTGCAGAAGCTCAACTACCGGCGTGCCCTCGAGGGGGAACTTGCCCGCACAATCAGCACACTGGAAGAAGTGGAGCAGGCGCGGGTTCACATCGTCATCCCCGAGCGAAGCCTCTTTGAAACCCAGGAGCGCAAACCCACAGCCTCCGTTATCCTCCGCCTGAAGGATGGGCGGAGCCTGAGCCGGCTCAACATTGAAGGCATTCAGCATCTGGTTGCCAGCAGTGTAGAAGGGCTGGAGCCCTCTGCCGTGACGGTAGTGGACCAGCGCGGGCGCCTCCTCTCCGAGCTCACCCCAGCCCCTGGCACCGTTGCCGGTATGACACAAGCGCAGTACGAACTCCAACAGCGCGTTGACCAGTACCTGACCGCCAAGGTCCAATCGCTCCTAGATGGCGTCTTGGGCGCCGGTAACGCCGTTGTCCGCGTGACGGCAGAGCTGGACTTCACCCAACTGGAGCGCACCCGCGAAGACTACGACCCCGAACGGCAAGCAACCCGGAGTGAACAGACTATCTCAGAGGTGAGCACCAGCGGCGATACCGCCGCCGGTAGCACTGCCCGAACCCAGCGGAGCAACACAATTGTCAACTACGAAATTCCCCGCACGATTGAGCGCGTCACGACCGCACCCGGTGTCATCAAACGGCTGACTGTTGCCGCTCTCATCAACGGCACTACGCGCTTGGTCCAGGAAGGCGGGCAATGGAAGCGCCTCTACATTCCCCGCACGCAAGAGGAGATGGAAAAGCTCACCGACATCATCAAGAATGCCGTCGGGTACGACCCTGCCCGTAATGACCAGGTCTCCGTGGTCAACGTCCAGTTCGATACCGGTGAAGAACCTCAACCCCCACGGGCATGGTACGAGCTCCCGCCCGAGCAGTGGCTTCGCCTTGTCCTCATCGGGCTGGCGATGTTGATAGGATTCTGGGCACTGCGCAATGTCTTACGCTCTCCAGTCCTGCGCCCGCATATTGAGTTAGTCCCTGAGCCTGTCCTCACCCAAACACCACCTCCTCCATCGCTCCCACAGACAGAAATGCTCCCACAACTGCCTGGCAAAGCCGCCCCCGAGGAGCTCCCAGCAGAGGAGAAGCCGAAAGCCCTGGAAGAGCATGACCGCCAGCACGAAGCTGCCAAAGAGACTATTTTTGCCGAGGAGCTTCGCTCTCGGATCCGTGAGTACATCCAGCAGAAACCCAAGGATGCCGCGCGGTTGGTCCGCCTCCTCCTGAGTGAAGAGACATGAACGCTGCCCAATCACTCCGGTACGAGCAATTGACCGGTCGGCAGAAGGCGGCTATCCTCCTGATGGCACTCGATGCCGATACCGCTAGCCAGCTCCTCAGGGAGCTGGAGCCAAAGGAAGTGGAGCAGATTGTCATGGAAATTGCTACCCTGCGGAATGTTCCACCCGAACTCACAACAGCCGTCCTGCAGGAATACCACCAACTCATCACTGCCCACAGCTACGTTATCGAGGGCGGGCTGGAGTATGCAACATTGCTACTGGAAAAGTCTCTCGGGCTGGACCGTGCCCGGGAAATCATCGAGCGCGTCAAGCTGCTGACCAGCATTCGTGGCTTTGATGTCCTCAAGAAAGCCGACCCCGCCCAAGCTGCCAGCTTCCTGGCGAAAGAGCATCCGCAGACGATTGCCTTCATCCTCTCCTACCTTCCGCCGGACCAAATCGCCGACATCATTGCCCACTTTGACCAGTCGCTGCGCGTGGAAGTCCTCAGCCGTATTGCCACGCTCGGCAAGGTCTCTCCTGACTTGGTGCGGGAGATCGAAGCCGTCATGGAACAGATTGCGGAATCCACACTCCAAGCTGGGGTCACCATGCGGGGCGGCAGCCAATTGGTCGCAGCGATTCTCAACAAGAGCAGCTCTGCCCTGGCAAAATCGTTGCTGGAAGCATTGGAAGCTCGCGATCCAGCACTTGCCGATGACATCAAACGGCAGATGTTCCTGTTTGAGGACATCGTCCTCATTGACGACCGCGGAGTCCAGCGCATTCTCCGCGAAGTTGACAAGCGCGACCTTGCCCTAGCGCTTAAAGTTGCCGACGAAAAGGTGCGGCAGAAGATCTTCAAGAACATGTCCGAGCGTGCCGCTGCTGTCATCAAAGAGGAGCTGGAGTTCATGGGTCCGGTACGCCTGAAGGAAGTCGAAGCAGCGCAGGCACGCATCATTGAGGTTATCCGCCGCTTAGCCGAGCAAGAGGAAATCGTCATCGCCGGGCGTGGCAAAGAAGAGGTGTACGTCTGAGGATGAAACCGACATCGGCGCTCTTGACAGCGCAGGAACGCGCACGAGTAAAGCCGGCAGTGTTTGAGGACTTCGCGCGGCTTCCCGCCGGAGAGGCCGCGGCTCCTGTGGAGGTTGCCTCTCTCGCGCAGCCGCCTGCTCAAGACGAACCTGTGGATGCTGTCTCCCTTCCAGCACTGCCTGCGGTGGAAGGGTCGCAATCGGAGAGCGAACCCGAGCTCCCTTCATGGACGTCGGACGATGCCCTCCAAGCCGCATATGACCGCGGCTTTGAGGACGGTAAGACAGCTGCGGCTGCCCTCTACGAGGCAGAATTCCGGCGATACCACCAATGGCTTCAGCGCTTTGATGAGCTTGCGCGGGCACTGCGGTCCCAACTGCAGCACCTGGAGCAGGAAGCCGAGCGCGCTGCTGTCCAGCTTGCCTTCGTGCTGGCTGAGCACATCCTCGGGAACGAACTCCAGAAGAACCCAGACTCTGTTGTGCACCTCCTCCAGCGCGCCCGCGCCGCTCTGCCGCCTGAGAGTGCTTCGCTCCGCATCCGACTCCATCCCGATACCCTGGAAGCACTCCAACGCGCCCAAAGTGCTGTTGCCCTCGGTACGGAGGAGGGTATCAGTGTGGTTGCCGATCCTTCTGTGGAACCTGGTGGTTGCGTGATTGAAAGCCCTTGGGGCACCGTTGATGCTCAGCTGAGCCAACAACTGCAGAGCATCCGCGAACAGCTCCAATGCTAACGGCTGAGGACATTCTGCAGCGCTGGCGTGACCGCATCCGCTCGACGCGTCCACTACGGCTACGCGGGCGCATCCGGAATGTCGTAGGCGTAGTGTTGGAGAGCACCGGACCGCACGTTCCGATTGGCGAGCTCTGCAGCTTGCGCGACAGCCATGGAAACGAAGTCTGCAAAGCCGAAGTGGTTGGCTTTCGCGATACGACGATGCTAGCCATGGTACTGGGCGAGCCCTCGGCACTGGCTCCGGGAATGGAGGTTGTCGCGCTGGGCAAGCCCCTTAGCGTCCGAGTCGGCAGCGCTCTCTTAGGGCGGGTACTGGACGGCTTGGGACAGCCGCTGGACGGCAAACCGTTGCCACCAGGTTTGGAAGAGCGCCCGGTGCACGGGACACCTCCGAATCCACTCATGCGGCAACGGGTTCAATCCCCTATCGGCACCGGCATTCGCGCAATTGATGCCTTCCTGACCCTCGGCAAGGGGCAGCGCGCCGGCATCTTCGCCGGCTCTGGAGTGGGCAAATCCGTGCTGCTCGGCATGATTGCCCGAAACACCAGCGCGGACGTCAACGTCATCGCCCTCATCGGCGAACGCGGTCGCGAGGTGCGCGACTTCCTGGAAAAAGACCTCCAAACCGAGGGTCTGCGCCGCTCCGTCCTGGTCGTTGCTACCAGCGATATGCCTCCTCTCGTGCGTGTCAAAGCCGCACTCGTGGCTACAACCATTGCTGAATACTTCCGCGACCACGGCTTTGACGTGCTCCTCATGATGGACTCGGCAACCCGCTTGGCAATGGCACAGCGGGAAATCGGTATCGCAATCGGCGAGCCCCCGACGACGAAAGGCTACACTCCTTCGGTCTTCTCACTGCTCCACCGTGTCATGGAGCGAGCTGGAACGGGAGTCAACGGGACGATTACGGGGCTCTACACCGTGCTGGTTGAAGGTGACGACCTCAACGAGCCCATTGCCGATGCTGTCCGCGGCATTCTGGACGGCCACATCGTGCTCTCCCGCCGCCTGGCAGCGCAGGCACACTACCCCGCCATTGACATCTTGGAAAGCGTCAGCCGAGTCATGCCCGACATTGTCTCGGCAGACCATCTCCGCGCAGCTCACACGCTGAAGGCTCTGTTAGCAACCTACCGTGAAGCCGAAGATCTCATAGCCGTTGGCGCATACCAGCCAGGCACCAACCCGCGGCTGGACCGAGCAATTGCCCTCCGCGACAAGCTGCTGGCGTTCCTCCGGCAAGACATGCATGAGAGCGAACTCTTTGAGGACACGGTCGCCCAGCTCCTCCAGCTTGCCGAGGAGGCTGAACGCGGCTAAAGGAATCGTCCAACATGCCGATACACGCGGGCGCTATGGCACGCTTTCGCTTTGCACTGGAACGGCTCTTGCAACTGCGCCGGCAACAAGCGCAGCAAGCACGTCTCCTGCTGTCTGCGCTCACCCAGCAGCGGCTCCACATGGAAGAGCGCGCTGAACAGCTCCAGCACCAACACGACGGTGCCCACGAAGCCGCTGTCCGCCCAGGCATGCTCTCAGCTCAAGAGCTCCATGACGTCTGGGCATACTGCCGCTATCTCCAGATGGAGCTGGAACAGAACCACCATCGCTGGCAGCAGCTCCGAGAGCTGGAGACGGCTCAGTTGCTCCACGTCCAAGAGACCCGCAGAGCCGAAGAGATTCTCCAGCGTCTGCGGGAGCGGCGGTGGGAAGCCTTCCGCGTGGAAGAAACGCGCGCTGAACAGCAACAGACTGATGAAGTTGCACAACGCCACCGTCACGACCCGTGGCACACCGCATCCCCGTAGGCGTCCTCGTCCTGCTCCTTACCCTGACAAGCACAGCCGGACTCGTGGTCGGAGCCTTCATCCTCTTCCGTCCCGACTGGCTGGGCCTTGGAACACGAGCACCCTCAGCGCAGCAGACCGACGCCGCAGCAGATACTGCGGGCATTGACACAACAGGCATAGAGCCCCTCCAGCTTCCTTCCCCGTGGGAGGAGCTCCAGGAACAGCTCCGGAACGCCACAGCGGCAGAATCCCAGCTCCGCGATTCCCTCCACACTCTGCGACGCTACGCCGATAGCCTTCGCGGCGAGGTGGAACGCCTGCACGCAGAACTCCAGCGTTGGCAGCAGCACCAGCAACAGCAGAGCGACTCTACACGCCTCCACCACTACCAAGCCTTCGCCCGTATCTACGACAACGCCCCGCCTGAAGAGGTTGCTCGGATTCTGGAACAACTCCCACCCTCAGACGTTGCCCTCCTCCTCAAGCTCATGAACCGCAAACAGGCAGCCCGCGTCCTCGCGCTCCTTCCTCCAGAGCATGCTGCCGCAACGCTGACCCTGAACGCGGGCACCCAGCGCTGACCGTCTGCCTTCTCCGATTGCTCCTAAGTTTGTGGTCGCCCTGGTAGCTGTGGTGCAATGCATCCATTGCGCATTCTCGTCGTTACCCCCGCTCTGCCAGAACCGCTGGCTCCTCTGCGGGAGTTGGCATACAACTACTGGTGGAGCTGGAATCCCGATGCCCAAGAGCTATTCGCCCGAATAGACCCCGACCTCTGGGAACGCGTTCGGCATAACCCGCTTGTGCTCTTGCAGCGTGTCTCCTCTGCCCGTCTGCAGGAGCTGGCAAACGATGCGGATTTCCGGGCATTTCTCCTCTACGTCTACCACCGCTTCCGCAGTGCCCAAGAGGCGCCACAGCAGTATGCCGCCGGGACACAGCTGGGCACGATCGCCTACTTCTGTGCCGAGTACGGCATCCACGAGAGCTTTCCGAACTACTCGGGCGGATTGGGTGTGCTGTCGGGCGATTACTTGAAAACCGCCAGCGACATGGGCGTCCCGCTCGTCGCTATCGGACTGCTGTACCAACAGGGCTACTTCCAACAGCGACTCAGCGAAAGCGGATGGCAACACGAACTCTACCCCGCCAACGATATCTCGCAGCTCCCCGTGACGCTGGTACGGGACGAAACCGGACGCCCCTTGATGGTCTCGCTCCCATTGCCAAAGGGTCCGGTCACCATCCGCATTTGGCGCATGCTCGTCGGACGCGTACCGCTGTACTTGCTGGACACAAACCACGAATACAACTCGCTGGTGGAATACCGTGACATCACGGACCGGCTGTACGGCGGCACGATGGAAACCCGTATCCAGCAAGAGCTCACCTTGGGCATTGGCGGCATTCGCGCCCTCCGGGCTCTGGGAATCCGCCCAACGGTCTGCCACCTCAACGAAGGGCATACCGTGTTTGCCGCTATCGAATGGGCACGGCAGCTTATGGAAGAGGAAGCCGTTGACTTCGCTACAGCGCTGGAGCTCGTCCGCGCAGGGACCGTCTTCGTCACCCACACGCCTGTTCCTGCTGGCAACGAAATCTTTGCCCCGGAGCTCGTGCGGCATTACCTGGAGCCGTACGCGCGGGAGTCGGGTCTGGAGCTGGAGCAGCTCCTGGCGCTGGGACGCTTCCCTCCGGACGATGGCGAAGGAAGTGGCTTCAGTACCACTGTTTGCGGACTCAACAGTGCATGGTACCGGCAGGGGGTCAGCCGCCTGCACGGGCAGACAGCCCGGCGGATGTGGCAGCCTTTGTGGCGAGACTTCCTCGAGGACGAAGTTCCCATTGGCTCGATCACCAACGGCGTCCACTTGCCCAGTTGGGTAGCTCCCGAGCTTGCTGCCCTCTTTGACCGATACTTGGGCAAAGGCTGGCGCGATGGGAACGCACCTGCTGTCTGGGAACGCGTCCGCACAATACCCGATGAGGAGCTCTGGCGGGTACACGAACTGCTCCGCGCTCGGCTGCTCAATGCATTGCGAGAGCGCTACCGCTGTTTCCCCGCGGGTCCTCCGCTCCGGTTTTCTCCCGATGCCCTTACCATCGGCTTCGCGCGCCGAATTGCTCTCTACAAGCGCCCGGAGCTGCTCTTCCGCGATGGGGAACGTCTGCGCCGGCTCCTCACCTCGGCTGACCGCCCCGTGCAGCTTATCCTTGCTGGCAAGGCACATCCGCAGGATGTTCCTGCAAAGGAAACCGTCCGGCGCCTCATCCAAACCATTGCTGATGCCGGGTTGGAGCAGCACGTCGTGTTCGTGGAAAACTACTCGCTGGAGTTGGCGCGCCTACTGGTTCAGGGCTGTGACCTGTGGCTCAACACCCCACGCCGTCCACAAGAAGCCAGTGGGACCAGCGGCATGAAAGCTGCTCTCAACGGCGTGCTCCACTGCAGTACGCTTGACGGCTGGTGGGATGAAGCCTATACCGGCTCCAATGGCTTTGCCATCGGCACCGGGGAGGAGTATTCCGACCCTGAGGAGCAGGACGCCACCGACGCTGAATCGCTCTACTCCCTGCTGGAGCAGCGGATTATCCCGCTCTTCTACGAACGCAATCCCGCCGGAGTCCCCGAGCGTTGGGTCGCCATGATGAAAGAGAGCATCTGCTCCGTCGGCAGAGCGTATAGCTGTACCCGCATGCTTCGGGAGTACATCGAGCAGTGCTACCTACCGGCTCAGGAACACCGCAAACGGCTTCTCTCCGACGGTGCCTCCCGCGCCCGCCACCTGGCTCAGTGGCGCCACCGCATTGCTACGGCTTGGCGCGATGTGCGTATCCTCCGCGTAGAAGGACCCAGCGAGACGGAGCTCACCACCGGCAGCAGTATCACCGTACGAGCTGAGCTCGCCCTCGGCACCCTTTCGCCGGAAGACGTCCGTGTTGAGCTCTTCCTCGGGCGCCTTCAGCCTGACGGACGCTTCGGCGAAATCCGCACCGTTGCCTTGGACTACACGGGCTCTCACGGCAGCGGTCACGCCATCTTTGAAGGCAGCCTCCTACTGGAGGAGAGTGGGCAGTTCGGCTACACCGTTCGCGTGCTCCCCTACCATCCGGCTGTCCCGACAGCAGCGGAATTTCGCCTCTGCCACTGGGCACAGCCAGGCATGCTGACGTAATAGCCACAGCACGCCTTCGTCTACGGGCGGCGGTAGAGCATGAGGGAAGTTGAGCCAGTCGTGTCCGTTCCGAAGCAAGCCGAACGTGCTCTCCTCGTTGGGCTACTCCGCCGCGGCACATCACGGGCAGAGGTAGAGGACCATCTCCAAGAGCTGGAGGCGCTCGTCCGCAGTGCTGGCGCTGAGGTTGTCGGGCTCTGCTGGCAAGAACGCCCAACACCCGATGTGGCAACCTTTATTGGTCGGGGCAAAGTAGCCGAGCTTGCCTCCTTCATCGCCGAACAGGGCATTTCTACCGTGGTCTTCGATGACGAGCTCACCCCCGTCCAGGTTCGCAATCTGGAGCGAGCCTGGAATGTCAAGGTGCTGGACCGAGCGGGTGTGATTTTGCACATCTTCGCCGAGCGCGCCCGCACGCAGGAGGCAAAAGTCCAGGTTGAGCTGGCACAGCTGCAGTACTTCCTACCACGGCTCAGCCGCCTCTGGACGCACCTCTCCAAGCAAGTCGGCGGCATTGGAACACGCGGACCCGGTGAGACGCAGTTGGAAACTGACCGGCGGCTGATTCGGCGCCGCATCCAGCACCTACAGCGGAAGCTCTCCGAGATCATCCGCCAACGGGAACAACGCCGCAAAGGCCGCGAACACCTGCCCCGCTTTGCCCTGGTTGGCTATACAAACGCCGGGAAATCCACCCTCATGCGTGCGCTCACGCAAGCACCGGTCCTCGTCGAAGATCGCCTCTTCGCAACGCTGGACACTACTGTCCGCCGCTTCCGCTTGCCTGGTGGACAGCCAGCACTGCTGGCCGATACGGTTGGCTTCCTACGGAAATTGCCCCCACAGCTCATCGCTGCCTTCCACAGCACCCTCGGCGAAGTCATAGAAGCCGATGTGCTGGTGCACGTCGTAGATGTCAGCCACCCGGCATTCCGGCAGCATATCCGCGTGGTGGAAGAGACTCTCCAGACCCTCAATGCCCACACGAAGCCGGTGGTCCTGGCGCTCAACAAAATCGATCGCCTTGCCTCCGAGCCTGCCCTGCTCCGGGAGCTGGAGATGGAGTACCCCGGTGCTGTGCTCATCTCCGCTGAGCGTGGACTCAATCTGCGCCGGCTTCTGGTAGCACTGCAGCGTGCCTACGAAGGGCAGACCGACGAGCTCACACTGCTGCTCCCGTACACGGAGCTACGGCTCCTCCACGATTTGCACACGCACGGCGAAATCCTTCGGCGTGAGCCGCTGGATACGGGGCTGCTCGTCCAACTGCGTTGCCCGGCGGCATTCGGACAACGGCTGCGGGGTCAATATGCTCTCTACATTGCCGACCGTCGGATTGCCCATCCCTGAAGCAATGTTACAGCTCCTACGGATGCTGCTTGTCTTCGTGGCAACCGCTGTGGTGGTCTTTCTCCTCTCCATCAGCGTCATCGTCATCGGGGAGGAGTACGGCTGGTGGGTGGGTGTTGCGCTGTTTGCCGCCATCGCTTACGCAGCTGTGAAGCTCATCTACGAGCGGCTCATCCGGCTGTGAGAAGTCCCTCCATCGGCTAAATTCGGGGCAGTCACACGTTCCACCGCAGAGCCGGAGTCCCGATGGTGTGGGCATACCTTCTTGCTCTCGTGTGCTCGCTTTCGATGCTGCCGAGCAGTGCTGCCGAAGACCTGCGGGAAGAAGACCCGCGGGCGGTAGGACACGAGAACCCGCGCGCCCGCGAGGAAGCCTTCCGGCTGCCGCGGGCATATCCCTTCGAGCGCATCCCCGAAGGCGCACGCTTACGCGCGCTGGAGCAGCTCCAGGCCATGGAGCTGAAAGTTGGCAAAGCAGCGCTTCAGGCTCTCCAGCCCCGATGGGAGCCAATTGGTCCGTTTACCATCGGCGGGCGTATTCGCACGGTCGTGCATCACCCCAGGAAAGAGGGCTGGGTTTACATCGGTGCTGCTGCCGGCGGTATCTGGCGTACCACCGATGGTGGACAGAGCTGGACTCCGCTCTTCGACCAGGGGAACTCCCTCTCCTTCGGTGCCCTCGCCATAGACCCCAACGACCCGGACCGCATCTACGCCGCCACTGGCGAAATGAGCAACAACATCGACTCCTACTTCGGGGCTGGCATCTTTGTCTCCACCGACGGTGGCACTACGTGGTCTCCACTTGGGCTTACGCACGTGGGCGCCTTCTCTAAGATTGAAGTTCACCCACGCTCGTCCCGCCTCATCGTAGCTGGGGCAACGAAAAGTTTTGCAGGCTTCTGGCGCTCCACGGACGCCGGACGCACGTGGACACGCACCTTCATCGGCAGCGTCACCGATGTCAGCCTCAACCCCAGCGATACGGCTGAATTCTTCATCGGAGTGGCTGGACAAGGGGTATACCGCTCAAGCGACGGCGGGTTGACCTGGCAACCCAGCAGTGCTGGTCTCCCCTCACCGCTCGGACGCGTCTGCGTCCAGCAGGCTCCCTCAAACCCCAACATCCTCTATGCCCTCGTTGAGCAGGGCGGCTCCGGTGGCACAGGCGCCATTTACAAGTCCACCGACCGCGGGCGAACATGGCAGCTTTCGTACCAAGGACAGCCCAGCTTCTTCAACGGACAGGGCTGGTACAACGCATACATCGTCATCCATCCGACAAATCCCGACCTAGTGCTGGCAGGCGGCATCGACATCTTCCGAACTACCGACGGCGGACGCACGTGGACCAACGTCACCTACGGCTACTCCGGCGGGAACGTTCACGTTGACCAACACGCTGCTGCTTTCAACCCGCTCAATCCAAACATTGTCTACGCCGGAAATGATGGCGGGATGTACCGCAGCACGGACGCTGGTGCCACCTGGGTTGCCATCAACAACGGCTTAGCTGTCACCCAGTTCTACGCCATGGCAGTGGACCAATCACAACCGAACATCAACTACGGCGGCACACAGGATAACGGCACCCTTGGGAACCGCGGCGGCAATTGGGGCATGGTTGCCGGTGGTGATGGCTTCTTTGTCGCTGTGGACCACGACAACCCGAACATCCTCTACGGTGAATTCCCCAACGGCGACCTCTGGAAACTCAACCTCGCAACAGGCTCGTTCCAGCGGATTACCAATGGCATAGACCCCAACGACCCTGGCTACTGGTCCGCTCCCTTGGTCATGGACCCCACGAACTCGCAGACGCTCTACCACGGTCGCCGGCGGCTGTACGCCACCTACAACGGCGGCGCTTCATGGCAAGCCATCTCCCCGGCAATGACAGGGCAGATTACAGCCATTGGCGTCTCGCCAGCCGACCCCGCTGTGATTTACATCGGTAGCACTCGAGGCGAAGTATGGCGCACCACCGACGGTGGACAAACCTGGGAGGACGTCGGCAAAAACGGCATCCCGAACCGCTTCGTTACGGACTTCGCGCTCTCCGAACGTGACCCAGCGACGGCATACGTCAGCGTATCGGGCTTTGGCTCTGGGCACCTCTGGCGTACCACAGACGGCGGGCGTACGTGGCACGACGTCAGCTTTGGCTTGCCCGATATCCCCATCAACGCCATTGTGCTGGACCCGGAGGATGAGCAGCGAATCTTCGTCGGCACGGATATCGGCGTCTTCGCTTCCTTAGACGGTGGAGCAACATGGTTCCCATACGGCACGGGCTTGCCGCGCGTGCCCGTGGTAGATTTAGCCATCCACTACAACCGCCGGGTACTGCGCGCTGCAACGCACGGTCGCTCTATGTGGGAAGTACCACTGCCGACTGAGCGCATCACCGAGCCTGCCATCACAGCCCCCGCCGGTGGAGAAGTCTTCGTTGTTGGCTCCGCAGTGCTCATTTCATGGCATGGGTTCACACCACCCGTTCGCGTAGAATTCTCCGCCGATGACGGGCAGAGCTGGGAGCTCATTGCCGAGGGCGTCACATCTACCGTCCTGCGCTGGAGCACCCCGAACCGTCCGACACTCTGGGCGCGCATCCGAGTCAGCTCACAGGCTGACCCGCAACAGGTCCGCGTAACACCAACCTTCACCCTTCTGGAGCGTGTCCGCGGTGCCGTTCTCCAGGAAGGAGCTGTTGTCCACGTCCCGTACGGCATCGTCTCCGATGGACGCGGCGGCTTGTGGACGACGAGCTTTTATACACCGGTCCTCTATAAGCTGAACGCAACCACGCTGCAGGCTGAAAAAGAGCTGCCCATCCCCGGCGGAGATAGCCTCTACACGGATCTGACCATGGACCGCGCAAACGGTATCCTCTACATCCACAAGCTCAACGGGACAGCCTCGGGCAGCTCCGGTATCATCCTCGTCATGGACACAACTGGACGGCTCCTGCGGCAGTACGACAGCCCTGCCCGATACCCAACAGGACTGGCATTCTACCGAGGCAAGCTCATCGCCGCCGAGCGCGATGGGCAACAGCTCCTCTACGTGCTCAACCCGACAACAGGTGTGGTAGAGGCTACGTACCCGAATCCCTTCCGTGTCCCTCTGGGTCCACGCGGGTTGACCGCCGACGAAGCCGAAGATGTCCTCTACCACGCCTCCACGTACTTCTCCGGCTCAGGCGGTTCTTTGATTGCCGCTTACGTGCTGCAGCTCTCTGCAGCAGCGCCACCACGGCTTCAGGACAGCTTGCTCTTGACTACCCGCCGCGGCTCGCTGCTCAACGTCCGCGGAGTTGAATACGACCCCAGCGATGCCGGATTCTGGGTAACAGACTTCAACGGCACCATCTACAAGATTGCCGGCTTCCGTACGCCTGTCAGCGTAGCTGAGCCGGCTCCATCGGCAGAGACATCACCGCGGTGGCTGTCGGTCCTGCCGCAACCGGCTCGTGAGCAAGCACAGCTTTGGCTCCGCTGCCCCTCTGGACTTGGTTCCGAGCGCATCCGCATAGAGCTCTGCGACCTCATGGGGCAAACCGTGCAGGTTCTTGCCCAGGGCACAGCCGCAGAGCTCTGCGGACAGTCGTGGAGTGTGCACCTTGCGGACTTGAGCGCTGGCAACTACTGGTGTCTGCTCCGGATAGAAGGCATTGTGCGCGACGTCGCACCACTACTTCGGTTGCCATAAGCCGGGCGAAGACTTTACTCTGCGCCTGGAATGCCGATATAGTATCGTGCCATGCGGCGCCGAAGCGAAGCAGCAGATGAGCAACACCCCAGCACGGAGCGGTACATCATTACGTACGCCGACCTCATCACGCTCCTGCTGGGCTTGTTTGTGATCCTCTATGCGGCTTCGCAGGTAGACTTGGGCAAATACCGCGAGGTTGCACAGGCAATGGTGCGCTACTTCAATCCCGGGACAGCTCCTCTGCCAACGGACCAGCGCGGGGAACACGTTCTACCGGGTGAACAGGGGCTGCCGCAACCGATTCTGCCCCGCTCACCCTACCACACCATGGACGAGTGGGTGCAGGAGACAGAGCGTCTCTTCAAGCCGTACGTGGACCGCGGGTTGCTCACCGTTGAGCGCACCGCTGAAGGTGCGGTCGTGCGCCTCTCAGAAGCAGTGCTCTTTGAATCGGGGAAAGCCGATCTCCAGCCGCAGGCGCTCCCAGTGCTGGACACCTTAGCACAGCTACTGCGAAACGTGCCTTACCTCATCAGCGTGGATGGGCACACGGACAGCATCCCGATCCGCACGCTCCGCTACGAGTCCAACTGGCACCTCTCCACGGCTCGCGCGCTGAGTGTGGCATATTACCTCATGCAACACGGCGTTCCGGAATCCCAAATCGCTGTCCGCGGCTTCGGCCCGCAGCGCCCGATTGCGCCCAACAGCACCCCAGAAGGGCGCGCCCGCAACCGGCGTGTGGAAATCGTGCTCACGGAGCTGTCCAACGGCAACCGCGGACAGCACGGCTACTGGAAACCCGGGCAGCCCGTTGTGCTTCCACGTCAGTCTTCCGTACAGTGAGGGAATGAAGCATGCCGAGCCGTTCTCAGCACTCCAGGACTCTCGTTGTGCCCGGCATTGGGCGGATTCGGTTCGGACGCCGCCACCTCTTTCACTTCCCTGCCGGGCTTATCGGCTTTGAGCACTTGAAAGACTACGTGCTGGTCAGCACACCAGATACAGAGCCTCTGCGCTGGCTCATCTCGGTAGAGGAACCCAGCATAGGCTTTCCTGTGTTGCTGGCCTGGCACATCGTGCCGAACTACGAGCTCCCACCCGAGTACAGCGATGCAACCACGTACGTGCCACTGGTTGTCGTCACGCTGGCAGCCGAAGTATCGCACATTGTTGCGAACCTGAAGGCTCCCATTGTGCTCAACGTCCGCACGCAGCAAGGGCAGCAGCTTATCCTGCCTGGAGAGCGGTACTCGGCAACCCATCCTGTTGTGCATGTTCTCTCAACTACCTGAGGGTGCTATGCTGGTCATCTCGCGGAAGCCCGGGGAAGAAATCGCTATCGATGGCGTGGTGACTATCCGCGTGCTATCGGTCGACCGCGGCGTTGTCCGCCTGGGGATTGAAGCCCCGCGGAACGTCGCCGTCTACCGTCGGGAGCTCTATAGCCGCATTGAACAGCTCAACCGGCAAGCACTTGCAACACAGCCGCCACTGCTGGTCTCGGCGCTGCACCGTGCGCGCCTCTATACCCTCTCGCAGACTATCCAGCTCCCGGTAGCATCTCCGGAGGACGAGCAGGAGCGCAATGGCTGAACCTGAACCCACCCCGGCGGTCCAGCCGCTGCCCGTACTCATTGTTGACGACGACGTATGGATGCAGCGGATTCTCTCCCGCATCGTGGAGAGCATGGGGTTTGAGCCCATTGTGGCTGCCGATGGCTATGAAGCGCTGGCATTAGCCATTGAGCGAAAGCCGGCGGTCATCTTCTTGGATATCGTCATGCCGGACCTGAGTGGGCACCAGACGCTGAAGCTTCTCAAACGGCTCAAAGTCACACGCTCCATCCCCGTGCTGATGATTACGGCGATGTCGGATACAGAAAACCTCGGGCTGGCGGTCAAAGAAGGGGCAGCCGGTTTTATCCGAAAGCCCTTCACCCGCGCTCTCATCCTGGAGAAGCTCCAAGAGGTGCTTGGGAACGAGCTCGTGCAAGCACTGGCAACACTCCGGCTCCGCCAGCGCACGGAAGCAGGCGAAACTACCCCGAGCCCGCCACCAACCCCAGAACCACCACCCACTGCCGAGGAGCGCCCCAGCGTACGCCCGGACGAGGTCGTGCGCCGGTACCAGTCTGAACCTCCATCACCCCCCAACGTTGAAGTCATCAAAGAGCTCCTGCTGCGCCCACCCAAGCCACCAACGGAGGGAACGTAACGCTTTCCACCACACCGGTGTCGTTGTCACCGCACTGGCAATGCCGGTGGAAGTTTCCTAATTTGCGCTTCCCTGAAGTCCAACCAAGCGGAGCTGCCACCATGACGCGCCTAGCCGGATACTGGCTGCTTGGAGGAGCAATGCTCTGGGTTGCAACGACTGGAACTGCCATGGCACAAGTTGCCAGCTTTGCTGTCTTCCACGCCAGCGCCGATCCTGCATTAGCCCAGGTGGATGTGTACTACGACGACTACGAAGTGCAGCTCGGGCTCCCGTTCCGGCAGTTGAGCTTCCGCACCGATGTCCTTGCGGGCACAAGCTATACCATTAGCGTCACTCCGGCGCTGGACACGACAACGGTTGCAAGCCTCCGTCTGACCCCGCAGCCTGATCGGTACTACATCCTCACTCTCCTCGGAGTCCGCCAGCCGGGACGTTTTACCCCGAACCCTGACGGAGTGAACACGGCTGCAAAGCTTCTCGCCCAGGAAGTTCCCACACTGGTTGAAGACACAGCCCGCGTGTGGCTAGCATTTGTCCACGCTGCAACCGATGCGCCGACGCTGCGCCTTGTGCGCGCTACCGGTAGCCCACTGTACGGCGCTACCTCCTACGGTTCGTCAACAACTGGCTGGGTGCCCGCCGATACGCTGACGGTTGAGCTTTCCACTCTTGGCGGAACTGTAGTAGCCCGGTTCCGGGGAGACCTACACGGCTTTGCCGGTATGGGTGGACTTCTGGTGCTCTCGGGCTTTGTCCAGCCGGCATCCAACCAGAATGGCGCAGGATTAGGGCTCCACGCTGTCTTTCCCGACGGTACGGTTGTGGAATTCCAGCGCGTTGACGTGCAAGCGCAAACAGCCTCCATCCAGCTCATCCACGCCAGCCCTGATCCCCGGCTCGCCCTCGTGGATGTGTACATCAACGGCACAAAAGTGCTGGATGATTTTGGATTCCGCAGTGCCACCCCACTACAGGAGCTGCCTGCTGGGACGCCACTGGTGGTGGGCATTGCACCGAGCACAAGTCAGAGCGTTGCCGATACCGTACGCAGCTTCCGCGCCGTACTGCCTGCAGGAGCTAAGCTGTGCGCAATTGTCTGTGGTGTGCTCTCCCCGCAGAACTTCGCACCGAATCCCAATGGGCGCCCGACAGACTTAACCGTTGTGAGCTTCCCCTTGCAGGAACAGGCGCCAGCGTCCGCTGTTGCGCTCAGTGTCGTCCATGCCGTCAGCGATGCGCCAGCGCTCAACCTCAGCGCGGGGACAACATCACTGGCACAGGGACTGCTCTACACCGATACGGCGCCGTACCAAGAACTACCCGCATCGGCTGACACGCTGCACGGTCTGCCGACAGAGTATCTCCTAGACCTTGCCCCTCACGCCGGGAAAGCAGGCGTGCTGGTCGTCACAGGCTTCGCCAACCCAGCAGCGAATGGGAATGGTCCCGGACTGCAGCCCATCTTGGTCTTCCCCGATGGCACAGCCATAATGCTGTCTCCAGTTACGTCCGTAGCAGACGCGGTACCGGTGCCGCCTCCAATGGTCCTCCGGCTCATCGCCTCTGAGCAGCTCTGGGTATCGGTGCCGGCGGCGATGCCAGTCACTGTTGAGCTCTTCACGCTGACGGGCGAGCGCCTTGCCGCCTGGTCGCTGCCAGCACATGCCAGCACGGCGCAGCACACGCTGTCCCTTCCCGCGCGTTTGGCACATGGCGTATATTTGTGCCGCATCGCCGCGCCGCTGGCCCGGCAGTGGAACTTCGTGCTCATCAGCTACTGACACCGTGCAGCGGGAAGAGGAAGGGCGACCGAGCCGTAGTGGTAGAGAAGGTGTGGGGAACGTATGCTCGCTGTGGCTGCTGCCGGACTGTCGGGAATTGGTATCGGATTGCTCTTTGCGCTCCCGGCTATCGGTCCTGTGACTCTCACTGTCCTGCGCAGCAGCCTCCTCTACGGTCGCCGCGCTGGATTGAGTGTCGCCGCCGGTGCAGCAACGGTAGACTTCGTGCTCTGCCTCCTCACACTTGTGACGACCGGACTCCTGGGCGCTGTGTTGGGCTTCCTGGGAGCCCATCCGACGCTGTCGTTGCTCGTTCAGTTCTCCTGCGTTGCCCTGCTAATTGGCTTTGGAGTTCTCCAACTCCGGCAGCGGCACCTCACCGGGTCCGCGCCTCCCTCCACGACCGCCGAGCCTCCGCCGGTCCTCCAGCACCTCCAGCAACGCGGGCACTACTTCCTCGGGCTCGGGCTAACGGTGATGAACATGGCCAATCCGACGTTTCTCCCATCGCTGGCTTACGTCGGTGTCATTGCTCACGAGTTCGGGTTGGTACAGCAGGGCAACCCCTGGAGCATCCTGGCGTTTGCTCTCGGCTTTGGGTTGGGGAACTTGGGATGGCTTTCCCTGTTGGCGTATGGCACTCACCACGTGCGCTATCGGCTCAGCGGAGAGGCAATGGAGCGCCTCTACCGCATTGTTGGAGTGGCACTCATTGGAGTCGGGGCAATGTTGGGCATCCGTATTCTGCTGACAACCCGCTGGCATGAGCTGGTGCGCTTCCTCCCGGCATTCTGAAGAACTGCTCAGTGCACATGCGCCTGACTCGGTAGAGGCCGATCTCCCTTCCACCAAGCAGCGCCGTACACCCTCGGTCAAGGTCGTGCGGCACAAGCCCACCACCGGGGACGAGCTGACCGGACGCGTCCTGGAGGGCACCGGTCGTTGGTGGCTGGTCGAGTTGGAGGCAACGAGAGCGCTGGCCGAATGCAGTATCGCTGGGACAGTGGTTGCCGAGCACTCTGATGCTACCCTCATCGCCGTTGGAGACCGCGTCCGATGCGTTCTCACCCGAACCCAGTCGCCGGGTGGATTGCCGCAAGGGCTCATCGTAGCGATCCTGCCGCGCACGACGAAGCTGGAGCGCTACCGCCGCCGCGAACGCCATCCCCATGTCATCGCCAGCAACGTGGACCAGTTAGTCATCCTCCAGGCAGCCGCTGAGCCGGCATACGACCGCTTTCTCATTGACCGGTACCTCATTGCGGCATACCGCGGAGGACTCACTCCCGTGCTGTGCATCAACAAAATCGACCTGGGCTCGGCTGCAGACATCCGGCAAGAGCTCGGCTACTACGCTGAGGCTCTCGGTGTGGAGCTCGTCCTCTGCAGTGCCGTAACAGGCGACGGCATAGAAACGCTGCGCTCGGTATTGGCAAATCACGTGTCGGTGCTCTCTGGTCCCTCGGGAGTAGGCAAATCCACGCTCACCAACGTGCTCTTGGGTACAGAGGTGCAGGAGGTCGGTAGCATTAGCCCGAAGTTGGGGCAGGGGCGCCACGTGACGACCATGGCACGGATGTTCCGTCTGCCTGACGGAGGCTATATCGTCGACACTCCTGGCATTCGGGACTTGACCATCTGGGAGCTCACCCGCGAGGAGCTACCCGACTACTTCCCCGACTTTGCCCCATGGGCAGAGCAGTGCCGTTACCAACCCTGTAGCCACATCCACGAACCCAACTGCGCTGTCCGCGATGCCGTCCATCGTGGGGACATTCCCGAATGGCGCTACGACCACTACCACCGCCTCTGGCACAGCTTGCCCAAGTACGAGTACCAGTGGCGACAGTTGCGCTAATCCATGCTCTGGGGGCTCCACTGGCTGGACCTCTGTGTCATTGCCGCCTATGTAGGAGCCATCTTCGCAATAGCCCACCGGCTGCGCACGCAGCAGCGGAGCCAAGAGGAGTTCTTCCTAGCAGGGCGCCGGCTCCGCACTGTGGTGCAGTTCTTCCTCAGCTTCGGCAATGCTACAAACGCTGACCAAGCCGTTGCCATCAGCCGGGAGGTCTTCCGGCAGGGGCTCGGCGGAATGTGGATTCAGTACCTGGTGCTCTTCTTGACCCCCTTCTACTGGTTCATCGCCCAGTTGCTCCGGCGTGCCCGCTTGCTGACCTTGAGCGATTTCTTCGTGGAACGCTTCCAGAGCCACTTTCTGGCGGCACTCTATGCTGCTTTTACCGTGTTGATGTCGCTCGTCGGAGGAGCTGTCAGCTACGTGATTATCGGGAAAACGCTCTCGGCAGTGCTCATCAAGCCGCCGGCGGAATACACCGCCGAAGAGCGAGCACGCGTAGACAACTTCGCCGAATACCAGCGCCTCCGTCAACAGCCGGTTGAGACCCTTACCGAAGCAGAACGCCAGCGTCTGGAGGAACTCCACGAGCGGGCAAAGCGAGGAGAACTATACGGTGTGGTCTCGTACGTCGAGCCCGCTACCGTCTTTGTCGCGCTGGCGGCTGTGGTTGCTCTGTACATCTTCCTCGGTGGGTTCGCTGCTGCAGCATGGACAAACGTTGTGCAGGGGCTCCTCATCATAGCCTTTTCCTGCCTGCTCTTGCCGGCTGGACTACACGCTGTTGGGGGATTCTCGGGGTTGCGCGCACGGCTGCCGGAGCATTTCTTCGATGTCTTCGGCAACCCGGAGCTGACCGACTACGGCGTGTGGACGATTCTGGCTATGTCGGCAGCGAATTTGGTTTCTATCATCGCCTCGGCTCCACTGGTGGCTCTTGCCGGTTCTGCTCGGAGCGAGCACGCAGCGCGTCTGGGATTGCTCGGCGGTATGTTCGCAAAGCGCCTCATCATGCTGGCATGGGCGCTTGTCGGACTCATCGGAGCTGCACTCTTTGCTGAGCGCCTCCACGACCCCGAAGCGCTCTGGGGCACCCTCATCCGGGAGTTCCTCGGCCCGGGACTTGTCGGTTTGATGCTCGTCGGCATGCTCGCTGCGAATATGTCCACGATGGATACGAACACGCTCACGTACGCTGCCCTCTTCGTGCGTAATCTCTACGCGCCCCTCGTGCCTGGGCGGTCTGAGCGCCACTACGTCATTGTCGGGCGCATTGCCGCTGCCGGTATCCTCTTCGGTTCGGCAGCAATAGCGCTGTGGGTGGGGAACGTGCTGGAGCTGTTCAAGTACTTCATCACGCTGCCGGCAATTTTCGGTGCACCGATTTGGTTAGGGTTCCTGTGGCGACGGCTGACGCGAACGGCTGTCGTCGTGCAAGTGCTCGTGTGCACGTTGCTCTTCATCGTGGTCCCGCACGTGGTACCTGCGCTGCCGTGGACGCGCTCCCACCCGGCACTGACGCAAGAGGCCGAAGCCCGGACGCTGCTGGTCCGCCGCGCTGCAACGGAAGAGGATGTGCGGAGCGGACGCGCTCGCACGGTCGGCGAGCCCATCGCCGTGACGACGCTGGTGCCCCCGACGGGGATTTTCTTCGAGACCGTGGTGCGCGAAAACCCTGCCGACCCGAACTCCCGCCGCGTTGGACAGGGGCGCTTCCACGTTGAGCTCTGGTTGGTAGCCTGCTTAGGCGTTGACTTGCGGAGCTGGACGAAGGCGGAGCTCAACGCTGTGCGGTTCGCTTTCACGGCGATTTTCCCCTTCGTGCTGCTGGTCGTGCTCAGTCTTGTCACACGTCCGGAGAATCCGGAGGTGCTCAACCGCTTCTTCCTGCGTCTGCGCGTCCCTGTACAGCCGAGCCCGGAAGCAGACCGTCAAGCGCTGGAGGAAGCAGCCCGTGAGCCTCAGCGCTGGGAAGCACAGAAGCTGTTTCCCGGCTCGGCATGGGAGCTGGGCAAACCTTCGTGGGAAGACCTTCTCGGATTCGGTGGAGCATGGCTCATTGTCGGAGTGCTCTTAGCTGCCCTCTGGGGCTTGTCTTCTGTGGGTCGGTAGCTGCGTGCGCCCTGCTGCTGGCTGCACCGTACCAGCAGCTCGTTCGGGAGAGCTACGAAGCGGCTCTCCGACTCTTGCCCGACCGCATTATCCAATGGCGAGCACGCTACACCCCGACACGCTGGCAGGAATTTCACCCGCCGATTGAGCCAGCAGCCGTCGCGGGCATAGCAGCAGCGCTCTATGAAGCTACCCGCCAACCCGAGTACGCCGCCGTTGCCTTCCGCTGGTTGGCTCTCTACGATACGTTGCGGCACCTGTATCCCGACTCCCTCCGCCGGGACATTCCACAGTATGCCCAGGGCGTTCCCCCGGTGCCGGACTTCTTCGCACTCCCGGTGTTCTGCCGTGCGTACTTGCGTATTCGCACTGCTCTTCCGGCTCAGCATCGGCACTACCTCCAGCAGCTCATCGCCGAGAGCGCCGCACACGCTGTCCACTTTCCCGAGTGGGGAGCCATGAACCGGGCACTCCTGCGTGCGCTCGGGCTATCGCTGGCTGCACAGGCATGCCCCGAAGCACCGCAGGCTCAGCAGTGGCGCCGCCTAGCACACCTCTTGCTGGCTGAAAGCCGTACCAGCTGGCTCCTGGAAGATGCCCAGCTTTACTGGGGAATTGGGCTCTACGCACTCCTGCTCTACGGCGAGCTGGTTGACTCCACCGTCTGGCACCTCCCACAGGTGCCCGTCTACATTGAGGCAGCCTTCCAGCTCATGGCTCCTTTTGGGGCTGTTGCCCCATTCGGGGATACCCGCACTCCGGGCGAGACAGCAGCTGAATTCGCCGCGGTCTTCGAGTGGGCAGCCGCCCGCTTCCGCCGTCCCCACTACCGTTGGGCAGCAGCGCAGCTTGTACAGCGGTGGCTCTCCTCGCAGCGTCCCGTGCCTGCCTACCGCGGGCTCATCCTCTGGGATGCCTCCCTCTGGGCAGATACCTCGCTGCCTCCCGTTGCCCCAGAGACGCCACCCTTGCTCTGGTGCAGCGAGGACGCTATCGTCAAAAAGCTGGTCTTCCGCACCGGTTGGGACACAGCGGCCACGTACCTTGCACTCACCTACCGTGACACCCCTCGTTACGGCTGGCGTGCACAACACTTCCTCCACCAATCGCTGCCGATTGAGGAGGAAAAAGGCTCGCATGGACATTCCGACGAGCTGGCTCTCCTGTGGTTCCTCTACCGAGGGTCTCTGCTGTTGACCCCACCGGGCTACCGCGAAGGCGTGCCCTCGGGACCATTCGGCGCTTACCGAGCCGAGTACTTTCACAACCGGCTGCTCGTGCGCCCTGCACGACCCGCTGCTGGACAGTCCCTGTGGGAATTCCTCCGCCATGCCGGCACACACCGCCCTGTCCAGACCCTCAAGCTGGACGCATGGGAGTTCTCCGCTCTGACCTATGCCCGCCTCCGACTTACCGATGAGGCTCAAGGGTATGAGTGGGAACGGCTCCTTGTGGTGCTGCATGAGCCAATATCCGTGCTCGTGCTGGACATTGTTCACTTCCTGCGCGACGGTCCCTTCACCGTTGCCCAATTCTGGCATGCCGGCAGAGTGCTGTGGAGCGAACCGCACCGTTGCGTGCTTGCTACGGACTCAGCCGGCGGAGTTCGGGGCGATACAGCCTGGGCGCTGGGCATTTTGGGCCTGCCACAATTGGGGCAGCGCGATACACTCTTCTCTCTCCGCCGCTTCGGGTACCCCGCAGTTGCCTACGTCCGCTGGCAGGCAGGCCACTACCGCAGAGGCGAACGCCTCCTGCTTGCTACCTACCTCTTCCCTATCCGCCGCGGAGTACCGTTTCCGAACAGCCGCTGGGATATCGCTCCCTTGCCCTCGGGAATATCCCTCAGCCTCCAGCGGGGCGATACACTCTGGCTCATGACAGCACAGTGGGATGTCCTCGGCGGCAGCCTCGGAGATGGACGCCGACCGCAGTACGAGCCCGAACTCCGCACGCTCACCGCCGGAATCCTCCGCTCCGATGCTGACTTCGCCTTCCTACGGCAGACCCCAACGGAGACCACCTACGGCTTCACCTACGGAAGCTTCCTCCACGTGGGAACACGCACTGCCTTCGAAGCTCCGCCGAACCTCTTCCCCCTGCAACTGGATGGTAGCCCACCGCGAACGGCACGGCTTCAGTGGCGCGCCTGGGAAGGCAAACTACCGTAGGGCAACCAACGGTACTCCACCTCTAGCCGCAGCGACCGACCCGGCAGAGGGTAGTTGCGGATGATTTCGTACGCAGTGTTGAAAACGTTGCGCACGGCAACGCGGAATGCAGCCGTGGAAGTCGTCGTCAGCGGCTGCTCCGTGGCGAGGGCAACGTCTGCAAGGACATACGGAGCCAAGCGGCTTTCGGCAGCATTATCCGGCTGGCTCCACCGTTCTCCGACAGCAACAAGGCGGAGTTCTGCTTCCAGCGGCGCTAATACGGCCGTGGCCTGCAGCGCTCCCATGAGCGGAGGCACGTATGGCAACTGGCGCCCACGTGTGTAGGGGTTCGCTGTCTGATCGGTCACACGCTGCCACGTCAGTTGTGCAAAGAGCTGCAGGCTCTGCCATGGTCGGTAGACTGCGGCTACCTCCAGCCCACGACTCCAGACACGCCCAACATTGGCAGCACTCCAAAAGACTGGGCTCCGCGGGAGAGCAACGATGTGGTCCTGCAACCACAGGGAGAACACATCTACCCGAAGCTGGAGCAACGCCGGCAGTCCCCATTCGAGACCGAGATTCCACGAGCTTGTCCGCTCCGGACGGAGCTCCGGATTGCCGAAGTTGAAGTAGTAGAGCTCAGCAAAGCTGGGTGGGCGGAAGTTGAGGCTCCACTGGAGCTGGACCCTGAAGGGACCCCACCGCCGTTCTCCGCCGACACTGGGTGATAGCGCTGGAGCATACGCCCGATGCGCTTCCCAGCGGAGCGCAGCGAAGAGCTCAGCCCATGGGAAGGAGCGGCGCAGACGGATGCCCAGTGCCGCACTGGAACGGCTAGCTTCCTGACGCCCCTGCGGGCGCAAGAGGCTCCCGAAAACCCGCTCCCGACGCGCATCGCCCCACACCTCAGTGGTAATCCCGACAAACTGTCCGCCCCATCGCAGCGAGAGAGAAAGCTCCTGCGTGGTTGCTTCATCATGGGCACCCTGTGGTCCCCACACCCGCGCTTCTGGGTCAACGTACTGCAGCCACGAGGAGCGCACACCCAGCCGAGCTTCTACGTTCGGATATGCCCAGCGAATCCCGGCGACAGTCAGCCAATCAGCCTCATCGAGCCGCGCGTAGGCAGCCTCTACCCGCCCTTGGACAACAGCTCCTGGCACCCCTCGGTAGCTCCGACCGGCAAGACCGTACAGCCATGCCTGGACGGAGGTACCATCGGAGCGACCTGCCACCAACGCTGTCAGCGCTGTATAGTCGCCGTTGCGGCGCCGCTCCGTGCGCAGCTCTCCAAACTGCCGTGTCAGAAACGGATAATCGCCATCGGCATGCGCGTACTGGAAGCCCAGCTTCGCGCGGAGCCCATCCCCGCCCCCTTGTCCTAACGCAACGACACGGCGTTCCCCAAATGACCCTATGCCGAGCAGGGTACGGAGCTCCGGCTCACTGCGCCCTGAAAACGTCTGCAGGCTAATAACTCCCGAGCCCGCATAAGCACCGACCACAGCAGAATTGCCCCCGGACGAGAGAACGAGCTCCTCTACAAACGCTGCCGGGATGTTGCCCATGTCGTAAATACCGTGAAGCGGCGTGTTGAGCAGCACCCCTTCCCATAGCACTGCCACCTGCGGCGCTCCCAAACCGCGAATGGACACCGTCTTCAACCCCCCTAAGCCGCCGTAATCCCGCACGAACACTCCGGGCAGCCCCGTCAACGCTTCAGCACCCTGCCAGGCTAAGCGCCGTCCAACCTCACGGGCTGTGACAAAGCGGATAGGGAGAAACCCCACCTGCTCGGCTCCTGCCCGCTCTGCCTCCACCGGAACAGCCGGAAAGCGGTACCGTGTGGTATCTCGCTGCGCTGAATCCGCAGGAGTCTGCGCCCAGAGACTCCCCCAACACAGAAGCCCCACCCACCACCAATGGCAGCGTCCCATCTTAGGGCACCAGCGCGCGCACGCTCTGAGCAATCTGCGTGAGCGTGGCGGGCACGAATCCCCGGCGGAGGGCATAGTCGCTGACTCGCAGCATCGTGTCTATAAACTGGCGGCATTGCTGCCGCGTCGGGAAATAGGGATTTGCCCCTGGGCGAAACTCACAACTGTGGCACGTCATGACGAGCGCCACATCGTGCCCAGTCTCTTCCGAAAGGCGCCGGTACCATTCCACCGTCTGCAGCAGCTCTTGCAGTGGCGTAAAGGCTGCGTAGAACAGCCGCGGGCGCAGATCCCAGACCGAGCGGTTCCACCGCCGCCACAGCCATGCCACCACGGGATGGTACGGATTGAAGCGTGCTCGCCACCGAGGCGGAAGCTTCCCGAAAAGTCCCGGTAACACCGACACGGGAATCTCCAGCACTGTACCCTCCGGGGCTGGCTCATTGATATCGTGAGCCGCTGGATAGTAGGGGAAGGGCGGAGCGGTTGTAAACCGAACATGCGGTGCCCACCATTTGTACGGCGTTACGCTGCTATCGACAGCGTAGCCAAGAGCTGCCAGCACAGGAATGGTGCGAGCCGCGATGCCGTACCGCCCCGCTCGAAAACTCCTCGGGGTATACCCGAAACGCTCCCGGAAAAGCTCGGTCAGGCGCTGCAGTTTTGCCCGCTCAAGCTCCGCTGGGTAATCACACTGCATCGCATAGGTTCCCTCAGCATCCCAACAGGGCTCGGGCTCAATGTACTCCCCGTGGAGGTGCGTACCCAGTTCGGGTGAACCCGGCAGGTGCTGGAGCACTGTCGCAGCAGCATCATCGCGGATAACCTCAGGGCTCAGCAAGTACGTTGGATTCACCCCCAACCGCAGCATGGGCTCGTGGAAGTGCACGGGTAGGTCCTCCACCACGTTCAAGCAGCGGAGAGGACGCTGCGTGCGCCAGGCTTCTCCTTTGTCGCACTCTGTATCAACCGTTACCGCCAGAAAGCGCCGTCCAGAGCTCATCTCTCAGCTTCTCCTGCTGGGATACCTGCCCGGAGCCGGCGGAGGCGACCGAAGAGACACCGATGCTCAATCGAACCGGCAACAACGAAACCTGCCCGCTGAAAGCCTCGGAGCGAGGGTACATTCCGGTGTGCCACCACAGCAAAAGCCCTCCGAACCCCTCGCTGGGCAAGCCAGCAGCAGACTGCTTGGAGCGTTCGGCTGTGCAGTCCCTGCCCCCGATACGACGGCAAAGTGTAACAGGAGTGAACATACGCCTCCTGCGCTGTGAAGACCCGCTCCATGCCGAACTCATCTATCCACACCACGCCCGTACTGACGAAGCAGTAGTACGCAACCGCGGCTCCTTCTGCAGCGTGGGCAAACGCCCAAGACTGCGGAAGCACCTCCCACAAGCGGGTAAGCCGAAGGGCAAGCTCAGGCGGCAATGCTTGCAGAAATGCCCACCGCTGCTCGAACGGAAACACCCTTACCTCTGGCGGGAGGGAGCATGGTTCGGGAAGCACTGGCAACTCCGCCTGCAGCCATAGGTAGCGCTCGCGGTTATAGAGCCAGCACCTCAACCGCCGGAGCTGGCTCCTGACTCGGCGGAGCCACGCCGCCACTGCCGGCAGCGCCATCTGTTGAGCCATCCGGCAAGCCCCTGCCAATTCGGCAGCCGAAGACGGTAGAACCATCGGCATTGTTTTGCCCAATGGCGCTTGTACTCCGTATCGCCCCCCATGAAGTTGAATTCCTGCCATCGCCGCTGCCGGAACCCACGCTGCAGGACATGCCAGAGCAGCACCTTCGTCGGCGCAAAGCGCTCGTAAGCTGGGTCAAAGCCCTGGAGCCACCAGTAGAAGACCCCTCCGTACACAAAGCCGAGCACGAACGCTGCCCACTGCCCCTGGATGCGGAGCACAAAGAGCTGCCACCACCCACAGCGCGAACTCTCCAGCGACACCCGTTCCAAAAACGCCCGATAGGAAGCATCCTGCATGAACAGCGACACACGCCCCTTCCGCTGCTGCGAGAGAGCATGCAGCCGGACGACCTCGGAGAGCAATGCTGGAGACGCTGTCGTATACTCTTCCACAGCCCACTCCACCCGCTCGTACAGTGGAGCGCGGCGCCGAACCCCGCGTAGGACAAACTCCCGCCCTGCCTCCTCAGCACAGTATTGCTCCCACGTGCGACCGGCAACCGGAATGTACCAGCAGGGCTCATACAGCTCCAGAGCCGCCCCACGCCACCGCTGAGCGAGCTCAGCGTAGGCGGGAAGTCGCGGCGAGCTTGCCCCAATGTAGTGCCCGACAAACTCTAGCCATCCCCACCGCTGGAGCGCGCGGAAGACGTCCGCAACAAGTGCCCCCGATGACTCCGCCACGACCAAATCCGCAAACTCTGTCAACTGCGCTCCCAGAAAGTGCAACCGCTGGATAGGAATGCCCCACCGCGTACGGCGCCGCAGCATCAGCGGGGCGTATCCGAGCACTGACTCGCCGGAGCGAATCCGGAGCATCAGCGGTGTGCTCTCCATCCCGGGGAGTGCTTCCAGGAGGGCAGTGTACCATTCGTGCCGCAGAAATGGCGTATCGCTCCCCGAGGCAGCAACAAGCGTGTTCCATTCCGTGCGTAATTGCCGGAACTCTTCCACTGGCACTTCCTCCAGTGTCACCATCGCTGCGCCCGCACGATAAAGACCCGTCCCAGCAGCCAGCTACCGGGCAGCATCTGCATTCCATGGGCAATCCACCAGAGCCTCCGGGGAAGACGCTGTCCATAGCGACTCGGCGGCACTGGCGCCCCGAAGAGACGCAGCCGCCGAAATCCCGCTTCCCGGAGCAAACGGCGCACTTCCCCTGCTTCAAAGCGCATGCGGAAATAGCCACCACGGTCCCGCTCGTCAATCTCCTTCGGGAGCCCCCGACGCCGGTCACGCCACGTGTGCCGGGCCACCAGTAGCCAGAGCTCTCCCATAGGCTCAAGACTGCGGGCAAAACAGCGCAGCGCTTGGAAGCGCAGCGCAGGTGTCGGTATGTGCTGCAACACCTCCGTACACAGCACCCAGCGGACCGGCTCCGGTGGAAGCCACTGTGTAATATCTGCTCGCACGCACACGATGCGCTCCTGCAGGCCTCGCTGCTGAGCCTCCCGTTCCAGCAGTCGGAGACTCTCCGCAGAGAAGTCCACCGCCAGAATGCGCACGTTTGGGAATCGTTCAGCAACTGCCAAGGTGTACAATCCAACGCCACAACCAGCATCGTAGAGCCATCCCCCGGAGGAGAGCTCCATGCGCCGCAGGAGGAACTCCCGCACGGCATACCACCAGTAAGCGCCCCGCTGCTCTACCAGCGCCGAGTACTCCGCCGCAGTACGGTCACGAAAGGCGAGCTCCGCTCTCTGCTCCGGGTTCACCTCGCCCTCGCCAGGAGGTCCATAGTGCCCGGTCATATCGGCTCCTTGCAACACGCACAAGCGCCCCGAAAAGGAGCATGCCAACGAAGGCTCCCAACCACTGGCTGACCAGCGCTCCTGCACCAACGGCTCCACCGAGGGCAATCCCAACGACGGCAACCGCGCGCCACAGTTCTGGTCCCCACGGATGGAGCCGAAATAGCCACCACACCTGTCCAACCCGCACCAGCGCCATTGCAACATTGACCACTGCATAGACCACAGCCGCTCCGATCATCCCCCAGCGGGGAATCGCAAGCGTGAACAGCCCAATGTTGAGCCCGGCAGTCACAAGTCCATTGACCAAGTTCACCTGCGGCTTCCCCGCCATGTTCAAGACGTAGCCAGCGACCCCGAAGGCCGCGCCCAGCCACGTCCCAACAGCAAGGAGCTGCAGCACCGGCGCCGCTGCTCGGAACTCCGCCCCAAAGATACTCAGCACCTCGCCTGGCAAGAGCACCACCGGCAGCACCAACGGGAAGGTTGCCAGCAACGACCACCGCACTGTGCTTCCGTACACGACGCGCAGCCGCTCCTGCTCCCCGCGAGCAGAGAGCTCGGCTACAACCGGGTTGAAGGTCTCGCCCAACGCATACGTCGGCAGCGCCAACAGCGGTTGTATCCGCAGCGCTGCAGCGTAGAGCCCTACCTCAGCCGCCGAGCGGAACATCCCCAAGATGAGCACATCCAGCTGGAAGGTGTAGCGGTAAAACAGGCTCGTAGCAAAGATGGTCAGCGCATAGGTTATCAGCGGACGCCATTCCACCTGCGCAGGCACCTCACCGGCTACTACTGCTGGGAAGACCCGCACCACAAAGTACGCCGAGAGCACTGCGACAACAGCATCCTGCAGCAAACTGGCAGCCAGCGCTGCGTACAGGTCTAACCCCATCCACAGGAGCAACACCAGCGCGCCGAGCTTGACCAGATTGCCCACCACGGCATTGCTAAGCTGTACGAAGCGCTGCTGCTGAAAGCCCGTCAGCGTAGCCAAGAAAATGCCGTAGAGAGCCGTCAGGACAATTGCTGGTGCGTAGAAGCGCACAGCCGCCGCTGCCTCCGGCTGGCGGAGAAGCCACCGGGCAAACGGTTCCGCGTATACAAGAGCCAGCAGTACCAGCACAGCCCCAACACCACCAACGAACCGAATCCCCGCCCATATTGCCCCCTTGAGCTGCTCGGTATGCCCGTGCGCCCGGTAGACCCCGACGAAACGCACCAAGGCGGCCGCAAAGCCTGCCTTTGCCAACTCCGCTGCAAACGAACCCCACTGCACGAGCAGCGTGTAGAGCCCGTAAAGCTCTGCTCCCAATGCCCGGGTGGTGATAACTCCAATGAGCGGACCCAGGAGCTGCCCGAAGAGACTCCCTCCGGCTGTAATGCCAGCATTGCGCACGATACGGCGTAAGTACGCTACTGCATCGCTCGGCTGAGCCTCATTCGGCATGCTCATCGGCGCTGCTTGCTGATTGCGCCACCGGCGAACGCGGCAGCACACGCCACAGGACAGCCGTTCCTAGCATCGCCGAGAGCGCTGAGCCTCCCAGAATTCCCAGCTTGGCTTCATCCAGCGTCAGCAGTGAGTCCGAATACGCCAGGCCGGCAATGAAGAGCGCCATCGTGAACCCGATACCCGCCAACACCGCAACGCCGTAAATCTGGCTCCAGCGCACTCCGGTCGGCAGGGATGCTATCTTGAGCCGCACTGCCAACCACGATGCAGCAACAATCCCGACCTGCTTGCCGAGAAACAACCCCAGCGCTACCCCCCAGAGCACGGGCGAGCTCAAGAGATTGCTAAGCTCTCCCACTCTCAGTTGCACCCCAGCATTCGCGAAGGCAAACAGCGGCATAATCCCGTAGTTGACCCAGCCGTGCAGTCCGTGCATCGCCCGCTGCAAGGGCGACACCGCATGCCGACTGGCTCGCTCGACATGTTCCGTCAGCACTGCCTGGTATGCTTCCGAAACCGCACCCTGCTCCAGTAGCGAATCCGAGAGAAGGCGGAGAGTGCCTTCTCGGAAGCGCTCCCACGGCATCCGCGGGCGTATCGGAACCGTCAGGGCAATCAGTACCCCGGCGATCGTCGGGTGTACCCCTGACTTCAGGAATGCCAGCCACACTGGGATTCCCAGAATGCCGTAGACCCCCAAGTTGTCAATCCGCAGCCGATTGCACAGCCACAGAATGCCCAGCCCTCCGAAACCGACAGCAAGCGCTCCCAGCGAAAGCTCCTCCGTGTAGAACAGGGCGATAACGAGCACTGCTCCTATATCATCGGCGATTGCCAAGCTCAGCAAGAATATGCGCAGTGCTGCCGGCACACGTGCACCCAGCAGCGAGAGAATCCCGACAGCGAACGCAATATCAGTCGCTGCTGGGATTGCCCACCCCCGCTGCGTCGGCAGCCCATGGTTGAACACGGTAAAAATCAGCGCCGGAACCACCATCCCTCCAACAGCCGCAATCACCGGCAGCGCTGCTTTCCGCCACGTGGATAGCTCCCCGGTCAGCACCTCCTGCTTGATTTCCAGCCCGACCAGGAAGAAGAAGATTGCCATCAAGCCATCGTTGATCCAGAACACCAGCGGCTTTGAAAGGACAACATCACCGTAGCCGACCACAACGTGGGTGAAAAACAAGCTCGTGTACGCTTCTCCCCACGGGCTATTGGCCCACAGCATAGCAAGCGTCGCACAGAGGACCAATAGGACGCCGGGCATGTACGGACGCTCCAGAAATGCCCGCATCCACTCACGCCAGCGCTCCACCGGAGTCATCTCACAGGCGTAGTACCGCTCCAGCAACTCAATGCGCATGGCAGGCAAGCACCTTGTGGAATGCCGACAGCTCTACCGGAAAAACAGGGGATAGCGCCGGGGATCGGCCTCGTGCATGATCTCGTAGGCAGCCTCAAAGACCTGCTCAACGTTTGGCTTGGACCAATAGTCCCCATCCGTGCCGTATGCTGGCCGGTGCTCCTTTGCCGGGAGAGTCCGCGGTGGAGAATCCAGCCACCGATACCCCCCTTGCACTTCCAGGACCTGCTGCATCATGTAAGCAGTCGTGCCGCCCGGCACGTCTTCGTCCACGAACAGAATCCGGTTGGTCTTCTGCAGCGACTTCACAATCCGGTGGTGGATGTCAAAGGGCACCAGCGATTGCACATCGATGACCTCGGCACTGATGCCAACCCGCTCCAGCAACTGGGCTGCCTCCAAGACGATACGGCAGCAGGCGCCGTAGGTTACAATCGTGAGATCGGTCCCCTCGCGCAGTACCTCGGGCACGCCAACGGGAACGGTAAACTCGCCGATGTTTGCTGGCAGGCGTTCCTTGAGGCGGTAGCCGTTGAGCACTTCTACAATCAGCGCAGGCTCATCAGAGCGCATCACCGTGTTGTAGAAGCCTGCTGCTCGGGTCATATCACGCGGGACCAGCACCAGCATACCCCGCACCAGATTGATGATGCCTGCCATTGGAGAGCCGGAATGCCAAATGCCCTCCAGCCGGTGCCCACGGGTGCGAATGATGACAGGCGCTCGCTGCATGCCCTTCGTGCGCCACTGGAAGGTCGCAACGTCGTCGGACATAATCTGCAGGGCGTAGAGCAGGTAGTCCAGGTACTGGATCTCAGCAATGGGACGCAAGCCGCGCAGCGCCAGCCCAATAGCTTGTCCGACGATGGTGCACTCGCGAATGCCTGTATCGCTGACCCGCAGCTCACCGTAGCGCGCCTGTAAGCCCGCACAGCCTTGGTTGACATCGCCCAATCGCCCGACATCTTCGCCGAAGATGACCACGCGCGGGTCACGGCGCAACAGCTCATTGAAGCAGGCGTTGATCACTTCAAACCCGTTCACCAAGGGCGAATCCTCTGTGTAGACCGGTGGGATTTCAGGAACGCGGAGCGCCGAAAACGGGGTCTGGCTGTACAAGTGCGAGTCATAGCGCTCCTGCTGTTGCTGTTCCAGCTTCCACCGCCATTGAACGATGCGCTCCCGCTGTGGGCTGGGCTCGCGCGCTACAGCAATCAGGGCGCGATTGACTGCCACCATGAGGTCTTTCCGCACGGGCTCGCGGAGAGCCAGCAGTTCGGAACGGACCCGCAGAATCTCCTCTGCCTGTGAGCTGACGTGGGCAAGCTCGTGCAGCAACGTCGCCAGCTCTTCCCGCTCCCGTAGGATCGGCTCCAGGTAAGCCTGCCACGCACGCTCTTTCGCTGCCCGAACGGTCGCGGCAGCTTCCTGCTCGATGGCATCCAGCTCTTCTTCGGTAGCAAGACCTTCCTGGAGAATCCACTGCCGCATGCGGACCAGGCAGTCGTACTCGCGCTCCCATTGCAGCCGCTCCGGGGGTTTGTAGCGTTCGTGACTGCCGCTGGTAGAGTGTCCTTGCGGCTGCGTGAGCTCAATGACATGGACAATTGCAGGGACGTGCTCCCGGCGTGCGATTTCCGCTGCCTGCAAGTACACGTTCACCAGCGCCGGGTAATCCCAGCCCCGAACCACGTAGATATCGTAGCCCTCGCGTGTGCCGGGCTTCCGCCGAAAGCCCTCCAAGAGAGCACCAATGTCGGATTTAGTCACCTGGTACTCGTTGGGCACCGAGATGCCGTAGCCGTCGTCCCAAATCGAGATAATCGCTGGCGCCTTGAGCACACCGATAGCATTGACCGCCTCCCAGAACATGCCTTCGGCACACGTTGCGTTGCCGATAGTGCCCCAGGCAATCTCGTTGCCGTTATCGGAGAACTCGCGGAACTGCTGCAGTTCCGGCAGCTCCCGGTATAGCCGAGAGGCATACGCCAGCCCGACCAATCGCGGCATTTGCGAACCGGTCGGGGAGATATCCGCGGCATTGTTGACCCGCACTGTCTGTGGCAGCCAATTCCCATTGGCATCCACGAGGCGCCCACCGAAGTGACAATTCATCTGTCGCCCTGCCGAATGAGGCTCTGCGACTTCGTCGGCATGGGCATAGAGCTGAGCGAAAAACTGCTCCAGCGTCAAAAGCCCCAGCGCCATCATCAGCGTCTGGTCCCGATAGTAGCCCGAACGCCAATCGCCAGGGCGGAACGCCTTCGCCATCGCAACCTGTACGACTTCTTTGCCATCGCCGAAGATGCCGAACTTGGCTTTGCCCGTCAGGACTTCGCGCCGTCCCAGCAGGCTTGCATGCCGGCTCTCCCAGCAGAGGCGATAGTCGTTGAGGATAACCTCGCGGGTAATCCATTCCGGCAGCGTCCGTAGCCCATCGGGCGAAAGCCGCGGCTGCCGCCGATTACGCACTGTTGCCATCCTTCGGATATCTCCGGCTTGAACTACGCCAAAATTACGAAAACCCCCAGGGGCACTACCATCAAGGCAGCTCAGCCCAGCAACCGCCCCTTCCAGCGAATGCGACGCCGCAGGACTACAAGCACAGGCAGTACTAACTCCATCAATGCCAGAAACGACGCCGCAAGCGGCAGCACCCACACCAGGCTCGTCTGCCGCAAGAGCAGCGCAGAGAATACCCCTAATGCGCTATCGGCAACAAAGCGCACGGCTGCAACCACTGCTGTCCATCCCCACTGCCCTACCACACCCGGCAGGAGGAGAGCTCCCCAGTAGAGCGCCGAACTCATCACGAAGAGGACTGCCCAGAGCCCCAGCTGCAGCCCTCCACGTCCCCACCGCTGCAATTGACGGAGCCGATCGGCGGGGCTCCGGACGGGAAGCGTCCACACCACACCCGCCGGGTCGTAGAGATGCCGCATCTGCCATCCACAGCGGTGAATAGCTTGCTGCAGAGACAAATCTTCGGTAACCGAGAACGGAATCCGGGCGTAGCCGCCGGTATCCCAGTACGCTCGCGTGCGCACCGCAAGGTTGTTCCCAAAGCAGCCCAGCGGCTGCCCCCAGCCGATACCACCACTGCCCGCTGTCCCCAGCAAGAGCCACTCTGCAGACTGAATACGGTCAAAGAGACGCTGACCTCGGATGAGCGTAAACCCTGCAACGAAGCCAACCGATGGCTCGCGGAAGAGTGCCACCATACTGCGAACCCACGTCGGCGGCACTACGCAATCGGCATCGGTCAAGAGCGTGATTTCGCCCCGCGCGTGCTCCATCCCCAAATGCAGAGCCCCAGCTTTGCCTTGGAGATTGGGCTCCCGCGGCTCCTCTGTCCGCCGCACCACCCGCAGCCGTTCACCATAGCGCTGCTGGAGCTGCTGCAAAACCATCGGTGTCGCATCAGTTGAGCAATCATCTACCACGATGACCTCCAGAGCCGGGTACTCGCATGCCATGACCGAGTCAACGCACTGTGCAATCGTCTCCTCTTCGTTGCGCGCTGGGATGACAACGGATACGCTCGGCGTCCACTCCGATGCCCGACACGGGCGCCCACGCCGATATGCTCTCCATGCCCCCAGCAGGAAGAAAGCCGTGCGCAGCACGTACACGGCAGCCGCTACCACAGCAACCCAGGCAATCCAGCTCATGCCGAGGCTGCCTCCGAGGGAAGGCGCAATCCACTCCGCTCAAAGAGTCGGTCTACATTCCGCAAGAGCGGCTCCGGCGTGAAGAGCTCCTCCAGGACCTCGCGGCGCGCAAGGGTCTGCCGGACTTCGGGTTGGTCCCAGAGGGTGTCTCGGAAGTGGCGCCCCGTCTGCCACGTTTCCATCGCTGCCCGCTGGACGGCAAGATAGGCAGCCTCCCGGTTCATTCCACGGTGGACGAGAGCAAGGAGAACCGTCTGCGAATACACCAAGCCGTGCGTCAGCTCTAAGTTCTGCGCCATTCGGTCCGGATAGACCTGCAGGGTTTCGAGCAGCTCCGTTGTCAGCGCCAACATGTAATCCAGCACAATTGTGGCATCGGGCAGCACAACGCGCTCGGTGCTACTGTGGGAAATGTCCCGTTCGTGCCAGAGAGCAATGTTTTCCAGCGCAACCAGTGCGTAGGAGCGCATCAGCCGCGCCAGCCCACAGATGCGCTCAGCATGGATAGGGTTGCGCTTGTGCGGCATAGCGGAGCTGCCTCGTTGCCCCGCGGCAAAGTACTCTTCGGCTTCTCGCACCTCGGTGCGGTGCAGATGGCGTATCTCCGTTGCAATCCGCTCACACATTGCCGCAATGAGCGCCAGCGTCGTCAGCAGGTAAGCATGGCGGTCGCGGGGCACCACCTGCGTTGCTACTGGCTCTGGGCGCAATCCCAAGCGCTGGCAGACGTAGGCTTCCACCTCTGGAGGTAGCTGCGTGTACGTGCCGATTGTCCCGCTGAGTTTGCCATAGCTCACCTCGTCCACGGCATGGCGGAGCCGCTCCCGATTCCGGCGGCATTCCTGCAACCAACTGAGGAACTTCAGCCCGAAGGTCATCGGCTCAGCGTGGACACCGTGCGTACGCCCGACGCAGAGGGTATGGCGAAACTCCTGTGCCCGCCGCTGCAACACCGCCTCCAACGCTTCCATATCCCGCAGCAAGAGCTCGCCTGCCCGCCGCAATTGCACAGCAAGCGCTGTATCCACAATGTCGCTGGAGGTCAGCCCAAAGTGGAGGTAACGTCCGTCCTCGCCCACCTGCTCCGTGAGGCTACTGAGGAACGCAATGACATCGTGGCGCAGCGTGCGCTCCAGCTCGGCGATCCGCTCCGGACGCACCTGCAGTTGTCGCCGCAGCCGCTCGGGAACGTCAGCGGGAACCCAGCCAAGCTGCGCCAGCGCTTCACACGCCAGGAGCTCAATTTCCAGCCACAGGCGGAACTTTTCCTCTTCCGCCCACACTGCCGCCATCTCCGGTCGGGTGTAGCGTGCAATCATAGTCGGCAGCATCGTCTCGTCGCACTGGCACAAAAATAGGAGGCGCCGCTCCGCTACCACTGTTATCGTCCAGCAATATCCGGCGGCTCCTCAATGTGCAACCGGTGGGCAATCCGATGGAGGATCGGGCTCAGCATCGCCCCAATGGCAGCAATCGCAAACAAGCCACAGAAGAGGGCATACGCCGCGGCAAAAAGCTTTGCCCCTGCGGTGGGCAATGGATGGAGTGGCCCCATCCCACCCAGAATCAGTGCTGCCTCCAGCAGAGCATCCACCCAGGGCAATCCAGCAAGGCAGTGGTATCCGAGCGTCCCAAGCCCCAAAACAGCGGCAGAGGCTATTGCCACAACCAGCCATACCAGCACCACACGCCGAACAAACGTTGGCGTCGGCGCTAGCGGCTCCCGCCGATGCTCAAAGCGCAAGAGCTCCCGCAGACGCGGCATCAGTAGTTGGATTCATCCTGCCACCGCACAATCCGCCAGACCTCATCCGGACGCGCTCGCTGCAGCCGAAAGGTCGCACGCCCGTACACCCGAACCACGTCTGTTGGGGAAAACGTGATTGCCAGGGCAAAGCTGCGGGAAACATCGTGGCGGACGGAGTCGCCGTACGAGGCAACGATTTCATGCCAGACTAAGTCGATCTGCTGCGCTGCTCGGAATAATCCCGCCGTCGCCCGCATGTCCTCGGTGCGCCCCCACGTGACGTCAACGCCGCGGTCATAGTTGCGGTAGCTGAACGTAAAGGCGCTATCCAGCAGTTGCCCGTAGAGGACGGTATCCCGCAACACGTAGGCATAGCGGAAGTTTTGGAAGAGCCCTTCAATTGTTCGCTGGTCTGCTACCGTCCCGGAGAGCGGTGGCTCCTCGGCCAGACGCGGGGCAAAGGGATTCAGACAGCCCGCACATCCCACCGTAAGCAGCACGCAAACCCACCGGCTCATTGGCTCCAGAGCGCCTTGAGAATGCTCCAACTCACAGCGGTGCTATCCTCGGCATCGGCATCGCTCCAGCGCTGAATCGCCCACGTCCCATCCCGCATCGGGACCAGCGTCCAGCGTAAACGCCCTCGGGCAACTGCCGGCACAGCCACCCCGTGGTACGGCACGTACAACTGGTAGTCCGCCCGAAAGACAGCCGAATCCGGCGTCTGGACTTCAAAAACCGGGGCAATGAGGGTCAGCTCGGGGACAAACCCACTTGGGACGCGGCTCATCATCGCAACGAAGCTGCGCCGCTCCGCTTCGCGATTCCACTGCCTAAAGAGGGCTGCATACTGCGCCATGGCTTGCCCGGACGGTTCAAACTGGTACTGCCTTCCCGGGGCAATGGCTGTGTCTACAAGACACCGGAGGAAGAGCACCGCATCCCGCTGCGCAACTGCCAACCGCATGTTCTCCACAACCGCTGCCGCCGTCGTGGGTTGTTGATACCCTCCTGCCTCCCCGGGCTCGGGCGGCTGTGGTACGCGCGGGCTCAACAGCCCACAGCCAGCCAAGAGCAGAGCCCCTCCAATTGCTGCCCTCATGCCGTCACGCTCTGGAGAATCCCAGCATCCCGCAGAGCCTGCTCCAGAAGTGCCCGGTGCTGGGGTTGCATCGGTGTCAGTGGGAGACGGTATGCCTCCTCAATCATGCCCAGCATTGCCAAGGCAGCCTTGACCGGGATAGGGTTGGACTCAATGAAGTTGAGCCGCATCAATGGGAACAAGGCGTAGTGCAATCGCCGCGCCCGCTCCCAATCGCCCCGCAGCGCTGCCCGAATGCACTCCCCGAACTGCTGCGGGGCATAGTTAGACAGTACCGATACCACACCGACACCTCCACACGCAATGATTGGCAACGCCAGCGCGTCGTCCCCTGCCAACACAGCAAAATGAGCCGGCGCCGAGCGGAGGATCTCCATAACCTGCTCCAGATTCCCGGACGCTTCCTTGGTAGCAACCACCGTCGGGCACTCTTCCGCCAAGCGCAGTTGCGTCTCCGCCGTCATGTTGACAGCCGTCCGACCTGGAACGTTGTAGAGCACCAGCGGGATATCCACTGCCTCAGCAACGGCGCGAAAGTGCTCGTAGAGCCCCTGCTGGGTTGGCTTGTTGTAGTACGGGCACACCACCAGCGCTGCATCAGCTCCGAGACGCCGTGCTTCACGGGTAAGCGCAATTGTGGTACGCGTATCATTGGTGCCCGTCCCCGCTACTACCGGCACACGCCCGTTGACCCACTCGACCACTCGGGCGATGATCTCCACTTTCTCGGCAAATTCCAGCGTGGCGCTTTCGCCCGTTGAGCCAATCGGTACAAGCCCTTCAACCCCTGCCTGGAGCTGGAACTCTACCAGGCGCTGGAAGGCTGCCCAATCAATGCTCCCATCACGCCGGAACGGAGTAACCAGCGCCGTCAGCGTCCCCTTGAGCTGCAGCATGCCCGTATCCCTCCGCTGTCCACTCGGCGCGAAAATACCGGCTTGCCTCAACTCTAGGCTGGCGGAGGTTCACTGGCGGGAACTCAGTAACGAATCTGCCCCCTGCTGGGGGAGCCCGATGTGAAACCAGAGCCGCTGCAGCGGAGCTTCCTCTCCTCTGTCCGCCTCTGGCGCCCACGTTGCCAGAAGCCATGCTTTGGGGAATCGCTGCCGGTAGGTCTGCCACAGTCGGACCGCTGCCGTCCACTCCGTCATGGTATCCACCAGTGTCAGCGCCGAACGGTCAAGCACAGCAACTCTCCAGCCATCGCCAAATCCTAAAACCCACTGCCGATCAGGCGGTGGCAGAAAGGCCTCTACCCGAACAGGGTGCAACCGCACATCCAGTGCGCGCGCAGCTGCCCATGAAAGGTCTATCACACGACCCCGTACGAACGGGCCTCGGTCTGTTACTTGCACGACAAGAGCAGTATCACGCCCCGGCACGCTTACCCGCACCAGTGTCCCGAAAGGCAGCCACCGGTGAGCCGCCGTAAGCTCGTGCATATTGAAACGCCGTCCTGACGCCGTCCGTCGTCCATGGAATCCCGGTCCATACCACGTAGCGAGTCCTTCTTGCACCACGAACGGTAACCACTCGCGCTCGGGTTCAGCCGCTGCGGGAGCTGAGGAATCTGTCGGTGCCAGCTCTCTCGGCTTCTCTTGGGCTTGCACAAGGCGCGTGACCGAAAGCACTATCAGCAACACAACCCAGAAAACCAGCCATGCTATCCATGACCATCGTCGTCCGGGCATCCACCTCCTCCTTTGAATTCCACAAACTCCACACGGTGCTCGGAGCTGCCCGGGCGCGAGCACCGCTCCTCCGCGAAATCGTCACTCCTCACGCATACAAAAAACGCCCGTCCCCGTGAAAGCTTGGCAAAGAAATTCTGACAAAATGCTCAGAAACCGCCCCCAGCAAAGCGCTTCCCAACTGCCAAGCCCATGCCCGTGCTCACATCACAGCATACCCCGCTCCCTCAGCTTCTGCAGGCGCTCTATCTCTGCCTGGAGCTCTTCCACGACCTCGGGGCACAGGCTCGGATGGCTTCTGCTAACTTGCCAACATACCGGGGGCGATTGCACTGCCAGCGGTTGAAGGCAAAGTTGAGCACCCACTCCTTAGCCGATCCTTTTGCCATCTCGTTTCGCCTCGGCTTTCAAAAATCTCTTTCGGTACCGATGCCACGCTGTTGGGTCAGCATTCGCCAAGCCCATCTCGATCATCTTGCGGTTGACAAACAGGCGGTTAGCCAAGTAGAGGTAGGCGTAAACCGGTCCTCCATCAGCTTCTGGCGGATGCTCGAATCGTAGGACAACGCGCTTGCCGAGAACATATCGGCGTAAGTACGCACGTGCGTGTTCTGCGCGGTCCGGTGGCACGGTGATGCCAAGCAGCCGCACACGTAGCCCGCTGTCTGTCTGCACTGTCTGCTCGTCGAGGATAGCCACGACCTTGCGGGTTCCCTCCAAGCCAAAGCGCAGGCGCGTGGGCTCAACAAGCGGCTTGGCGTCCTGTACCCGAGGCACATATCCAGCTAGTGGGTCAACCGGCGGCAATGGCTGCTCCCGCCTGCGAATAGTTACAGACGGAGCGATGAGCACACTGTCGGATATACCGAGCTTCTGTCGCAGGATTGGCTCAAACTCGGGCTGGATTTCGTAGCCAATTGCGTTGCGCCCGAGCTCCAGAGCAACTTTGACCGTTGTACCGCTTCCCACGAAGGGGTCTAGCACAGTCTCTCCAACAAAAGAGAACATCCGGATGAGCCTCCGCGGCAGCTCCTCGGGGAACATAGCCTCATGGAGCACCTGCCGCTCGCCTGCAAACTCCCAATGCCCGCGGAAGTACGTCTTCCACTCCTCGCGGCTCAATTTTGAAGTCTCTTTCACCACAGAAGGCACCACATCTTGCGCTCTTGTGCGCCCTTCAGGCTTCTTGAACAGGAGGATGAACTCGTAGTCCAGCTCCACAATGCCGTTGGGTGGATAGGGGTACGAGCCCATCACAACGGCGCCACCCGTTGTGCGCATCGTTGTCTTCTTGCGCCAAATGATGGCACCCATGTAGTCAAAGCCGATGTGTTCGCACTGGGCAATGATTTCGGCATGGAGTGGGATAACCTTATAGCGACCGTAGACGACAGCCCGGGCAAATTGGTCACCGATGTTGATGCAGAGCCGCCGGCCAGGCTTCAATACCCGCCAACATTCGCGCCAGACACGGCTGAGGTCCAGCAAGTACGTGTGGAGTGTCTGTCCGTAGCCAATTTGCCCGGCGACGCCGTAATCCTTCAGGTCCCAGTAGGGCGGCGAAGTCACCACCAGCGCAACACTCGCATCGGCTACCTCCGCCATATTTCGGCTGTCTGCAAGCCAGATGAGCCCCCACGCTGCCATTTACAGAGGAAGCCGCAGAGCAAGCGTAACCCCGCCGAAGTCCCGAATTGGGCGCCCGCGAATGCTCTCCAGCCCTGCGCCACCGAAAGGAATCGTGGAATACTGCAGACCAACCCCCAGAAAGCTCTGACTCCCGTAGCGAATCCGTGCCCCGATGCCGATGTGAGCCCCCAGCCGCACAAACAGCCGAGCCTGCCGAAAGGCACGGAAGAACTCCTCCGAGTACGGCGTTGCCACAATGAGAGTGGGTGTTATCCCGGCAAGCACCAGTGGGGAAAACGTCTCCTCCAGCGACTCCGTGAAGAGGAAGTACGACAAGCTCACCGATAGTGGGAGCACAAACAGCCGGTTGACCTTACCCGGAACGTACACCTCCCCTGTGTAGGGGTCGTAGACCTCAAATTCCTCGGAATTCCGGGCACCTGAAACCGTCAACTCCGCCGACCATGCCACCACCGAGCTGATTGCCTTTTGGTAAAACAGCCCGCCTCCAAAACCACTGCCGGAAAACGTCAACACCAATCCCCACGTAGCCGGTAATTCCGGCTCTGTTGTAATGAGGGGACGCGAGGGCTCGAAGACAAAGACACTATCGGGGAACTCCGGTGCCGCTTCTCCAGCAACCTGCGCCCGCAGCAGGGAAGCACACAGCAGAAAACCGATCGCGTGAACTGCTCTCATCGTGCACCCGGGGCCGTGTCGCACCGGCAAGACGAAGAAAGCGGCTCCTTAGTAACGACTCAGGAGCTGCCGCAGCCATAGCCGGAGTTTGTGCGTTGCCTCTGCTGATGCCCAGTGCCCTCCGGAGAAGGGGAAAAAGTCATACTCAACGCCGGCATTGCGCAAGGCGTTGACGAACAGCTCTGCAGTCTGGAAGGGGACAATCGGGTCTTCGCGAGCGTGGAGGATCAAGAACGAAACACCGTATCGCCGCAGCTCAGTCAGGCGCTCCAGAACCCGCCCTTCGGTGTAGTAACTGGCAGCCACCAGTGCTGCGCCAGCATACGAATCGGGATGACGCGCAAGGACTACGGCAGCGAAAAAGCCTCCTTGCGAGAATCCTACCACCACGGGTAACGCACGCCGTAGAGGAAACCGCCTCCGTGCATCTTGAGCAACGGCATGGTACCACTCCGCCGTCTCTGCAACCACGTCTGCCCGCAGAGTATCCGGCACACCGAGCTCTTCTGCCATCCCGGAGAAGCGCAGCGCCGCTGCGTTGAGTGTCGGGCGAAGCCGCACATACGGCGCCTCTGGCACCACGACGATGGCATCCTCAGGCTGCCACTCCCGAGCCCAAGTAAAGAGCTGTGACGGCGCCTGTGAATTACCGTGGAGGAGCAGGAGAAGGTAGTACCGTCGCATGCTGTCGTAGCCCGGCGGATAGAGCACGAAGTACCGCCCAAAGCGCCGCTGTTGGATGACCTCTACCCCAACTCTGCCGACTTCAGCAGCACGGGCCTTCACCTCCCGGAGGAGACGCCGTCCATCGGAGCGGCGCTCCAGAAAGCGCCACTCAACCTCCGGGACTACTTGCGTTGTATCGCTCCATCCTGCCCGGAGGGCTCCCTCCAGCGCTCGAAGAGCAGCGGCAGTGTCCCCTGCACGGAGCTGGCAGCGTGCCAACAACAGCCACGCCTCGCTATCCCGAGGATTTGCCTCCGTCCACAAACGTAATGCAGCCGCAGCATCAGCATAGCGCCCCTGCTGCCATAGCTGCACTCCGCGCTCAAATGCCGTCTGGAGTTCCTGTCCCCGCAGGTGCACTGCTACCGCGAGAGCACCTCCCACCACTCCCACGACCCACCAATACATCGCCCGCCGCGTTAGGCACCAATCAGCGCCCGATACGCTGCCGCGTCCAACAACTGCCCTACCTCTTCCGGCTGCGTGAGCTCCACACGCACAATCCACCCCGCACCATAGGGGTCCTGGTTGATGCTCTCGGGCTTCTCTGCCAGAGCAGGGTTGACCTCTACCACCCGCCCGCTGACTGGTGCATATACATCGGCAACGGTTTTGACTGCCTCAATTGTTGCCACAACCTGTCCTGCACGGATTTCCTCCCCCGGCTGGACAGTAACATCCACGTACACGATGTCCCCCAGTTCGTGCTGCGCATGGTCCGTGATGCCAATGGTTGCTACTCCATCGTCCACACGGACCCACTCGTGTTCCTTCGTGTAGCGGAGCTCTTCCGGAATGCGCATGCTCACATCTACTGTTGGTTACACCTCAACTGCTGGTGCGTACTGACGCCAGTCGTGCTCTTCCAGGTACCGCGTGTCGAAACGCCCGGCAATGAAGTCAGGATTGTGCATCAT
>VAPR01000038.1_pt1 | contig 83256 bp, 54 predicted proteins | sample 3380701 | NCBI WGS metagenome assembly VAPR01 (sample SAMN11536904, study PRJNA540576) | hot springs metagenome | isolation source: hot spring wet sediment | place: Spain: Lobios | collected 2014-01
GCCACCCCGTTACCGGGAGCTGAGTCCGAGCACGCCGAACTATGCACCATGCGTCGCCTATGTCGCTGAGGAAACAGGGGCGAGTGGCCGTTACGTTTGGGCGGGGCGTGGGGCTGGTCCTGCCTACGTTGCTGCGGAAACCGGGGCGAGTTCCGTGAGCACGGGAAGTTGCTCGCGGAAGGAGAAGTCGGGCACCAGCACGGGATGCTTGTACTGCTCCGGAGTGCCGCCGGTTCGGCGTAAGCGCTGGCGATCCCAATCGTGCAGAGCGTTAGCGGCGACCACCAGCACACGGATGCTGCCGAGGCGACTTTTGCGTTTCTCCTCGTATTCGGAGTTGGCCTGCCGCAATCGGCGGTCGAGCGCGGCGGCCAGCCGAAGCAGATCCGCCTCGCTCACCGGCTCGTTCTTCTCAACAAACAGGCCGTAGTAAGGGCGTTCGTCGTCCCAGCACGGGGCGAGCGTGTAGTTGCTCAGAGCGAGATCGAGTTCGGCCAGGGCTTGCCGCATCGCCTCGCTGACCTGGAAGGCAGAGAGTTTTTCACCGGTGATGCTGGCAAAATGGCTGCCCTTATTGAGAAAGGCGATCATCGGCGTGCGGTGATAGAAGCCGGTGACGCGTACCACGTCGAAGATGTTGTAACGGTACAGACCGTAGGCGGTGGTGAGGATGAGGAAGTAATCGCGGCCTTCCTGCACTTCGTCCACGGTGAGCACGGTTGGTTGCGGCGACTCGATTTCGTCAACGGGAATAAACTCGAAAAAGTGGCTGGTGATGTCGAGCACCCCGCTGGAGGTATTGTCCTCGATGGGGATGCTGAAACGTCCTTCGCTGGCCAGCAGGCCCAGATCGCGCACCGGAAGATTGTCGAAGTAACGGGGATAGAGTCGCAAATAGGCACCGACACTGCCGCCCGTCCAGTTGCCGAGCATGGCCAGGCTTGGCCAGACGTCCACCGGTCGCAGGGTTCCGGTGCGTTCAGCAAGCCGGTCGAGTTCACGAGCACGACGGCGGTGTCGGCCAAGACGCGGGCGTAAGGCCGAGCGAATCTCCGGCGGCACCTGCACGCCCGACCAGAGTCCGCCGTCGAACAGGTCGCGAATGAGCTGTTCCTTATAGCGATCCAGCGTGCGGGCCAGGTTGATGATGGTGCTGGGATTGGCGGAAATGATTAGCCCCAGCGGTCGCGGCAAACTCAAGCGGAGGGCGACGTAGTATTTGGCCTGAATGTCGCGGATTTTCGCTGTGCAGGCCGGCATGCAATAAACCCAGCGAATCACCCGACCCTGCATTTGTGCGGTCAATCCGCTGACACTGCCGCAGGGAATTCCCGCTTCGGTGCGAAACTCCTCCCAATCGCTGACCAGTTGCAGGATCGGTCGCAGCAGCGCATGGGGATGCGCCTGGTACACATGCCAGCCCCAAACCGTCCAACCCCGGCGGTAGTCAGCGAGATACTGGTCGGTCACGGGGATGAATTTGCGGCTGGCCGTAGTACCGCTGGTCAAAGCGAACATGAGCACACGGTCATCGCCCAAGAGGGCATCGAGTTTGCCGCGTTTGACCTGCTCGATGTACGGCTCAAAATCCTCGTAGCGGCGAATGGGGAGGTGCTTGCGAAAATCCGCCAGGGTGCGAATCTGTGAGAAATGATGTTCTCGGCCGAATTGCGTCTGACTTGCACGTGTGATAATACGCTGCAACAACGCTGACTGAACCTCCCGCGGTGAATGCGTAGCCTGGTCGAAGGCTTGCGCCCAGCGGCGTGCCTGCCGTTTTGCAAAATGGGCCAGAATCTTCCGCGCTAACCACAGGAACATGACGCCTGGTTCTTCTCCCGTCGCATTGGCTGCAGACCGCACCGATCAGCGTCTCGCCCTGGGTGGGCAAGAGCACACTGTGCCGGTCACCCTGGCTAACGTCGGCAGCCGAATCACGCAGGCATGACTGCCGGCGAAGGCTCGAAGCTGGTTTTGCGCCGGCCGGCCAGGTGTGTCAGGAAAAATTGGCAAATCCGCCGCTGGTATTCCTCGGCAGCGACCTGGACGGCCTGGTTGTGCTTGGCCCCTTCGACGATCCAGAGTTCTTTCGGCTGGCCGGCACGATCGAACAATTCCCGGGCCCATTCCGGCCGGATGTAGTTGTCATTACCGCCGTGGATCATCAACAACGGTCGCGGAGCAAGTTGCCCAATGGCTCGCTCCAGGCTTGGAAATTGACAGCGGCGTTGCTGTGACAATCGCCACAAGGCCATCCGGGCTGCCAGAACGTATATCCAGCGCGGCAGATAGCGGTAGATATTCCAGCGCAGGCTATACAGACTCACCCACTTCTGCATGTATGGTACCATGGTGCTGATGGTGGCGAAAGCACCGTCGGTAACGACGCAGCGAATATACGGTTCGTCAGCGGCGGCGATCAGACCGGCCGAGCCACCCCGACTGACTCCGAAAAAGCCGATGCCCCGCGGATCAGCGTCGGGTCGTTTCCGCAGGTAACGGATGGCCGCTCGCACATCCTCCACCTCATAATTGGTAACCCATTGCAACGGCTCGTAGTCGGGCAAACCCTGGCTGTCGCCGCAATTCCGAAATTCAAAGGTAAAGACGTCAAATCCTGCCTCGAGCAAGCCGCGACAATACTGGTAACAGGACCAGCGATTCGAGCCGAATTCGGTGCCAAATAGAATCACCCCGCGGCGACGCGAACCCTGGCCCCGCAGATAACTTCCGGTTAGCCACAAGCCATCGCGGGTCGGGAAAGTTACGTCCTCAGCTTCGGGCAGCGGTTCGCCCCGGGGAATGATGAAAATCGGTTTCTCCTGGAAAATTCGCATGATGATGCCGACGTAACGCAGGAAAATCCACACCATCAACAACCCAAAGGCTGCCGTAACGGCAACGGCGAGCCAAAGCAAACAAGTCAGCAGGCTGGTCAGCCAGTCCACGGTTACCTCCTCCTGGTGCTCATCTCAGGGCTGGCCGGATATTATCCGTTTCCAGGCAAATTTAGGTGGTTATTTATGGAAAAATCGCTGGGGTTCAAGAGAAAGTTTACCACGTCTCCGAGCGGGAAAGCCAATCAATCGCGGAATCGGCTGACGACCAGGGAAACGTTCTGTCCGCCAAATCCGAAACTATTGCTCAGGACGTGCTCGACCTGCTGCTGGCGGGCGACGTTGGGGATGTAGTCGAGGTCGCATTCCGGGTCGGGATGTTCGTAGTTGATCGTGGGAGGCAGCACGCCATGGCGAATGGCCAGAACGCAGGTGATCAGTTCCACGACGCCGGCAGCAGCGATGAGATGACCCAGCATGCTCTTGCTGGAAGAAATCGGCACGCGGTAGGCGTATTCACCGAATACTTTTTTGATGGCCAGCGTTTCAACACGGTCGTTCACCTGAGTGCTGGTCCCGTGGGCATTGATGTAGCCGATGTCTTCGGGTCGTAAACCGGCGTCGCGGATAGCATCGGCCATGCAAGCAATCGCCCCGCGACCTTCGGGATGACTGTCGGTAATGCGAAAAGCATCCGCACTCAGGCCGTAACCGGTAATCTCCGCATAAATATGTGCCTTGCGTCGGCGGGCATGTTCGAGTTCTTCCAGCACCACCATGCCGGCCCCTTCGCCGAGCACAAAACCGTCGCGGAGTGCATCAAACGGTCTGGACGCTTTCGTCGGTTCGTCGTTGCGGGTGGATAGAGCCGTCAGCAGATTGAAACCGGTTACGCCGAACGGATGGATCATGCTATGACTGCCGCCGGACAGCACGATGTCGGCATCGCCGCGGCGGATCAGTTCCACGGCTTCGCCGATGGCCTGGCTGCTGGCAGCGCAGGCGGTGAGGCAGTTGTAGTTCGGCCCGCGCAGGTCGAAATATTCGGCGAGATGCCCTGCGGTGGTATGCGGTTCCTGTTCGCGTTCGCGTCCGGCGTGGAGTTCCTGCAAGGCCAGCTCGGTAAAACGTCGCGTGTCCACCGTTTGCGTATCGGGCTGGTAACAACGACCGATCAGGCTGATGAAGGCAAAGAAGTCCTGCTGTCCCTCGCCTGTGCCCAGATATAGGCCGAAACGCCGACGATCCACGCCACCGGATAACACCCCGGCATCTTCCAGGGCCTGACGAGCTGCAGCCAGAGCGAATCGGCAATTGGCTCCGGCATGTTCAAACCGCTGGGCGTCGCTGCCGAGAAATCGCCGCAAGTCGAAATCGCGTACTTCCGCTGCTATTTGCGTGGGAAACGTGCGGGCGTCGAAATGGGTAATGCGACCGACGCCACTGCGGCCTTCGATCTGCTGGCGGTAGAGCTCCTCGGCATTATGCCCCAGCGGCGTAATCGCACCCATGCCAGTTATGACGACCCGGCGACGCATACTTCACGGCCCGTCTGGTTAGCGAAAGCGGCGAAATACCGCGGCAGCACAGTGCCCGCGTTCTCCGATGGCGACCTTCAGAAAATAATCGCTTCGCGGTTCGTGCCAGCGACCGGCCAGAACGTGAATCGGACAGTCGGGATCCGGTTCGCGGTAATTGCGTGTCGGAGGCAGCAAACCACGCTGAAAAGCGAGCAGACTGATGGCGAGTTCGGCCACAGAGCCGGCCGCACCGAGATTGCCCCAGTAACTCTTGGCGGCAAAGACGGGTACACGGGGATTGTTCCGGCCAAAGATACGTGCCAGCCCGGCCGACTCCCAGATGTCATCCTGCCGCGTGCTGTAACCGTGAGCGTTGATATGGTCAATGTCTTCGGGACTGATGCCGGCCCGCTGCAATGCCTGGCCAATCACCTCCGCCAGGACCTCTCCGCTTCGCCGTGGATCGAAACCGCACGCGAAACCGACGATTTCGGCGTAAATCCTGGCGCCCCGTTGCTGGGCATGTTTTTCGGTCTCCAGAACCAGTATGGCTGAGCCTTCCCCGGGTACCAGGCCGTCACGCTCACGGTCAAACGGACGGCAGGCTTCTTCTGGGGCCTGGTTGCGTCGGCTCACCGGCGCAAACAGACAGAGCCGGGCCATGCTCAACGGATTGAGCCGACTGTCGCCGCCGCCCGTGAGCATAACATCAGCCAGTCCCCGCCGCATGATGTGCCATGCCTCGCCCAGCGCCAGCAGGGATGAGACGTCGCCTTGGGTGATGGAATTATTGGGTCCCTGGGCGTTGTGCAGGATGGAAACATGGCAGGCCAGCATATTGGGCAGGTACTTGAGCATCCACAGCGGAGGCATGGCGGCCAGACCGTCGCGCCCCCACTTTTCCATATCCACGAAATACGGCTGGCCGTTGGTGCATAACCGTGCGGCTGGGCCGAGTTCTTCCAGTTCACTGGCGATCAGTCCGGCTCCATAAATCACGCCGAACCGTGTCGGATCGAGTCGAGCCGGATCGAGCCCGGCATCCTGCAGGGCCAGGTTGGTAGCACACACGGCCAGTTGAATTGGCCGCGACATTACTTTCAGCGCCTTGCGATCCTTGCGATCGACGAAATCCTTTGCGTCGAAGTCAGGGATATACCCGGCAAACTGAGTGGGCAGGGCGCTGGGGTCAAACAGCTCAATCCGGCGGACACCACTGGTTCCGGCTTGGAGATTCTGCCAGATCTGCTCCTGCCGCCAGCCCAGCGGGGTCAGCAAACCCAGGCCGCTTATGACAATTTTCTGCTCCATGCTCATTCCCGGGCAGAACTCGGCTGCGCTGATTCGGTCGGCAGCAAGCGATTCAGCCCCAGCAAGCGTTTCAGGCTACCCGTAAAGACGAAATTGTCCGCTTCCGCAGAAAGCGCCTCGCCGGCTTTTTCCGGGCGAACGTGAGCGAAGAGGATTTCTGCCTCGGCGACCAGTTCATCGCCGACCCGTGCTCGGCCGTGCACGGTCGCTCCTTCGGCTCGGTAATCGAGCAATTCCACCTCGTACTGCAGCTGCTCGCCCGGATAGACCTCGCGATGAATCTGGACGGCGTGGATTTTCGCCAGCACCACATTGTGGCGAAAATCACCTGCCTGGCCTACCAGGATACCTCCGGTTTGCGCCAAGCCTTCCAGCAGCAACGTCGCCGGAAAGACCGGATAGCCAGGCAGATGGTCGCGAAAGTAATCTTCGGCCTGGCTCAGGTTTTTCACCGCACAGGCACGCCGGCCTGGCTCAAAAGCGACAAAGCGGTCCACCCAGATCCAGCGCATGTCTGCTCGACTCAGCGAGCCGGTGGCGCAGCAGCTTCTTCGGACTGGAGCTTGCTTTCAATGTAGCGGGTGATCATTTCGACGGTGAACAGGTCGCTGATTTTGCTTACCTGCGGGTCTTTGGCGAAGGAATCAATATCGGCGAAGGGCAGCCGTTGCCGCAGCAACTCGATCCCTTTGGGCGTGACCTTGCCGTCCTGCACGTATTCCGGGTCGCCCTGGAAAATGGACTCCGGGAACAGTTCGCCCCGCGGAATCTTGATACCGAAACCACGTTCCAGCCGGAACACGATGTCCAGGAAATCAATGGATTCCGCTCCCAGGTCGCCCTGCAACGTGGCTTCCGGGCGTATATCCTCCGGGTCCACGTTCAGGGAGTCCACCAACGTGGCGACCACCTTTTCGTAAATTTCCTGTTTGGACGGCATAGTTCGATACCTCCTTTGCTGAAGCGGTCGGCTGCTGCCTGGGGCATTTCGCATGGTCAAGGGGCTTGCCAGAGCCGGTTCAGTCGGTCATCGCCAGTTGCTGCCGACGAGCACTGGCCAGCCACTCTTGCCGTTATGCTGAAATTCCGCCCAGGCTCAAGCCTCCGTCCACCGTGATCACTTGTCCGGTTATATACGCGCTATCCTCGCTGGCCAGGAAGAGGGCGACTTTGGCCACGTCTTCGGGTTTGCCCAACCGTCGCATCGGAATAGCTTTCTGGATTTGCTCCCCAGCGACGTTACGCACCGCCTGGGTCATATCGGTCTCGATGAACCCAGGAGCAATGGCATTGACGGTGATATTGCGACTGGCCAGTTCGACGGCCAGGGCTCGGGTGAACGCATTGATCGCTCCCTTGCTGGCAGCGTAGTTGGTCTGGCCGCGGTTGGCTCGTTCCGCAGCCACGCTCGATATATTGATAATTCGTCCACGCCGACGCCGAAACATTGGCTCGACCACCGCCCGACAGAAGTGAAATGTGCCGTGCAGGTTCGTCTGCACCACCCGGTACCACGCCTCCGGTTCCATCTGCAAAAACAAACCATCCTGAATGACGCCGGCGTTATTGACGAGAACGTCAATCTGTCCCCAATCGGCCAGCACCTGCTCGACGCAATTCTTCACCGCCGCAAAATCGGTCACGTCCACCTGATAGGCACGCGCACACCCGCCTTTGTGAACGATACCGGCGGCAACCTGTTCAGCAGCATCCCGCTGTCCCCGGTACACGATGGCCACGCGGGCACCTTCCGCGGCAAACAGTTCCGCTATAGCCCGACCAATGCCGCGACTCCCGCCGGTTACTATGGCCACCTGTCCGTTCAGTCGCATCCGTTTCTCCGGATTTCAGTTTTCGTGCTGCAGGGCCCGGACTGAACCAGCAGTCCGAACCGGCTACTTATCCAGGATTGAGCATTTTCTCCGAATTGCTTTATGATACGCGCTTTGCAAGTCCCGGCCAGGCCGTCACTAATTGCGTACAGGTTTTGTCGCCCCCTGGAAATCCGGGTATAGGCCTGCCAGCCCGCAAATGGAAGCCACGCCAGCTGGCCAGCTGGCAGGTGCCAAGTCAGGTAAGTCGGCAGGCGCTGGCATGGATTGCACACTCTCCGCGGGCTGGAGTTACCCAGCCGATCCGCATATCCCAGCGAGATATTCCCGGCGACTCACCGAAGCAGGAGCGCTAATTGACGCCGATATACGTTTTTCAATTCCGCGTCAAGCTCCACTCCATGAGTTAAACGGTCGGACAGATTATATCGGGCCAAGCCAATACGAGCAGAGACGGTAAGCGTTCCGTCCACCTCCCCAACTCCCTTGAGCCAGACCAGTTCCGGAGGCGAAGGAAGTCGGGAATCGGTCAGTTCGACGCTCAGGTGCAGGCATTTTCCAGGTTCGACGAAGTTTCCGTATTTTACTCCTTTTGCCTGTCTCAGAACAATTACGCTGTGGGCAAAATCTTCGCTCAGCCGCACCAGCCAGCTTCCCGCCTGAACCAGGGCTTCCAGCATCAGGACGCCTGGCATTACCGGAAAGGACGGAAAATGTTCCGCCAGATACTCCTCGGCCAGCGTGAGCTGTTTCACAGCCTGGAGCCGCTTGCCCGGCTCATAGTTGGCAATTCTGTCCAGCAGCCAGAACCGCATGCTGCGTCAATCCTGTTTGAATCCTTCGCAAGTTCAAAGAGAACCAATATAGTCAATTTACTCGCCCAGGGCAACTGGAAAATTTCGCCGTCGAGGTCTTGCCTCTTGTGGAAAGGAAAGCCGTGCGTTCGGTTCGCCCGCGAGAGCCGACAAGGTTTTGCAACAGGGGATTAACATTCTGGCGTTCGGTCAGAGAAGACACTCGTGATTACTGGCGGCCTATCACCTTGGACCGCCGACGCTCGTTTTCAGAGCAACTTCAGTGCGCCCCGATAACCAATTGCGACCAGGAGTGGCCAGCATCCCACCATAATTTGGGGAGCGGGTCTGCAACTTACGGTACGAAAGAGATAGCTCTGCAAGTTTTGGAGCATCAGCCCGGCATAATTTGAGAAGGGGGTCTGCAACCGCAATGACTCACCTCTTGCACGGGCACGTGGCGTGTCCGGAGCGGTGCCTGGGCAGCCTGGCGTGAGGGAAAACGCAGCTGTAAATGCTGTTTGGATAGCTTCGCCGTACTGCTCCAGCGCTGCGCCGACGAAGGCCACTGCGATCGCATTGCCACAATCCCCGGTGGCCAACGGGCCCGCTCTTTTTGCGTGTGCGAATGCCTCTCTGCGGGCTAGGTGTGAAGCTCCCAGTGCATGCCGGCCCTCACGCGAGGCTGGTGCTCCTGGTTACGGTGCGAGTAACGTTGGCTGCTTGCCACCCCACCAGCGGGCCGACAGAAGCGTCTTCTGCATCCATCTACCGCGGGCCAAACAAAAAGTAGCGAGGTATAAACCGGATAACCGATACTTTCAGTAGCCTGGCTTACCGAGAGCCAAAGGGGTACCCCTCCGCCAGAGCCACCGCATTGGCGAATCGAACTCGTTGAGTCTGCGCCGTGGTGGCTGCGGGGCGACGGTGCGGAACCGCGAATGACCGCCGGCTAGTTGTGCATCGGCTGTTTCGCGCAAAAGCGGCTCCAAAGGGTCTTCGGCGTGGAACAGGGACTGCACATGAAAGTCCTGACTTACAGCGGGTTGCTCAGCATGATGCTTATGCTGGGCTGCTATCCGGCGGCTCTCCGCGATGCTTACGAATTGCCAGCGGAGACGGAAGCCGTCCAGGCCCTGCCGGTGACCGGGATTGAAGAAGACAAGCCGCCGCCGGGAACACCTGCGGAGACGAAAGTACCGCTGCCGAATAGCGAAGGCAGCAGCACTCGGACATTGCCGATCAATCTGCCGACGGCGTTGCGGTTGGCGGGAGTCAATCCGCTGGATATAGCCCTGGCCAGCGAGCGGTTGCAGCAAGCCGAGGCCGAACTTCAGCGGGCGCAGGTGCTCTGGCTACCGACTATTTTCCTGGGTGCGGATTATTTTCGCCACGATGGCCGAATCCAGGATGTAGCCGGACACCTCTTCGATACCAGCAAGCAATCGCTGATGCTGGGAGCATCACCAGGAGTGCTCTTTGCGGTAACAGATGCGATCTATGCACCACTGGTAGCCCGGCAGGTAACGGCAGCCAGACAAAGCGAACTGCAGGCGGTGCGCAACGATGTGCTGCTGGAGGTGGCGGAAGCCTATTTCGCCGTGCAGCAGGCCCGGGGCGAGGTGCTCGGTCTGGCGGCGACTCTCCAGCGCACTGAGGAGCTGGGCAAGCGGGTGGACAGACTGGTCGAGGCTGGTCTTGTCCCGGGTCTGGAACGCAGCCGCGTCACCGCTGAGATCGCCCGGCGACGCCAGGCTCTGGAAAACGCCTACGAACGCTGGAAAGTCGCCAGTGCCGAATTGAACCGCATTCTCCGGCTGGAAGCCACTGCTCTCGTCGTCCCGCTGGAACCGCCACATTGGCGAATCGAGCTCGTCGAGCCGAACCGCGGTCTCGACGATCTGGCCGCTGTCGCTTTGCGAAACCGACCGGAACTGGCGTCGCAGCGCGCTCTGGTCGAAGCCACGCTGACACAGGTACGGCAAGAACGGTGGCGACCCTTGCTTCCCACTGTGGTGATTCGCGGAGCGGCGACGAATCCCGGCGGTACGCTGGCCGGCGGATACTTCGGCGGAGGTCTCAATGACGACCTTGGGGCGTTCGGCTGGCGCAACTCTATTGACTTTCAGCTGCTGTGGCAGTTCCAAAACCTTGGTCTGGGCAATGATGCGGTGGTGCGGCAGCAGGAAGCGGTGCATCAACAAGCCCTGCTCCAATTCTTTCGCCTGCGCGATCGGATTCTCGCCCAGGTAGTTCAGGCACACGCCCAGCTGCAAAGTGCCCTGCGACGCGTTCGACTCGCCGAAGAGGAACTCAAGCAAGCACTGGCCACCGTACAAATCAGCCTGGAAGGAATCCAGCAAACTAAAGCGATCGGCGGGGTGCCTATTCTGGTCATCCGTCCGCAGGAAGTAGTCGCGGCCATCGGGCAACTGGACCAGGCCTATCGCGACTATTATGCCGCCGTGGCCGACATTAATCGTGCCCAATTTCGCCTCTATCACGCGTTGGGTCAGCCGGCTCAGCTCCTGATCGAGTCTGCGGTTCGTTCGGAAAAGCCCAGGTCCGAAGCGCCGGCCCACGATCAACCCGCAAAGCCCCAACCGTAATAATCCTGCCCTGTGTCGGGTTGTTGCCCCGGGTACTGCGGGACTGGCCTCGGCTATCACAGACGCTTCCCGCACAGGTCTGTGGTGGTCGCGGACTTGGTCCCCAACAAGCAGAACCGCCGAAATCTGTGTCCGTCTCCGGTGTTGTTTTGCCAGAGGCAGAGTTATCTTCTCACCGACGCGACATGCCGTGCCTTTACCGGCGGTGAGGAAGTTTTCGCACTATAATGAACACGACTGCCGGATTTAGTGTCGATCTACCACGGGTGAACTTTGGTGCCGAGACCTGTGTAAAGAACTGCAAAGCCCGCCGCACTGACCAGCAACCTGCGATCGTTCAGGAGTGTGCTTTGATGAATCCCCTGGAATTTGCCCTGCGCCGACCCATTACGATCCTGGTAATGATGACGGGATTGGTCGGCGCCGGTTGGCTCGCCTACAACCGGATGAGAGTGGACATCTTCCCCTCGCTCAACCTCCCCGTCATCTACGTCTGCCAACCCTACGGCGGCATGGACCCGTTGCAGATGGAGGGGCTGCTCACCAACTATTACGAATACCACTTCCTGTACATCAACGGCATTCACCACGTTGAGTCGAAGAATGTGCAGGGCGTGGCGATCATGAAGTTGTTTTTCCATCCCGGCACGGACATGGCACAGGCTATGGCCGAGACAGTGGTACAGGTCAATCGTTCGCGTGCGTTCATGCCTCCGGGCGCGGTACCGCCATTCGTCATGCGCTTCGATACGGGGAGCCTGCCGGTCGGCTATCTGGTGTTATCCAGCGATCGCCTGCCGATTGAGGAGATTCAAGATAAAGCGCTGTTCCGGGTACGGCCGATGTTTGCGTCTATTCCAGGCGTATCGGCTCCACCGCCATTCGGGGGCAGTGCACGCACCATTGTCATTCACGCCGATCCGGATCGGCTGCGCAGTTACAATCTGTCGGCCGACGACGTGGTGCACGCCCTGATGACCGGCAACACCATCAGTCCCTCTGGCAACATTCGCACCGCGACCAGCATGCCGCTGGTTCCGGCCAACACCATGGTGCTCCGCCCGCAGGAACTTGGGGACATCGCGATTCGTCCGGGAGTGTTCCTGCGCGATGTCGCCCCGCGGATTGAAGACGCCGGCGACATCGTGACCGGTTACGCGCTGGTGAACGGCCGGCGAGCAGTGTACCTGCCGGTGACCAAACGAGCCGATGCCAGCACGCTCGCCGTCGTCAACGCTGTCAAAGCCGAACTCCCTCGCATGCAGAGTGTTCTGGATGCTGTCACGCCTCAACCGGGCGACATCCGGGTGCGCTTCGAATTCGACCAATCGCCCCTGGTCACCAATGCCTTGCGGGGCCTGGCTTTCGAAAGTTTGCTGGCGGCCGGACTGGTCGGGCTGATGGTGCTGGTCTTCCTGCGCGACTGGCGCAGCGTGCTGGTGGTGATCTTCAACATCCCCCTGGCGTTGGTTGCCGCACTGATTGCCCTGGCACTTTCGGGGCAGACCATCAACCTTATGACCCTGGGCGGCCTGGCACTGGCCGTGGGTATTCTCGTGGATGAAGCAACTGTCGCTGTCGAGAATATCCATCGTCAGCTGGAAACCACCGATTCGGTGGCGCTGGCAGTTTGGCGGGGCGTGCACGAGACGCAAGTACCTCGGCTGCTGGCCATGCTTTGCGTCCTCGCCGTGTTCATTCCCGCCTTGTTCATGCGTGGCGTGGCCCAGGCCTTATTCATTCCCCTGGCGCTGGCGGTAGGCTTCGCCATGATCGCCAGCTACATTCTTTCCAGCACATTTGTTCCGGTGCTGTCGGTGTGGCTGCTGAAGAAAAACAGTAAGCATCCCGGGCCGCACACCGCGGGGGATTCGCACCCTTTGCCGTCGGATCCGGTTTTCGTTCGCGGTCTGGATCACATCCTGGGCTGGTTGCTGCGCTGGCGCAAAGCGCTAATCAGCGGATATGCGCTGGTAGCTGTGGTCGGGACGATTGCGCTGGGCAGCATTCTAGGAATGGAAATATTCCCGCCGGTGGATGCCGGGCAATTGCAATTCCGCCTCCGCGCTCCCCCGGGCACCCGTATCGAGGAAACCGAAGCGCTGGCGTGCGAAGCACTGCGGTTCATCGCCCAGGAAGTTGGACCCGACAATGTGACCATGTCTCTCGGTTACGTTGGAGCCATTCCGTCAACCTATCCGATCAATGCCATCTATCAGTGGATGGGCGGGCCGGAGGAAGCAGTCTTGCGAATGGCCTTCCGGCGTGGGGTATTCCGCATGGAAGAACTGAAAGAGCGGCTACGGCAAAAATTGCCTGAGCATTTGCGCTGGTGGACGGCCCAGCGATGGGTCGCTGCCGGCGAAGACCCGCAGGAAGTCGAAACGCGTTTGCGGCAACTTTCACTGGCATTTGAGCCGGCCGACTTAATCAGCGAGGTGATGAGCCTGGGTTCGCCGGCGCCGATCGAAGTCGCCGTCAGCGGACCGAAGCTGGACGACCTGCGTGCGTATGCGGAAAAGCTCCATGCTCAGCTGAGCAAAATCGCATCGCTGCGCGACCTGCGTTTCGCCCAGTCCCTCGAATATCCGACCGTTGAGGTGGTGATTGACCGACAAAAATCGGGCATGACCGGTGTCAGCGTGCAGGAGATCGCCCGATCTTTGGTAGCCGCTACTTCTTCGAGTCGGTTTCTGGTGCCGAATTTCTGGCGTGATCCGACCAGCGGCATCGGTTATCAGGTGCAGGTAGAAATTCCCCAGGCGCTGATGCGCTCCCCCAAGGATGTCGAACTGGTCCCGGTGAAAGGCAGCGGAGACGAGTCGCCCCTGCACGACACGGGAAGCTCACATCCCCTGTTGCTGCGTGATGTGGCCGAGGTTCGACCCGCGACCATGCCCGGCGAGGTGGACCGCTACAACATGCGTCGGCTGATCAGCCTGACTGCCAATATCGCGGGGGAGGACCTGGGACGTGTCCGGCAAAAAGTGTTGCGCGCCCTGGCCGCTGCCGGTAAGCCGCCCGAAGGCGTGCAGGTAGATGTTCGCGGCCAGCTGGTGCCGATGCAGGAACTCTTCGAAGGGCTGGGCTTTGGTTTGTTCGTAGCCGTGGTGGTCATCCTGCTTCTTTTGACCGGCTACTTCCAGTCGCTGCGGCTGGCGTTGACAGCGCTGGCCGTGCTGCCGGCCGTGTTATTCGGCGTGGTGCTGGCACTGCTGCTCACCCGCACCACACTGAACATCCAGTCGTTCATCGGGGCGATCATGGCGACTGGCGTGGCAGTGGCCAACGCGATCTTGCTGGTGGCTTTTGCTGAACAATATCGCCGCCAGGGGCACTCCGCCGAGGAGGCCGGACGACTCGGTGCTCGCAGCCGCATCCGCGCCATCGCCATGACCAGTCTGGCCATGATCGCGGGTATGATTCCCATGGCCCTGGGTTGGAGCGAAGGCGGCGAGCAGACGGCCCCGCTGGGCCGAGCCGTCATCGGCGGACTGCTGGCCTCGTTGATTACCGCCTTGCTGGTGTTGCCGACTATTTTCGCGGTACTCATGAAGGGCGCGAGTACGGTCTCCCCTTCACTGTCGCCCACCGACCCTGCAAGTCGCTATTATGCACCCATAAACCGTCTGCAAGGAGCCATGGATGATGCTGCTGCGAACCAGACGAATCTGGCCGCGGTTAGTGGTACTGCTGGCCATTAGCTACCTGGCTAGCGGTTGCCACCGCAGCACGGCCGAACCCACTCCTCAGGATACCTCGCCAAGGGATGCCAGCGTCGCCGTGATCTCTCCGCAGCGACGCAGCCTGGAAATTACCGTCGAACAACCGGGCAGCATCTACCCCTACGAGGAGACCTACCTGTTTGCTCGCGTGGCAGGCTATGTCAAACAGGTGCACGCGGACATTGGCCAGAGGGTGCATGCCGGGCAAGTGCTGGCGGAAATTGATGTGCCGGACCTGCTGGCCGAGGCCAACCACAAGCGGGCCCTGCTCCGTCAGACGGAGGCCGAAGCCGAGCAGGCACGTAAAGCGGTAGCCGCTGCCGAGGCCAATATAGTGGTCGCCGAAGGAGCGGTTTTGCAGGCCCGCGCCACCTTGCAACGCTGGCAAACGGAACACCGGCGTGTTACCCGACTGGTACAAAGCGGCAGCCTGGACGCCCAGACCCGCGATGAAATCAACAACCAGCTCCAAGCTGCCGAGGCACAATTGCTCGCCAGCGAGGCAGCCGTTCGCAAAGCCAAAGCGGATCACCAAAAGGCCCAGGCCGATCTCGCAACAGCACTGGCACGCGTAGCCGTGGCTCAGGCCGAAGTGCGTCGGCTGGAGACCTTGCTCGGTTTTGCCGCCATTCAGGCGCCGTTCGACGGCATCGTCACCCGCCGGCAGGTCAACACCGGGGATTTCGTTCAGCCGAATCAGAACGCCAACCGCTGGCTGTTCAGCGTGGCCCGGCTGGACCCGGTACGCGTGGCGATCTACGTTCCGGAAACCGAGGCGGCCCTGGTACACGAGAAGACACCGGTCGTCCTGTGGATCAAAGCCGCCCAGAACGAACCCATCCACGCCACGGTCAGTCGCATTTCCTGGTCCCTGGAGCCGGGGCCACGCACGCTGCGAGCGGAAGTGGATTTGCCGAATCCCGACGGACGATTCCGCCCGGGCATGTACGTCTATGCGCAGCTGCGCCCACGCACACCGGAAGTGCTCACGCTGCCACGTTACGCGTTGATTCTGCGAGGCAGGGAAACCGCCTGTTTCCTGGTTCAGAGCCAGCGAGCTGTCCGTGTCGCTGTTCGCACCGGTCGCAGTGATGGCCAGTACGTCGAGGTGCTGCAATGGCAGCCGCCGGGTGGCGATGACAAATGGGTCAACTTCACCGGCCAGGAGCTGGTGGCGGCTTCGACGACCGGTCTGTCCGATGGCCAGCCGGTGCAGCTCGCTTCTGCGCGATAGACCGGCACCGGAACCTCAGTCGCTTCACCAGAACTCGATTGTCCTGGCGCAGCAACTGCCCGGTTTTCGATCAACCATCGTCATCGCGGGGCACAGTTGCGCTGCACGGGCATTCGCTCATCGCAGCCGCAAATGGTCTCTAGTTAGCAAGAATGCGCAGGGTGTGCGCTTCACCGTTGACTGCCACGACACTGGCGTTCCCGGTCGGTTTAGCGATGGTGCAGGAGGTGTGCTCTTCACCTGGCCTCGACACACCTGTACGGGTGCGAAAAACGGTAAACCAACCATCTGACCGACTCAGAAACCGCCACTCTGGCCCGATGCCCACCGTGGGTTGTTGACGCTTGCCGCTCCCTGGCGCATTTGCCGGTGCCCCAACGCTCGACCGTTCCTTAACCGCCGACCGTGGGTTTATCAGGAAGTTCGGCGGCGAGGGTGCCGCGCATGGTCAGCGACAGCAGCAGGGCCAGCAGCAACAGAGCAGCGGCGGCGTAGTACGGAAGCTGGTGCGAACCGTGTTTCGGGCCGTATAAAGAATTGCCCAGCACCGGGCCGAGGATGCGGCTCAGCGAGGCCGCCGATTGATTCACGCCCAGTATCTGCCCCTGGCGATCGGCAGGAGCATTGCGCGAAACCAGCGATTGCAGCGAGGGCGTGCAAAATGCAAATCCACTCACCGCCAGCGCCAGGGCGAGCAGGGTGATGACCAGCGACGTACCAGCCTGCCACCAGACCATGATCAGCAGAGCCGTTATCAGCAACCCAATGCCCGCACGCACCATCGTAACCTCTCCGATCCGCGACACCAGTGGCCGAACTATCAGCCCCTGCACGAGCATGAGAATCACGCCGACATAGGCAAAAAGCAGGCAAATCCGCGTTTGCCGACTGGTCAACGAAACGCCCAGCAGCACCGGCCCGGTAGCGGTATGGGTATCAGCAAAAATTTCGTCCTGAGCATAGCGAGCCAGGATGGATTCGAAGCTGGCAAACGCCAGGGTTACCAGAAAGAACACGGCAATTGGCAGGGCAGTCGTTTGGCGCGACAGGGCAATTCGCCATCCTTCGGCAGGCCACCAGCTCCGCGCTGCCGACACTCCTTCCCGCCGCGTCTCCGGTAACAGGAACCAGGCCAGGAGCAGTGCGGCGAACGAAAGCGTGGCGGCCAATAAGCCCGGAAGAACGCTCGGCTCGTCCCCTTCGCGGGCCAGCGAAATCGCTCCGAGCACGGGCCCGATGGTGAAACCGATGCCAAACGCCATGCCCACCAGAGCCATGCCAGCTGCACGTTGTTCGGAAGGAGTGCAATCGGCAATCACCGCCTGGGCTGTGCCGATGGTCGCCCCGCAGATCCCCGCTCCAATCCGTGCTACAAAGAGCAGCACCACGCTTTTCCATGCCGAGGCCAGCGCAAACAGAGAGTAAAACACGACCGAACCCAGCAAACCAATCAGCAGAACCGGCCGGCGACCTATCCGATCCGAGAGCCGTCCCCACATCGGGGCAAACAAAAATTGCATCGTGGAGAACGACGCCATCAGTAGCCCGATCAGCACATTGCGCGTCAGCGTGTCAAACAGCGGAAAAATACGGTCGGCATAAACCGGCAACAACGGTAACACCAGACCAAACCCCAGCAGGTCAATGGCTACGGTGACGAAAGCCACCAGCATGGGGCCGCGTGTTTTTCCTGGCATTGCCAATCCTCAGTCCGTTTCGATGAATCCCGCCCGGCAGCGCTTGCCTTCGCGCAGCACGTCTTCTGATAAGGCCGATGAACAGTTAGAATATACCGGCAAGGGGCAACCTGCACTGGCACGAAACCCAACTGACTTGCGATCTTACTTATAGCGAAGCTGTCCTGGTGAACGAAGAGCCGGCGATTGGATTGATCTCTGGCGGTCTGGCTTGCCGCGATCCCGGCTGCTGGGCCGGCAAGGCATTATCCCGCTGATGCTTCTTTTTGACACTCGAGGCCAACACGCATGCCTGCGGTAACGTTTCAGGTGATAGACGGTGTAGATAAAGGGCGGATTTTCCGCGATATTCCCACGCCGTTTACCATCGGTCGGGAAGAAGGGAATCGCATCTGCCTGAACGACGAACGGGTCAGCCGGTTTCACCTGAAAGTTTTCCACGACCAGGACGACATCGTGATTGTGGACATGAACAGCACCAACGGGACAACGGTCAACGGCAAGCCGGTGACCGTGTGCCGATTGCAGGTGGGCGACTGCATTCGCATCGGCCGAACGTCGCTGCTTTACGGTTCGCCGGCAGAGATTCACCGGTTGCTGCAACAAATTCGGGGTGAGCCTGTTTCCGCTGCCTCGCCCGCAAGTCATGCCGAGCAGACGCCGCTTGTGCCAGCAGACCAGATTCCGGAGGAGCCAGCCGAATTTTCGCTGGAACCCGATCAGGCCGTCCATCTGGCTCGATTGCTCACGGACCGCCCCGATTCTCCGCCGCCACCACCGCGCCGGCTCACGGCATCGCAGCTGGCCAGGATTGTTGGCTTCCTGGAACTGATACACGAACGTTTGGCGCGATGCAGCCGGGAAGGCGTGCGCGATTCCGACCAGCCCTGGGTGCGCTTGCCTGTGCATGTCTGGCATGAGCTGCTCGACCTGCAAATGCTGGTGGCTCGTTACTGTCGCAGCCTCACCGAACCGGAAGATTGGGAACAACTGTCCTGAACGCCGTTTTTGGTATCCTGGGAAAAATCGGTAAAAAGGATGTTTTTTTCTTGACTTGCGCTATTTGCTTTTGTAAACTCTAGTGAGCAGTCCGCAGAGCCAGGTTCGCTCTGCACCGGTGAATGCCGGTAGTGGCTGCGGGAACCGACAAGCCCCAAACTGCCCTCACGTGGCCGAGCCGCTTAGCAGACCCCGTGTCGTTCTGCGAAAGCGTCGGCCCTGAATTACCCGCTTCGGTCAAGCGGTTGAGGGCGCTGAGGGCCAATCTCATGGCGAGCTTATCCACGCCGCGATGGCGGTGCGCCCCGTGTGCGCGAGCAAGCTGTTGCTATCGGGCCGACCCCAGGCCCGGGTGGGTCTTTCCCCTCTACCCACCTCGACTCGCCTGTCGTCGGGTTATGCGGGCAAGGAAGTTTCGCCTGCTGGAGCAGGGCCAGCCATCAGTCTTCTCCCCGCAACAGCCGCGAGGTGATGGTGCATGCCCCAGCATCGCTACGCTTTGATTGCGGACCATCCGCAGCTGATTGAGACGGCCCGCTGGGAATTGAGACGACTGGCCGGTTCCAGCTCCCGTTTTTCCGAAACGGTGGAGGGAGGGTCTGCGTCTCGCTCGGCCGTGATGCCGGAGAACTGGCCTGTGGTGAGCTGGAATGCTGCCAGTTCGTTGCTGCAGGCCTGGCAGGCCAGTCTGGTGCTCGGTATCGCTGACCCCGCCGAAATCCCACTCGCCCGCCGACTGGTCCAGGAGATCACCCTGCGGCGATTGCCGTTTGTCGTGGTCGCGCTCGTGGCCGAGTCTTGCTGGTCGGAGGTACAGGAGTGGGCACGGTACGGGTTGCGGCTATTGCTCTGGCCCCGGGATCTGGCCGGCCTGACACCAGCATTGCGCCGCCACCGCGAGCATCCCCGCGAACTGGAACTGGCACGTTTTCCCGAAGGTACACTCGAACAGCAAATCGCTTTGCGACTGGTTCCTTACACCCCTTCGCTACTTCCTCTGGTCGAGAAACTGGCGCTGGCAGCCCGGCACGATGTCACGGTTCTGCTGACCGGTGAAACGGGCACCGGGAAAACTTACCTGGCGCGGCTGATCCACGAATTTTCCTCTCGTGCCAAGGAACGTTTCCTCCATGTGCCGTGCGGCGCCCTGGCTCCAAATCTGATCGAAAGCGAACTGTTCGGCCACGTCCGAGGTGCCTTCACCGGAGCTGACCGCAACCGTCCCGGCAAATTCGCAGCTGCCGGGCATGGCACACTTCTGCTCGACGAAATTGACGCTTTGCCCTTGGAACAGCAGGCCAATTTACTCCGCGTGGTCGAAACCGGTGAATATGAGCCGGTCGGCAGCAACGAAACTCACAAGACCACTTGCCGACTCATTGTGGCCAGCAATCGCAATCTCGCCGAGGAAGTTCGCCGCGGTCGGTTCCGCGAAGACCTGTATTATCGGCTCAACGTGATGTCGTTCCATCTGCCGCCTTTGCGTGAACGTCCGGAAGATATTGAGCCGCTGGTGCGAAACATGGCGGCCCGCTTTTGCGCCCGCTTCCACAAAGAGCTGTTCGACGTGAGCTCGGAAGCCCTGAGCATTCTCGAGACCTACCACTGGCCGGGCAACGTCCGCGAACTGGAAAATGCCATTCAGCATGCCGTGCTGGTCAGTCGCGGTCCGCTGCTGTTGCCGGAACATTTGCCCGACTCGGTTCGCCAGCACGCCGAACAGCACAGCAACGGCAACCAGCTCCAGGAAAGCCGCGATGGCCTGAGCTACAACCGCGAGTTGCTGGAACGCACCATCATTTTGCGGGCCCTTTCGCAGCATGGTTTCAGCCGTACCCGCGCTGCCCACGAACTGGGTATCAGCCGCGTGACGTTGTATAAGAAGATGAAAAAGTACGGCCTGCTTCCTCGCACCAGCCACGAGTAAACGCTGCGACCGTGGGCGGCCCCCGGGAGGTGCAGCTATTGACAGATATCTGCTTCCTCGCTCCAGCCACGAGTAAACGCTGCGTCCGTGGGCGGCCCCGGGAGGTACAGCTATGACAGATATCTGCTTCCTCGCTCCAGCTACGAGTAAACACTGCGTCACCACCGGACGGGGCTGACCGCTTGTCTATCCCTAAGCTGCTTGCTCGCACCAGCCACGCGTGCGAATTCGATACGTTCACCACGGCTGGGTTACGCCCCCCGCTCCTGGTCGGGAATGCGAGCGCTGCGCGAATTATGCGTATTCCAGCTGCAAATTCGACCGGAACATCGCTGCGTCCGGGAACGCGCCCACCACACATGCGTATTCCATCTGCGGATTCGTTACGTTCACCACGGGGGGCTTACGCCCCCCGCTCCTGTGTTGCAATGCGCATGTCTGACGGCGAAAAAAACGATTTTTGCGGTGCACAATCGCACGTTTATAAGAGCGGCGGGCGTCAGCCCGCCGTGGTGTGGGAAAATCGTCCCAGCAGAGACGGTTCCGGCTGTTTGACCGACTCACGCTGGAACATGTTGCGAAACCACCCTGCATTAACGGAAAGTTTTCCCACGGCTGGCTTACGCAAGCCGCTCCTGGTCGTGATGACGGCAGTTGTGCGAAACATGCGTAATGCGCTGCGGATTCGATACGTTCGTTACGGCTGGCTTACGCCAGCCGCTCCTGGCAGTGTGAGCGTGGCCGCGTACAATAGGCACAAATTGAACTTCGGCTTGAGCAATGCTGCTCCACCGGGTGAGCGCCCAACGCTTTGAGCAACGCTCTCTTACCGAGCGATCGCCCAATGCTTCAAGCAACACTGCCAACGCGTAAGCTGTGTCGCTGACGACCAGCCTAGGTCTTAGCAAGTGATCGCTCGATGCTTTGGGCAACGCTGGCGTACCGAACGACCGCCAGACGCTGTAGGCAATGCTGGCTTAGCAAGCGATGGTGTGACGCCTTGGGCAACGCTGGCTTAACGAGTGTGCGAGGCTTTGAGCGACGCTGGCTTACGGAGCGATCGCCCGATTCAGTGCGCAACGCTGGCTTAGCTAGCAATCGCCGGACGGTTTCTGACCGCCGGATGCGGCAGGGTGCTGCAACCGATATTCTGCTGTGCGGGAGCATCGGTAAGGCTCGGGCCGAGTGTGTCGGTCATCGTCAGCGGTGGCGTAAGGACGAATCATGCGACTTACCCAGCAATAGCGAGGCCAACTATGCGGAAAATTCGCATCGGTAATGTCGAAGAAACGGTGGTGGAACGCTCCGATTATCCGCCGGAGCGAATCCGGGCTATTCTCGGCGACGAGACGATTGCTGTGCTCGGCTACGGTGTGCAGGGCCGCGGGCAATCGCTGAACATGCGCGATAACGGGCTGAACGTGATCATCGGCCTGCGGGAAAAAGGCGGGCGTAGCTGGGACCTGGCGGTGCAGGATGGCTGGGTCCCTGGCAAAACGTTGTTTTCGCTGGAAGAAGCGGCCCGGCGTGGCACGATCATCCAGTATTTGCTTTCCGATGCGGGACAGAAAGAGCAGTGGCCGGTGATTCGTCCGCACCTGACCCGCGGAAAGGCCCTGTATTTTTCGCACGGGTTTAGCATCGTGTACAAAGATCAGACCGGCGTCGTTCCTCCGCCGGATATTGATGTCATCCTGGTAGCGCCGAAAGGTTCCGGAACCACCGTCCGTCGGCATTTTCTGGAAGGGAAAGGCATTAACGCCAGCTATGCCGTGTATCAAGATGCCACCGGCCGGGCACTGGATCGCTGCCTGGCTCTGGGTATCGCCATCGGCTCCGGTTATCTGTTCGAGACCACGTTCGAGAAGGAGGTGTATAGCGATTTGACCGGCGAACGTGGTGTGCTGATGGGAGCGATCTACGGTTTGTGGCTGGCGCAGTACGAAGTGCTGCGGGAGCACGGCCATTCTCCCACCGAGGCCTTCAACGAGACCGTGGAGGAAGCAACGCAGAGCCTTTACCCGCTCATCGGCGAAAACGGCATGGATTGGATGTACGCCAATTGCTCGACGACGGCCCAACGTGGGGCACTGGACTGGTATCGGCGTTTCCGCGATGCCGTCAAACCACTTTTCGAGGAACTGTATCAGAAAGTGGCCAGCGGGGAAGAAACCCGCCGCGTCCTGGAAATGAATAGCCGACCCGATTACCGCGAACAACTCGAAAAAGAGTTGCGGGAAATCCGCGAAAGCGAAATGTGGCAGGCGGGGGCAGTGGTTCGCTCTTTGCGTCCGGAACGAACGGGCTCGGCGAAAACGCGGAGCTAACCAGTCGGCACAGCCGGTGGCATCCCGGCCAGCGATGCCGATAAATCCCGGCCAACTTCCCGCCCGCAGTGTGAAGGTCGCGTGAACCGTCAACCACTGCGGGAGCTTTGCCGCTATTTGCACGATAACCGATCGGTACCGCTTGGTCTGTTCCTGGCCGCACTGCCGCGACTGCCAGGCTGGTGGTATATTTTCTCGGCGGCGCCAACTGCTACCGCGAGCGTGATGCTGCCGAATCAGCGTCAACCCACGCAAGGAATCTGTCGGTGACCAGCACGGCTTCCCGCTATGTGCAGACTTTGCCGACGCTGACCGCTTCGCCTGGCCAGGCGGTGAGCGAAGCGCGTCTGGGCAGTCGCATTGATTACGAACTGTTTCTGGATTGCGTGCACTGCGGTTTGTGCACGGCCGCCTGCCCGACGTTTCTGGAACTGGGCACGGAAATGGACAGCCCGCGCGGACGCATTTACCTGATGCGAGGCGTTGTGGATGGCCGCATTCCGCTGGACGAAGAAGTGCGGCGTCATCTGGCGTTGTGTCTGGATTGTCGGGCCTGCGAAAGCGCCTGTCCTTCCGGTGTGCAATACAGTCGCCTGCTCGAACCGTTTCGGGCAGAATTACAGGAACACGGTCTGGGCGATTCCTGGCCGGGCTGGTTGCGGTTTTTGCTTTTCCAGCTTTTTCCTCGGCCGCGCTGGACGTGGTGGTCGCTTACGCCGGCGCGCCTGCTGCAACGGTTGTTCGGTCAGGACTGGTGGCGGGGTCTGGCCGCGGTGCTGCCGGAAAAAGTCCGCTCGCTGTTAGCGATGCTGCCGCGCCTGGCCAATCGCTATCTCCGCTGGCCGGTTCGGTTGGCACCGTATGGTCCACGCCGGGCTCGCGTGGCTGTTTTCACCGGCTGTGTCAACCAGGTTCTCTTCCCGCAGGTGAACGAAGCGACGGTGCGGCTCTTGCAGTTTCAGGGTTGTGAAGTGCTGGTGCCACGCCAGCAGGTGTGTTGTGGCGCTTTGCATTACCACGCCGGGCAATGGTCGTTGGCCCAGAAGTACGCCGCTGCCAATTTACATGCCTTCCCTGACGACGTGGACGCGATCGTGGTGAATGTAGCCGGTTGCGGCAGTACGCTCAAGGAGTACGGCCATCTTCTGGCGAACACCCCCCTGGCCGAACGTGGACGCAGGTTTTCCGAGCGGGTGCAGGATGTGCTGGAATTTCTGGCCCGACTCGACTTCTATCCGCCCAACTATGCTCTGCCCATCCGTGCCACGTACCACGACGCTTGCCATCTCTGTCATGCCCAGCGTCTGCGTGAGCCACCCCGGCAGCTTTTGCGGCAAATTCCTGAGCTGGAACTGGTGTCTTTACCGGAAAGCGAGGTTTGTTGCGGGGCTGCCGGTAGCTACAATCTGACGCAGCCGGAGATGGCCGAGCGTCTCGGTCGCCGCAAAGCCGAGCATATACTGCGTCTGGGCGTCCAGGCCGTCTTCACTGCCAATGCCGGCTGCTTGTTGCAAATCCAGCGTTACCTGCGTGAATATCAACTCACCGGCCGAAAGTTGTCCAAACCCAGGCCAACCCGAAAATCTCCTTCCGCCACGCTCAAGCAGGAACCTGGACCCGACGTTCGTCAGACCGACACATTCTCGTCCGCCGCCACTGTCGGCAACGGAACATCCCTCTGGGTCGCTCATCCGGTGGAAGCGCTTTGGGTTGCCTGCCACGGTCACCTGCCCCATCCCGGTATTCCGGTGCGAGTCCGGGAATTGTGATGACGCATTTCCGCTTGCTCCCAGGACAGGAGCCAAACGGGATTACTGCTTCCGGCGCGTGGCCAAACGATTACAATAACGGCGATGGCTGAGATAGTGCACTGGTCAAATCCTCACCAGCAGCGTCGTATTGTCGAAACGGCCCTCCGCACGCTGGAACTGGGTGGGCTGGTCATTTTCCCGACCGAAACCGTGTACGGCGTAGCCGCTAGTGCGCTTCATGCGGAAGGCGTGGAGCGGCTGATTCACTGCAAGGGTCGCCCCGAAGATAAGCCTCTAGCTCTGGCTCTGCCTCACGCTGCCGCGGGACGCGATTGGGTGCCGTACATGAGTCCTCTGGCTCGTCGTCTGTGCCGACGCTGCTGGCCAGGCCCGGTTACCCTGGTATTTCGTCATGGCTGGCAGGAGGGTCTGATCACGCGGTTACCCGAGGGCGTGCGCCGATATGTGGTTCCCGGCAGCACACTGGGTATCCGTATCCCTGACCATGACGCCATTCGGCAAGTGCTGCGACGCCTGCCCGGCCCGCTGGTACTCACCAGCGCTAACCGCAGCGGCGAACCCGCCACCAGCACCGGTGCCGATGCTGCTGCCGCACTCGGTCAGGCGGTGGACATCGTCATTGACGATGGTCCCTGCCGTTATCGCGAAGCCTCCACCGTCGTGGAAGTGGATGAACATCAGTATCGCATTCTGCGAGCAGGGGCGGTCTCGGCAGAGTCGCTGGCGCGGCTGAGCAGTTGTATCGTCCTGTTTGTGTGCAGCGGGAACACCTGTCGCAGTCCCCTGGCGGCTGCTTTGTGTCGCAAGTTCCTGGCCGAGAAACTTGCCTGCTCCGAGGAGCAATTGCCGCAACACGGGTTCCTGATTCTTTCGGCAGGAACGTCGGCAATTCCTGGCCAGCCCGCCACGGCTCAGGCTGTCGAAGCCGCCTCCCGCTTGGGTGCCCGTCTGGCCGACCACCTCTCCCAACCTCTGACGGCATCGCTCCTGTATCAGGCCGATTTCATTTTCACCATGACCCGCAGCCATTTCGAAACCGTGCAAAGGCATCTGGGTGATGGCGAAGCAGTCGTCCAGTTGCTCGACCCTGCCGGCCAGGATATAGCTGATCCCATCGGTGGGGACGCAGCGGCTTACGAGCAATGCGCGCGGCAAATTGCCGATGCCGTCGCCGCCCGTGTCGAAACTTCCCTGTTCCCATGCCACCAGACCGCCGGGCTCTCGAAGACCTGACCCTGCAATTTGGCCGCGTTTTATTCGACGGTCTGGAAGGTTTCCACCCACCGCTCTTTTCGTCGGATTGGTGGCAGGAGCAATGGTTGCGAAGCATAGTGAACCGACCGTCGCTCAAGACGCAATTGTTTCGCCTGATCGACGTCCTTCCTATGTTGAACTGCGACAGTGCTCTGGTTCGCCACCTGCGCGAATATCTGGAACTGGCGGAAGCGGACCTGCCTCGGTGGCTGGTTCGCCTGGTGCGTGTGCTTCCGGAACACGGACCGCTGGCCCGTTTGGTTGCCTGGCTGGCTCGCCGACAGGCTCTCCTCACCGCTCGGCAGTTTATCGCCGGCGAAACACTTGCCGAAGCCATTGCCGCCATCAGCCGTTTGCGTCAGCGGCGGCTCAGCTGGACGCTTGACCTGCTCGGGGAAGCCGTCCTCACCGAAAGCGAAGCTCAGCGCTATTTAGAATTAAACATCCAGCTCCTGCACCAGCTCGCTCAGCAAGCGGTTGCCTGGCCGGAAATCCCTTTCCTGGATCGCGACTTCGACGGTCGCCCGATTCCCCGTGTGAACCTTTCTATCAAGTTATCCTCCTTCTATAGTCGTTTCGACCCCATTGATCCGGGCACCACCGCCAGCGAAGTATCGGCGCGTTTGCGTCCGTTATTAGAAACGGCCCGGCAAGTGCACGCCTTTATTTATTTTGACATGGAGCAATACGCCTATAAAGACCTGACCCTGGACATCTTTTGCTCCCTAATGTCAGAAAAACCCTTCGACGATTGGCCCCACGTCGGAATCGCCCTGCAGGCTTACTTACGCGATACTCCCAATGACTTAGAACGCTTATTACGCTGGGCGGAACAACGGCGCACGCCTTTCTGGATACGTTTAGTAAAGGGGGCCTACTGGGACTACGAAGTCATTGTCGCCAGCCAGAAAAACTGGCCGGCTCCTGTCTGGCTGGAAAAATGGCAGACCGATGCCCAGTTCGAGGCCTTAACCGAACGGCTACTCCAGCAAAGGCAGGTTCGACCGGCGATTGCCAGCCATAATCTCCGCAGTCTGGCTCACGCTCTCGCAGCCGCGGAATATTACCAGTTACCGCCCGGCTTTTGTGAATTCCAGGTCCTTTACGGCATGGGCGACCGCATTGCCGATCGCTTAGTGGCCCTTGGACAAAGAGTCCGCGTCTATACACCGTTCGGCGAACTTATCCCTGGCGTAGCCTACTTAGTGCGGCGATTATTAGAAAACACCTCGAACCAGTCCTTCTTGCGTGCCACTTTCTTAGAGCACGTCCGAGAAGAGGAGTTGCTTATGAGTCCGCAACAGCAAGCCCTGCGGCAAATAACACGTCGCACCGACTCGCAACAGCTAACCGAATCCACGCAAATAACAACCACTGAATTTCGAAACGAACCCCATACCGATTTTAGCCGTGCCGAAGCTCGTCGGGCTATGTTCGAGGCATTAGCTCGGGTCGGCCAGGAGTTAGGACTAACATATCCTCTAATCATCAACGGCAAGCCCGTGGAAACTTCCGAGCGGTGCGAAGTTTATAATCCCTCGCATAAACGTCAACTCCTCGGTATCGTTCACTTCGCCGGAATTGAACAGGCCGAACAGGCTCTAAGCATTGCTCAGGCGTCGTTTCCGCAGTGGCGGGATACACCGGTGCGGGAACGGGCGGACTTGTTACGGCGACTGGCGGACTGGTTAAGTGAGCGGCGATTCTGGCTGGCAGCCTGGGAAGTATATGAATGCGGCAAACCCTGGCGCGAAGCCGACGCCGATATCGCCGAGGCTATAGATTTTTGTCGCTATTACGCTGAGGAGATGGAACGTCTGGCTGCACCACGCCGCCGTGATGTCCCCGGCGAATTGAACGAATATTTCTACGAACCCCGCGGTGTCTGCGTGGTGATCGCTCCCTGGAATTTTCCCCTGGCTATTCTCACCGGTATGACCACTGCTGCCCTAGTGTGTGGCAATACCGTTATTATGAAGCCGGCGGAGCAATCCAGCATTACCGCGTTCGGGCTGATGCGCGGCTTGCAAGAGGTTGGATGTCCGCCTGGCGTTGTGCAGTACCTGCCTGGTCGTGGCGAGGAGATCGGGCCTTATTTAGTTGGTCACCGCGACGTTCATATTATTGCCTTTACTGGCTCCCGCGCTGTCGGTCTGGCTATCCATGAGCTGGCAGCGAAAATGCAACCCGGCCAGCAACACGTCAAGAAGGTGATCGCGGAAATGGGCGGGAAAAACGCGATCATCATTGACGACGATGCCGACTTAGATGAGGCTGTGGAGGGTGTGATCTATTGCGCTTTCGGCTATCAAGGCCAGAAATGCTCCGCCTGCTCGCGGGTCATCGTGCTTAGTCCTATCTATGATCGTTTCGTCGCACGATTAGTCGAGGCAACCAAAAGCCTGAAGATCGCACCGGCCGAGGATCCCGGTTGCGATATTGGTCCCGTTATTAGTGCCGAAGCTTATAGCCGTATCTACCAGGCAATTGAGGAAGCCAAACGGGACGCAACGTTGCTCTACGCCGGTTCGGCGGGCGCGCTGGCCGAAGAAGGATACTATGTCCCGCCTCACATTTTTGTGGATGTGCCGCCCCAGTGTCCACTGGCGCAGGAAGAGATTTTCGGCCCGGTCCTGGCCGTGTTTCGTAGCGAAAACTTACAGGAGGCACTCACTCTTGCCAATGGCGTCAGTTATGCACTTACGGGTGGATTTTATTCGCGGAGTCCGGCCCACATTGCCCTGGTTCGTAAAGAATTCCGTGTCGGCAACCTTTATATCAACCGTCCCATTGTTGGGGCCTTAGTCGATCGGCAACCGTTTGGCGGATTTAAGCTTTCCGGTATAGGTTCTAAAGCAGGAGGCCCGGATTACCTCTTACAATTTCTGCTGCCGCGGACGATTACAGAAAATATTCTCCGGCACGGATTCGCTCCCTTAGACTGATCAAGCTGGCTCTGTGCGTTCCTGCATTCCGACCTGAATCAAAATGTGTCAGTTCGCTTTACCGGGGCCCGTTTTTCCAGCAGGCTTGCCCGGCACTTCGTCGGGGGAAAGAACAGCCTTTTGCTGACGAAGCTTTTCTCGCAGTTGCTCGATGGGTATTTCCTGCACGGAGCATTGCTTTTCGATTGCCAGATGCGCAGCGACGCCGGAAGCCTGACCAAGAATCATATAAACCGGCTCCATACGAATACTACCATAAGCCACATGCGTTGCGGACAGACACACTGGCACTAATAAATTCGCACATTCCTCTCGCTTAGGCACCAGAGCGCGATAGGATATGCTGTAAGGCTGAACCCGCACCTGAAAATCGCCTTCGTTGATAACACCGCCGTCCTTAGTAGGCACGCGCTGAACGTGGTGGGAATCCATGTTATAAGAACCCAGTCCGACCGAATCGTCTTTATAGCGGTTCTCCTGAATATCGTGCTGGGTCATCACGTAAAGGCCCCGCATACGGCGTGCCTCGCGGATATAGAGTTGCGGTGGCCAGTTGTTATTCTCCACGAACTCATCTTTCGCCAAACCCCAGGAACGAACCTCCTCTTGAAGCTTAGGGGGCACGCGAGGATCGTGGGCCAGGAAATAGAAGAAGCCCTGCGTATATTCCTGATGGTCTTGCCAGATGCGTCGCCGCGTTGTCTCGTCGCCGTCGGGATAGTCCCAATTAGCACCGATGTGGTCAGTTGAAATGGGACCGTTGTTATTAGTGTCCGTCTTACCATTAGGCAAGGGGACAGGGTTGCACAGCTCGGCGAACTTGACATCAGGACGTGCAGCAAGGTACCGGGCTAGCAGTTCATATCGAGCCGGATCATAGTTTCGCGGTCGAGGCCAGGGCAAACGTAAATCCGCTCGCTGGGTTAGACAGAGGCGGAAGTTATAAGCCTGCACCTTGCGGTCGCCGGTGCCCGGCGGATCAAGGGGACCGGTTTGCACCAGCGGCAGCAATCGGCCGAGTTTGTCATACGGCGAAACCTTGACATACCACTGATGCGCTTTGCTGAACTCCTGCACGCCGGCCAGGGATTCACCGAAATCCTTACGCCCTTCCCGTCCGATGACATAACTGACCCCGGCCCGGGCGAGCAAATCGCCTTCGTAACTGGCATCTATATAAACCTGGGCTTTCCAGACTCGGCCTTTTCCGGTCGTAATCGTGATAAGGCGGTTACCCTCTTTTTGTACGCTACGCAAGGGTTCACCAGTATAGACCTTGATTCCGCGTTCCTCGATGAGATCGCGATAGACACGCTGGGCGACATGCGGCTCGAACCGGAAACCGGTGCGGCAATCTCGAACCTGGGGCGAATCTTTACCGTAGCGGCGAATATAGTAGTCGTGAATGCGGTTGTAAAATTCACGAGAATAACCCCCGATGGCCCCAGGATTGCCGACGTCGGTGGCCCCTAATCCACCTGTGGTCATGCCCCCCAGATGATTACTGGCTTCCAGGAGAATGACCTGTCTTTTCTCTCTCGCAAGTGTTACGGCAGCGATAATTCCAGCACTGGTTCCACCGTAAATTACTACGTCTGCCGATTCTATATTCTGCTCAGCGCCATAAGCATGGTCGGGTAACGGAAATGAAAAGCGGAGCCATTGTTCCGCGGTGGCTGTCAGAGCCGTTACCATCACACCCAGCATCATTATCCGGCATGAAGGCTTGCGCATGGTAAAAATTCTCCTTGTCCAGAGCGGCGTGTGTCTTAGTAATTGCGGAGCGGCAATGACGGTGAGCTAAGTTTGGTCTGGATGCGATCAAGGTTGGCGTAACCAGGCGATCAGGTCGGCCAGGTCCTGACGCGATAATGTCTGTTCTAATCCTTCCGGCATCAAGGAGAGGGAGGTGGCGCGAATTTCGGAAATTTCCGAGCGTGGGATTTCGTCGCGGACAGCCTCGGCACGGAGCAGGACGATTCGGCTTGCGGTTTCTGTAGCCAGAATACCGGTATAAGTCAGTCCGCTGATAGTTTCGACAACGTAAGTAGCATAGTTAGGGGCAACAGCAGCGTTGGGATCGAGGATATCCTCCAGCAATTGTTCGGGAGGTCGGCCGCGTACATCATCTAAGTTAGGACCTACAGCGATGCCCGTACCGTTGCGCTGGTGACACTGAGCGCAGTGTTTGCGATAGAGTTCTTGACCACGGGCAGGATTGGCGGGCAAGCTAAGCACATCCTGATAAGCGCGGAGCAGTTCGCGGCGGGGTGTTTCGCGGCCGAGGAGTTTTTCGACGCGTTCGCGCAGTTCGGCAGGCGCCACATTGCGCAACTGCTGACGGCGCCGGCTATCCAGATCGCCGGGCCGCAATTCGCCTTTTTCCAGAGCATCCACAATCCAGGGTGCTGCCGTTTTAGTCCGGAATAAAACCTCTAACGCTTCGGCACGCACCCCGGGACTTAGTTGCGATAAGCGAGCCAGGATTAATCGGGCCCTGGTTTCGTCTAAGTCCCGACCGAGGGCCTGGACGGCGGCTAACTGTAATTCACTGGGATAACGTGCCTGGAGAAATTCTGCTGCCAGGGACGGAAGTTCGGCCGGCGACCAGATGCTTAGAAATCTTAGAGCTGCAACCTGCTCGCTTATAGAAGCCTGGTTCTGCTGCAGGGTTGTTTTCGCCTGACTGTGCAGACGATGAAAATGTTCGCGTAACACACCGGATTTCTGCGCAAGCAGGGCAAAGGGATTCTTTCGTGCCTGACCTTCAGCTACCGAGGTAACCAGCGCGAGCTGGTCTCCCAGAGGCAGGTCGGGAGATAAGGTAAGTTCGAGGAACCGAGCTATCTCCGGCGTTTGCTGGCGAGCGCCGATTAATCTGCCCAGACCGGTGAGCAGGCTAAGTCGGCCAGGACAATTAGACTGTAAAAATCGCTGACCGGATATCAAGGTCTCGACAAATGTTAGAGGTTGTTTTCCGACAGCAGTGAGGATGGCCAGACGCACCCACTGGTCTTCTGCATCCTGACGGGCAATTTCGGCAAGTGCGGGGTATGCTTTATCCAGCGGCATTTCGCCCAGACTTAGGGCCAGCTGAAACCTTATGCGCTGGTCGGGATCGCGCACTAATTTGAGCACCTGCTCCTGCAATCGGGGCGATTGACTTAGTCGAGGTTCCGCGAGAATCAAGGCGTTTTCACGTAAACCAACTTCGGAGTGATTCAGGGTGGAAATAATCAACTCCTCGGGCAAGGAGTTCAATCCTTCCAAGGTCCAGAGGGCACGCAGGCGGGTTTGCGGATCCGCATGGGTACGAGCAAGCTCCTGTAGAGTCGGCACCACCGACTTATCCTGCCGTTCATAAAGGAGTCGCTGGGCTGTATTACGCCGCCAGATGTTAGGATGACCGAGCTCCTGTACGAGTTGCGCACTCGACATCCGTTGCAAATCGGGGTAGTTCCAGGAATTGAAGTGTTGGGGAACGATACGGTAAATACGGCCGCGATCCTCTCCCGCACGCAAATTGAGGCGTTTTTGCACTTCCGGGGGAATCCATTGTGGATGTTCGACAACAGCCCGGTAGAAGTCAGCGATATAGAGAGCGCCATCCGGACCGGTGCTGATATAGACAGGTCGGCACCAGGGATCGCGTGCGGCGAAAAACTCGCAATCGTTATCAGTTCGCTGAGCCACGAACGAGGAACCCCGAGGCACAATCCGGCAGCGATGGACTAAATTATGTACCGGTTCGCAAGTATAGGCACAACCTTGATACTCGGCAGGAAGTAGATCCCCTAAGTAAATATGCACACCGCAGGCCGATGTAAAGTGCCCGGTATGCGTATAGTCGTTGAACCGTTCGCCGGGTTGACTCAGTGGAAAAACCTTAGCCCCCACAGGACCATATTCAGCAATGTTAATAACCGGGCTGATTAGAGCTAGGTCGGGTATTCGCCGTAAATAACGTTCCTGGACCTGCACGAAGCGGATATGGACGCGATTGTTGCAGATAAATCGCCGGCCCCAGGCATCGAAGGCCTGGCCGAACTGCGACTGGCCACTGATTGGCTCAATCTCGCGGGTATCCGGGCGGAATCGAAAATCGCGGCCGCGAATCTCCATCGGCGGTCGGTCGGGTTGATCAGGAGCGCGAATCACGCCGCCGCTGTCGCCATTACAACCGTAAATCCAGTTATCCAATCCCCACACTAAGCCGTTGACACGATGCTGCGGGTTGCCTTCGTGGAAACCGGTAAAGAGCACCTGCTTAATGTCCGCCCGGCCGTCACCGTCCCGGTCTTCCAGGTACCAGATATTAGGGGCAGCGGTGACCAGGATGCCATTACGCCACGGAAATACGCCGTCGGGAAAAGGCAAACCGTCGGCGAAGATAGTCACCCGTTCTACCTGCCCGTTGCCACGAATGCCGTGTAACAGCTTGATTTTGCCTCCGGGCGGGCCATTGGGGTAATCGTTCATTTCCACGACATAAAGCCGTCCGGAAGCGTCCCAGGTAAATGCTACCGGATCGGTCACGTCAGGTTCCGCAGCAACGAGGTCCACCCGCAGACCTTTCGGCACGACAATCGAGGCCAGGGTTTGTTTCGGGCTGCTCGGTGGAGGAAGGCCTCGGGGTAGCCCGATGGCTGGATTTTCGGCGAGTCCGCCATGCCAGACAGCAAGCCAACATCCCACGATCACCATGCCGAACACGCTCAGCCCCGTCAGCTTCGTACGCCAAAGTACGCTACCGCACCCGTTACCGCGTGGCATGGGCAGGTCTCCTTGCATTGGCCAGGCCGATGGCAACGATCTTTTCTAGTAAACAGCTCGCTTCGGGCGTAGGGTCAGGTCAGCGCTGGCCGACTAACGACCGGGCAAGAGCCGATGTACCGGCAAGCCGTAAACCACGAGCGTTTGATACGGTGGGCCGACGAATTATTCGGGCGGCAGAATACCACGCTCGACCAGGTAGTCGAGCAGCTGAGCGGCAGCCTGTTGGGGCGAGATTTCGGCGGCGTTGAAAGTCAATTCCGGCCGCAGCGGGGGTTCGTAAGGGTCGTCAATGCCGGTGAAGTTTTTGATTTCGCCTGCACGTGCCTTTTTGTAAAGCCCTTTCGGATCGCGCTGTTCGCAGACCTCGAGGGGCGTCGCCAGATACACCTCGATGAAAGGAAGCCCGGCTTGCTCGTGCAACTGGCGAGCGTTGTCGCGGTCTTTGCGGTACGGGCTGATGAAACTGGTCATGGTAATCACGCCGGCATCGGCAAACAACTTGGCCACCTCGCTAATCCGGCGGATGTTTTCCTCGCGGTCTTCGGCGGAGAAACCCAGGTTCTTATTCAGACCGTGGCGGATATTGTCGCCGTCCAGGACGTAGGCAAGGTGGCCGCGTTGTATCAAGGCATGCTCCACGGTATAAGCCAGCGTACTTTTCCCGGAACCGCTCAGGCCGGTGAACCAGATGGTACATCCCCGTTGCCGCAGCAATCGCTCTCGCTCCTGACGCGAAACGTGTCCTTCGTGCCAGGTGATATTGGTCGCTTTGATGAGAGTCATGTCCGTTCAGCTCCGTGCTGGGTCGAGCGTTTCCGATTTGGTGGCGAGACCACCGACATTTACAGTTGCCATCTCAATTGGCGGTAATTTTCGGCCAGATATTGACAGCGTCGCTAGGGGCCCTGCTTTTGGGTCTCCCGACAGCATCGGTCTTGCTCAGCGCCGGCAGCGCTCGATGGTGAGCAATTATTTACCTTTGCCTCGGCGTTTCGCCTGCCGCTCGCTTTTTCAGCCGGCAGTGCAGGGTGGTGAGCGGTGGCGAATCGCTCAGCCACTGGCCAGGCGCTTTGCACCCAAGAATGCCGATGCGAACACAACATATTATCGCTCGCCGACGTTTCCAGCAAGACAAAGCACCGCCGAAGAGGGTCTGGCTGAACGGGTTAGCGACGGAAAAGGAGCAGATAGACGTTCAGCGCCATGCTCAAAAACAGCAAAGCGATCCAGACCAGGGGATAGCGGGAGGTTTTGGGCGGCTCGTAAGCGACATCGCGGGCTTCGGTCTTGGCGAGCTCTCCTTCGGCCAGGGTCTTGAGAGCTTCGAGGCGTTGCTGTTGCCGGGAGGAAGTTTCCTGGGCAAGCTTGGGTGGCTCGCCGCGTAACAGACATTCCAGGTCGACAATGACACCGGCCGGGGTGTGGTAACGCTTTTCCCGTTCTTTGGCCATCATCCGTTCGATAACCTCGCAAATGCCAGGAGACAGGTCGGGATTGATCTGATCGGGTGGTTTGGGTTTTTCCTTCAAATGGGCCATCAGCACTTTACGGACGTCGGAATAGGGAAAAGGTGGTTGACCGGTAACCATGTGGTAGAGAGTGGCTCCCAGGGAGTAGATGTCGGCGCGAATGTCCGGTTCGGTTTTAAGCTGGATCAATTCCGGAGCGATGTAGAATGGCGTACCGATGGTCAAACCTTTCTCGATTTTGTCGAGTTCGCGATCGTGGGTGTGGCGAGCCAGACCAAGGTCGGCCAGTTTCACGATCCCCTCGCGGGTCAGGATGATGTTGGCCGGTTTGACATCGCGGTGAACCAGACCGCGACGGTGAGCATGTTCGAGAGCCTGGGCCACCTGCAGGACGATTTCCACAGCCTCCTTTTCATCAAAGACGCGACCGCTTTCGAGGATCCGCTTGACCGTCTGGCCTTCGACGTATTCCATCACGAAGTAGTAAAACTTGCCGGCAGATCCGGCGTCAATAGCCTGCACGATATTGTTGGAACTGAGCCGAGCTGCGGTTTTTGCTTCCCGTAAGAAGCGGTTGATGTAACCGGGATTGGTAGCCAGGTGCGGCTTGAGAATTTTGACGGCGACGATGCGGTCGACGCTGAGTTGCTTGGCTTTATAGACGGCTCCCATCGAGCCTTCGCCGAGTTTCTCCATCAGCATGTAACCGGGGATTTGTTCGTGCAGTAACGTGTCCAGATGTCGCAACACACGCCGACCCTGACTCACCGTCAGATAGCCCCGTTTCACCAGCTCCCGCAACACCTCCGACACCCCTTGCCCCGCAGGTAAAGCCTGGCGGCATTCCTGCACTTCTTCTTCGGTAATCAACCCACGGGTAATCAGAGCGTGCAATAACCGTTCTTCTTCCAGATGAATCGAGGAGGTTTCGGCCTTGTCGGACATGATCAGGGCTCCTGGGATAAATTACCACGAAAAAAATCTGCAATATTCTACCCTGCAACCGACGGTTTTCGGCGCGAAGCTGCTGGTTTGCGGGTCAGGAAATTGCCGAATCCTGAGGAACCGCCAGTTCCCGAGCGGCGAGCAAATGGGCCAGGGCAGGAGCCGAGCAACGCGGAGAATCGAGCAGCACCTGGGCCATTTCGTGCTCGATGAGTGGCGTCAGGTCGTCATCCGTCCAGCCGGCATCTTCGAGTCGGCGAGCCAGATAATCGAGGCAGCAATCGCGCAGGTGGCTGAGCCGACGGGAAATTGTCCCTTCGTGCACGCCCAGTAATTGGGCGATTTGCCGCTGGCTTAACCGATAGCGCCACCGTAAGCCGAGCAACAACAGCTCCTCGTCCGGCAAAGTGGCCAGCCAGCACGATGCCGCCTCCCGGAACACCTCGTGCCAGCGCAGTTGCTGAACGGGATCCGGTTCGGATGCACTCGTGGGCAGGGTGAAGAGTTCGTCATCCGGAAGGTGAGTTACCTGTTCATTAGGGGAACGGAGTCGAGAGACATGCCAGTTCTGGAAGGAACGAATCAGCCAGGGCACCAGAGGATGCAAACCGTCATAACGAGCCAGAATCGGTAACGAGCCCGGTGTCTCTGGTATTAACAAGTGGCTCCAGAAGTCGGCTAAAGCGTTTTCCTGCCGGTCGAGGTCGCGGGGGAAAAGTCGGGCCGCCCGTTTCCGCAAAGCATCGAGCAACAAGTGCTCCGCACTGCCAGCGCGAGCCGCAAACAGATACGCCCAGGCTGCCTCTTCGCCTTCCAGACAAGCCGCCGCTAGCAGACTATCCACCGCATAAACCTTAGACAGGTACTCCACCAGGGTCAGCCCCGCCATTTTCTCAACAGCCAGGCCAAACATCCGTCTCAGATGCTGACGAAATTGCTCCCGCCCCAACGTAACCCGCGGCAACTGCAAGCGAGCCAGGTGATACAGCAAATCCATACGGTTAGCCGGCCCTGCCATGGTGGCGATTCCCGGTGCTCCTGGAACCTGTCCTCAGTTCTTGGCTAATGCCTGCGCCATTGTCTCGCCTGAGTTAATCGTAGCAATTGCCCGGCATCGGCGGTAGTGCCGCGCTGCGAATTTGGCGCACGCTGACCGATTCACAACGACCACAAGGCGAGCACATGCCGATTTGCCTCCGGCGAAGCAATCCGTTAGGGCCTGCTAGTTACCCCCAGTTTTCTCAGCCCGGCTGGCCCGTGAACCTCGCAGGTTGTATCCTGCTCTTTCAGCCTTATACTGTTCATGCCTGTCGCAAACGGCGACTTATTGCCCCGACCGTTCGGGATACGGCTGGAGAGAGAATTGCCGCCTGGCAACACTCAGCGAAAATAATCGCGGAGGCAAACGGCATCGGGGCTGGATTAACTGGCACGAACACGACAGGCCTTGCGGTCAGCACCTTCCGAACATGAGAGCACGGCGGGCTTACGGACGCCGCTACCGTGAACGTGAAAAATCGGGCCGCGCAGGGCTTGTGCATTCCCGGTCTTGATGGCCACGAGGACGTAAGCTCCACTGAGGTACGATCATGCGATCGGCGGAAGTAGTATGTGCCGGTGTGATCGTTGCCGATCATGTCTGCGCACCGATCCCGCGCCTGCCCAATCCGGGCGAGTTGATTCTGGCCGACGACATGTTGCTGACCATTGGGGGCTGTGCCGCGAATGTAGCGGTGGATTTGGCGAAGATGCGGGTACCGTCCATCGTGGTCGGGCGGGTCGGTAACGACCCGTTCGGTACGGTAATTCAGCGGATGCTGGAGCAATACGGCGTGGACACGCGGGGCATTCGCCTGTCGAATAGCCGCGCCACCAGCCAGACGATGATAATCAACGTCGCCGGACAGGATCGCCGCTTCATTCACATCTTCGGTGCCAACGCCGATTTCGCAGCCGACGACTTGAAGGAGTTTATCTCGCCGCAAACCAAGGTGCTGTATCTGGGCGGCTACTTGCTGTTGCCGGGACTGGACGACGATGCCCTGGCCGAGATTTTTCGCCAGGCCCAATCCGCCGGAACCCGAGTAGTGCTGGACGTGGTGGTATCTGGGCCGGGCGATTACCTGAGCCGCTTGCGAAAAGTTCTTCCTTACGTGGACGTGTTCCTGCCCAATCAGGACGAGGCGGAAGTGATATTGGGCGTGCGTGAGCCCGTGACGCAGGCGGAGCGGTTTCGGCAACTGGGAGCCAGGACGGTGGTGATCACGATGGGAGGCGAAGGAGCGGTACTGGTCAGCGATCGCGAGCGGTATCGCGCCGGCGTTTTCGCCGTGCCGTTTGTGGACGGTTCGGGAGGCGGCGATGCTTTCGATGCCGGATACATTTACGGCCTGCTGCGCGGTTATGGCACGCAGGATTGCCTCAAGATTGCCAGTGCCCTGGGCGCCAGTTGTGTCCGTGCCGTCGGAACCACGCCCGGCGTATTCACCGAAGAGGAATGCCTGGAATTTCTACGCCACCACGAACTTCCTCTGCAACCCCTTTAGCTTCGCCGCAGGTTTACAAAAACCAAACCACGGCGACGAATGCAACGACCGCACCGATTCTGACGCCCGACCGCGCCGGGCACACGGAAACCGACGGACTCGCCGCAAAGTGCATCCGAAACGGCGTGTGGCCGGCGGTTCGTGTTGGGCCAGCGATCGGCTTTCGCGATTGCTGACCAGCGCTGTCTTGCCGAAAGCCGGTATCCGGCAGCGCAACACTGGCACTAGGGAGTATCGGCTCGAACGGATGGTTCTATGCCGACCGCAACCCGAAATTGGGGGACGATTCACATGGATTACCTCCGGGCGATTTCCGCGCTGGTAGCTTCCTGTATGTTTGCCGGTCTCACACAGGTTTATCCCCAGCCGGGAAGCGAGCCACGCTGGTATGTCAGCACGTTTGAAGTGGAGGTCACGATCCCGATCGGTCATGCGTGCATGGGCGGAGGGGTGGCCAACGCAAAAACGGTGCGGGATCCGTTGTGGGCAAAAGGATTTGTCCTCGGTCGCCGTCTGGCCGATGGTCAACACGATCCTAACTGGCCGCCGGTTGTGGTGCTGGCGATTGACTGGTGTCAGCTCAATAACGACGCCTACGACCGATGTCGCCAGGTACTGGCACAGGCAATGGATACGTCTGTTCAGCGCATAATGCTGGCGGCTGTGCATCAACACGATGCGCCGATTTTCGACCTGCAGGCCCAGAAACTGCTGGACCAGCGAGGTTTGCAAGGCTGGATATGCGATGCGACTTTCTTTGAACGAGCGGTTGCCAGCATCGCCGAAGCGGCCCGAAAAAGTTTCCGCCATGCTCAGCCGGTGAGCCATGTCGGTTGGGGAGAGGCTCGTGTGGAGCGTATCGCCTCCAATCGCCGGGTTGTCCTGCCCGACGGCAAAATTGCCTGGAGCCGCGGTAGTGCGTCCGGCAACATTTACGACGCTCCGGAAGGAGAAGTGGATCCGTATCTGAAGATGTTCAGCTTGTGGAATGGCGAGAAGCCGATCGTGGTCTGGAGCAGTTATGCGGTGCATCCGATGAGCTACTACGGTCGCGGGGAAGTATCGGCGGACTTTCCCGGACTTGCTCGCCAGCAGTGGGAACGCGCCCATGCGGGAGTGATGCACGTTTACTTTACCGGTTGCGCCGGCGATGTAACCGCGGGCAAGTACAACACAGGCGATCCTGCCAATCGTCCCGAATTAGCGCGGCGGTTGTACCAGGCTATGGAGCAGGCCTGGCAGAAGCAGCAACGTCAGCCGATCCGGGACATCCGCTTCCGCTGCGCCGAGGTGTTTCTTCCGCCGCGAGATAGCGGAGATTTCCGCATTTCCGCCATGAAAACCATTCTCGAACAACCGCCGGAAGAGACCCGGGCAGCTAAGTGGCGGTTAATTTCGGCAGCGCTGGGGCTAAGCTGGCGCTCGCGGCTGGCCGAGGGAAAACCCATAAATATCCCCGCTTTGGAATTCAATAACGGGCAGGCGGCCTTTCTGGTGTTGCCCGCCGAGACGTTTGTGGGCTATCAGCTGACGTTACAGCGAAGGCGGCCAGGAACGTTTGTCATGGCTGCCGGCTACGGTGATGGTGCCCCCGGTTATATCCCGACGGATATTGCCTGGAAAGAAGGTTATGCCGACAGCTATTGCTGGGTGGCACCGTTTTGCGAGTCAGTGTTACTGCGGGCCGCAGAACAGGCGTTGGGAGTGCTCGAAGAAGGCACCGGCAGCGGCGACGCGACCAAATCTCCGGGTCGAACGCGCGAATTGCCACGCATCGAACGCTATGCCTTGCTGCGTGGGCCGAACCACGATTTCTGCTGGTTTCATCCTCGCGTGGCAACTTTCCCCGGTCGAGAGGCCGGCTCTCCTCGCCAAGCCGTGCTGACACTGCAAAAGCATCTCGGCATCTCGGACTATTACTCCGGCCTTTATCAGATGCGGAGCAAAGATGGTGGGAAGACCTGGTCTGGCCCGGTTGAAATCCCTTCGTTGGGCTGGCGGCAAGAAGGTGAAGTAACTCTCGCCGTTGCCGATGTGACTCCCGGTTACCATCCCCTGACGGGAAAAGTTCTGGCCATCGGTACGCAGGTTCGCTACAGCAAAGCCGGTCGCCAGTTGGATGATGTGCCGCGGTTTTCGCCCACAGCCTACGCAGTTTACGATCCCAAAGGCGACAGCTGGTCGGGCTGGCAAATTCTGGAGTTGCCCGCCGAGCCGAAATTTAACCTGGCTCGCTGTGCCTGTGCCCAGTGGGCCATTGACCGCGACGGGAGTTTGCTGCTGCCGATTTACTTTGGCCCCAGGCATGGCGCACCCACCGGCGTAACGGTGTTGCGCTGCACGTTCGACGGGCAAAAAATCACGTATCAGAAGCACGGCAACGAAATTCGCCTCGACACGAAGCGTGGCCTGGCAGAGCCCTCGTTGATCTGGTTCCGGAACCAGTGGTACCTGACCATCCGCCACGATGAACGGGCTTACGTTACCCGCAGTCGCGACGGTTTGCAATTCGAACCGATTATCCCCTGGCGTTTCGACGATGGCGAAGAACTGGGCAGCTACAACACTCAGCAACACTGGTTGGCCGTCGGCGACCGTTTATACCTGGCCTACACGCGCCGGGGAGCGCACAACGATCATATCATTCGCCATCGCGCCCCGCTGTTTCTCGCGGAAGTGGACCCCGACAGGCTGGTCGTTTTGCGGAAAACCGAACAGGTTCTCATTCCGGAACGCGGCGCACCCCTGGGCAACTTCGGCATCTACATGGTGGACAAAAACGAAGCCTGGGTTACCGATGCCGAATACTATCTCGGCAAGACGCCCCACGAGCGCGGCGCGGATAACACCGTCTGGCTCGTTCGTGTGTTCGCCCCGCAGAACTGAAGCACGATTATTCACGTCAGGGTTGGACTGCCGTAAATCTCCCGAAAAGACGGCTACGTAAACGCCGAGCAGGCTGACCAACGCCGCTCCTGTTAGTGGGTCGCATCGTCGCCGAACCGTGCGCGATTTTCGCCGGGCAGGGTTCGGTTCACCGACCCACGGCGGGCTGATGCCCGCCGCTCATGGAAAGCATGCGTTTGTACAGCGCGAATGTCGTAATTTTTTGGCCGACCGACGCCGTGCATCAAGAGCGGCTGGCGTAAGCCAGCCGTGGGAAAAGCAGCGTACTCGTCGGCGCGAAACGCATATTTGCAATCACGTTCGCACGTGCTGCAACCAAGAGCGGCTGGCGTGAGCCAGCCGTGGTGCGCGAACGTACTCCTTCCGGAAAAAAACGCGCGCCATTGCAAGTGCGTTGCGTTCCCACGGCGGGCTGACGCCCGCCGCTCATGGTGCAGGCCGAACGTGTGCCGGTGAAATGGCGACTTTTGCGATGTACGAACGCACGTCCAACCAGGAGCGGGGGGCGTAAGCCCCCCGTGGCATGCGAGCATCCATGTTCGCCAGGAAGCGCTCGCCGGTGCAATTCCAGTACCACGGCGGGCTGACGCCCGCCGCTCTTGATAGTCGGTCGCATCGTCCCCGAACCGTGCCTGATTTTCGCCGGGCAGGGTTCGGTTCACCGACCCACGGCGGGCTGACGCCCGCCGCTCTTGTGCGTCCGCATGTGGTTCAGCTAACCCGGGGAGATGACGCTCGGCACTTTTGTACCCGCACCACAACGACTGTCCACCGTCCACCGGCCACCAATCACTGACCACCGACCACTTGTTTGGCGACTGTCCACCGGCCACTAACCACTGGCCACTGACCACTTGTTCGGCGACTGCCCACCGGCCACTAACCACTGGCCACCGGCCACTGATCACTTGGGCACTTCTTACCGGTCACCGGCCACCGGCCACTCAACTTGTATTCGCTGGAGAGGCGGATATAATATTCTGGCAAGCCGCACCTGCACTTCCGCTTGATCCGAAGCAAGCAATGGAGGTGGAGGTAGAGCCAGGGTCGTAACTGCGATCCGCCCTCGGGCGGATTTTTTGTTGACCGCAGGACGAGCTCTGGAAGCGATTGCCTTGCATCAGCGCCCAGGTGCTTCATGATAGATTACCACGGGCCACTGGTCACCTGACCGCTGGGGACTGGTCACTTGGCCACTGGCCACCGGCCACTTGCCACGAGGCTGTCATGAATCCGACCGATGTCCTCCGCATGGTCGAGCAGATTCATCGCCAGCGGAATTTGCCCCGCGAGACCGTGTTCAAGGTTCTCGAAGAGGCACTGCTTTATGCTGCGCGCAAACATTTCGGTGATGAGAAAGGCGATTTGACCGTTCAGATTGATCGCCGCACCGGTCAAATAATCGCCCGGCACGGCCAGGAGGAAATTTCGCCGGAAGTGCTCGGCCGGATTGCCGCGCAGACCGCCAAGCAGGTGCTGACGCAACGGATTCGGGAAGCGGAATCGGCCCACATCTACGAGGAATACTCGGCCCAGAAAGGCAACATCGTCCAGGGCATGGTTACTCGCCGCGAAGAAGGTGGACGCGGTTCGGGAGGCTATGTGGTAACGCTGGGCGGCCAGGTAGAAGCCTTTTTGCCCGCTTCGCGGGTCATCCCCCATGAGCAATTCCGTACAGGCGACCGCATCAAGGCCATCGTGGAAGAAGTGCGGAAGGAAGGCGGGCGGGTTCGCATTATCCTCAGCCGCACCCATAACGACTTTGTCCGCCGTCTCTTTGAGCAGGAGATTCCCGAAGTTGCCGACCATACCGTGGAAATCAAGGCGATCGCTCGCAAACCGGGCAAGCGTTGCAAGGTGGCCGTTGTTTCCAACGATGCTCGGGTGGAACCGACCGGTGCCTGTATCGGTGTTCGCGGGGCCCGCATCAAAAACATCATCGAGCAACTCAGCGGCGAACACATTGACGTGGTACGCTGGAATGCCTCGCCCGAAGTTTTCGTCAAAGAAGCCCTGCAACCGGCCCAGGTAGATGAGGTGCTGCTCTTCCAGCAACTCGGCCGGGCTACGGCACTGGTTCGCCAGGATGAACTCAAAAAAGCCATCGGCAAAGAAGGGCACAATGTTCGCCTGGCCTCGTTGTTGACCGGTTGGGACATCGAGGTCATGACCCAGGAAGAACTCAGCGAAACTATCCAGAAGGCCGAGGAAATTTTCCAGAATATTCCCAACCTGTCTGCCGAACAGGTCGCTCGCCTCGTTTCCGATGGCTTCTGGTCTTTCAACGACCTGAGTTGTGCCGAGCCGGAATACCTCGCCAATTTGCTGGAAGTCCCCGTCGAACAGGCGGAGGAAATCATCGCCTACGCTGAGGAACGGGCCAGCCAGGAGGAAGAACAACCGCGGCGAGTCCCAGCCGCAACACCAAGCCCGCCCGCTGCCGAGACGCCTGCCATCGGTGCTGAAGAAACCACTGCGGCCACGCCCGAACCGACCCCAGCCACCGGCCCAACCGAACAGGCCGCCGTTTCCGAAGAGACTGCCGGGACGACACCGCAATCCGCTGCTTCCAGCGCTCCCGAAACCGAACCGGCTCAGGTGACCAGCAGTCCGACCGAGGAAGGATCGGTAACCTCGGCTCCCACTTCCACTACCCCGCAGGAAACCGCAACAGAAATGGCGCAAACCGTGAATGAAAGCGTCGCCGCCAACGCTTCCCAGCCTGCCGATGCCTGGCACGAGCAAGCCTGATTAGTGGTCAGTGGCCGGTGCCTGTGGCCAGTCGCCAAACAAGTGGTCAGTGGCCGGTGACCAGTGGCCGGTGGATAACGGTCGGTCGTCAGGGGCAGTGTCCGATGGGCAGTCGCCAAACAAGTGGTCAGTGGCCGGTGACCGGTGGCCGGTGGATAACGGTCGGTGGTCAGGGAGCAGTGGCCGGTGGGCAGTCGCCGAACAAGTGGTCAGTGGCCAGTGATCAGTGGCCGGCACAGTGGCGGGTTACTGAATCTCGTACGGGGAACGAGAGCGACTTCACCTGGTCGGTACGAGGCAGGGCCAGCAGGATATAGCGGCGAAACGTCCCAGTGGCCGAACTTGGAATCAGCACGTGATTTCCAGCCGCTTGGGGCGATCGTGGATGGGCGGAAGATGGCGTGGGGTGGCGGGGCCTGGAGTCAGGCGATGGCGTCTTGCGACCTGGCCGCGATAGCTGCCGTCGGCGATTCAGTCGCTAAGGTAGCATGCAGAAAGCGAACCATTTCCGGCTGGCCGAAAGGTTGGATGCAACTACCCCCTTGCGGGCTCTTTCGCGGGCTTGAAGGGAGCGGCAATATCGCCAGCTTGCAGAAGCGAACCATTTCCGGCTGGCCGAAGGTTTGGCCGCAATGGCGAGGCGTTCCCGCTCTGATCCTCGATTGCCCAATAAGCAGCACCCAGCGAAGGTGATACCATGACAAGGGCAGGTCGGGTTCCTTCGACGAATTCCCACCAGACATCGGAGCTCCACTGAGCGGAGATGAGACCATGCCGGAGACCGGATTGGTGGCGGCTATGACTGGGCCGCGTCAACCTTTCGTCCTGCAGGAATATCCCGTTCCCGACCCCGAACCTGGCGCCATCCTGGTCAAGGTGCAACAGGCCAATATCTGCGGCAGCGATCTCCATTTATGGCGGGGGGATTACAAACCGGCCGATCCAGGTGGGAGTCGGTTTCGCAGTATCGGCCATGAGATGGTGGGCATCGTGGCCAAACTGGGGCGCGGAGTAACTCATGACTCGGCTGGCCAACCTTTGCGCGAAGGAGACCGTGTCGTTTACCGCTACTTTTATCCGTGCGGGCGGTGTCGCGCTTGCCTGAGACGGCAAACGCCCCGCTGCCTGCAGGCCATGCGCTACCGTTATCCGCCTGAAGTTTGGCCTCATTTCAACGCTGCTTACGGGCAGTATTATTACGTGCATCCCGGGCAGGTGATTTTCCGGGTACCGGACAACGTCACCGATGAAATGGCTGCTCCTGCGAATTGTGCCCTGGCTCAGGTGATTTACGCGTTGGAGCGAGCCCATGCGGGCATCGGTGACCGAATCGTGATTCAGGGGGCTGGCGGTGTCGGTATCAATGCCGTTGCGGTGGCACGAGAACGGGGCGTCGAGCAGATCATTGTCCTGGACGCCCTGCCTGAACGGTTAGCCCTGGCGCGTGAATTCGGGGCCGACGAAACCATTTGCCTGCGCGATCTTCCGAATCCGCAGGATCGCATTGCTCGTGTGCGTCAACTGACAGGAGGTTGGGGTGCGGACATCGTCCTGGAATTGACTGGCCACGCCGACGCTTTTCCTGAAGGCGTAGCTATGCTCGGCGTTGGAGGCATTTACGTGGTCGTGGGAAATATATGTGCCGGCCACCAGGCTCCCTTCGACTCCTCGGAACTGGTGCTTTACGGGCGGCAGGTGATCGGTGTGATGTGGTACGAACCGGACAGCCTGTACAAGGCCCTGCAACTGCTGAGCACCCGCCAGCAGCGCTATCCTTTCCACAAAATCATTTCCCATCGGTTCCCGTTGCGTGAAATCAATCGCGCCTTCGCTGAACAGGACGCCGGGCGTGTGCATCGCGCGGCTTTGCTGCCCTGGGCGTAAGGGCATTCGCTGGCATCTTTCGCCACCGCGTCCCTCCGTGCGTGCAGCGCCAGCGGTTATGCCGTTGTTTGGCCATGTAGGCCCTCGGCGGCGCTGCGACGGCATTCCTCCAGGCGTGCATCGCCAACGGTCATGGCGCCCAGCCTGGGCGTATCCGAATTTGTCTGGCATCGCCGCTCGGCCTGCAGGGGATTTGAGTTCTCGACACCTCGAAGTTGTGCGCCTGCGTCCGTTTTTGTCTGGCCTTGCCGTTCGGCCAGCAGTCAGGACGCACAGGCAGAATGGATGGGGCGGAGCAGAATGCCTGGAACGCCCGTCAGCAACGTTGCCGGGATGCACGTGGGGAATCTGCCCGACGCCATGACCAGTTTCGCTTCGGCGGTGGACGTAATGTATATGATGAAGTGGAGTCCAGCAGCGCAGAGTGCTGCAGCCAGTTTGATGGAGAGCTATCAGGATGTCGGAAAATCAGACCCCTGCTCAGGGACAACCCAGGTCGCCGCGACGGTCGCCGAAAGCCCTAATCCCTGGCGGCTGGATGGTGATTTTGTTGCTGGCAGCGGCATTGGTAGCGTTATTCCTGGGCGACCAGTTCGGCACTTCGGAAATCAACCTCACCTACGGTCAGTTCAAGCAGCACCTGATGGCCGGCCATATCCGCGAAGTACGCATCGGTTCCAACAAAATTTCCGGCTATTTCCGAGAGAAAGTGCGCAGCCGCGACGAGCAGGGTAAGGAAATCGAAGTGGATATGCGCGAACTGTTGCCGGAGAAGTATCGCCGGCTCAAAGAGCTGCGCTTCGTGACGCGGACACCCACCGTGGTACCGGACAATCTGCTCACGCAGCAACTCGACCAGATGCAGGTGGATTGGGATTACGAGAAAGAGACTGCCGGCTGGATTTGGGCGGTGCTGGTGTACTGGTTGCCGACTTTTCTGCTTCTGGGATTGCTTGTCTTGCTGTTCGCCGCACGATTCCGCGATCCTCTCGGAGGCGGATTCCTGAGCAGCTACATCAAGAGCCCGGCGAGGCGGTTTGACAAGGGTAAGGTGCGGGTAACTTTCAACGACGTGGCCGATATGGAACACGCCAAGGCGGAGTTGCAGGAAGTTGTGGAGTTCTTGCGCAATCCGGAGAAATTTCAGCGACTGGGCGGGCAAATTCCCAAAGGGATTTTGCTGGTCGGCCCTCCGGGAACCGGGAAAACGTTGCTGGCTCGTGCTGTGGCCGGGGAAGCGGGCGTGCCATTTTTCAGCATCAATGGTTCGGAATTCATTCAGATGTTCGTGGGCGTCGGTGCCAGCCGGGTTCGTGATCTGTTCAAGACGGCCCGCGAAAATGCCCCGTGCATCCTGTTCATTGACGAAATTGACGCCGTCGGTCGTGTCCGTGGTGCCGGTTTGGGCGGTGGACACGATGAGCGCGAGCAAACGCTCAACCAGATTTTGAGCGAGATGGATGGCTTCCTGCCCACGGAATCGGTCATCGTCATCGCCGCTACCAATCGCCCCGATGTGCTTGATCCCGCCCTGTTGCGACCGGGACGGTTTGACCGGCACGTGACCATTGACCGACCGAACTGGCGCGGTCGGCTCGAAATCCTTCGCGTGCACACTCGTGATAAGCCCCTGGCTCCCGATGTCAATCTCGAACAAATCGCCCGTACCCTGATCGGTGCCACCGGAGCTGACTTGCGAAATCTGGTCAACGAAGCCGCACTGTTTGCCACACGCGAGGGGAAAAACAAGATCGATCGCCACGACTTTGAACGTGCCATCGATAAGGTGCTTATCGGCGCCAAACGCGACGAATTGCTCAGCCCGGAAGACAAACGCAAGACCGCCTATCACGAAGCCGGCCATGCCCTTATTGCCTGGCTCATGCCCAATTCGGATAAGCCGCTCAAAGTCTCCATTGTGCCACGCGGCCAGGCCCTGGGTGTCAATCTCAACGTCCCCGAAGAGGATCGTTTCCACCACGACAAAGCCTACTTCGAAACCAAGCTGACCATGCTGCTGGGCGGTCGGGCGGCGGATCGGCTGGTCTATGGCCAGCCCTATGCCGGTGCGGAAATGGACCTCAAACAGGCCACCCGCATCGCACGACTCATGGTCACCCACTGGGGCATGAGCGAACGAATTGGGCCCGTGGCTTACCGTATCGGCGAGGAACACGTTTTCCTCGGTAAGGAAATCCACGAACCCCGCGACTTCAGCGAAGGCACTGCTCAGCTCATTGATGAGGAAGTCCGTCGCCTGCTCCGCGAAGCCGACGAACGTGCCTATCAGTTGCTCCGCGCCCACCGTGAGAAACTCGACCGGCTTGTCGAGGCCCTGTTGCAAAAGGAAGAACTCAGCCGCGAGGAACTCGAATCCTTGCTCCACGACGCTCCGTACAGCATCTACCAGCGGCCCAGCGGCGATGGTCAACTCACCGCCTCTTCCCCTTCGACCCCGACAGCCGACCAGAAAGAGCCATCGGACCGGGAACTGGCCGCCACTACCGGGAAAGATTCATGACCAGCCCGCTCAGCCATTTCACCGAGCAAGGCGCCTGCCACATGGTTGACACTTCCGAAAAACCGGAAACGTTCCGGCAGGCCCGAGCCTCAGCCCGCGTGCGAATGCGACCGGAAACTGCTTGCCTCATTCGCGATCGCCAGCTGGCCAAGGGGGACGTCCTGGCCGTTGCTCAACTGGCGGGTATCCTCGCAGCGAAACAAACGCCCTTTCTCATCCCGCTTTGTCATCCGTTACCGCTGAGTTCGGTGGAGGTAGATTTTGCCTGGCCCAGCGACGACCTGCTGGTTATCCAGACCCGCGTCAGTTGCGTGGCGCGAACCGGCGTGGAGATAGAAGCCCTGACCGCCGCCGCTATCGCTGCTCTGACCGTTTACGATATGTGCAAATCCGTTGATCGCACTATGGTCATCGAATCCATCCAGCTGGAAGAAAAGTCCGGTGGCCGATCCGGGCATTTCCTTCGCCAGCCCTGAACACCCTCCGTTGTCGGTCACGATTCCAACAGCACTCGACCTTGCCGATGACCCCGCCGGCTGCTAGCATGTTGTTCAGTGATAATTGAAAATTCTAAACTATCGGATAATCGCCATGCCGGTTCCCTCAACCTCGCCACCTACCGCCGACCTTACTGGCCAGCAGGCCTGGGACAGCGTTTTCTCCTTGATTGCCGAGGACTTAGAACACGTGGAGGACATTCTCCGCCGGGAACTTCGCAGCCAGTTCGCCGTCGTTCAGCGCGTCCTCAACCATATCGGCCGGTATCGCGGTAAGCGGTTACGCCCCGCCTTGCTTTTGCTGGCAGCGCGAATGTGCGGCCCCATTCGACCCGAACATCATCTCCTGGCCGCCGTGGTGGAAATGATCCACACCGCCACGCTCATCCACGACGACGTTCTTGACGGGGCCCGACTGCGTCGCCATCTCCCTACGGTTCACCACGAATGGGGAGTGCCGGCAGCGGTGCTGGCCGGCGATTTCCTTTTCAGCCACGCTTTCACCCTGGCCAGCCAGACCGGCAGTACCCTCGCCTGCCGTCTCATTGGCCAAGCCACCAACCGCGTCTGCGAAGGGGAGATGTACCAGACACTGCAACAGGGTCGGCTCGATTTAGAGGAAGAGGAGTATCTGGCCATTATCCGCGGCAAAACCGCTGAACTGACCTCCGTCGCTTGCCGACTTGGAGCCGAATTTGCTGACGCGACAAACGAACAAACCGAAGCGCTTGCCCAGTTTGGCCTGCACCTCGGCTTGGCCTTTCAGATTACCGACGATCTTCTCGACTTGTTCGGGGACGAACAGCTTACCGGCAAATCCCTCGGCACCGATTGGCTCCAGCGAAAAGCTACCCTGCCGGTCATTTATCATTGGAACTCCTTACCACCCCAGGAACGGCCTCACTTCATCCGCAGCTGCCTCGACGATCGCTTACCGCTATCGCAATTACGCAAACTCTTAGAGCAGAGCGGCGCTCTGGCACAGGCCTGGCGGCGAGCCGAACACGAAGCCCAACTCGCCCGCAAGGCCTTATCGTTATTCCCGGCATCACCGGAACGATCCGCCTGCGATACTCTGGTGCAACTCTGCCTGTACCGCTATGCTTAGGAGCGGGCGTTCCTAATCAGGCCACCGTTCCGGCCAGTTTCACCGAGAACCCATCGCTCAAACACTATGTTCGACTATTAGCGCCCGTGTATAGGGATTGTGCAACGTATATAGATTGTACAGGCGACGAAAAAAGGAGATTGCACTCTTAGCAACTTGACATCGGCGGAATGGTCGGGCAGGCTTTGTGAGACTATAGACCGGCAAGTTTATGCCCGCAGCATGGCACAACTGTGCCGGTGCTTAGCAGGAATCCGCCACAGGACAAGGAGGCCTGTCCATGCCACGCTTTGCTCTTACCCTCGCCATCGCCGGCTTCCTCAACGTTTCCCTGGCGTTCGCCGACCCTCCGGGTTCAACATCGAGCGGAACGGTATCTAATAATCAGGCGTTAGCCGAACGGGTAGCCCGGCACCTGCAAACTTGCGGGACACTGCGCGACTATAACATCCAGGTGCTAGCCTATAACGGGCAGGTTATCCTTCGCGGTGATGTGCGCAGTCAGGAGCAAATGCGCGAGGCCATCCGCCAGGCACATTTAGTGCCCGGCGTACTCCAGGTAGTCAACGAATTAAGCATTAGCGGTTCGCCCGCTGATTCCGTGCAACTTGCACAGTACAATACTCCGCCCGCATTTCTAAGTTCCCAGAATGGTCCTGGTGCGACCTCCGAAAGCGGGCCTCCAACTCCTCCACCCGAACCGCTACCGAGTTACCGCATTCCTGTTCCTGCTCATGGCATGCTCGGTTCACCGCCACTACCGCCGATCGCTTGGCCCACTTATGCTCCTTATAACAACTACTCCCGCGTCGCCTATCCAACCTGCTACCCTTACGAAGCGTTTCCATACTTTGGGCCATTCTATCCATTTCCCAAAGTGCCTCTCGGTTGGCGGGCCGTTAAACTCGAATGGAACGATGGTTTCTGGTTCCTGAGCACTCACAGCCAGCGCTACGATTACTGGGTCTTGCGATTCTGGTAAAGTCATCCTGTTGGTCATTCCACCTAATATCTAATCCCGCCCTTCAAAACACTAAATGCTGCGCAACTTGACCGTCGGACCTTGCATTCGCAGTCTAATACTGCACAAACAAGGAGACTAAGCCATGCTCTGGCGCTGGCGACGAACCTTATGTTGGCTCGGCTTTCTACTCACGATAGCAGGTGCGTCTTATTCTCCCTCAGTTGGCCTGGCACCTCGGCGTTCCTGGTGCGGGATTTACCCGACTGTAGTAACCCCCTGGCGTTGCGATGGCACTGTGGATGAAGATGCATTGCGGCGGCAAATTGAATTCCAGCTCTGCGGTGGCGTGCATGGCATCTTAGTCCTGGGCACGTTCGGCGAAGGAGATTACGCTACCTTACAGGAGCGTGCAGCGGTGATTCGCACAGCGGTGGCAACGGTTCGCCAGCGGGTTCCCGTGGTAGTCGGCGTACATACGAGCGATTACCAGCTCGCCCGCACTATGGCTCGCCAGGCTCAGGAACTCGGAGCCGATGCCATTCTGGTCAAATATTTAGGGGATCCCTGTGCCGACCCTGAGCGTGTCTATCAGTTCTATAAGAACCTGAGCCAGGAACAAATTCTGCCGATATTCTATTACCATTTTCCGGGCCAGACAGGACTATACTTACCGCCGCAGGATTTGGCACGTATCCTCATGTTACCAGGTATAGTGGGTATCAAGACCTCGACATTAGACCTGGCGGAAACCCGTACCTTGATTTATCTCACCCGGGGCCACGGAAAGGTTTTTCTAAGCGGAACGGCTCTCAATCTCACTCAATATCTGGATGCAGGCGGACATGGTGCTATGTGCCCCGAGGCTGTGCTTCTTCCTGATCTTACTGTCGCCACCTATCACGCTTATCTTCAGGGAGCGACGGTGCAGGCACGCACCTGGCAACGGCAGCTATTCATCGTCGCTCCCTTACTCCGCGATCGCCCCACACCTGTCTTTCTCGCCCGGCATATAACCATGTTTGCTCAGGATCGGGATATTAGTATTCCGGTGCGTAGCGATACTGGACAGGCTCGTCTCAAGGCTACCTTGAATGCACTCGGTATCTGCATGAACGCTACGGTGAAATGTCCGCTGCCGCAGCTGGATTGCCAGGATGCGATCAAGGTACATCTGGCTGCAAGCCGAATCAAACGCTTATGCAAACATTCAGAATGCGTGCTGGAAGCCGAACCAGAGAAACAACGGACTTTCTTCGCCGACTAATCGAGCAACATCAAAGCGGAATGTGGTGCGTTCGATAAAGCTTAGCCAGGCGATATCCAGGCGTAAGCCCGCGCCAATGCTGTGGGCCACGCCCTCTACAATTCGCTCGTTGAGATATACAGCGCCGACGTCGTAAAACACTGCCCCATATACATGCGTAATGCGAGCGGTATTATCAGCGATACTTAGTTGCCAGTCGCGGTAGATAGGAAATCGCCACTCTATCGAAGCCAGCCACAGAGCGCTGCCTTCTCGATCCGAGCGACCCAGACCGCGGAGCCGTAGCGAACCGCCAAGTTGAAAATGCTGACCATTGCCCGGCCAGCCTGCACCTCCGGCCAAACGGAACGCAAGACGGGTCTGCGAAAGGTACCCGTAACCATCTGGAAACCGCCAGATATAACTCCCCTCCGCGAAAATCCGGTGATAGGTTTCGTCGCCGCCCAGGATGGGCTGGCCATTCTCGTAGTAAGCGTAGAAACGGTAACCAGCATCCGGGTCCCAATAGGGGGTACGAAAATCGCGGTAATACATGACACCCCAGGCAGCGAGGTTATCATAGCGTTCGATTCCAGCTCGCCGTACCGGCCCCCTGCCCGTGAACTCGTTTTCCATTCGCCCATAAACTTCGATAAACTCCATCGGATTCATATACAGGCTGGGAGTATAGCTGAATATATAGCGGCCGAAAACCTTGGCGCGATCCTTTTGAAAGTTCGACCAGTCCGGTGATAAACTTCGCGAATATTGTGCGCCGATCTGTGTCCGGGGTAGCGGGAAATGATCCCAGATCGCATCGGCGCCCACGCGGAAATCCTGATCATTCGGATCGTAAGCCAGGAACACGCCGCCGCGAACTTCCTGCAATCTATAGATTCCCAAACGCAATCCCATATACGGCTGCTGTCCGAACGCCGGGTCCGTCAGTCCCGCCCACGGACCGAATGTAACCGCCCAGCTATCGTAAGGCACAGTAAGGTCGGTTTCATCGAGATTGGTGTATAACGGCGTAAATCGCCAGCGAATCGGCGTGGGCCAGGTGTTATTAGCAGGATTGGCGTCGGGAATAATTTGTTCAGGGTCCACGCTTATCTGCTGGGGAATGTCCTCCAGCTCGAGCACGATACGGTAACGGTTCGGGCCGATTGGTTCGACCAATCCAGGCGGATCGCTTAGATCATAGTGCGATGCATCAGGGCGCAAAGGAATACGGTATTCGTGCGATTCTTTGCTCGGGAGAGTTATACCAATGGTGGTCGGCTCTGTTCGGTTTCCTTTCTGCCGAACAGTAATTTCTACTTGATATTTCCGGCCACCAGTCCCAGGAAATTGCCGCAAAAGCTGCGGACACAAAATCGGAATGCTTAGACCTTGATCGGTTTCCCAAGTAACACGGACGTGCTCGATCGCCCAATCACTGATACCGACCTGGTAAAGCCAGTCATCGAAAAATTGTTGCCAGGACTGACCAGTATAGGTTTCTAATTCTCGCTGGAAATCAGCCACGCGAAGGATGCGGAAATAATACCGGCGATAAATACTCCGAAAGAGATCAAAAAACGCAAGCTCGCCCAACCGGTTTTCGATCATTCCCAGGATTTTGCCTCCGCCGTCGTAGGTCATGCTGAACAAGGTCACCACGTGACCGTACCCAGGCAGGGGTTGAACGATAGGCGTTTGCTCACCGCGAGCCAGCGTGCCATAGTAACCGCTCAGGCGATAATCATTATAGCGAACATTAGGTGCCCAGCCATTTAACCAGCCCGGCAGATTAAGCAGGGTGAAATTAGGACCATATTTCTGGGCCATTCTCTTAGCGGTAAAATAGCTGACGACGCCTTCGTCCATCCAGGTTTCGGCGTAACCGTTGGTGCCGACCACATTGTACCACCATTGATGTAAAGTTTCATGGCTGACTAAGTGGTCTAAATAACGTTCCGCGAATTCAGGAATACTGAACACACGATGGTCAATCTGGATCAGGCCAGCACTTTCATTGCCATTCCACGGAAAATACGATTCGACGATATCAAATTCGTCGTAAGGATAAGGACCGAACCAGCGATTATAGATAGCGATGGCCTCACAGGCATATTGTATGGCTTTTTTTGCCAGGTGTTGGTGTTCGGGAAAAGCGAGGACACGGACACGAATGCCGTCTGTCACAGCGCTATACTCCTGAAAACGGTGACTGCATACTAAGCAGAAATCGCGTGCGGCAGGGCAGAATATAGTGGACTGCTTATAACCATTACCTAGTGGCTTCTCCTCGAGGATGCGGCCAGTGCTGGCGATTCGCTGGTTGTCTGGCAAAGTAATACGGACGTGATAGACTCCGGCCTCTTGAAAAAACGGTTGATGCCAGGGAATAAAGGGAGTGGGTTGCCAGCCGTTCTCGTCATAATAGGCAAGAACCGGGTACCAATTAGTAAGCATAGTGACGCCTTGATAATGTCCCCAGCGTCCTTGAAGTTGCGGTAACTGCAGGGTGTAATCCAGGATGACGGTTACCGACTCGCCTTGGGAAACTGGCGAGGGCAAGGGGATGACCAGCGCGGTCGGCAAATCAGGATGCCAGTGAAAGTCCAGGCGTTGTTCGCCGAGCCACACCTGATGAACGGTAAGTCGCTGCCCTTGGGAATCGAGAGCTTCGCGGTAAGCAGTGCGCAGCAATTCGAGCGTTTTAGCCAGCAAACTAAGCTCTTTCCCTTCAGCACGATAACGTGGGTAGGCATTGAACACCAGCTCGTGAGCAACTCGGCGATGGCGGTTATGGAAGGTGGTGCGCTGGCGAACATGCACGCAGAGCTGGGTAAGGTCCAGGGCTATATCCAGCTCATAGCGTGGCAACCAGCTCGGGATGGTATAAGCCTCGCCGGATTCAGCCAGGGAGGACGAAGGCGAGCCGCAAGCCCAGGGGAGAAAGTCAAGTGCTGTGCCAAGCGCCAGGATCACTAAAAATGCCAGCCAGGCTGTTAGCGGCCATCGAGCAAAGAAATGCAAGGCACCGGTTTCTGGGCGCGCAAACCACCCACGGGCTGACCATAACAGCGCAGCCGAGCACAAGCGGACAGAAACACCAGTCGTTGCAGGTGCTGAGGATAAGGGATTCGTTGTCGGAATACGCGGCATGAGTGTTCGAGTTTACGTCTGGCTCCCGGTGCCAGGCGAAACATAGCAGAGGACGAATGCCGGTCAATCGGAATCCGCTCATCCAGAAGCGAAAGGTGCTGCGCTATTTGCGATGCACGAACACAACTCGCAGGAGCAGCAAGTGTCTGTCTGCGTGGGTTGCATTGCGCCGCGCGGACCGTGCACAGCGAATAACATCCGGCGAATAACGACTGTTGAATCTGGACGGCGCGCATCAACTCGCCGTGGTTTGGGAGTCGCGCTTGCGGGGGCGATTCAGCACACAATCACGGCATACCTCGCCTGCAATTAAGAGCGGCGGGCGTCAGCCCGCCGTGGGTTCCGAAATCGCGCCGGCAACGGCGACCGGTTTTCGCGGGTGAATTACATTTGCACCGCACGTCCGGCTCCCGCACCACGGCTGGCTTACGCCAGCCGCTCCTGATGCACGACGTCGGTGCACCGAAAAAACCACATTCGCGGTGCACAATCGCTCGTTCTACAAGAGCGGCGGGCATCAACCCGCCGTGCTTCGGGAATCGCGATTGCGACGGCGAAGGGTTTTTGCGGATGGATTACATTTGCACCGCGCATTCGGCTTCCGCACCACGGCTGGCTTATCCCAGCCGCTCCTGATGCACGACGCCGGTGCACCGAAAAAACGATATTCGCGGTGCACAATCGCATGTTCCCAGGAGCGGCGGGCATCAACCCGCCGTAGCCGGCGAACCGAACCCAGTGCCGCGAGAATCACGCACCGTTGGCCGACCGTGCGATCCTGGAACAAAAGCGGTGCACGTTAGCCCACCGTGCGTCGCATTGCGCGGCGCGGACAGTGCACGGCGAATAACGTCCGGCGAGTAACGACTGTCGAATCTGGAGCGGCGGGCGTCAACCCGCCGGGCCTTAGGAGTCGCATTTGCTGGTGCGATTCGTTACACAATCACGGCATACCTCGCCTGCAATTAAGAGCGGCGCGCATCAACCCACCGTACTTTGGGAGTCGCGCTTGCGGGGGCGATTCCACGGCGTCATCAGACGCAAGGCTGGTCGCAGACACCTAGGGCCGGGAATCTCAGCTCAATGCGATCGGTCGTCATCAGACGGAGCGCTGGTTACAAGCGACCTTTGCGAAAAATTTTTTGCGAACAGAATTCTCCTGACTTATCCCCAGTTTTGACGGGAGCTCTGCTGGACGTAAGGCATGGGAATGATAACGGTTACTTCGGGTGGCTTTTTTCGGGGGCACCTTGAGCATGCAAGACCCGCCTGAGCTCCTTCAGGTTATTGGTAAAGGGCCGCCGACCGCCGAGCACGTGGTTGAAGTCGATCGCCTTGGCCGAAAGCCGGGATGATGCCGACGGGCGACGCTCGGAGCCGAAAGTGTCCGACCTTTCGTGAACGATTTACTAGCCAGGTGATACGAAAGAGCCCGCCTAATCAAAAACTGGGGATGAGTCTGTAGGTCCGGGGATTGAACTTAGGGTTGCCAGCACCTTATGAGTGAAGGCTGGGGGATGAGACGACTAAGGGAGTAGGTCGGGGGATTGAACTTAGGGTTGCGAGCACTCTCAACAACCAGGAGCCACAATAATTTATCGGTCGGGTACTTGAAGCAAATGTGCGAAGGATAAAAGCCTGGCTTGAGCAAGGTGCTACGGGAAAATTAGAACTGATTGAGATATCTCCACAGCCCGTCGGTCTGGTTCTCGAAAGAGGTTGCGATAGACTATTAGATGGGCACACGATAAAGGTGATTCTCGTGAAGGATGATAGGTCGGAGCTTGGCTACAAAATACTCACGGCCTTTGTGAATCCCTGAGCTGAGAGGCCTTACGGTCAGACCCGGAGGTAATGGCATGAACTTGATTATGTACTGCCATCGCAGATGGCCTAACTTGTGTTCATTGATGACTATCTACTTTGGTCAAGATTTTGTTGATTTCTTCGGGTCTCCGGAAGGGGCACTCCGTGCCATTTTCTACGGAACCCCAGATGAGGAATGGGCTCCCCTAAGTAAGGATGAGCTGTCGGCTGTCCTGCGAGAACTTGAGGAATTCATGGATTTCGCACGGGAGTATCTGCGCAAGCACCCAGAAAAGAAAGAAGATGTTGTGCTTGATATGCTTGGCTGCGCCTACAACACTTATGCGAGTGGTTTTACCCCCATGCAATGGCTGGAGTATCTTCGTAACCGTATACGGGAGCATCTGGAAAAAATCCAGAAGCAAGACGCAAGCTAGATTAGAATTCGTACGAGCGTTTCCGATATTCCCAGGCTGATTTGTTCCCTCGAGAACAAAAACGCGCCGCGATTCTTCGCCAGCGATTTAGAGATCAGATCGGCTGGCAGTGGAGTTTATCAAGGATTTTTGACGTCGTAGCAGTAGATGGTGTCCTGGTCGCGGATATAAAGGTGTCCGTTGGCCAGTACAGGGTGTGGCCAGGTCGGGCGATCGCTGCGTTGCGGGAGCTTGAAACGACTAAGTTCGCGATAAGCTTTCGGAGAGGCCTCGACCAGGCCGACCACGCCGTTCTCACTAAGTACGAAAAGAAGTCCATCCGCATAGACAAGCGAGCCTTTGCCCACGCTGCGATCTTTCCACATAACTTCGCCGGTATCCCATTTCAGGCAAGTCAGAACGCTGCTATCGTAGCCATAGATATAGCCATCCACGAGGACGAACCCGCCGTGATGGTTTTTCAAGTTCTTGTTGAAGTAAACCTCCTCGGCCTTTCCGTCCGGCATCAAGCGTAATAAGGCGCAGCCGGTGCCGTAATCGGAACTATAGAAGATATGGTTGTCGTGGAAAACGGGCGTAGCGATGTTAGCAGTGCCGTTGGCCACTTTATTGTAACGCCAGAGAAAACGCCCGTCCTGGAGGCGACAGGCGTAGGCCCCGCGGCTGGTGAAAGTGGCGACCTGATCGAGATCGCCAACGCGAAACAAAATCGGCGAAGCATAGCCTGCCGGCTCACGACCTTTAGTTGCCGGGTCTTTACTTGTCCAGACGGTCTTGCCGGTGTGTTTATCCAGTGCCACCATAGTGGCCTTGTTACCGCCGGGGGTCACGATAACCCAGTTGCCGACTATAAGTGGCGATTCACTAATACCCCAGCCGATATTCGAGGCGTCAAATTCTTTCAAGATATTGATGCGCCAACGAACCTGACCATCGAGAAGCTGCAAACAGGTCAGGTCGCCATTAGCTCCCAGAGCGTAAACTAAGTCGCCATCAATGGTGGGCGTGCAGCGTGGACCATCCCCGTAGCTGTTATGATAAGCGTTGCCGCTAAGTGTGCGCCAAAGCTGTCGCCCGGTATGGACATCGAAACAAAGGATATATTCCTTCTCGTCCTTACCCTCTCCGAGGTTGCCCATGGTGAGAAGGCGCCCGCGGCTGATGCTGGGGCCGGAATAACCGCGACCGGCCCCCCGAGCTTGCCAGACCAGCCTGGGGCCATCTTTCGGCCAGCCCCGCAGGAAACCGGTCTCGCGCGATTTGCCGTTGCGTTCCGGGCCGCGCCACTGGGGCCAGTCGAATGCGTTTGACTGGTCTGGAGCAGGTGCCAGGGCGATGGAACGCGACGGACCTGGCAGAGTGAGTCCGATTACGACCAGGGCGAATAGACACGCAGCAGGGACGCATAGTTTTCGCATGTTCTGGCTCCGTTGAGGGTGGAAGGTAAGACCCGCAGTCCGGTAGGCGTGTGGCTAAGGTGGCAGGGTCAGGGTGAAATGGCGTGGTGGGCGGCTGGTTATGCATACATAGTACGGAAACTGCGGCAACTGGACTAGACAACGTGCAGCATTGTCGGCATAAGCGGCGTGCTTCCGGGAGAAAGTGTGGGGGCACTAAATTTGGCTGGAATGGGGGCCAGCTTATGGGACACGGGGATAACATGCTGCCGCGACGACGTTGCTTGTCATCGAGGCGGGTATCCGAGACACTCGCTGCAGGCCTCGCTGTCGTTTGGTCGCTGTTGGCAAGCGCTGGTACATCCATCGGCTGGTCGGCGCCACCGGAATCTGGTTCGACAACGGCCCCTGTAACATCCAGAACTGCCGATGCGAACAAAACAACGGATCATGGGTTTTTGCGGCCGAGTGTGCGGCGTTCTGGCGGAACCGCTCCAGCCCAATCCGGCAACACGGCACGAGGCACGGATGAACGCGAAAGCATTGCCGCACGATTGCGACGAAGATTGGAAGTGTGCGATCGCATCAAGGTCATTGCACTGGAAACTGGTGATGCCCGGCTGGAGGCAGCAGCGAACGAAGTGGAAAACCTGATCTGGCAGTGGTACCTGGAAGAAAGCAGCCAGCGAAATTCTGTTGTTCGCGGTCAATGGAACAGGTCGGCGGGCACCAGCTGGCAGCCCGGCAGCAGCTCCACCGTTCAGAGCTCGCAGGTGCCGTCTGCGGATGAAAACGCATCCACTCCGCTGCGGTTAGCTAAACCCCAAACGGTGGAGCGGCCTGCTTCCGTCAGTAATAACGCAAGTGAGCGGCCCGCAATATCGCCGGCATTTCAGGAATTGCAACATCGTCTCGATCGCCGTGATGTCCACACCATCCGCGGCTCGTCGGCTGGCGATGTTGTTAGCCCGTTACGGTCCGAGGCACCCGCAAAAACGAGTTCGACAACACAGGGCAAGGCCGGTATGTCGGAGGAGTCGCCGTGATTTTTTCGCGGCAGGATGAGTGTAAGGGCTTCGGCGAAGACGCGAAAATCATGTCGCGTCCGCATAGCGAACCCGCGCCAGCCGTCAACAATCGGCTCGGTTCGGTGAGGTTGCGGCAGATGAGCATTATTGCCGTCGCGCTCATCCTGGGAAGCTGGGGTTGTCAGAGCGTTTCCACGGGATTGCACGACCAGTTAGTACGGGGAAGCGCGGTCTCGCCAGAAGAAGAGCGGGAACAAGGTGTGGCCGGTTCGCGGTGGTGGACGAACTGGTTTGCGTGGCTGAAAAAAAGCGAAGCTGGTACCGCCTCGCCCGTTGCTTCGCCGCCCCCGGTTCAACCCGATCAGGTAACACCAGCGACCGCCTGGCACGTGTTGCAACAGTTGCGAGCCGAGGTCGAACGCGATCGCCAGAATCCGGGCGATTAGTTCTAGACAACCGCTGGAGCTATTGCAGGCATCCAGAGAATCAGGGCGAGCGAAGCAGCAGTGGCTGGGGTTTTGCGCAACTGTCCTGGCGGGGTTAGAAGGCCCCGCTACCTATGGTCGCCAGCTTCGGGGTCTCGACGAGCCTGGTGGCGCTGCTCATTGCAAAAGCCGCATGGCTGAAAGCAGCCGCCTCGCTGGTGCAAGGGCGCTGACTGTCCGATTATTCGGTGCGCTTTGCCGCCGGAAAGATGCTGGCAACATTGTCATAGAGAATCTGTCGGGCCAGTTGCACAGCGTCCTCTTCCGACCAGCCGCGTCCGCGCACGTATTCCTCGGCAAGAACCTGAGCGAGCACCCGCCGAAACATGTTGAATTTCGGCAGCACGAATTCCAGCTTGTATGCATCGCTATAGTAGCCGATCAGCTTGGTTTTCGGCACACCCTGCAAGCGAACCGCCAGGTCCCGGGAGATGAAACCAGGTAAATTGCTGTACCACCAGTGCCCGCTGGCTACCACGTTGGGAAAAATCCAGCTGAAGGCGACCAATTCTGGATTCTGGCTGCTCGACAGCACCGAGACGCAAAAAACGACCCGCGGGAAAGCGTTGAAAAGCTCCCGATATTGCGACAGCGAGGTGCGCTGGTCGAACAAATCCTGACCCTGCGGAACACCGTGGCGGTACACTCCGCGCTGTACGCCGATCATCAGGTCGAAAGGCAAGCCGAAATCCTGGCAACATTCCGCGAGCGTCCAGAAAACGTAGCGGCTCAATTCGGGCGAAGGAGAATCAAGCCGCGGAAAAACGCCGGGTTCCGGCGGTAATGGTGTAAAATCCGGTGGCAGCGAAATCGCACAGGCACGCGCGCCATGCCGGACAAAGTGCTCAAAAAGCCGATCCAGAGCGTGGCGAAGTTGGCGAACCTCGCCGATTTCTATGCCGGTAGCCCGCGCCAGGCGCTGCCGCACTCCCTCCTGGTGCAGCCGAAACACCAGATCATCTGTTCGCAGGCACGGTACGTAGAGCCGCGTATCGAAACCTTCCAGCGGATCGTCGAAGTCATTGGTGAGGAAAATTTCTTCGATGCGGCTGCGAGTCAGAACCTGTTTATCCCAGTCCGGGGCGGACATAACCAGTTCGGCCTTGTCCCACAGCCAATCCGCGTCTTCCGCGCTAATCCGCGACTTCGGAAAACCAAGAAAAGTTTGAGCAATTTCCAGCAACCAGCTTGCCTGCACCGTATTGTCAAAACGCTCCAGATAACGAAGCAAAACCCGGCATCGTTCCCGAGGGGGATAGTCCGGACGGAGCGGGTTGTGAGGCATTCCTGCGGAATGAGCTAATTCCGTGTAGTAGTGATAGCCGAGAATTTCATCCAGGCAGCGTGCCGCCGGCTGGTGAGGCGAAATGTGCGTGTGCGGATCGCGGATCGGAATTTGAGCAATTTGCTCATAGAGGCGGTTTGTCAAAGTGTCCTCGGGCATTGCTCTTTTCTCCCATGGACCGAAAGACTATGCTTGGCGGCGGTCAAGACGCAAGGACGATGCAGGGAAGATAAGAACTTCGCTCCCCGGTTGCAAGAAGGCGCTGGCGCCAGAACTGGCCTGCGTTGCTGCGACTGCTTGCTGGTTCTTAGCTTCCCCTACGACAGAAGGAGCAGGTATGAGCCAGTCGCTGGCCGCTAGTTCAACGACAACGGAATACGTGCCTGTAGAAACAAGCGGTGGCGAAATCCTGCCGTTTCCATCACCGGCAAATTCTTCCCCTCCAGCTGACACTGGCCGGGAACCGGAAGCGCCACCCCATCAGTCCTACACAACAGCGCAGGCTTTGGCAGAGTTTGAACGCTGGAGTCGCAGTTATGATCGGAGCTTTTTGCAATACCTTCTGTTTGAACCGACCCATCGTTTGCTGCTGGCGCAGCTGGCTCCCGATGTGCGGCGACTTCTGGACATAGGTTGCGGTACCGGAAAATTCCTCGCCCAGGTGGCAGAGTGTTTTCCCGAAACCGAGATTTTTGGGCTGGATTTATCTCCGGGCATGCTGGAACGGGCCAAACCTCGCTGTCAGCGTTACGGAGACCGTGTGCGACTGGTACGCGGCGACAGTGCGTGCCTGCCCTTCCCGGACAACTTTTTCGACGTGGTAACCTGCAGCCACAGTTTCCACCACTATCCCGATCAGCAACGGGTGATTTGCGAAATCTACCGGGTGTTACGCCCCAATGGACGCATGCTGCTGGTAGATGGAGACCGCGATGGCTGGTGGGGCTGGTTCATTTACGACATCTGCGTCACCTGGCTGGAAGGAGGCGTACACCATTGCTCCGCAAAACGCTTTCGTCAGCTGTGCCAGTCGGCGGGGTTTCAACAACTGCAACAAATTCGCCGGGGCCGATTAGCTCCTTTCCTGGTCACCGTTGCCACCGCCATTAAGACCGCCCTGGAACTCGCCATGCCATTAAGTCGCGCCGCGTAAAAAACCAACCGCCAGACCTGTTCACACGAACCGCGACCATGGGCAGTCACGCGCAACGCTTGCCCGAAACAACAACGTTACTTTCCCTGCCGTTCATGGGCGTCGCGGAGCAAATCCACGACTTCCTGAACGCTCGCCTCGGGTAGGCTTTTGCCCTTTCGCCGAAGTGTCTCGGTTACATGGATAACTGCATCGGTCATCCGCTCATGCGTTTCCTGAGAACCGCCATACAAAACGTAATGCTCTCCGGTGGTTACGCGGATGTGGCCGTCCTGATTGTCCAGGCCGATACCAATCAGGCCGACCAGTTCCTGGGCTTTTCTTTTCTGCGACCGAGAAGGTTGTCGAGCCACTGCTACGTCCCTTTATATTGTTGCCGTGCCGTTGACAATATATCCGACAAAACGGATGCCTGTCAACCCTGAGGGATTGTGTGGCTCGGACTTTCTGATTCCAGCCGCGAGATTTAAAGCCCGCCAATTTTCCGATCCAGCCATTGGCGCTTCTCCGGTTGCGAGTTTCTGATTCCAGCCGCGAGAGTAGCCGTTTTCCGTCGCGTAAGTAGATTGACCCGGGGTCAATCTCTCGGCAGCCATCACCATGAGCCGAACCAGGTCCGAAACCCTGTTCGCGCCGGACGGTCGCTTGCGGCAGGAATATTTCACGCCGTCGGCCATCCGGGCACTGCGTGCGGCTTGCGACGCGGCCATGCGCACCGGCTGGCCCACCGTGCGCACTCCGCACTTGTTTATCGGTTTGCTCGAGGAAGCGGATGAACCGATAGCCCGCTGGCTAAGCCAAAACCAGCTTGATGCCGCCCGGCTCAGGACGGATTTCCTCGACTGGTTCGATATGTCGGAGCAACTACCTGCCCGGCAAATTCACCTCCAGGCCGAGTGTTTCTCCGAACACCTGCGCCAGGCTCTGCAATTCGCCTATGAGCGTGCCCTGCAGCGGGGGGGTCCACCCATCACACCCGCGGATTTGCTGGCCGCGGTGTTTCTGTGCGAACCCAGCGTCGTTTGTGAATGCCTCCGGCGCGACGGCTACGACGTTGCTTCCTTCGTCACCAGCGTCAAGTCCATCTGAACCGCGGACGGTAACGGCAATTCGTGCTGCGATTCTGCCGATAGCAGTTCTCCGGAACGGATCACGCCGGGCGGGTTTGCGAGTAAGACCGCACTGTCCTTCGTTCGGCCCTGCCACGTCCCGATCGGAAATCGAGTGCACTGAACTTGAGCCGTACCGTGGCGGCGTTTATCTTCTCCAGGTGCCCCAAAATCTGCCGAACACGGAGAATGCAGAACTTGCATCGGCAGGTGGCCACACCCGAATTCCTTGCCCACGCCAGATTCCACGTGCCCCGACTACCGGAACAATTCTCCTTTCCGACTACGCCACTTCGCCGGTGAATTTAGCCATCTGCATTCCCGGTCGCGGTTGCGGCTGGAGTGGCGGCAGTTTCCTGGGTAGCGGCAAGGGTGCGAAGTTGTTCGGCCAGTTCGGGTGAAAGCTCGCTGGTGCCTCGACATTTCGGATATCGGGAACAACCAAGGAAGAAACCACCCTGACGATTGGCGCGTAGCTTCATGGGCCCGCCACATACCGGACAGTTCTGGTCAATTTCCAGTTCCGGCACCGTAACTCTGGGCCGACGCGGATACAGCTGGGCCGCCTGTTCACGAAGATGCTCCGGCAGCGGCTGTGCATTACGGCATCTGGGATAAGCAGAACATCCCAAAAACGGCCCCCGCGGTCCGGGACGGATGACCATCGGGCTGCCGCATTTTTCACACTCGATTCCCGTGTCTGGCATCTCGATGGGCTCGCCCTGCTCGTTCACGTTTTTGGTATTGCGACATTTGGGCCAGGCGGAACAGGCCAAGAATTTCCCGCGTTTTCCCTCTCGCAAAATCATCGGAGAGCCGCAGCGTTCGCAAACATACTCGCTTTTTTGCGCCGTGATTACGGGTTGTCCCTGGGAATCCAATGTCATGGTAACCGGGCAGTCGGGATAACCGGAACAGGATAAAAACACGCCACGCTTGCCACTTTTGCGCAGCATAGGCCTGCCACACTGCGGACAGGTATGTTCGGTGGGCTGGGCGGAGTCGGCTCGTTCGCCGTTGGACTTGACGTAACGGCATTCCGGATACCGCGAACAACCGAGAAACTCGCCGGTCTTGCTGTAGCGGGTTACCAGTGGGGCACCGCACAGCGGGCAGCTCTCCTCAGACTCCTGTCCCTTGATCTTGGGCATCTTCGCCTCAGCCACCTTGAGGGCTTGGGAAAACGGTTCATAAAACTCGTTGAGCACGGCCCGCCAATCGGCCCGAGCGTTTTCGATGGCGTCCAGTTCCTCTTCCATGTGGCTGGTAAACTTCACGTCGAGGATTTTCGGGAAATGCTCAACGAGTAAGTCGGTAACCAGCATCCCCAGCGGGGTAGCATAAAATCGGCGATTCTTCTGTTCTACATAACCCCGTTGTTGGATCTTGCTGATGATGGTCGCGTAGGTGCTGGGCCGACCGATACCCTCTTTTTCCAACGTCTTGACCAGCGAAGCCTCGGTATAACGCGGAGGCGGTTGCGTGAAGTGCTGGGAAGCGAGCAACTCTGCACAGGCCAGTTGTTGCCCCTGCTCTAATGCCGGTAACAGTGCATCTTCCTGTTTGCCCACCGGTTGATACACGCGCCGGTAGCCGTCAAATCGCAGCACCTTCCCCTGGGCCTTGAGTAATCCACGTTCGCCATCGGTGCTGGCTTCGATGGTTACGTTGGTAATATCGAAGCGGGCCGGTTTCATCTGGCTCGCCACGAAACGCCAGTAGATGAGCGAATAAAGTTTTAGCTGATCCGGAGTCAGCCATGCAGCTACCCGGTCGGGTGTATAACTGAGGTCGGTGGGGCGGATAGCTTCGTGCCCTTCCTGAGCCGCTTTGCCGGATTGGTAAACGTTAGGAGCAGCGGGCAGGTAATCTTCGCCGTATTGCTGTCGGATAAACTCACGCACCGAAGCGAGGGCCTCGTCGGAAATCCGGACGCTGTCGGTTCGCATGTAGGTGATGAGAGCTACCGGGCCTTCCGGTCCGAGTTCTACTCCTTCGTAAAGCTGCTGGGCCAGCCGCATGGTTTTTTCGCCGGAAAACCGGAAGCGAATGTTAGCCTGCTGCTGCAACGTGCTGGTGATAAAGGGCGGCGGAGGGGAATCGAGCCGTTCTTTCTGTTCCACGCTGACCACAACAAATCGGGCCTTTTGCAAGGCTTGCGCCAGCTGGAACGCCTCCGATTCGTTGCGCAGATTAACCTTGGACTGCTGCCACTCGGTCAGCTCAGCCAGGAAGGTACCCTCCGGCGCTTCGCCGCGCTGAATGGGAGATGGCTCGGCCTCGGTGTCTTCAACCTCAGTTTCGTTTTCCTGCTTTGCTTTGCGAATCCGGATGGGTGGAAGGCTGACGCTCTCCGCAGGCGATGCCCCTGCCGCCAATCCTTCGGCAGACCGAAGGGCTGCAAAAATCTTCCAGTATTCTTCGGGACGGAACGCCTGGATTTCGCGTTCCCGCTCTACAATGAGGCGAACCGCAACGGATTGCACCCGGCCAGCACTGAGTCCGCCGCGAACTTTTCGCCGTAACAGCGGGCTGAGTTGATAGCCCACCACCCGATCGAGAAAACGCCGCGTCTCCTGGGCCCGAACACGGTCCATGTTAATCTGGCCAGGATGGGCAAAAGCTTCCTGCACCGCCTTTTTCGTGATTTCGTTGAAGGTAACGCGACGCACACGCTCATCGGGCAAACCGAGCGCTTCTTTCAGGTGCCAGGCAATCGCTTCACCTTCCCGGTCCGGGTCCGGGGCGAGGAACACCAGCTGGGCCTTTTCCGCTTTCTTTTTCAGTTCAGCGAGGACTTCTTTGCGTTCGGGCAGGTTTTGATAGGTGGGAACCCAGCCAGCCTCGATATCAATGCCAAAGCGCGACTTGGGCAGATCGCGGACATGCCCTTTGCTGGCCGCGACCTCGTATTCCGGCCCGAGATACTTGCTGATGGTCTTCGCCTTGGCTGGCGATTCCACGATCACCAGATGTTTCTTCCTCGAACCCACAAACTTCCCTCCTGGATGCGCCCATCCTGCGGATGTTTACGCTTAGTTGGGTAAAGAGCCGTCTCCTTCTGGCACGCTCCGACTTTCTGGACGTTCTGGTTGTTCGCCCGATAAGAGGCTTTTCCAGGGTGCTGGCGACTTTGTAAGACCGCGTCAGGCTATGTACCAGGCAGGTTCCCTGGCAAGTTAATCAGCCCGAAGGAAAGCGGATTTACCCTGGGTTATGCGGCTTGGCCATTTTACGCCGCGGCTTTCGGAAAAAGCCAGTCCAGATTCCCAAACGGCCAGGCCCGACTACAATGCTGCTGCATGCTCGTCGGGCGACTATCTAAGCCATAGGACATAATGCGGACAAATGTCAAGTCGTCCCCTTGAGGCGACCGTGACCATCTCCTGGAAAAAGTCCTTTATCGGGAGCGGCTGGGGTCTGCCGCGGCGCGGAAACATCCGCCTTGGTAACTGCATTGCCGATTCACGGCGGGCTGGCGCTCTGGACTGATGCAAGCGAGGCATTGCCATGGCTCTGGAAATTTTTGAAGTCTTTCGCCGGCGACAAAAGGTAATCCTGGCCTGGCTGGCAGTGCTGGCCATGTTTTTGTTCATCATCGGCGATGTTTTGATTGGCGTGCGGATGGGGCATTACGGTCTGGGCTACGGTTTGCGGCGACTGTTTCACGACACCACCCTGGAAGAGCTGGAGGTCCTGCACGAACAACGCCAGGCAGCCCTTTCGTTTCTGGTTCGTGCCCGGTTCAGGGCGGACGAAATCCTGCGGCGGACCAAGTTTTCCAGCGGCGACCCCGAAAAGGATGAGACGCTCCGAAAAGAATACCAGCGCGAGTTGCGCACCGCCAACGATACTATGTGCGGCGATATTTTTCTGCGGGCTTATCAGTGGGCGCCGTTGGTACAACTGGGGCTGCCTCTGGACGTGGTCGCATACGAATTTCCTCTGACAGCGGAAGGGTTGCTGGAATTCGCCTACTGGAAGGAACAGGCCAATCGCCTCGGGATCGTGATCGGCGCAGAGCTGATCCGGCAGGATTTTGAAAAGTTTACGTTCGGACTGCTGCCGGAGCAGGAATGGTATCGCTTACTGCAAGACTCGCGGATTGCCGCGGCTCCCAGCATCGTACTTGGCTGGGTGGCCGATGAAATTCGCGCCAGCCTGGCCAAACGCATTGTCGAAGGCCCAGGGCATAGCCGCGCCGTGCAACTCACCCCGCTCGACCTCTGGCAGGCTTATCGAGACCTCCGAACCGTCCTGCCGCAGGTTGGCATCACTTCACTGAGTATTGACGAGGAACGTTTCACCAAGGCCGTGTCTGAACCGGACGAATCCCAGCTGCGGGCTTATTTCGACGAACACAAACTCCAGGAACCCGACCCCATGCGACCCAGTCCTGGTTTTCGCGTCCCCACTCGTTACCGTGTCGAGTTCGTGTACGCGGACTTCCGCTACGACCCGAAGGATCCCGCCAGGATTGGCGAAGCCTGGCCAGCGTATCGGCAAATGGTCGAAAGCCTGTTGAGCCTGGGCGGAGCTTTGCGCTGGACACCGGCGCTAAGCCTGGCAGGTGTTTTTGCACCTGCGGTTGTTCTGCCGCCTACGGAGCTGCCATTGCGAGCTTATGACCTGTACCGAACCAATCAGTGGCAACGCTATCGCATTGACGAAAACCTCGCCAGCTTTGCCCTGACCAATACGCCACTGGATCAGCGCGTCCATCATCACGGGATATTGCCCCCCGGGACTGGCCCCTGGTTTATTCCTGGCGCCTCGGAGTGCGAACAGGCGACCCAACTGGTGTCTCGCGGACTGAATGCACTTACGGCTATGCTTGGCGTAGCAGCACCGGTCGGCCTGCTGGCTTGGCCAGTTTCCATCCGCGCACCGCGAGCCGAGGCTCAAATGCTCGACCTGGCAGCCACCTTAGGCCGAACCGTTGCATCCACACTGGCGCTGGCAGCTCCCGCAGTTGCCAGCCGCGAACCGGTAAAGCTGGAAATGGTGATGGCAGCCAGTCTGGCGGGGCAAATGGCTGGTCCGGTGATCCCTGTCACTGCGGTCGAGGCATGGCAAGCTGCCTTACGCGCTCCGATAAACTTGGAGACGGCTTCGGTGGCACCGGGTTACGCTGGTCTGGCTCTGACTGTCTGGGCGCCACCCCTGGCCGTGCCATTCGCCAGTGTTGCTTCCGAACTGGAAAACGAATACCTGCGCGGCGAAATTTCCAAGTTCGTTCATGGAGACCTGGAAACCTTGAAAAACGCTCTGGCCGAGTATCGGCAGGAATATCAAAAGGCCTACACCGCCTGGCGGAAATCTGCCAGGAGCAAGAGCCCGTTTGTTCCGCCTCCATTCAGCAAGACTAAACAGCCCATCGAGCAGTACGTGCAGAGTTTCTGCCAGCCGCGGGGTCTGCGTTATTTTCCGATGAAAGAGCTACGCAGCCAGTACGAACTCATGCCGCGGCACAGTGGTGAGCTGGCCAAAATTTTGTATCCGCTTTATCTGGAAAGCAGGAATTTCCCACCAGGAACCCGACCGGCGGAAATCTGGAACCGGGAACTGGAATTCGCCCGGAAGTTGATCAGCGGGGAGGAATTCCTGATCCAGCCCGGCGCCAAACCCAAACCCGAGGAAATCAAGGAGAGGGGAAGCTATTCCGTTTACGAACCGCGGTTTTTGATTCCGGGACAAAATGCGGCCCATCTGGCCATGATCTGGAAAGCCGAGGAAACCCCCGGTTATGTTCCCACTTTTGAAGAAGCGCGCGACCGTGTTGTTCAGGCCTGGCGACGCGAAAAAGCCCGGGAATTGGCTCGCCAGCACGCCGAACAACTGGCTGACCGCATTCGACAGCGTCGTCACGACAATCAGCGCCGCATCGAGGACATCTTGACGGAATTGAAAGGGCAGCCCGAGTTCGTGGAACTTACCAGACTGGAAACTGTGGAATTGCGACGCTATGAATGGTTACCGCTTGGCTCACCGATTACCGGTCTGGAACCGGTGGCTCCAGGGCCAGTGCTCAGGCCGGTCTCTTCTCCACCGCTGGTTGATTATCCTGCCTCGGATTTTCTGCAGCAGGCTTATCAGCAACTGCGCGAACCAGGCGATGTCTGGATCACCACCAATCAACCCGCGGACAAAGTGTACATTCTGGTTCTCCTGCAACCTCGCCGGGAACCAACGCCGCAGGAATTCGAGGCAGATTACCTCAAACGGCCCTATACCGACCGGATCAAGGTCAGGATGTCCACCTTCGAGTCGCAGACATTGGATGAATGGGTCCGCTCACAGAAGGTGAACGAACTCCGCCGACAATTCCATCAGTTTCTCCGGCAACGTTACCGCCTGGATGACGAAAAATATCGCCAGCTCGAAGACCTGACCCGCCGGTCTCGCTAAACTGCCGGCCTTCGTGTGCTTGTCATTGGGGCTGACGGGAACTCGGCGTGCAGTGGGTCAGCTTCCTGGCGGCGCCTAAAGATCGGTAAAGTCATCCAGGCGAGCTACGGCAACCACCTTGCTGCGAACAAGCACGACTCGTTTACGATTTCGCTTGATACCCGTGGTAACCGAGGAGGCGATATAGTTTTCACGTGTGGTGTCACTGTCGCGCATATCGTGCAGGTCAGCATCGGCCAGAATCAGATAGCGTTCATCCACCTGCTCGAGCCGACCGAGGCACACATACGGGCTCTCCATATCCACAATCACCATTTCGCCGATAAGCTGCTCCAGCAAGTCGCCCATTGTGGCCTGATCTCCGTGGTAGCCATTCGAGTAGCTGTTAGCTCGACATGGCCTGACTAGCTGGTTACGGCCGCCGCTAGCTGGCAGCCATTCGAGTAGCTGTAAGCTCTACCGCAACGAGCAACATTCCCGCTCTTCGATCCATCCTCTATGTCAGCTTGGAGCCTCTCCTTTGTGGAGACGCCCTCCGATCGGGGAGCTATATTCCCGCTTTTCAATCCATCCTATGCCAGGCCAAGAGACCGTGTAGGTCGCCACTGGTTTGAACCAAGCCGGAGCGCGAACGGCAGTTGAGGCGAAAACGATTCTGCTCGATTAAGATGGCCGGGAAGACGGTGATTCACTGTACGAGACTTGGCCCGCCTGGGAGATTTGCATGCCTAGAAGGTGCCAAAAGACCCGAAGACGTGTGGAACGTTTCCCGGTTCAGAAGTTTTCGTCAGGTGGAAGAGTTTTCGCAACAGGTAAGGCGGTGCGTCAGAAGTCTATTTTCTCAGGTGGCTCGGGTTTAGTTTCCGGTTTGGCTTTGTCGGGAAGTGCGGTTGGAATCTGGATAAGGAGATCGTCGCCGCGAGGCTGGTCCTCACTGGTGCGGCCACCGTCATCCTGGCCATTGGGACCCACGCTGTACAGAACGTATCCGCGTTCCGTGCGACGATAAATCGGTAGCTGGCCGGAAAATATGTCCTTGGGAACCGCCGGGATGTACTTCGGCGACAGGTCTTCCAATTTAGTCGGATACTGCCCCATTTCTGCTCGATACATTTCCAGAGCCAGGGCGATTTGCACCAGGTAGCCGGTCTGCTCACATCTATCTAAGGAGAGCTGCATTCGCTCGAACGCACGACTCATTAAACTCAGGAGCATGTAAACATTTCGCTGGACAAGTTTCTCACCAGGTTTCAACAAGACTACAGGCACATCGCCCAGACTCAACGCCGTCGCCTTTTCCATAGCTTTTTGCAGCTGCCTGGAGAGAGACTCATAGGCCTGATTACGGCGATTGCGGTCCGGTTCGTTCGCGGCAAGGGCCAGGCTGTCGTAGTATTGGTTGACCATGACAAGCATCTTTTTCCAGGGCAGGATCCGCTGCATCAAACGATGCTCCAGGGCAGGTAATACCCCGGGTCGCCGTGGCTCGCTGAGGAAAAAGTAGCCATGGCGGTAAAAAAATTGCACTGCATCAAGGGCTATGACCCGCTCACCCTGATCCACTATTTCCGCCAGGGGTCTGCGTGACGGCAGGTTTTGCAGGTCGTGGTAATGGCTGCGTAAGGTCTTGATGTCAGGATGCGTGGCTTCCAGATAGTGAACAATCGACCGATACGCGAGGTCCTCCAGGGCGACAGAAACCAGTGTGCTAATGAGCATAGGGTCTTTACCTACAATTCGCGCCAGACGCAGGACGGTCAGTATATCCTGCCAGGCCTGCTCGGTTTGACCTCGGGCACAATGCCACATGCTACGGGCCAAATACGCTTGAGCCGCTTCCCGCAGTAACGGAATCTCCTGCAAATTATTGACGACGGCGAGAATAAAAAAATGCTGGCCATTGGATTCAGGGTTCACTATGGGTCGAAACCACTGTGGGCGCTGCGTTGCCTCGGCAATGATTTGCAAGGGCCTCTGATTGGCTTGTAACCATTGCGCAATCAGCGGAAAATCTTGCTGTTTCCAGGGCCGCCGGCAAGCCTGGCGGAGATTCGCATAGTGTTGCTTCCACTCGCCGTCTTGCTGCGGCTGCACTTTTTCGCGGATAAATGCCCCATAGGACACGAAATATTCACCCTGGTCGGGCAACGGCTTGATACCGAGTTGTCGGAAAAACTCGTCGGGCAGCCGATCCTTAGTACCTGGTCGCGGCCCGAAGGCCTGAATGAGCCGAACATAAGCATTTTTGTCGGGTTGCACACCCTTACGGAAATGAGCGTTCCAGGCGGCGACGTAATTCACATAACCGTCTTTGTCCAGCGGCTCGGTAAAATACGTGGTCTCCCTGCTGATTGGCCAGCTCGGCCCGCGGATCGGTTTTTCTTGGCCGGGCTTTGCCTGGTCTGGCTTTTTGGGTTGGTCAGCGGCTTTTTCTGCGGCAGGTTTACCATCGTCGCTCGATTTCGGCTTCTCACCTGCCGTTGGGTCTGCCGAGATGCCGAACAGCCATCCCATGTACAGTAGCGAACAGGCCAGCACTGTAATCAGCTGCCAGCCTGCGAGTTTGCAGTCCAATGCGTTGGCGACTCGATCCCCGCTTGTCCTGGGCCGGTGCATGGCGAAACCTCCACGGATTTTGCGAGGCCACGGTTTCTTGCGCAGGGTTTCTTTCAGGAGAACCGATTGGTTTGGCTGGTGGATTGTAAGCCGACTGCCATCCCCTGGTTAAATACGCCACGCTGCATGAGGCATTTTGTAAAAATAAGGGCGTTCAGTGGTCAACCTGCCATGACGACGGTGCACGTGGTGAAAGATTTCGACGCGGCGAGAATGTCGGCGTGGATTGATGTGCAAAAACGACCTTTTGGATGAGGCGGAGCGTCTAGGGCTTCGATGCAGTGAACGCGCCAGTTTAGATGCCTACAGGACGCTGAGCGGGTCTATATCGAGGGAAAGTTCGGCCGAGTCGGGCAGCGAGGTTTTTTCCAGGACCTGGCGTATCAAGCAGCTTCGCCAGGCGGGTTTGGGCGTGAGCACCAGGAGGTGGTATCGGTACAAGTTGCGCAAGCGATGTATCGGACAGGCAGCCGGGCCGAGTATCTGCGCGGCAACTGCGGGTTGACGTTGTTGCAGTTCTCGCAAAGCCTGGCGGAACCGTTCGGCCAGCAGTTGTGCCGCTTCTTGAGCGATTTGCTCTTGCGGACTGCGAACGACCAGCCGGGCCAGTCGGCCGAAAGGTGGATAACCCAGAGCCCGGCGATTCGACAATTCCTGCTCGGCAAAACGAGCGAAGTCGTGTGTTGCGGCCAGGCGAATGCAGGGATGGTCGGGGTTGTAGGTTTGGACAAGGACCCGGCCACCGCGTTCGCCACGACCGGTGCGACCGGCAACCTGTGCCAACAGCTGAAAGGTTCGTTCGGCAGCGCGGAAGTCGGGCAAATACAAAGCCGTATCGGCGTTCACCACACCGACCAGCGTCACGTTCGGAAAATCCAGGCCCTTGGCGATCATCTGCGTTCCGAACAGGATGAGAACCTCGCCACGACGGAATGCGTCCAGGACAGCGCCATATCGTGCTCCACGACGCATCACATCGCTATCCATTCGCCGAGCGGGGACGTCGGGAAAAAGTGTCGCCAGTTCTGCTTCCAGTTTCTGTGTACCCAGACCGTAATGGCGAATGGCAGGCAGGTCGCATTGCGGGCATCGGGCTGGGGGCGGTTGTTCATAGCCGCAATAATGACACACTGCCCGATCGGTATCCCGGTGATACGTCAGCGCCACGCTGCAAAAACGACATTGCACCACATAGCCGCACGCCGGGCAAAGGATATACGTGTCGAATCCGCGACGGTTCAGCAGCAGGATCACCTGGCCCCCTTCGCGCAAAGCAGTACGGATAGCCTCTTCCAGCTGGGGACTGATGGCCCGAAAGCGACCGGGACGGGCATTCTCGTGCCGCATATCCACGATCTGCACTGGCGGTAACGGTCGGCCCTGAACCCGACTGGGCAGCGTGAGTAACGTGTACCGCCCTTGCTGGACATTGTGCCAGCTTTCCAATGACGGCGTAGCCGAGCCCAGCACGACTGGGATGTTTTCGAGCTGTGCCCGTTTCACCGCCACATCACGGGCGTGGTAACGCGGAGAAGTTTCCTGTTTGAAACTCGGCTCGTGTTCCTCATCCACGACGATCAGACCGAGCCGGCGCGTCGGTGCAAAAATGGCGCTACGGGCACCAATGATCACATCAGCATCGCCGGCGGCAATCTGGCGCCAGAAGCCCGCCCGCTCGGGGTCGGCCAGATGACTGTGCAGGACGGCGATACGCTGAAATCGGCTGCGAAACCGCTCGATGGTCTGCGGCGTCAGACTGATCTCCGGCACCAGCACAATCGCCTGACGTCCGGCAGCCACCACTTTCTCAATCGCCCGCAGATATACCTCGGTCTTGCCGCTACCAGTTACGCCGAACAGTAAAAACGCTTCAAACCGCCCGCTGCGGAGTGCCGTTTCGATAGCGGCCAGTGCAGCCGATTGCGCCGGGGTCAGTTCCACTGCCTGCCCGACCGGCTCGGCTTCCACCTGCGGCAGCACCGTGGGCAACCGTTGCCGCACAACACGTACGTATCCTTTGCGGATCAGATTGCGAATCACGGTCGGGCTGGCACCGAGTTGACGCAGGCATTCCCGCATCTCGACCGGCTGGTGTGCCCGGACGAGCCACTCGTACACAGTTCGTTGCCGGGGCGTTAGCACAGCACCGCCGCCGCTAGCCAGCGAGGGAGTAACTGCTTCCAGGAAAACCCGTTCCCGGGTGCCGGAACGCAACCGTGCCGGTCGCGGGACCACCGATTGGAGAACCTCTCCCCACGGGCAGAAGTAATACTCACCGAGCCAGTGTGTCAGTCGTAGCAGGGCGGGACTGAGCAACGGCTCGTCGTCGAGAATGCGGCGAATTGGTTTGGGTACAACCGGCGGCGGTTCGGAGGTCAGGCCAACACAATAACCTACCAGATTGCGGTTCCCCTTACCGAACGGTGCGACCACCCGTTTCCCCACCGAGATCTGCTGAGCGAGTTCATCCGGCACGGCGTAACGCCAGCTTTTACTTACTGGGCCAGGGAAAACCAGGTCTGCGAAAAGACTCCCACCCGTTCCCGACTCGTCAAAAAGTCCAACCTGTTCTGCCGGATGCCCGGAACTGGCCATGCCTGAAATTGTCCTTCCCGATTCGGTTCAGCCGACCAGATTAGCACGTGATTCAGGCCTCGCAGCAGCGAGGAACACCGCCTGGCAGCAGTTACTGACTGGCGGCAGCAGTCCATAGAGTGCTATGCTGGCGCAATTGCCGTACCGTAGCAACTACCCGCTCAATCACCCAGTCAATTTCGGCTTCGGTATTGAACCGACCCAGCCCGAACCGAACGCTGGCATCGGCCTGCTCATCGTCCAGACCGATGGCTTTGAGGACGTGGCTCGGTCCTAAGCGGGCCGTTGTGCATGCCGAACCGGTACTGACGGCAATATCTTTCATCGCCAGCAACAGGGCCTCGCCTTTGACACCCGCGAAGCTGACGTTCAGATTGTTGGGCAGGCGCTGCTGAGGATGGCCGTTGAGGCGCACTCCTTCCAGCTGTTGTTGCAAACCCTGCCACAGACGATCGCGGAGTCGGCGAAGGTACTGCGATTCCTGCGGCATCAATTCCTGGCACAGTCGGCAGGCTTCGCCGAGACCGACGATGAGCGGCACGGGCAATGTCCCGGAGCGCAGCCCGGATTCCTGACCACCGCCATCAATTTGGGGTTCCAGGCGCACTCGTTTGCCCCGTTTGCGGACAAATAGCGCCCCGATTCCTTTCGGGCCGTAGATTTTGTGCCCGGACAAGCTCAGCAAATCCACCTGCAATTCGTCCACGTGAACCGGAATCTTCCCGACCGCCTGTGCGGCATCCGTGTGCAGAGGCACGTTGCGTTCCCGGCAAATGGCGCCGATCTCCGCCAGGGGCTGGATGGTGCCGATTTCGTTGTTCGCCAGCATGACGCTGACCAGAATCGTCTGCGGTCGAATCGCATCGGCCACCGCTTGCGGGTCCACCTGGCCGTACTCATCCACTGGCAACACCGTTACCTCGTAACCATCGTGTGCCAGACGCTTGCAGGGATCGAGAACCGCCTTATGCTCCGTGGCTACGGTGATGATGTGATTCCCTTTGTGCCGGTACATGCGGGCGACACCTTTGATGGCCAGATTGTTGCTCTCGGTAGCGCCGCTGGTGAAGATGATTTCATTTTCGCTGGCGCCGATTAATTCCGCGACTTGCCGTCGCGCTTGCTCGACCGCTTCGTGGGCTTCCGTGCCGAACCAGTGATTGATGCTGGCGGCGTTGCCGTATTTCTCCGTAAAATAAGGAAGCATCGCCTCGACCACCCGCGGATCACAGCGAGTCGTCGCATGATTGTCCAGATAAATCGGCAGGCGCACCATAGCGTGGCCCCTCAGCGGGCAATGGGCAACCCCTGGGGATTTCCCGACCCAACCGCGACCGCCCAGTCCCCGAACGAACCGGAAGCGGCTGCCCCTGGTGGCGGCGTGAGCGTGCCGGCAAAGGTCCGTCCGGTTCAAAAGTTCCATCGCAACCCGATGCCTAAACACTGGCCCTGGGTTGCGGGAATGGTCGGGCTGATCGGGCTAATTGGTCTGCTACTTGTAGGCATTGTATGCCACGGCTGCCATTCACACGAGGAGGAATTGCGTTTGCGGGAGTTTCTTCCTTCGGCTTATGCTGCCGAACCGGTGCCGGCAACGGGTCAAATAACTGGCATCGTTCGCTTCACGGGGACGATACCGCCGCCACGACGTGTGGAGACGAACGACGGCACCACCATCGAAATTGCTGACCTGCGTGTTGATCCGCAAACGAAAGGCCTCGCCGAAGTGCTGGTTTTCGTGGAAAATCCGCCACTTACCAAAAGCCCACCGCCGCGACAAGCCGCAGTGATTGACCAGGTCAACTGGCTATTCCGTCCGCGCGTGGTCGGCGTTGTGGCTGGTCAAGAGGTTCGTTTCGAGAACAACGATACCTGCAACCATTCGGTGCAGACGCAATCCAGTAATCCGACTAACCAAATCAATGCTGCGGCTGGGCCGGGAGTGCCCATTATCCATCGGTTTGAAGCCCAGCGGGACCCGATTCCGGTAAGCTGCGCTTTGCATCCGTGGATGCGGGCTTACCTGTTCGTTTCGCCTCATCCGTTTTTCGCGGTAACCGACGAGCGTGGCGAATTTGCTCTGCCCAAACTTCCGCCGGGTGAGTATCGCTTGCGCTGGCTGCATCCGATAAGCAGGCTGCAAACTCGTCGTGAGGTTACTGTAGCGGCCCAGACGACTGTGCGGTTGAACATCGTCTGGGATCGCCTGCCCGATAGCCAGTAGCACCAGCGATTACCCCGACGGCTCCTGGACGCCCGACTGGTACGACGCGGATTTGTTGGGGGCTATATCGCTTATGGCCCGGAGCAGTATCCAGGGCGCGTTTTTGCCATGTCCGTCTCATTGTAAGCACGGTGGCTTATACCACGCGGAGCAGTACCGGAGGCGTGTCTATGGCCCTTTGACGATCTGGGCTCGGGCCGGCGAACCAGGAACATTCTCCAGCAAGACACGCAAACCTTCATCTCCACGCAGGCGTTTGTTGATGAGGAACGTGAGCGTGTGCATCCCTGGCGAGACGGTGATGAGGGTTTCCGGAGCGACAGGCACTTCGCGGTCGTCGAGCCAGAGGGTCAGGCCAGTAGTCGAACTGAGGACCAGTTTGAGCTGGCCACCGGTGCCCACCTCCAGTTTCGTCTGCACAAGCGCCTCCGAAGCAGGACCGAGATCGCTCATCGGCAACTCACCCGAAACTTTGCTGTACACAGGCGACCAGACAGCCGTCGGATCACGACTGAGCCGCGTGATCTCCGCACCGCTGAGGGAATTGCCGGTACGGTTGGGCGAAACTAGAACCCGCCAGGTACGGAAGACGGCAATGTTCGGCGTGGCGAACGGGCCGGGCTTGCCGAGTTCGCTCACAAATCGGCACAGGTCGAGGAATTCCTGTCGTGTCATCTGGTCCACCAGACCGGCGGGCATGATGGACGGGGCATCAGCCATTTCCTCAATTTCGGCAGTGGGAATCGTCAGGGTTTGCCGGGTCGCACCATCGCGGATGGTGACTTCCTTGGCGGTCTTGCCGGCCAGTACGCCGTGATAAATCTTGCCATCGCGCGTGGCAATAGTAACGCAGGCATACCCTTCGCGCACCGCCTTCTGCGGTAGCAGGATCGATTCGACGATGTAATCCAGAGGCGAACTGGTACCGATACCTTCCAGGTCGGGGCCAACATGGGGCCCGGCCCCGGCAATGGCATGACAGGACTGGCAACCCAAATCCTTGCGACGAAAGACCAGCTCACCACGGAAGGGGTCGCCTTTGCTGCGGACTTCTTCGAGCAACTGTTTTATGTCAATTTTGGTCAGTTCTTTGCTCAGGTTGCTGCTACCGGCAGCACGGTTCAGCACTTCGTTCAGCGGAGCATGGGTTATCCCTGCGCTGTGAATGAAGCGAAGAGCGAGTTTGGCTGCGTCGGTGTGCAAAGCACGATTTTGCATTTCCCGGGCCAGCAAGTCGGGGCCACCCTTGCGTGTGAGCACGGCCTCCAGAGCGGGGGTCAGGTCAACCGTTTTGGGGTCTTGCGTGAGCAAATTCGCCAGGGCTACAGTAGCCCGCTGCAGGTCGGCACGCGCCAGGGTGGCAATAGCGGCCACGCGGAATTCGCTGGTCGGGCCAGTGCTTGCCAGCGGTTGCAGATATTCGACCGCGGTACGGTCCCCAAGCTGCAGGAGCGCTTCCCAGACGGCTTGCCGTACCAGCAACGGTAATTGCTCCTGGCGAGCCAGCTGTTGCAGTGTGGGCAAAGCCGAGCGTTCCTGCCAGACCCCGACGAGTTTTGCCGCAGCCGCGGCGACTTGTGGGTGGGGCGATTTGAGCAGCACCTCGATCCGGGTAGCCACCTCTCGCGGTTGTGCCCGGCGTAATTTCCAGGTCTCAGCCAGCACTTCCAGAATGCGTGCATGCAGATGGGGATCGTAATCCCGTCCTGCTTGCCGCAACAGTTGCACGAGCCGCTCGTATTCAAACACCTCGAAAAGCTCGTCCTGGTTACCCGAGCTGGCAATGAGCAGCAGAGTAGGTTCGAGGCGATCGGCAGGAATCTTCCCGGTTTTGAGCAAGGCCAGCAACGCACCGACGCTCTGGGCTTTGACTGCGGTGAGCACGGCCTGGATCCGCTGAGGCTTTCCATCGAAATTAAGCCGGCCCGCTTGAAATTCTGGCCACCAGTAATCGCGCAATGCCAGGGCGGTGTGGCGGAATGCGTAGTTCAGCGTGCGGTCCATTGGGAAATCGGCGGCACGGGCCACTAATTCCATGGCGCGAGCCTGCGGAATATAGCTCAACGCCACTACAGCCTCCATCCGCACCCGCGGGTGGGGATCGCTGACCAGCTCGCCGAGCCATTCCATAGCCTCCGACACCTGGATGTGCGATGCAGCTGGCGGGATGCCGGCAAGAGCATCGCTCAGCCAGTAGCGCAAAACGATGATCGCTGCGGCACGCGCTTCCGGTTTGCTTGAACGTAGCACGGAACGCAACAACTCCGGCTCGACTACATCTATCGTTTGGAATGCCCACAAAGCCTCCAGCCGATGATGTTCGTACTCCGGGTCCTGGCGATCCAGCCGGGCCACGAATCGCCGCAAGGCTTCCGCGATCTCGCTCTGCTTTTGCGGGTCGCTGGCACGATCGTAGAGAATTCGCCGCGCCATATCCCGGATGTAACCTTCCGGAGACTTCAATTGCTCCACCAGTTGTTCCACTGGCAGGTCATGCAGACGCGGACGGGGAAGCGGTTTCCGCCCTTTTTGGGTGATACGCCAGATGCGACCGTTGAGATGATCCCGGCGGGGGTCGCGGAATTCGTACTGCATGTGGCCGATGATTTCCTGGAAGAAGTCCGCGATGTAGATCGCACCGTCGGGTCCCACTTTGACGTCCACCGGGCGGAAATATGGCTCGTTCGAGTTGATCAAGAGCGGTTGCAATTCCCGCGTAGCGAATCCGGCACCGTCGTCGCTGAACTCATAGAGATTGACGGTCTTGTTCTTAAACGCGTTGAGCACCATCAGGCCGCGGTATTTTTCGCTGAAATGGCTGCTGTACAAAAACTCATTACCGCAGGCTTTCGGAGCCGGTGTACCGGGGGTGCGTTCCCGCGGCTTACTGGAAACGCAGCCGGGATTGAGATGCCAGATCCAACCCTGCGGCCCTTCGGTCAGAAAACACTGGCCCCACTTATCGAAAGCAAGGCCCCAGGGATTGGTCGCAGTGCCCACGTTGAAAAATCCCAACCGCAACTTTCGTGGTTGCAATTCAAACGTGCAACCGTCATCCATGCGCACTACGCCCCAGGGCGTTTCCACCTGCGTGTGCAAAAAGATACCCGAGAGCATGTGCAACCGACCATTGGGACTCCAGCGAAAGGCGCTGATGGCGTGGTGATTGTCTTCCGTGCCGAATCCGCTCAGCAAAATCCGCACTTCATCCGCACGCAGGTCGCCATCGGTGTCGCGCAGAAACAGTAAATCGGGCTGGTTGGCTACATACACCCCGCCGTCGCCGATGGCGATTCCCGTCGGCACATACAGCTTGTCGTAAAAAATCGTGCATTTGTCCGCGACGCCGTCTCCATCAGTGTCCTCAAGAACGCTGATGAAATCCATGTTCCTCTGCCCAGGCAACGCCTGCGGATACATTGGGGAATTGACGACCCACAGGCGATTATGGCTGTCCCAGGCCATGGCTACCGGATTAATCACCCACGGCGAGCTGGCAAAGAGATTCACCTCAAAGTCGGGATGCACAATGAAACCGCGACGCTGTGCGGCAGGATCGTGAACGCGATTGTGCGGGTAGAGCTTTTTCAGTTCGTCCCAAATCTTTTCCGGCGTAATGCCCGGGGTAACCGCTTGCGGCTGTGCTGGCCGGGCCGGGATCGCTACCCTCCTGCTATTAGCTTCGCCAGACGGCGTGTTACCGGAACCAGGCCCAGGCGATCCCGGTTGCGCCATTCCCCAGGCGAAAACAATTCCCAGCACGATTGAGCTGAGCGTAGATTTCCACCACATCACCGCTACTCCTGTTTCAGTAGGCAGGTCTGTTCGGGCGGGCTGTATTCTGATTCTACACGCGCCTCCGGCGATTGACCGGAAGCATGCAAGTGGTATCTTACAATTTACTGGAAAATCGAGAAAGTATTTGCTCCAAGGAGACTCGCCCATGTCCATTGTCCGAGTCGGTCTTTCGGAACATCGCAAATACGCCGAGGGGTGGGAAGCCATTTTCGGCAAAAAGAAGGCGTCGAAGAATTCCTCCCGCAACGCCAGCGCTGCGAGCAAGAAAACCAAAAAGTCCGGCAGCAAGAAAGCGAAAAAATAGCCTCGCAAAGCCGTTATCTGGCGGCATCACTCACGCCAGCGACTGACCCGGATTGCCACGGGCAATGCACCTCCAGGAGAAGCCAGTAAGCCAGGACTGGACAGAAGAGCGAACGGAAGCGCCAGCGAGCTTCTCCATATGGGAGCTATTGCGTTCCATCATCCGATTCAGCTGGGGACGTCCGATCTGGAGCTGGCAAACCCTGGTGAGCTTGCTGCTGGTCGGGCTGGCCGCAGGTGCCGTGGTTGCCCATCGGGCGATACGCGGAGAGTGGGCCGAGCAGGAATTTTTCTCCGAAGTGCTCCTGGGTGGATATGTTGGCTTCTTGTTGCCGGTGTTGTGTCTCAGTTTCGGTACGCAACTGGTGGGTGGTGCCTGGGAGGAAGGCTGGCTAATCTGGTTGCTGCTCAGGCCGATACCGCGGGGCCTGGTGTATGGGTTATTGCTGGCCGCAGCTGTTCCCTGGACGCTGGCGTTGACGCTCGGTGGTGCATTGCTTCTCGCAGCCCTGGCCGGGCATGCTACCTTTCGTGCCTGCTTATCCGTTTTGCTTCCGCTGACGATCGGCAGTGTGGCTTATCTGGCGTTTTTTGTTTGTCTGAGCGTCTGGCTCCGCCGTGCTGCCCTGGTGAGCATCGCTTACGTCTTCGTGGTGGAAAACGTCATCAGCTATCTGCCAGGCTGGATCAATCGCGGCAGCATCAGTTTTTACATTCGCTCGCTGCTAATTGCTGACGGGCCAGTTCCGTTTGAAAATGACGCGATTTTGTCGCTGGTGCCCGTAAGTCCAACCGTAGCCTGGACGGGTCTGCTGATAATAACGTTCGCTTTCACCGTTGCAGGTGGTATGATTTTTTCGCGCCGGGAATACGTCGAAGGCAATCCGTAGCGGCGTGATCGTCGCCAGCCAGCGGCGGAAAACAAGTGGTCAGTGGCCAGCAATCAGTGGCCGGTGATCGGTGGTCAGTGGCTGGCAATCAGTGGCCGGTGATCGGTGACCGGTGGGCAGCAATCAGTGGCCGGTGATCGGTGGCCAGTGGCCGGCAATCAGTGGTCGGTGATCG